>Ga0208863_1000189_pt1 | contig 75382 bp, 61 predicted proteins | sample RifOxyD3_FD_184040 | JGI IMG/M metagenome (GOLD analysis project Ga0208863, IMG submission 184040) | Soil microbial communities from Rifle, Colorado - Rifle Oxygen_injection D3 (SPAdes) | ecosystem: Environmental > Terrestrial > Deep subsurface > Rock core/Sediment | place: Rifle, Colorado... | reverse complement strand
CCGTGAGGATCTCGAGCTTCTGGCCGGGGCGGCCAGCCCCTTTGACCAGGCAGAGTATCTCAAGGCCAGCCAGAGCCCGGTGTTTTTTGGCAGCGCGGTCAACAACTTCGGGGTACGCGAGCTGTTGGATGCCTTTGTCGAACTGGCCCCATCGCCCGGCCCTCGCGCCACCACGAGCCGTCTGGTTTCTCCGGCAGAGGAGGCCTTTTCCGGCTTCACCTTCAAGATTCAGGCGAACATGAACCCGGCCCACCGCGACCGGATCGCCTTTTTCCGCATCTGTTCCGGCAAGTTCACCAAGGGGATGAAGGTCATGCACCACCGGCTGGGCAAGGAGGTTTCCCTGGCCAACGCCACTATCTTCATGGCCCAGGATCGCACCAACGTGGAGGAGGCCTGGCCCGGCGACATAATCGGCATTCATAACCACGGGACGATCAAGATTGGCGATACCTTTTCTGACAAGGAGCCTCTCAAGTTCACCGGTATTCCCAACTTCGCGCCTGAGCATTTCCGGCGGGTGCTGATCAAAAACCCGCTCAAGATCAAGCAGCTGAACAAGGGGCTGGTGCAGCTGGCCGAGGAAGGCGCGGTGCAGTTGTTCCGGCCAACGATGGGCAGCGATTATATTTTAGGCGCGGTGGGGGTCTTGCAGTTTGAGGTGACCATGTCCCGGCTGAAAGCCGAATACGGGGTGGAGGCGGTGTACGAATCGGTGAGCTACGCCACCGCCCGCTGGATCGACTGCGAGGATCGTAAAAAACTCGATGAGTTCAAGAGCAAGAACCAGGCCCATCTTGCCCTGGATGCCGAGGGGCATCTGGCCTATCTTGCCGAGAGTGAGTGGCGGCTGGGCCGGGTGCAGGAATTGTTTCCAGAGATTATTTTCCGTAAGACCCGTGAACACTGCTGAACGTTTACCGGCATGAGAAAGCCCCGATGAGGCTTCGCCGCTGAAAAGTTGAGGGGAACTTTCATGGGGTGAAAAGCGGCCATCGGGGCGTGCTTGTATTATTGCGGCAAGCGGCAGGGAAAAGCAAGCAAAAAAGGACTTTTACGGTGGGCAGGAAGGGCAAAGGTTGGTATTCTGTATAAAATCTATCCGAATTGTTTTTTGAGAGAGCCTGGGGTCTGCATGGAGTTTTGCAAAGATGGAAGATTCTGACGTTGAGGTTGTTCGGGATCAGGGCGCGGTCAGCCGGATCTTCGAACAGATGCGGGAGCGGCGTAAACCCCTGGGCATTGTCCAGCACGGGCATCGCAGTGACGCCTGGGTAGTAAAGGTTTCAGCCTCGCAGCTTATCCTGGCCAAACGGGATAAGGCCTTGAAGTTTACCACCGAGGCGGTGGAGTTTCAGTTTCGCTGTGTGCTTGGCCGCAATATCATGGGCAAGAGCCGGATTATTCGGCTCAATGATGATTTTCTGGAGCTTGCTCTCCCGGCGGAGATTATGATCGTTCAACGTCGGCAGGCGTACCGGGTTGTGCCAACCGCCGACAGTGTCGCTATCTTCCAGACCGAGGCGAAATGGATTCTCTCGGGCAGGATCGAAGACTTGAGCAGCAGGGGAATACTTGTCCGACTTCCCCAGGCAACGCCGATTGCCGTGCCCTGCGATATCAAGACGCTTTGTCTTTATCTCAATCATGCGGGGCCGGTAAACGAAATTACGCATCAGGGAACAGTAGAAAGTTTTCTGATCACGATCAAATCTGCGACCATGAATATTGTCCGGAAAGCCGATAACGGAACCACGAAGTTCGCGACCTATGGCATTTACTTCATGCCGTCCATTACCGAGGATCGGCTGTTGGCCCGGATTATTGTCAGTTATGAGCGGGCCGCCCGTCAGAAAGGACTTCGCGCCTGAGCTGATTTCCGAGTGCTAAGTTCCGAGTGCTAAGTTCCGAGTGCTGAGTTCCGAGTACTCAGTACTAAGCATTCAGCCCTCAGCATGCCTGATACCCAGCCTTGCGCAGGTAGTATTCGTAATCCCCCCCGTAGGATCGCATTTCCCCGTGATCCACCTCCATGACCCTGGTTACCAGCGAGCGAAGAAAATGCCGGTCATGACTGACCAGGACTACGGTGCCGGTGAATTTTTGCAAGGCCGTCAGCAGGATCTCCCGGGACTGGATGTCGAGATGGTTGGTCGGCTCGTCTAAGATCAGGAAATTAAGCGGCCTGGCCAGCAGGGTGGCCAGCACCACCCGGCTTTTTTCCCCGCCGGAAAGGAGTTTGATCTGCTTGTCCACCGTGTCGCCGCTAAAGAGAAAGGCGGCGCAGAGATTGCGGATCGTGCCGATGTGGGCCTGGGGCAGGGCCTCCTGCACGGTTTCAAAAACGGTTCTTTCCGGGACCAGAACATCCATGGCATGCTGGCTGAAATAGCCAAGGCTGACGTTGGCCCCGATGGTGGCGCAGCCGTTGCTGGGTTCGGTTTGGCCGGCCAAGACTTTAAGCAAGGTTGACTTTCCCGCCCCGTTTACTCCCACCACCGCCACCTTTTCTCCCCGCTGGATCACCCCGGAGATGCCGGAAAACACTGGCCTTTCCCCGCCTTCTGGCAGGGCCCAGGCCTTGGCCAGCTCCTCCAGCCGCACCACGTCATCGCCGCTGCGGGGCGGCTCGCTGAACTCGAAGCTGATCAGCCGCTGTTCTACGGGCAGCTCGATGCGCTCGATCTTTTCCAGCTTCTTGACCCGGGACTGCACCTGGGAGGCGTGGGAGGCGCGGGCCGCGAAGCGGGCGATGAAATCCTCCTCCTTGGCCAGCATCTCCTGCTGGCGGCGGAAGCTGGCGGCCAGCTGTTCCCGCCGGATCTCCCGCTCACGCAGGTAAAAATCGTAATTGCCGCTGTAGGTGGTGATGGTTCCGCCCGCCACCTCGATGATCCGCGAAACCAGGCGGTTCATGAAATCGCGATCATGGCAGGTCATCAGCACCGCGCCCTTGAACTCCTTGGCCAGCCATTCCTCCAGCCAGACGATGGACTCTACATCGAGATGGTTGGTGGGCTCGTCGAGCAGCAGGACATCGGGGTTCAGGGTCAGAATCCGGGCCAGGGCGATGCGCATCTTCCAGCCGCCGCTGAACGATTCTACTGGCCGATTGAAATCCTCCGGCCCGATGCCCAGCCCGGTGAGCACTGCCTGGGCGCGCGATTCCAGATCGTAGCCGCCGCGATGCTCGAACTCCTCCATGGCGTCGCCGTAACGCTCCAGCAGGGCAGCCATGGCCTCATCCTCCATGGGCAGAGCCATGGCCGCTTCCATCTCCGCAAGCTCCTCACCCAACCGCACCACCTCGCCCACCGCAGCCATGGTCTCTTCCAGAGCCGAGCGCCCGGACATCTCGCCCACCTCCTGGGAAAAATAGCCGATCACCGTTTTTTTGGCGCAGGAGATCTCGCCCTTGTCGGCCTCCTCCTCGCCGGTGATCAACCGGAAGATGGTGGACTTACCCGCGCCGTTAGGGCCGACCAGGCCGGTGCGCAGGCCGGGGAGGATCTGCAGGCTGGCGTTGGCAAAAAGGATCTGCGAGCCATGCTGTTTGCTGAGGTTGCTGAGGTGTATCATGCGGTTTCTCCACAAAAAAACGCCTTTTATAGCACGCCTGACGTTGGGGCGCAACTCTTCTCTTGCCTCTTCGGCGTGTCGCTTGTATGACGGATGGAGTAATGCTATAATCGTAAGCCGTGCCTCTCAGATCAACCACTAAAAAGCGGAGTTTTCATGCAGCGAAGCACAGCCCGGTCAGCCGGTAAAATTCTTCTTTTTGGCCTGCTTGTTTCAGGGTGTGTCAGTAACGAAGTGGCTGCCATTTCTCCTGTCCGGGAAGTCCCGGCAGCGACCGTGGTTTTGGCTCCAGAGGCCTCTGGAGATCGGAGCGGGGTTGCCGAGGTCTCCGCTGCGAGCGAAGCATCTCCACCCCTGGCCCCGGCGGTGGATGGTTTCGCCGCCGCCCTTGCCGGGCGGGGCCGCGCCACGGGAGAGTGCTTTCAATTGCGTTTGGGAACTGAACGTAGTAAAAAAGAAAAGTCGGGCCGCTGTGAGCCTCAGAGCCTGCCCTTTGCCCGCTGCCGGAGCGGGAGCGCCACCTGCCGTCTTGGCAGGGAAAACGGCCCTCTCACCTGGTTTGCCTGTGAAAAGCAGCGGGGCAACACCTCCGCCGTGCCCCGGCCCGGCAGTATCCTTATCCTGGCCGCTAACGGGCGGCGGAAAATGCCCACCGGCCATGTCGCCTATGTTGAGGAGGTTGTCGCTCAAAACGCTGCGGTTTATCGGATCGTCTTTAGCCATACCAACTATGATCGCAGATGCAGTCTGGAAACGAACATCGAGGCCACTTACGACAGCGCGGCCCGGACTCTGGATATCCACGGCGGCGCGTGGCAGGCCTGGGGGAAAGGGCTGCCGGTGGCTGGGTTTATCCTTGAATGAGGTTCATCATGGTTGACCGGCACAGAAAAAAATCTGCTTTAGTCTGGGGCAGCCTGGTCATTCTGGCGCTGGTGGTTCTGCTTGCCGGCTGCGAGGGCAGGCAGGAAGAAAAGCCTGGGCAGGAGCGCCTGCTTCAGCTGGATAATCTTAAGCCTCTCCCTGCCGGGCAAGCCGAGCCGGACGCACAGGCGCTCCGGGTCGGGGTGGGCGCTATTCTTTCCCCCCAGGGCACGGTACTCTCCTATCAACCGCTTATCGACTACCTGGGCCGCAAGATGGGCACGCCAGCAATTCTGGTGCAGCGCAAAACCTATCAGGAACTGAATGACCTGCTGGCCAGAAATGTGGTGGATCTTGGCTTCATCTGTACCGGCGCCTATTTTGATGGCGCCCGGAAAGGGGAGTTGTCGCTGCTGGTTGTCCCGCAGATTAACGGCAAGATCACCTACCGGGCCTTTGTTATTGTGCCTGTCGCTTCTCCGGCCAAAAAAGTTGCCGATCTGCGCGGCAAGGTGTTCGCCTTTACCGACCCGCTTTCCAACACCGGCTATCTTTGTCCGCTCTCCTTGTTGCAGGGGATGGGGCAACAGCCGGAAACCTTTTTTAGCCGGACGATTTTTACTTACAGCCATGACCGTTCCATGGCTGCGGTGATGGAGGGCATTGCGGATGGCGCTTCGGTGGATAGCCTGGTCTATGACTTGGCTGTAAAGCGCAACCCGCAAATTGCCCGGCAGACCAGGGTGATCTGGGAATCGCAGGATTTTGGCATCCCCCCGGTGGTGGTGCCGCGCGACATCTCTCCGGCCAGGAAAGCCTTGCTGAAAGAGTTGCTTCTCGACCTGCATCTTGACCCGGAAGGAAAAAAAGTCCTGACCGTACTCGGGGTGGAGCGCTTCGAGGAGCCCGAGCTGAAACTGTATAAATCATTAAGGAGAGGCCCTTGTCCGTTGCCTTGAACCCTGTGGGAGCATTTTTACGGCAGGTCGTGCGCCAGGGCAGTTCCGCTCTGCTCAGCGTGCCGCTGAAGCTGAAGATTCTGGGCCTGGCCCTGAGCCTGATCCTTCTTTTTGGCGCAGTCACCATTTACAAGGTGCAGGCGGCGCTCAGTGAGAACTTTGACGCTTTCCTCCGGGACGAGAGCCGCTTTGTTGCCACGGAACTGTCCTATCAGGCCCATGATTATCTGCTGATTAACGATGTTTACGGTCTGACCCAGATGCTCAGGAACACGGTGCAGAATCGCCCCGACCTGCGCTATGTCTTTGTCCGCAATGCCGCAGGCCAGGTGGTGGCTCATACCTTTGAGGGCGGGTTTCCGGCGGATCTGCTGGAAAACGCCCCCGGCCTTCCGGCGCAGGGGGCAGAGCCAAGGTTGCTGCGCACCAATGAGGGGGATATCTGGGAGGCGAGGGCAGGCATCAGCAACGGCAATGAAGGCGCGGTGCTGGTCGGGGTGAAGGGCGACAGCCTGCGTCGCCAGGTCGGGGTGATTACCCGCTCTCTTGCCCGGGCCACCCTGCTGGTTGCAATATTCGGGGTGTTGTTGTCTTTGGGCCTGACCTGGATTATCACCCGGCCGGTGACCAGACTGCTCGAAGCAACCCGGGCGGTGCGGCGCGGAGATTATTCCGGGATCCTGATCCAGACAAAAAGTCGGGACGAATTGGGAAGGCTCATGGAGGCCTTTAATGCCATGGTGCTTTCTCTTGCCAGCGCCGATAAGGCCCGGCTGGAGAAGGAGCATCTCCAGCGGGATTTTTTGCACCGGCTTATGGCCGGGCAGGAAAGCGAAAGAAAACGGATCGCCCGCGAGCTTCACGACCAGACCGGTCAGGCCCTGGCCTCGGTCATGGTTGATCTCAAGCTGCTGGAAAATGCGAAAAACGAGATTGAGTCCCGCCAGAGTATCGGTCGGCTACGAAAGGCCATAACCGAGGAGATGTCAGCGATCCATGATCTGGCGGTGGCGCTCAGGCCCAGCGTGCTGGACAATCTTGGTCTGGTTCCGGCGGTGGAGATGCTGGTGCGCAACTTTATCGGTCGGCAGGGGATTCCGGTGGATCTTGTCATCATCGGTTTTGCCGAGAAGAGGACGGATGCCTGCACGGAAACCTGCCTCTATCGGATCGTGCAGGAAGCGCTTGCCAATGTGGCGCGGCATGCCCAGGCTACCGAGGTGAGTGTGCTTCTGGAATGGCGCGGGGATAAAATCCGGGGCGTGATCGAGGATAATGGCTGTGGTTTTGTGCCAGGACTGGTTGATGCCAAGACCAGTCTCGGGGTGCTGGGCATGAAGGAGCGAACCCAGTTGCTGCAAGGATCTTTCCGGATTGAAAGCGATCCGGGCGAGGGGGCTATGCTGGTTTTTGAAATACCTGCCGAGGCGGTAATCTGTCATGAATAATCAAGCTGAGTTGAGCAGCTCGCCTGCTCAAACGAAACTTATGCCCTCTGGGGGTGAAAAGATTCGCATTCTGGTGGTTGATGATCACCCGGTGCTTCTTTCCGGCTTGCGCCTGTTGCTGAATGCCGAAGCGGATATGGAGGTGGTGGGAACCTCTGACACCGGGCCGAAGGCCTTGGCCCTGGCCAGGGAGCTGCAACCGGACATCGTGCTCCTCGATATCTCCCTGCCGGGCACCAGCGGGCTGCTGCTTCTGCCGGAGATCTTGCGGGAAGCGCCTCAAACCCGGGTTCTCATGCTGACCATGCATGAGGAGTATCAGTATCTCAAGGAAGCGCTAGCCAAGGGCGCCATGGGCTTTATGCTCAAGAAATGCCTGGATGTTGATCTGCTCTACGCCATTCGCTCGGTGAGGCGGGGGCAGATATATATCCATCCGGCCATGATGCCGGATATCCTGGGCAGCCAGAATAAGGACGCCTCCTCCCCTGAAGAGATGCTCTGGCTCCTGCTGAGCAAGCGGGAGCAGCAGGTTATGCTCGCGGTGACTATGGGCTTTACCAGCAGGGAGATTGCCGAGCAGCTTTTTTTAAGTGAAAAAACCGTGGCTACCTATCGCTCCAGAGCCATGGCCAAACTTGGCCTGGAAACCAGGGCCGAACTGGTGGAGCTGGTTTCGCGGCAAAAGCGCTCTGTTGGTTGAGCCGTTTCCTGCTGCCGTTTGTCGAGAAAATCCCTACAAAGAAATCAAAAAATATCTGCTTGTTTTTTCCTCGTACCTTCTATAATCTTATCTGAATTTGGTAATGTTTCAGCCCTTTGGGCAAAGTGGTTGTAGTTCTACATGATTGGAGAGTGTGACCTATGGGCGATGTTGAGGCGGTTTGTGTCAGCGAAAAGAAAGGCATGGTTAAAAAAGAGGTGTCCGAGATCGTGCTTGAGGAAAACTGGGGGATCAATGGCGACGCCCATGCCGGGATCTGGCATCGGCAGGTGTCGCTACTGGCCGGAGAAAGTATCGACAGGGTAAAGAAAAAGATTCCCCAGCTAAAGCACGGGGTCTTTGCCGAAAACATCGTCACCCGGGGCCTGGACCTGATGACGCTTGCCATTGGCGACCGGCTGGTTATCGACGAGCAGGTGGAACTCGAAGTCACCCAGATCGGCAAAAAATGCCACAACGACGGCTGCGCCATCAAAAAGGCCACCGGTGACTGCATCATGCCCAAGGAAGGGATCTTCACCAAGGTTATCCGGGGAGGCGTTGTCAAGGCAAGCCTCTCTATTAAAATAGAACGCAATGCGGATGCAGCAAGGGAAGAATAGCTTTAAGCAAACAAAAGGAGAGAAACGCATGAAGATCAAAAGAAGGGACTTTCTCAAACTGAGCGCGGCAACCGGTTTGGCGGCCGCTGCTTTCAAGGGCTCCACCTTGAACGCTCTGGCCGCCGCGCCCCGTGGCGCCATCGGTGGTGAAAAGCCTGGCAAATGGATGCCCTCCACCTGCCAGGGTTGCACAGCCTGGTGTCCGGTAGAGTTTTTTGTTCAGGATGGCCGCATCACCAAGGTGCGCGGCAACCAGCTCAGCAAGGCCAACAGCGGCTATGTCTGCCCCCGCGGTCACCTGATGCTCCAGCAGGCCTACGATCCAGATCGGGTTCTGTCGCCGATGAAGCGGACCAACCCAGCCAAGGGCCGTGGCATTGATCCGAAGTTCGTTCCCATCACCTGGGACGAGGCCCTGGACACCATCGCCGACAAGATGATGGAACTGCGCAAAGCCGGTGAACCCGAGAAGCTGACGTACATGCGTGGCCGTTACTCCCCAACATCTGAGGCCCTGCTCTACGGCACCCTGCCCAAGATCTTCGGCACCCCCAACTACTTCTCCCACAGCGCCATCTGCGCCGAGGCGGAGAAGATGGGCTCCGGTTACACCCAGGGTTACTTCGGCTACCGCGACTACGACATGGCCAAGACCACCTGTCTGGTGATCTGGGGTTGTGATCCGCTTTCCTCCAACCGGCAGGTTCCCAACACCATCAACAAATTCGGCGACATCTTCGACCGGGGCTCGGTCATCGTTGTTGATCCCCGCCTCTCCGCCTCGGGCGCCAAGGCCAATCAGTGGGTTCCCATCAAGCCGGGTGAGGACGGCGCCCTGGCTGCAGCCCTCGCCCATGTGCTCCTGACCGAGGGGATGTGGGGCAAGGAGTTTGTCGGCGACTTCAAGGATGGCAAGAACCTCTTCAAGACCGGCGCCACCATCGACGAGGCCGCTTTTGCGGAGAAGGAGACCCACGGGGTGATCAAGTGGTGGAACCTGGAGCTCAAGGACAAAACCCCGGCTTGGGCCGCCAAGGTCACCCTGATCCCGGAAAAAGAGATTGTGGCGATGGCTCGTGCCATGGGCAAGGCGGGCACTTCCTGCGCCGTCTATATGGGGCCGGGCGTGGCCATGACCCCGCGCGGCACCTATGCGGCCATGGCGGTTTACGCCTTGAACGGCCTGCTTGGCTCGATCGAGACCGAAGGCGGCGTCATGCAGGGCTCCAGTGCGCCGACGACCAAGTTCCCGGACAACTCAAACTTTGTGGACGAAATTGCAAAAAAAGGCAGCAAGGCCAAAAAGCTGGACGGTCGCGGCGCCAAGGACATGCCCGCCATCCTGGGCGGCATCGATGTCAAGAAGGACAAGGACGGCAAGGAGACCAAAAGTGCCAAAATTAATGTGGTCACCAACAATGTGGCCAATGGCCTGTTGAAGGATCCGGGGGCCTGCAAGGTGTTCCTCAGCACCTGGAGCAACTTTGCTTTCTCTTGCACCGGCGCCCAGCGCTGGGAGCAGGCGATGGCCAAGGTTCCATTCTTCGCCCACCTGGTCACCAATGCCTCGGAGATGAGTCAATTTGCCGACATCGTGTTGCCGGCCACCTTCGCGCCGACCGAGAAGCTTTCGATCATCACCAACATGGCGAATCTCCATGGCCACATGTCCATTCAGCAGCCGGTGGTCAAGCCGCTGGGACAGGCCAAGCCCGAGGAGACCGAGATGATGTGGCTGCTGGCTGAGAAGCTCAAAGCCAAAGGCTTTGCCAATCTCTTCGACTACTACGCCTCCTTCGAAGATCCAGAAACCAAGAAAAAGCCCGCCAGCGCCGGTGAGTTCGCGGAAATCGCCGCCAAGATTTCCAGCCAGAAGGCCTGGAACGGCAAGGAAAAGATGAAGGGCGACCAGCTCTCCGGCTGGGAGGATTTCAAGGCCAAGGGTATCTACAACAGCGAGACCTATGCCTACAAGAAAAACTGGGGCAAGTTTAAGACCGAGACCAAGAAGTTCGAGTTCTACAGCGAGACCTTGAAGCAAACCCTCGGTTTGTTTGCCGAAAAGCACAAGACCACGGTTGACGATATCCTTAAGTCCAGCGGCTACGAAGCCCAGGGCGAACTGGTCTTCATGCCCCATTATGAGTCGCCGAAACGGCACGGCAGCGAGCAGGAATACCCCTTTACTTTCATTGACTACAAGTCGAGGCTCAACCGTGAGGGCCGGAGCCAGAATACCGTCTGGTATCATGAATTCAAGAAGGTGGATGCGGGCGACGATAGCTGGGAGGATGTGGTGAAGATCAACCCGGCCGACGGCAAAAAACTTGGGCTCAAGAACGGCGATATGGTCAAACTGAGCTCGACTACCGGCAGCATCACGGTCAAGGCAAAACTGTGGGAAGGTGTGCGGCCCGGCACCATCGCCAAATGCTATGGCCAGGGGCACTGGGCTTACGGCCGGGTTGCCGCGAAGGACTATGCCAAGGCGATTCCGAGAGGCGGGAACAACAACGAGCTTCTGGTTGATGATTACGACCGACTCAGTGGCGCCACGGCAAGAAACGGCGGATTCACCGGTGTAAAAATCCAGAAGGCCTAAGCCCTAACGCATCAACAGGAGGAAACGACAAATGACGCAATACGCGATGGTAATAGATCTACAGAAGTGTGTCGGGTGCGGGGCCTGTGCCCTGGCCTGTAAAAGCGAGAACAACACCGCTGGCCGGAGCCATGGCCAGAGCCACAACTGGGCCGATTTCATTAACGAAACCAGTGGCAAGTTCCCCAAGACCAAGTACACGGCCAGGCCGGTACTCTGCAATCACTGCAGCAATGCGCCCTGTGTCAAGGCCTGCCCGGTGACCCCCAAGGCGATGTACAAGACCAAGGAAGGGATCACCATGCATAACGACGAGCGCTGCATTGGCTGCCGCGCCTGTCAGGAGGCCTGCCCCTACTCCAAAGGCCACGTCGTCGGCAATGACTATAGTGTCATCAGCTACAACGAGGACGGCCAACCATACGAGCCGTTCTATGCCGACAAGACCGCAATGATCGCTGGCGTCACCATGTCGCCGGCGGAAATGGCGGCCAAGAACGACAACCCGCCCCACAGGCACAAATATGACCATCCGGATTATCAGGATGTGCGCCGGAACAACATCACCGAGAAGTGTATCTTTTGTGAGCATCGGGTTTCCAAGGGTGAGCTGCCGAACTGTGTGGTTGCCTGTCCGGCCAAGGCCCGTACCTTCGGTGACATCAGCGACAAGAACAGCGAGGTCGCCCAGTTGGTCAAGAAGTACAAGGGCACGGTTCTCAAGCCCGAGAAGGGCACCAAGCCCAATGTTTACTATATCCGGAGTTTCAGCGCGGCTAAGTAAGCTGAGTTTAAGTTAGTCAGAAGTTCGGGGGCGAGATGCGTAAGCGTCTCGCCCCCGTTTTTTCAGGTTCTTTGTATATTTTCGTTTTTTTTGAGGGAGCTTTATGACCACAGATCTTGCCAAAATCGCCCTGCGGCGCAGCGATGCGTATCGCCTGCTTGCCGCCTGTTTCTATGAACCAGACCGGGAAATGTTCAGCGAGGAAAATCTCTGCCTCAATCTGGCGGAACTGATGACTGAGATATCCCTGCCCGTGGCGGAAGCCTGCCGCCGGATGGATGCTTCTCTCAAAGAGAACAGCCAGGAGGCTTTGCTGGTTGATTATGCCGCTCTTTTTCTTGGGCCGTTCAAGGCCCAGGCCCAGCCATACGGCTCGGTTTATCTGGAACAGGAACGACGGCTTATGGGCGACTCCACCATGGATGTTCAGAAGGTCTACGCCGAAGCCGGGGTAAAGCAGGAAACCGACGACACCCCGCCGGATCACATCGCCATAGAGCTTGAATTTATGAGTTTTCTTGAGGGCAGGATCATTCAGGCGATCAGCGAGGGAAACCAGGCCGATCAGGCCGATTATACCGCCATCCAGGCCCGGTTTTTCAAGCACCTGCTTGCTTCCTGGGCGCCAGCTTTGGGGAAGGCGCTGGTGGATTATGCCGATCTGGAGTTCTACCGCTCTCTTGGTCAGTGCCTGATCGACTTCATTGCCGCCGAGCAGCAACGCCTTGCCACTAAGGCTCCCGCAAATCCATGAGTCTGGCCGATCGGTTCTTCGCGCGGTTCAAGAACAGCGAGCCGCTGGCCCTTGAGCTTATCAGCCGCCGTTGCCTGCGCACCCGTTTTCAGGGCAGCTCCTGCGACCGCTGCCTGAGCGAGTGTCCGGCAGGGGCCATTCGGCTTGAATCGGGGCAGATTGTCCTTGACCAGAAACTCTGCCTGGGCTGCCTGACCTGCACCGCAGTCTGCCCGGCCGGGGCCCTGATCGGGCTTGACTCCCGCCTGGCCGCAGCTCCCGGCAAGGTGGCGGCGGGGAAAGCGGTCTCCCTTTGTTGTGAAAAGGGGATTCGCAGCGGCGAGGAGGTTATTCTTCCCTGTCTGGGCGCCCTTGCCGGGGAGCAGTTGGCCGCTGTTGCCGCGCGCTCGGGGCAGGATATTTTTTTACGTCTTAGCTGTTGCGCTGATTGCCGGTCGGCCTTTGTTCCAGATATTCTGGCCCGGCGACTTCTGGAGTTGAAAGGCAGGCTGGAAAACGAGGCTCTTTGTTCTGGCATCCAACTGCTGATTACCAAGGAGCAGGAGGCCACGGCCGACCAGGCAGAAGCGGCCTCGAGCAGGCGGGCCTTTTTCCGCGCCTTCTGGGATATCTCCCTTCACGCCGCCACCGAGACCATCTCCACCATCAAGGCCGATCCCAACCCCCAGGAAAAACATGCCCACAAGCATCAGCCCGCCCGCCTGAGCCAGCTCCGGCAAGCCTTGAGTGACTCCGGCGATCAAGGCCATCGCCTGGCCCTATTGAAATTGTTTTTTACCCTGACAGTGAACAGCGAGTGCAACTTCTGCGGCGGCTGCGCCGGGATGTGCCCCACCGGGGCGCTGAAAAACACCAGGGAAGACGAGGTGAAACGGCTCAAGTTCGACTGGGCCAAATGCAGCGGCTGCGGCTTATGCTTGGAATTCTGCCGGAAAAAGGCCCTGACCTTGAGCCCTGGCCGGGGAGTGGAGGCGCTGGAGACAGAGCTTGAGGTGCTGCGGGAAATGCCGGTGGAGTAAAGATTTTTTGTGCGTTCCTTTGTCTTTTTGTAAATTACGTCTTGCTAATTACCTCAGATTTTGCCATATTGAATATGAAAAATATGAGGTATTTTTATGTATAGACGTGAAGTATTCTCAGATTTGCTCGCTTATCTCGATCAGCCGGAGATTTTGTTGCTGGTGGGGGCGCGTCAGGTGGGCAAGACCACGTTGATGAAAATGCTGCTCACCCATCTGCGACAGCGGGGCGAGCCGGAACAGGCCCTGCATTATCTCGATCTTGAAGACATGGCCCTGCTGCATCTGCTGGAAGGGGGGCAGCATGAGCTGACCGGCTGGCTGGCGGCCCATGGGGCGGACCTGTCCCGCAAGGTCTATGTCTTTATTGATGAAATCCAGTATCTCTCCAACCCGTCAAATCTGCTGAAGCTCCTGGCAGACAGCCAACCAAATCTCAAATTGATTGTCTCCGGTTCATCCACCCTGGAAATCCGGCGCAAATTCACGGACTCCCTGGCCGGGCGCAAACTGGTATTCGAGATATACCCCTTGAGTTTTGCCGAGTTTCTGGTGTTTCGCGGCGAAGATCGTCTGGCGCAGGCGGTGCGTGACAATGGCGTGCGCGCACTGGCTGCGGATGCCGACCCCATGGCTCTTCCGGCCCGTTTTCTGGCGGCAGACTGTTTCCGTTATTACCAGGAGTTTCTGGTCTGGGGCGGCTATCCGCGGATTGCCCTGGAGCCGGATGAGCAGCGCAAAGCCGCTTATCTGGCCGAGTTGTATAACGCCTATGTCCGCAAGGATATCAAGGACTTGGCCCGCATCGATAACGTGAGCGGGTTCAATAATCTTATTGCCGCGCTGGCCCACCAGGCCGGAGGTCTGGCCAATATCTCCGAACTGAGCAATGTAACCCGTCTGGCCCGCGACACGGTGGAGCATTACCTGTTTTTGCTGGAAAACACCTTTATCATCAAAGGGACCTTGCCTTTTTCCCGCAACCCGCGCAAAGAGATCAGCAAGATGCGCAAGTATTATTTCCTCGATAATGGTCTGCGGAACATGGCCATCCGCAGTCTTGCCGCTCTTGACAGCCGCAGCGATGCCGGTGAATTGGCGGAAAATGCGGTTTTTACCGAGCTGACCAAGAGGTCTCCCTTGCTGGAGGAGATAGGTTTTTGGCGAACTCAAACAAAAACCGAGGTTGATTTTATTTTGCAGGGAGAAGGTCATCTGCGTCCGGTGGAGGTGAAATTCCGCCCCTTGAGCAAGCCAAAAATACCGGGCGGCATCCGCTCATTTATGCAGGATTATCCGGCGGCCCAAGACCCGCTGGTGTTGACTCGTGATCATTTTGGCGCAGCTGATGGAGTGAAGTTTCTGCCCTGCTGGCTGGCGTAACAGGTTTACCTCTTCCAGATAAAACCAAAATCAAAATCAATCCGGCATTTGGACAGCTCAAAAAGGTGGCTCTCCCGGCTGTAGTCGGCCTGTTTGCGGTACTGGTGCTCGATAAGCCGGTACACCTTGGCGGTGAGGGTTTCCGGGTAAATCAGCACGAACCACTCTACCCCTTCTTCCTGATAGATCGCGGGTTTCAGAATCTCATCGCGTTTGACGCTTGAGGGCGAGACCACTTCAAAGACCAGTTCCGGCGCACGGGAAAGCCTTTCTCCTTCCGGCTGGTAGCAGATCACCGCGCAGTCCGGCCGCAGCACGGTGTTGGCGGTAAGTTCGAAATCGGTCTCGATGATCGCCCGGCATTGGGGGCATTCGTCGAGGGCCTCGTCGAGTTGCCGGAAGATTCTGCCGTTGAGTCGCTGGTGGTCAAAGCTGGGTGAGGGGGTCATGGCATGGGGGATGCCCCGGATCAGCTCCCAGTCGCCTTCCCATTGCCGGTGGTCATTGATGGTGTATTGTTCAAGCAGCGCCGGATCAGCCATGGTTTGTCCTCATTTGGGTCTTTTGTGAGCCAAGGGCACGGCTTGCCGTGCCCCTACAGAATAGCGGCCAGGCCCGACGGTTGTCAAGGACGGGTTTTTATCCTGCAGGGGGAAGGGCGTCTGCGTCCGGTGGAGGTGAAATTCCGCCCCTTGAGCAAGCCAAAAATACCGGGCGGCATCCGCTCATTTATGCAGGATTATCCGGCGGCCCAAGACCCGCTGGTTCTGACCCGTGATTACTTCGGCGCGGCTGACGGGGTGAGGTTTTTGCCCTGCTGGCTGGCATGATCTTCGCCCTTGATGGTCTGGTAATAACTAAAAAACTACATATTCTCGTATCCGGTGAAGGTCGGAATCCAGTCTTTTCGGCTAGCTACAGCAAGGCTGGATCTCGACCTTCGCCGGAGTGACGAGTTGTTACGCGTCCATTATGCTTGACCCCCGTCATTTTTGGAATCATCGCTGCTGTCGGGAGCTTGCCACAACCTTTTTTGCTTTCCCGGTCGCGCCGGTGGTTTGGCCTTTGCTGTTTTACGAGTTAAAGATTGTGCCTCTCTTTCTTTGCGTCGGCGTTGCTGCTCTTCCTGGTATTCCCTTTGCCTGGCCATGATGGCCTCGTCTTCGGCTTCCTGGCGCCGATATTCCCGTTCTCCTGCCACCGGCACAGCCGTCATTTTCAAGCCGGATTCCTGGAGCAGTTCGTCGATGAACCTCCATTGATAATGGCTGGCGCATTCCTTGATCAGGGGCAGATTCAGGGCGGCAAAGATCGGGAGCCATCCCTCTCCGTCCGCAGTTTTTCGACGGACAGCGAGCTGCGGATTAAATTGATATCTGCCCTGCTGATAGCGTTTGAACAGATGGCGGTTATAGGCGTAGTCACGGTCCACCTCGTTGCGGGAAAGCACGCTTGAGATATGCGGGCGTTTTTTTCGCTCCGACCGGATGATACTGGCAGGCAGATGCTCCCAGGCCTTGAGAATGGCGTCTGTTTGGAAGCAACCGGTATCTCGCCACGAAAATTCATGGAACTTACTCTTGCCCAAGGCCCACATGGTCTGGAGCAGAAAGTATTCGCTTAAGTGCCGGTCGATCCGGATCAGGCGCTCGCCTGTCATCAGGTCGATACTGGCGGGGGCGATCAGCTCGTACAGCGCGGCGAAAGGCCCGGCGGCGTATTTTGGGTTGTGGAAGGCCTCGCCCATGGCCCAGTGCAGGGCATTACAGCCATAATCATCGGTCTGTTCGGAGTCGGCCCCCCGCTCCAGAAGCGCTTCTACCAGCGGGATGTTGCCGGCCACAGCTGCGGCCATCAGCGGCGTCTGGTTCATGGGATTGCGGTGTTCAAGGCCGTGCCGCTCGCATTGTCGGAGGACATCTTTGATGTTGCGGGCCGCGTATGGCGCAAGATGCCGGGCGGCGATGGTCAGATGCTGGACGTAGAAATGTTTGGCGGCATCGTATGCTGCCTCGGAGGCCAGGCTGTCCGCCAGGGCCGGGGCATTGTAACAACAGGCATAGTCGTATAATTGCTGCTTTGCTTTGATGCCTGGGGCCTGATCACGAAAGACCTTGTTCAGGGTTGCCCGCAGATGTCCTTCGGCAAAGACTGCCCACGGCACTGGCGTTTCCTTGAGGATGTTGGTGCGGATGGCCTCGGCCTGTTCGAGTTTGCCTTGCAGCTCCAGCTTGCGGGCTTCTTTCTGCCAGTCTTCCAGGGTCGAGGCCTTGGTCGCCATCTCGACCTTTTCCCCGCTCCGTCTGGGGTTTAAGAGGGTCAACAGGTCGTGGCCGGTGTCGGACTCCAGCCAATAGACGTTTTTCACGGCGCGGGTCAGGGCCACATACAGGGCATTGACAAAGAACTTGTATACCTCCAGCGACTTGTCGCCCTTGTCGCGGGCCCGCCGGTAGGTAAGCTCATCCAGTGCCAGGTCGGCAGGGCTGACACCGGCGGCGATCTCGGCAAACTCGGCCCGGTGGTTGGAAACGAAACGGTAGAGGATGATGGTCTCGTATTCCAGCCCCTTGGCCTCGTGGGTGGAAAAGATGAGCGGCGTTTGAAAAAACCGGCGGGCCTCGGCCTTGTCTTCGTCGCGCAGGACAATGATCGCGCACTGGGTCGAATCTTTGCTCTTCTGATTCAGCTCCCGCTTTACCGCCTCGGTGTCGGCTAAAACGGTGACGGCGCCCTCGCCGCCTGCCATGGCCTGCACCAGAAAATTGCTCTCCCGATCAATGGAGCCGAAGCGGCAGTGCTTGATCTTCAGCAGGGAGTTGGCGATCAGGGTGGCCTCGCGGCTGTTGCGGAAATTGGTGCGCAGCACCTTTACATCCTGATGGGCGGCCAGTTCCGGATCGTGCCAGAAAAGGGTCTTGATCTTGGCCCAGGAAAAAAAGTTGGGATGAACAATCTGGTTGGAATCGCCGCAGAGCAGAAATTGCCCCGGCTTTTTCAGGGTCTTGAGGATCAGGGCGAGCTGGGCGCAGGTCATGTCCTGAACCTCATCCACCACGATGAAGTCGTAGCGCGGCTCAGCCCATTGCTGCCATTGGGTGGCGAGAAAATTAAGATCGACGAGGGAGCTGGCGAGCAGCCATTCCCGGTATTTTTCAAACAGGTCGTAAACCCGCTCCCGTTCAGGGCCGGTGAAGATTGATTGGCGCACGCCCAGGGCGAGATACGCATCGCGGTCGAACACGCCGGCCGCGTCGGCCCCGATCACCCCGCGAATCTCCTCGAAGGCCTGGTGGGCGTCGAGGCCTTTGAACTGCTGCCGCATCCGGCTGAACCAGCCCGTGAAATCACGCCAGGAGGCCTCCCGCCCCTTAGGCACGCGGATGCTTTCCAGAAATTCCCAGAACGAGAAAAACATCGCCTCCTGGCCGTCCCGCTCAAAGCCGTGGCCGTAGTATAAATCCCGGGCGCCCTGGGCCAGGAAGGCGGAATGGGTAACATAGAGAACCTCGCCTTCGATGGGCTTCATCTTTTCCAGAGTCAGGGCTGTCTTGCCGCTGCCAGCCGAGCCCACCAGGATTACCGGCGGCGGGAGACGAAAGACCGTCTCCTGGGCATCGTCAAAAGAGATCATCTTGTCGAGAAAATGGATCTCGCGGCGGGCAGGGTGGACATAACGCACTGCTTCCGCCTCTTTAGCCGTCTGGGCCGCTTCGATGGCGGCCAGGGCGAGATCGTCCACCTGCGCCCCCCGCAAAAACCGGGATTTGGCATAGTCGTGATTCTCGATCACCTCCAGAAGCAGGGCGTAGATCTCGTCGTTGTAGCGAACCACCGTAAAGAGCAGGCGGTTACTGTAATCGAGCTTGGCCCGGTAAAACTTGCCATGGCTCAGGTTGGCAAGTTTCTTGACCTCGGCGGTCTTGAAGTCGTCCCGCTCGATGGCCGCCACGATTTTCTGGTATTGCGCCTTGCAGCGGGAGGGATTGAGGCCGGTATATTCGAGGATTTTCATGATGGTCAGGAAAGAGAAGGTGTGTTTGTGTTAATAGTTGATGGACGTGTAACAATTAAAAAACGTAACGCAAAGACGCAAAGGCGCAAAGACAACATGTCGGAATAAAAGGATTAAAACTTTGCGACTCTGCGTTAAAAAATGAGTTGTTACGAGTCCATACAATAGTTCGCCAAGATCTTTACTTAAAAGAAAGAAACGGAAGCTGAGTCAGAACACCCCGTGTTCATGAAGAATTTTCAGACCAATGGCGACCAGAACCAGACCGCCGACAATCTCGGCCCGGGAACCAAGCCGTGAGGCCGCGCCCAGCAGACAGCCCAGTCGCAGGCCGAGGGCGGTAAGGCCTACGGCGACCAGGCCGATGATCAGGGCCGGAAGCCAGACGCTGATCTCCAGCACAGCAAAGCTTAAGCCCACGGCCAGGGAGTCAATACTGGTGGCAACCGAGAGGGTGATGAGCATCCGCCCTCGGGTGGGGTCTGCTCCCTCGCTCTCCTCCTTTGCCTCGCGAAGGGCTTCCCAGATCATCTTGAGTCCGACAAAGGCGAGCAGGGCAAAGGCGAGCCAGTGGTCAAAGCTCTCGATCAGCGAACGAACCGTGAGCCCGCCCAGCCAGCCGAGGATGTTCATCCCTGCCTGAAAAAAACCGAAATGCCAGGCCAGCCGGAAGACCTGCCGCCTATTGACCTGGCAGAGGCTGACCCCGGCGGCCAGGGCCACGGCAAAAGCATCCACGGCCAGGGCCAGGGCGATGAGCAGGATGGTGGAAAAGTCCATGACAAAGGCTGCGCGGATGAGGTTTACCAGGAAAATCAGGTAAGGTTGCGCCGCCAATTGACCATTTTTCCCAAGGCCTGACAATGAAAAAATCCCCGCGCCCGCAGCCCTTTTTGTTTTGGCCGGGCTTTTTCTGCGGGCTTGACATGGCCAGGGTGATGATTATTTTACCGCCATTGTGACAGCTTCACTGCCGCAAGGCCACACAGCAACGCTTAAATTTCCAGAACAATCAATCCATGGCTGAGAGAGAAAAATGACCACCGAAAAAGCTGCCCCCCAGACAGAAACCAAGGAGTTTCAGGCCGAAGTAAAAAAGATGCTCGATATCGTGATCCATTCGCTCTACACGGAAAAGGAGATCTTCTTGCGCGAGCTGATCTCCAACTCCGCAGATGCCCTGGAAAAATTCCGGCACCAGAGCGTGATGGAGCAGGAGGTTTTTGACAGCAACCTGCCGCTGGAGATCACCATCGAGTTTGACGAAAAGGCCAGCACCCTCACTATCAGCGATAGCGGCATCGGTATGGATCGGGGCGAGCTGGAGGCCAATCTGGGCACCATTGCCCATTCCGGCTCCAAAACCTTTTTCAGCAAGCTTTCCGAGGCAGACCGCAAGGAGGTCAACCTGATCGGCCAGTTCGGCGTGGGTTTTTACGCCGCCTTCATGGTCGCCAAGAAAGTCAGCGTCAGATCGCGCTCCTATCGCCTGGACGACATGGGCCACGAATGGGTCTCCGATGGCAATGGCACCTTCACCATCGCTGCATGTCCCGGCCTTAATCGCGGCACCAGCATCGTCTTAGAGCTTGCGGACGAGGCCAAAGAGTATGCCAGCGAGCAGACCATCCGCCGGATCATCAAGCAGTATTCCAACTTTGTCCCCTTCCCCATCAAGCTCAAGGGTGAGGCGGTCAACACGGTGCAGGCCATCTGGGCCCTGGGCAAAAGCGAGATCAAGGAGGAGGCCTACACCGAGTTTTACAAATTCATCGCCAATGCCTATGACGAGCCTCTGACCAGGCTCCATTTTTCCGCAGACGCCCCTCTGGCCATCAAGAGCCTGCTCTTTATCCCCAAGGAGAATTTCGAGAGCCTGGGTTTTGGCCGCATGGAGCCGGGGGTCAGTCTCTACTGCCAGCGGGTTTTGATCGAGCAGCACAGCAAGACCATCCTCCCGGAATGGCTGCGCTTCCTGCGCGGGGTCATCGACAGCGAAGACCTGCCGCTCAATATCTCCCGCCAGGCCTTGCAGGACAGCGCCCTGGTCGCCAAGATCAACAAGGTGGTCACCAAACGGGTACTCAAATTCCTGGGAGAGCTGGCCAAGAGCGAACCGGAGAAGTATACGGAATTCTGGAAGAACTTTGGCATGTTCCTCAAGGAAGGGGTAATCTCGGACTTTGCTTACCGCGAGGAGGCGGCCAAACTCCTGCGCTTTGAGTCCTCCAAAACCGCAGGCGGGGTTTTCACCTCTCTGGCCGAATATGTGGCACGCATGCCCGAGGGGCAGAAGGAGATTTTCTACATCAACGGCCCCAATCGGGAGGCCATTGAAAACGGCCCTTACATCGAGGCCTTCAAGAAGCGCAATCTTGAGGTGATCTATACCCTGGAGCCGATTGATGATTTCGCTATGAGTCATCTCAGCTTGTTTGACGAGAAAAAACTGGTTTCCGCCGATCGCGGGGATCTCGATCTTCCCGAGACGCCAATCAGCACCGAGGCGGACAAGGAAAAAGAAGAGAGCGAGGCCATGCCCGCCCCTGATTCTGTGGCTCTGACCACCTGGATGAAAGAGGTGCTGGGCCACCAGGTAAAAGAGGTCATCGCCTCAAAACGCCTTACCGGCAGCCCGGCCATGGTCGTCAATTCCGACGGCTTTGTCACCAGCAGCATGGAACGGATCATGCGCGCCTCTGGTCAGATGGGCCAGGGGCTCCAGCAGTTTGGCGGCAAGAACCTGGAGATCAACACCAGCCATCCCCTGATCAAGGGCCTGGCCGCGCTGAAAGACAAGGAAGCCGAGGTAGCGGGTAATATAGTGGAGCAGATCTTCGACAACGCCATGATCCAGGCCGGGCTCATGGTGGAGCCGAGAAACATGGTGGCGCGGAGCTACAGGATTTTAGAAAGGCTGGTGGGGAAACAAGGGAAAATGGAAGCGTAGCAACTCATTTTTCAAGGCAGAGGCGCAATCTTTAGTGTGGGCAAGGGTGGAATAGCCATTCATGCCAGGATCGCGCTCCATGGTTTACCAGAAGCAATGATTCTGGTATGATCCGCGCTTTCTGGTGTTGTCTGCTCAATGTTGCTGCCGAATCCCGGCTCCAGACCTTAAACAGGAGGCTCTCATGGCTGATTTACCCTTGCCGTCATTCATCCAGGCCCTGCTCAAACCTGAGGCATATCCCCATCCCGCCCCGGAAATAACCCTGGTGCAAACCCATATCTCCTATGTGCTGCTGGCTGGCGCCTTTGTCTACAAGATCAAAAAGCCGGTGGATTTCGGGTTTCTCGACTTCACCACCCTGGAAAAGCGCAGGCATTTCTGTGAAGAGGAGCTGATCCTGAACCGCCGCCTCTGCCCCTCTCTGTATCTTGGCTTGGTGGCGATCACCCGGCAGGACACGGCTTTTTCCCTGGACGGCCCTGGAACTCCGGTGGAATACGCGGTGAAAATGGTTCGGATGCCGGAGGAGCGGATGATGGCCAGGGTCATCGGCCAGGGCGGGCTCAGCAGGGAGATCCTTGACCGGCTTATCGCCATCCTGGTTCCCTTTTACGCCAGGGCCGAAACCGGGCCTGGCATTGCAGAATTTGGCACCGCCCAGGCGGTGAGCGTCAATGTCTTGGAAAATTTTGAACAGACCAAAGGCTTCATCGGCTGCCCGGCTTTAAGTCAGGGGCAGTTTGAGACGATCAGCGGTTACGCCCGCAATTTTCTTGGCCAGGAAGAACTCTTTGCCGCCCGCCTCGCCGCAGGCCGGGTTCGGGACTGCCATGGCGACCTGTATTCCGCCAACATCTGTCTGGCTGAGGAGATTTACATCTACGACTGCATCGAATTCAACCAGCGCTTCCGCTACTGCGATGTGGCAAGCGATGTGGCCTTTCTGGCCATGGATCTCGACTTTCATGGCCTGCCCGAGCTTTCCACCTATTTTATCGAACAATTCTGCCAGGCCGCAGGCGACACCACCCTGCTGCCCATGCTCAACTTCTATAAATGCTACCGGGCCTATGTGCGCGGCAAGATTGGCCTTTTCACCGCCCATGCCCCGGAGGTTGATCCGGCTACCGCCGAGAGCTGTCTGGCCCAGGCAAAAAAATACTTCGCCCTGGCCCAAAGCTATGCCGCAGCCTGAACTGTTTGCCTTTTTCGGTCTGATCGCCACGGGCAAGAGTACCGTGGCCGAGGCCTGGGCCAAACGCAAAGGCTTGGACTATTACAACTCTGATGTGGTGCGTAAGGAACTGGCCGGGCTCTTGCCCCAGACCCGGCAGCGCGAAACAGCAGATCAGGGGATCTATACCAGCGAGTTCACCGCCAAAACCTACGCGACCCTGCTCGCCAGAGCGGAACAGGATCTGAACATGGGCCGGGGCGTGGTGCTTGATGCCTCCTACCAGCAAAAAACCGATCGCGATCAGGTGCGGAGGCTTGCGCAACGTCTCGGTGTTCGGCTATACTTTATTCTCTGTCTCTGTCCGGAAGAGGAAATGAAGCGCCGCATGGCCCAGAGGGCTCTTGACCCGCAGGCCGTGTCGGACGGACGTTGGGAAATCTACCTGAAACAGAAAGCGCGCTTCGAGGCTCCGGCGGAACTTGCCCCGGATCAGCTCATAACCCTGGCAACCGATCTGCCGGTGGAAGCTGTCCTTAAACAGCTATCCGCCCACTTGGAGACACAGCCATGAACACCAGAATCTATGTCCTGAAATTCCCCAAGGAAGTCATTGACCAGCCGATCATCAGCAATCTGGTAAGAAAATATGACCTTCAGTTCAACATCCTCAAGGCCACGATCCTGCTCCAGCAGGAAGGGGTTATGGTTCTCGAATTCATCGGCCACAAGGCCAATGTCAAGAAAGGCATCGCCTATCTGAACAAGATGGGGGTTAAGGTGCAGAGCATGGCGGGCAATATCCGGCGCGACGACGAAAAGTGCTACCAGTGCGGGGCCTGCACCGGTGTCTGCCCCACCGGCGCGCTTTCTCTTCACCGGCCTGAGATGGCGGTGCTGTTCGATGAGGGGAAATGCACGGCCTGCGGTCTCTGTGTTCCCGTCTGTCCGGCTCGAGCCATGGCGGTTTCCTTAAGTGGCAACATGGAGCTGGCGGCCTGATTCTCCCGGCTTAAAAAAGGCTTCCGTATCATCACGAAAGCCTTTCCCTGCAAAGATCCTTACGCGAGGGCTATTTTTTCGCCTTGCAGCCGCAGCCGCACCCCGAGGCCTTCTCCTCTTTTTTGATCATGCAATCACTGGCGCCGCAATCGGCGCATTTTTTGGGTTTGCACCGGCCCTCTTTGGTTGCGCCGCATTTTTCACACTTGAATATCGCCATGCTCTTGCCTCCTTTTCCAGGTTAGAATGTTGGTATCTATCCGGCTTAATGCCGGGAATGGTCAAAAACCAACGAGCCGTAACTGTTCAGCGGTGCCGTAGCTGCTAGGCAGAAGTCTGCGACGTGTGCTATTGCACATGAGCAGGCTGATAACAACGCAGATGCGGTGCTGCTGGACAGTTACAAATGTTGAACGGTTTGCCGGGAGATGAACAATCAACCCCGGCTGGTAACGATAATCCCTAAAACGATGAGCGCCAGCCCCATGAGCTTGTAACCGGTGGCCTGTTCGCCCAGAAAAACCACAGAGGCCAGAAAAACCAGGACAAAGGTAAGCCCCATGAAGGGATAGGCATAGCTGAGCTCAAAGGCGGTCATGGCGGCCATCCAGCAGAGCGAGGCAAGAAAGGCGGCGATAAAGCCGCTCATGATGAAGGGATCAAAAAACAGCTTGAGGAGAAAGATCAGCTTGGGGATCGTCTCTTCCGGCAGATTTCCATGAAACGGCACTCGCCACTTGATGATCATCTGGCCGTAAACGGTGAACAGGATAGTGCCGAAGATATAAAGATGCGCCATCAGTTTTTCTCGCTCCATTCCGCGATTTTCTCACAGACCGTATCAAGCTCTTCCCCGGTAATCCCGTAATAAAGGGGCAGCCGGATAAGCCGTTCGCTCTGGCTGGTGGTGTAGATATCCCGGCCGGAAAAACGCCCGTATTTCAGGCCGGCCGGAGCGCTGTGCAACGGCACATAGTGAAACACCGCCCCGATGACGTACTGCTTGAAATATGCCAGAAGTGCGGTGCGCTCCTCCAGATCCCTGACCTTGAGATAGAACATGTGGGCATTGTGCCGACAGGTTTCCGTAACCACCGGCAGCTCGATGACGCCGGCGGCGGCAAGGGGGCCAAGTTTATCGCGGTAGGCCAGCCAGCTGGCGAGTCGGTCGGCGTTGATGGCCTCGGCCATCTCCAGCTGCCCCCAGAGATAGGCGGCCTGGAGCTCGGAGGGCAGATAGCTGCTGCCAATGTCCACCCAGCTGTACTTGTCCACCATGCCACGAAAGAACTGGCTGCGGTTGGTTCCTTTTTCGCGGATGATTTCGGCCCGTTCGGTAAAGCGGCCATCGTTGATAATCAGCAGGCCGCCCTCGCCGCCGCTGGTGTAGTTCTTGGTTTCATGAAAGCTGTAGGCGCCGAGATGGCCGATGGTTCCCAGCGGTCTGCCCTTGTAGCGGCTCATCATGCCCTGGGCCGCATCCTCGATGACAAAAAGACCGTACTTTTCAGCCAGGGTCATGATGGTGTCCATCTCGCAGCCCACTCCGGCATAATGCACCGGGACAATGGCCTTGGTCTGCGGGGTGATTGCCGCCTCGATCCGGGTCTCATCAATATTCATGGTGTCCGGGCGGATATCCACAAAAACAATGCGAGCCCCGCGCAGGGCAAAGGCGTTGGCGGTGCTGACAAAGGTAAAGCTGGGCATGATCACCTCATCGCCGGGCTGAATGCCGATAAGGATCGCGGCCATCTCCAGGGCATGGGTGCAGGAGGGGGTGAGCAGGGCCTTGCGGCAGACGAGCTGCTCTTCAAACCAGCGCTGGCAGCGCTTGCCGAACTCTCCGTCCCCGGAGATCTGCGGACTCTTCATCGCCGCCAGGACGTACTGCTCTTCGTTGCCGGTGTGCGGGGGCTTGTTGAAGTGAATCATTATAGTTACCTATCCGTTTGTAAGCGTTCACCTGGAACGCAAATTTTCCAGTTGCCCCAGAATTGTAACCGTCCAGCAGTGCCGTAGATGCGCGGAAGAGGTCTGCGACGTGTGCTATTGCAATGAGCAGGCCGATGACAAAGCAGATGCGGTGCTGCTGGACGGTTACATCCGTTTCATGAAGTTAATGGCCTTGCCGCCCTCGTTAAACAGCAGATCCACCATGCTCACCCCGTGGGCAAAGGGTGGAAAGAGCTGGGTGTATTCGGGGTAACCGCTGTAATCCATCCATTCAACCCCGATTCCCGCCTCCGCGAAAAGCGCCACGTCGAGATAGTCGCTTGCCGCTGGCCCGCTCAGATAGGTGGTCGCTCCCAAGGTTTGGCATAATGCCAGGAGCCGCTCGCTCTTACCCTCTGCCAGAGTAAATTCACTGGAACAGCGGATGGTGGTGGTTATCCCCAGCAGCCCGTTGATGGCCAAGAGGAATTTGCGGTTTATCTCGCTGAGCCAGCTCTCGGTGGCGCCCAGATACAGCTCCTCAAAAATCTCCCGGTATTCCTTGAAATGCGCGGCCTTGGCGTAGTTCTGGGCGAGCATCTTCCAGTGCTGCTTGTGCCAGAGCGGATTGGCGATCCTGGTTTCCCGAATCGTCTGAGCCAGGGTCTCCTGCCGCACCGGGATGGTGATCCACTCCAGGCCGTTTTGGGTCTTGATCTTGTTGCGGTTGCGCCAGTCGTTCTTGGTGTACTGCATGTCGTCGTAAAGCACGAACTCGTCGACGCTGCGGATCAGATCAAAATACCCCTTCCAGGGGATATAGTTGGACTGGAGAATGGCTATCTTTTTCATTGATTCTTCAGGCGCCTGAGGAAGTTTTGGGGAAAGTATCCCCCGCCCCAAAACGGTTGCCTGCCGACAGACAACCGCAGGGGAAATTGACGGCTTCCCGGATGATGTACAGCGGCCGACCTTTGACCTCGTCAAAGATCTTGCCGATATACAGGCCTAAAATCCCCAGGATGCCAAAGAGCAGCCCGAACATGAAAAACATCGAAACCATCATGCTGGTCCAGCCCTCGGCAATGTCGCCGTAGAGAAAATAACTCAAAAACAGCCAGCAGGCATACAACAGGCTGCCCAGGGCAATAAAGAAGCCCATCTGGATGAAGAGCCGCAGTGGTTTGTTGGAGTGGGCCACAATGGAGTCGATGGCCAGGTTAACCAGCTTGGCCAGGTTGTAGGAGGACTTGCCGTACAGGCGGTCATCGTGCTGCACCGGGATCTGGGTGCGCCTGAACCCGGCAATCTTGACGAACAGGGGGAAAGAGCGGTTCTGCTCCCGGTAGAGGTTAACCGTTTCGATCACCTGCCGGGAAAAAATGCCGAAATTGGCAATGGTCTTGTCATGCTCCGTGTCGGTAAAATACTCTAAAACCCGGTAAAACAGCCGGGAAGCAAGCTTCTTGAAAAAACTGTCCTGCCGCTCAATCCTCTGTCCGAAAACGATGTCGTAGCCTTCCATGGCCTTGGCATAGAGCTTGCCGATCTCTTCAGGCTTGTCCTGCAGGTCACAATCCATCACCACCACCCAGTCGCCGCTGGCATGGTCAAGCCCGGCGGTAATGGCATAGTGCTGGCCGAAATTGCGGGAAAGGTTGAGGCCCTTGATCCTGTTGTCCTGGCGGGCCAGCGCCTGGATATGCTCCCAGGAGCCCTGGGGGCAGGCGTCGTTGACCAGAATGATTTCAAAGTCGTCAGTGAGGGGAGCAAGCGTTGCCGCAAGCCGGGAGCAGAGTTCGCCCAAGCATTCCCTGCATCCGTAAACCGGAGAGACCACGCTGATTTTTACAGGACTGGGCACGGTAATTTTCCTTTATCGTAAAGAATGAAATTACTCACAGGTTTCGTTTCTCCCGGCAAGTCCGGGCAGCGGGTTCTCGGCAAAGACCATTACCTGGTAATTGCCCAGGGTAAATTCCTCTACCGCAGGGGCAAGGGAAAAATTCTTCATCCCCTTGGCCCAGTCTGTCAGCCTTTCTTTGGGCACCAACACGAAAACCCTGCCCGCAGTATAGCCCTTATCATGCCAGCAGTCACTGGTAAGCCACAGACAGAGATCAACTCCCCGGCAGTCGATATCAAGGGGACGGATGCGCACCTCGCCCTTGCTGAACACCGTATAAATATGCGATTCCCAGTAAGGGGCATAGCCAGCCGTCAGCCCGCGCTCCTTGAGGGTGGAGATAACCGTCATTCTCTCCCTGACCTTGTCCTGCCAGCCCGCCGGAGAGATATTTTGCCAGGAGCCGACAAAGGCGAGAATAAAGGCCAGGATCAGCGCCGCCTTGACCAGCCGGGGGAAGAACCGCCACATCACCAGCGGGCAGACCAGAACCATCATCAGAAACGGGATAAGGTAGCGGATGTTGTTGCGGGCGGCATAGGCATTGTCGTGCAGGCTGCTGATCGCGTACAGAAAGAAGATCAGCGCAAAGCCAAGATACGAGAGAAGCACGAAAAATCTTGGCGCCTGTTCCAGGCGCTGAAAATTTTTTCTGGCATACCAGGCGGGCAGAAGCAGAGCCAGGGGATACAGCCCCAGCCTCAGCAGGGAAGCCACCCCGGTAAGGGAAGCCATCTCCACCTCCTCGCCCCATTCCGCGCCAATAAAACTCAACAGACCAAGCAGTGAATGAGCCGCATGCTCAGGCAGCTTCTGCAAGGGAATCAGGGTCGCGTGATTGGCGCCAGCGGCATTATGCAGCCCGGCAAACAGCAGTTTGTAGGAAAGGGCCCCCAACAGGATTGCCCCCAAAATAGTGGCCGCCGGGGTGAGCATGGAGAAAAGCCTCGTCTGCCAGCAGCCTTTTTCGCCGCCGGGCAGCGTCTCCAGTTCCGCGTAGAGAAGCGCCAGCAAAACCCCCAGAAACGGGGCAACATAGTAGGTTAGAAAACGCACCGGATTCTCGATCACCACAAGATAGAGCAGGATAAACAGCAGCGCGGACAGGGCCGCTCTCTTACTCTTGCCGGGATCAGGCCGGGAGATCTGGCGCAGGAGCAGAAAAAAGGCGAGAAGAAAGGCAAAATACCAGGTGTAGGCGGCCTCGCCATAAACCTCCCGCAGATACAGGGGAGAATAGCCAAGCCCGATGATGACGCAGCCCAGTGCCGCCGCTGCGCCAGAAAGCCCCAATGCTCTCAAGAGCACGACCAGCAAGGTCATGGTAACGGCAATCGACAGGGAAACGGAAACGGCGTGGGCGAAAAAACCGTTTTCTCCAGCCAGGACCCAGGGGATCAGGAGAAGATGCTTGTAAAACACCCAGAGATCGCCATTGACATACCACCAGTCCTTGGGAAAAAGGCTGCCGGTGCGGACGATCTCTTCCGCCAGGATATTGGCAATGGCGGCATCGGAGTTAAAAAAGGCCTGGTATGTGCAAAAGATGTAAAAACCCAGCCCGCCGAGGGTGGCGGCGAGCAGCAACAGAGCTGCGGAAAAAGACCATTTCTGCATGGAGGGGGGCAAGATAGTCACTGCGCTGGGTCCGTATGTCGGCAGAAGGGAACAGGGGGCAAGCCTGTCGAGAGATTCCGAGGGAACAGACACCTGCCCCTGACCGGATAGTGGCGAAATAGTACAAAAAATCCTCCGGCCATGTCAAGGGGAATCAACAACCGCCAGCCCCTAAACCATCCTATGTATCACTATTCGCACAGGCCATGTTGGCGTTTTTAGGCTTGCAGGGTGTAAGCAGGTGGGACACCTTGAAATTCAGTTGTTCTGAATGGGATGAGGCAACAGTCCCTTGCTGCCAATCATGATTTCTGGCATGATGGGCAGGATCATGGAATGACCTGTTATGACGCTTGGCCAACTGCGGCGGAATCTAGGAAAATGAATGCCAGATAAAGAAGCCACAGCCAGGATTAAGATCAACAAACTGCTCGAAGCGGCTGGCTGGCGCTTCTTTCCAGAGGAAAGCTCCCCCGCGAACATCCGCCTCGAACCCAGCATCACCATCACCTCATCCGATCTGGATGGCTTGGGCGAGAACTTCGAGAAAGCCGGCAAGGGCTTCATCGACTTCCTGCTGCTCGACGCCAAAGGCTTCCCGCTCATCGTCCTTGAAGCCAAATCGGAAGACAAAAACCCGCTGGTCGGCAAGGAACAGGCCCGCAAATACGCCAAGTCCCAAAACTGCCGCTTCGTCATCCTTTCCAATGGCAACCTGCACTACTTCTGGGATCTGGAACGCGGCAATCCCTACCTCATTACCTCCTTTCCCACCCCGGACTCGGTGATCGGCTACCAGAAAACTTTGCCCAACCCGCAACGGCTCGTCGAGGAACGAGTCGCTGACGACTACATCGTCCTGACCCAGCGCCCGAACTACCAGGCCGAAGCGGCGTGGCGCAACGAGGCGGAACGGCCCGGCTACATCCAGACCAACAAGCTGCGCTTCCTGCGCCCCTATCAGTTGCAGGCTGTTCACGCTCTGCAACGGGCGGTGCATGAGGACCATGACCGCTTTCTCTTCGAAATGGCCACCGGCACCGGCAAGACCCTGATCGCTGCCGCCATCATCAAGCTCTTCCTGCGTACCGGCAATGCCCGGCGCGTCCTGTTTCTAGTGGATCGCCTCGAACTGGAGGACCAGGCCAAGAAGGCCTTCAGCACACAGCTCTCCGCCGATTTTCAGACGGTGATCTACAAGGAGAACCGCGATGACTGGCGGCGGGCAGAGATAGTGGTCACCACCGTGCAATCACTGCTCTTCAACAACAAGTACCAGCGGCTTTTCTCGCCGACCGACTTCGACCTGGTCATCTCCGACGAGGCCCACCGCTCTATCGGCGGCAACGCCCGCGCCGTATTCAACTACTTCATCGGCTACAAGCTCGGCCTCACCGCCACGCCCCGCGACTACCTCAGACGTTTCGACAAGGCCGGCCCCACCTCCCGCGACCCACGCGAGGCCGAACGCCGCCTGCTACTGGACACCTACCGTACCTTCGGCTGCGAGAACAGCCAGCCCACCTACCGCTACTCGCTGCTCGACGGGGTGAAGGACGGCTTTTTGATCAATCCCACGGTGGTGGATGCCCGCACCGAGATCACCACCGACCTGCTTTCCAAGGAGGGTTTCGTCGTCACCTTCACCGACAATGCGGGAGAAGACCAGCAGGAGGCCTTCAAGCAGCGCGAGTTCGAGAAACGCTTCTTCGCCGACGCCACCAACCAGCTCTTCTGCAAGACCTTTCTGGAAAACGCCCTGCGCGATCCAATCAGCGGGGAGATCGGCAAGTCCATCATCTTCGCGGTCAGCCAGAACCACGCGGCCAAACTCTCGCAGATTTTAAACCAGATGGCCGACCGGATGTTTCCCGGCAAGTACCAGTCCGACTTTGCCGTGCAGATCACTTCCCAGATTCCCGACGCCCAGCAGTTCACCATCAACTTCAGCAACAACAACCTGCTCGGCTCGGCCAACTTTCTGCCCGCCTACAAGACCAGCAAGGCGCGGGTCTGCGTCACGGTCGGCATGATGACCACCGGCTACGACTGCCCGGATCTCTTGAACCTCGGCCTGCTCCGCCCGATCTTCTCACCCACCGACTTTATCCAGATCAAAGGGCGCGGCACCCGCAGGCACAATTTTTTCGAACTGCTTTTTGACGAAAGCCTCAAGGATGGAGTCTTGCCGCCGCAGAAGTCCGCTTTCAAGCTGTTCGACTTCTTCGCCAACTGCGAGTATTTCGAGGAAGAGTTCAACTACGACGAGGTGCTGAAGCTCCCAAAGCCCATCCACAAGTCCACGCCGTCCACCTCGTCCACGCCGTCCACCCATGAAGCCTATGAGCACCTCGGCCAGGATATCATCCGCACCATGGAAGAAGAGGTTATCGGCATCGAAGGCATGAAAATCGACCGCATGTTTTTCGAGCGCTTCGAGGACACCGTGCTGGAAAACGAGTTCATCGTCGCCGCCGTCGAATCCGGCCAATGGGACCGGGTCATCGATTACGTCAACCGCGAGGTCTTCGACAAGCCGGAGGAGTACTACAACCTGGATAAGCTGCGTAAAGCCGCCGCCGTAGACCGCCGCCTCACCCTGCGCGAGATTCTCGAAAAGATCTTCGGCCTTATCCCCCGCTTCAAGTCCAAGGACGAACTGCTGGAAGAGGAATTCGCCAAGTTCGTCGCCGATGCCAAGCCCGGCGAGGCTGAGGCCATCCCGGCCATCAAGACCTATTTTAAGGCCTACCTCACCAGCGGCCTGGTCCGCGAGATCATCGACCACCGCCAGTTCACCGATCTGGCCACCAACCCGGTCTTCTCCACCCGTGATTTCCGGGCCGTGCCGGAGAAGTACCGCACACTGGTGCCGGAATATGTTAAAGATTATGTGTCGTTGAACCAGTTTGCCGCATAGGAAAGCAAGTGAAATGGCTGATAACGACGAATCGCTGATCCCGAAACAAGGTGGCTATCGAAAGCTCAAAAGCTTCCAGGTGGCCCAACTGGTGTACGACATCACGGTCCGTTTTTGCGACCGCTACATTGAAAAACGAAGCCGCACCCACGACCAGATGGTGCAGGCGGCTCGGTCGGGAGTGCAGAATATCGCCGAGGGCAGCCAGGCCTCGGGCACCTCGAAAAAGTTCGAACTCAAACTAACCAATGTGGCAAGGGCCAGTCTGGAAGAGCTGCGGCTCGACTATGAGGATTTCTTGCGCCAGCGCAACCTGCCGCTTTGGGAGCACGGCGATCTCCGGAGGCAAAGCCTCATCGACCGCAGGTGTGCTACTGCCGATGAGGTGGCGGCCTGGGTTAAGGAAGAACGAGATCGTGGACTTGGTGGACAGTGTGGACGAAGTGGACAAAAATATCAGGCCACAACGTCCACGTCGTTGTCCACTCCGTCCACCTACCCCGAACTTGCGGCCAACGCCGTCTTGGTCTTGCTGGCAGTTGCTTGCAGCCTGCTTGACCGACAACTCGCTGCCCAGGCAAAAGCCTTTGAAACCGAGGGCGGCTTTACCGAACGCCTCTACCGGGTGCGCTCCCAAAAACGGGCCTCACGCCAGTTGTCCACCCAGTCCACCAAGTCCACAACGTCCACCAAGTCCAAAAAACCATAGGAACCCAATGCTCGACACCGATACAAAACGCCGCATCGACACCGCCCGTGACATCCTGGTCGGCAAGGTGCCCGATCCCAAAAGCCAAGTCGAGCAAATCACCATCGCCCTGATCTACAAGTTCATGGATGACATGGACGCCGAGAGCGAGGAGTTCGGCGGCAAGCGTAAGTTTTTCGCCAAGGAGTTCGCCCGTTACGGCTGGGCCAAGCTGATGCGCGCGGGCCTGGGCGGCCACGAAACCCTGAACCTCTACGCCGAGGCCATTGCCAAGATGCCGGAAAACCCCGGCATCCCGCCGCTGTTCCGCGACATCTTCAAGAACGCCTATCTGCCCTACCGCGACCCGTGCTCGGAGGTGGGGACGCTGGTACTAAAACAACTTGTTTCCTGGGAATAAGCTGGGGGCAGGACAGACTTTCTGCCTTTCTTGGCATCAAATGGCAGAAAGTCAAACTCGACGCCGGGTGCCCCCTCAGTCGGAGAGCACCCCGGCTGGGGGAGATGCAAAACTGAAGAATCTGAACTCCACTCATGGGTCTGATCGGGTCATTTTGCGGGTATTTCGCTGGACAATGGGTCACATTGGGTCTATTATTGGGTCATGCTTAGAATCGATACCATTCAAATCACGCCGGAGATCCTTGCGCTGATCGCCAGAATTGATGAGTTCAAAGGCGCGTGGCGCGCCTTGGGCACGCTTGCGCCCGAGCGCTTGTCAGCCCTGCGTCGTGTGGCGACCATCGAGAGCATCGGCTCATCGACCCGCATTGAAGGCAGTAAGCTTTCTGATCGGGAGGTTGAGCAACTGCTGGCCAACCTGGAAATCAAGCGTTTTGATACGCGCGATGAGCAGGAAGTGGCCGGTTACGCTCAGGTGATGGATGTCGTGTTCGGTTCTTGGCAAGACATCCCCTGCACCGAGAACCACCTCAAGCAACTGCACCAGATCCTGCTGCGGCACAGCGAGAAGGATGCCTGGCACCGTGGGCAGTACAAGATCAACCCGAATAGCGTAGCTGCCTTCAACGAGCACGGCGAGCAGATCGGCATCGTTTTTCAGACGGCTTCGCCTTTTGACACGCCCCGTTTGATGGCCGAACTGGTCGGCTGGGTGAACGAACAGCGTGAGGTCAAGCTGTTGCATCCGCTGTTGATCGCCGCGATTTTCGTGGTGGTGTTTCTGGAGATTCATCCTTTTCAGGACGGAAATGGGCGGATCAGTCGTGCGCTCACCACGATGATGTTGCTGCAGGCGGGTTACGTCTATGTGCCGTACAGCTCCTTGGAAAGCGTGATAGAGCTGAACAAAGAGGCGTATTACCTGGCGCTGCGCCAGACGCAAGGCACGATTCGCACCGATGCGCCGGACTGGCAGCCGTGGTCGGTGTTTTTCTTACGTTCGCTCGCAGAGCAGGTTCGGCGACTTGAGAAAAAAGTTGAGCGCGAAAAGCTCGTTCTGGCCAGCTTGCCGGATTTGTCACTGCGGATTGTCGAAATGGTCCGCGGGCGCGGCCGCACCACGATTGGTGAGGTAGCTCTGGTGTCGGGTGCCAACCGCAATACGATCAAGCATCACCTGCGTAACTTGGTTGAGCGCGGATACCTGAACCAGCAAGGAAGCGGTCGAGGTGTTTGGTACGAGTTGCGCTGACCGGGGTTTACACCCAGGCATACAACGGCAAGCACCGGCGGGCAGGCCATCGCGGGGCCATCGGGGTCAGGGGCCATCGGGGTCAGGGCCATCGGGGTCAGGCATGACTTACTGCCATTCCCCTGGGGGATATTCCGGGGGTAGTTTACTGAATCACCCTCTGCACTTGGATGACAATAACGGCGGTAAGTAAAAACAGAATAACACTTCCGCAATCAGGTGTGAGAAAGCTCTTCGCGTATAACCCGCCGCAATACGGTTTCGATTTGTTCTGCGTGCATGGCCTGATGCAGTGATTGATTGATCATCGTCTGGTAGCCACGTTCTCCGGCCTTGGCTTTGAAAAATTCGATCACCGCGCTGTCCAGCATAATTGAGACCCGCTGTTTGCCAAGCCGCTCGTTAACCGCCGCCGCAAAGGTCTCACGGTCAACATCCTTTAGCCCCACGCGCAGCCGGGGCTTACGCTCAGAGGTAGGAGAAGAATTCTTTGATTTCATGTTTTTCGGCCTCCCGCATGGAGATGATTCTGATTTCGCTTTCTGTTTCGGTGTGGGTGACGACTACCACCCTGATGCCAAGTAAGCCAGTTGTGTTGAAGCGCTGCTCCCCGCTGTGCGGCCCTTCATCTTCGATGGTCGCGGTAGGGCCGGAAAAAACCTGCTCGGCAACGGCGAAATCAAGCCCGTGCTTTTTCAGATTAGTTTTCCGTTTTGTTTCGTGCCATATAAACTGCATAGACAAAATATGCATATAAAAATATATATTGTCAAGCGTCTTCGTGAAAAATGTAGGGAACAAGAGAGGGCACCAGAGTAAAAACGGGGGACGGAGTAGTTTGTTAGTTCGTTACGCTACCATCTCAATATCTGGAGATGGTATAGATATACATCCATCATTGTTTTTGCCCGCCATTTGCAGTATATAGAGCGGCTTACCCAAGCCAGCGCCCCTTCATCTCCACCGGGACTGTCAGAAACACCCCATGCCTGTTGCAGCAACGCAAAGGAAAAGCCCATGATCACCGCAGTCAATATCGCCCTTTCCTACGGGAAGAGAATTATCTTCAAGGACGTCAACATCAAGTTCGCCCCTGGCAACTGCTACGGGCTCATCGGCGCCAACGGCTCCGGCAAATCCACCTTCCTCAAGATCCTGGCCGGGGAGAAAGAAGCGGACAAGGGCGAGATCGTGGTCGGCCCCAAGGAACGCATCGCCATGCTGCGCCAGGATCACTTCGCCTTTGACGAGGAAACCGTGTTCGACACCGTGGTCATGGGCCACAAGCAGCTCTACGAGCTGATGCACGAGCGTGACGCCCTCTACGCCAAGCCGGAGCTCAGCGAGGCGGACGGGATCAGGGCCGGGGACATCGAGGCGGAGTTCGCCGAGATGAACGGCTATGAGGTGGAATCAGAGGCGGCGGTTCTGCTCAAAGGCCTCGGCATCCCGGAGGAGTTTCGCGAGAAAAAGATGAAGGAGCTGGAAGGCGGCGACAAGGTGCGGGTACTACTTGCCCAGGCCCTGTTTGGCAACCCGGACGTGTTGCTGCTGGACGAGCCCACCAACCATCTGGATCTTAAGTCCATCGCCTGGCTGGAGGATTTCCTCTTCCGCTTCCAGAACACGGTGATCATCGTCTCCCATGACCGGCATTTCTTAAACCAGGCCTGCACCCATATCGCTGACATCGACTTTGGCGAGATTCGGGTCTATGTGGGCAACTACGATTTCTGGTATCAGGCCAGCCAGCTCTTCGTTAAACAGAAGCAGGACGAAAACAAGAAAACCGCAGCCAAGGCCAAGGAGCTCACCGACTTCATCCAGCGCTTCTCTTCCAATGCCTCCAAGGCCAAGCAGGCCACCTCACGCAAAAAACTGCTCGACAAGCTGACCATCGAAGATATGCCCTCCTCGTCGCGCAAATATCCCTTCGTGGTCTTCAAACCCGAACGGCCCTGCGGCGACATTATTCTGGAGGTTACGGGTTTAGGCAAGGAACTCGACGGGGTTACGGTTCTAAACGACTTCAGCCTCACGGTTCACAAGGGTGACAAGATTGCCTTCATCGGCGCCAACTCCGTGCCCAAGACCACTCTTTTTGAGATCCTTACCGAAGGCCTGACCCCGGATCGTGGCAGCTTCCGCTGGGGGATCACCATGTCCACCTCGTACTTCCCCAAGGAAAACAGCACCTTTTTCGACAAGGAGATGACCCTGGTGGAGTGGCTGGGCCAGTACACCCCGCCCAGTGAGGGAGAAAACTTTTCCCGGGGATTTTTGGGCAAGATGCTCTTCTCCGGGGAGGAGGCCCTGAAAAAAACCAGCGTGCTTTCAGGCGGCGAGCGGGTGCGCTGCATGCTCTCCCGGATGATGCTTACCGGAGCCAACGCCCTGATTCTGGATGAGCCCACCAACCATCTGGATCTGGAATCGATCACCGCCTTGAACAACGGGCTGATCGCCTATCCGGAGGTGATCCTCCTCGCCTCCCACGATCACCAGATGGTGGCCTCCACCGCCAACCGGATCATCGAGATCCTGCCCGGCGGGATCATCGACAAGCGGATGGATTTTGATGATTATCTGGAGAGCGCGGAGGTGATGGAATTACGGGAATCGCTCAGCAATGGCGAGGTGGCGTTGAGTCTGTAGCTCCTGCAACCGCCTCCCGGGCCAACTGGGTGATGCGAGCCCAATCCCCTTGGGCCACCGCCTCGGGCGGCGCCACCCAGGAACCACCCACACAGGCCACATTGCCCAAGGCCAGATAGTCGCGGTAATTTCCTAAGCCAATCCCGCCAGTCGGGCAGAAGATCACCTTGGGAAACGGCCCGGCAATGGCCTTGAGCATCGGGATGCCGCCGGCTGCCTCCGCCGGGAAAAACTTGAAATGGCTGTAGCCCCGGCGCAGGCCGGTCATCAGCTCGGAGATCGTGGCAATGCCAGGGATCAGGGCAATCTCCCCCTGATTGGCGGCATCCAGCAGCTCCGGGGTCAGCCCTGGGCTGATGGCAAAAACCGCCCCGGCCTCACTCACGGCGGCAAGATCCTCGGCCGTAGTCACCGTTCCGGCCCCCACCACCGCCTCCGGCACCGCCCGGGCAATCTCCCGGATAGCCGCAACCGCCACCGGGGTCCGCAGGGTAATCTCCAGCACCCTGATGCCGCCTGCCACCAAAGCGCGGGCCAGGGGCACCGCCCGCTCAAGATCCTTGATCACCATGACCGGCACCACCGGGCTCTGGGCAAAAACCTCGGCTGGCTCCATCTTCCAGTTTCCTGTCCGGATCATTTCTGAACTCCTTTGTAAAATATCGTGACCCCGGCGCGTTTTTCAATCCGCACCCTGAAAGATGGGGGTAACCCTTCCAGGCAGGAACAATAATTAATCAAACAATTTAATTTCATGACATTTCCTAGTATTGTTTTGTATATATCCCGATTGGTTATTTTGCAAGAGGTTCAAAGACAAGGCCCTCGCAAAAAAAAGTTAACAGGATCGTGACACAAATCATCGGCACTGCTGCCGATGATTGGCAGCGATTGCCTCAAAGACAATGGTTATTTCATAACGGCCCCTGAATATGCCCAAGTCCCCCCCCATCTATCTTGACAACGCCGCCACCTCCTTTCCCAAGCCCCCGGAGGTGGTAGAGGCCATCTGCCGACTGGTCAAGGAAATCTCCTTAAGCCCTGGCCGCTCGGCGCATCGCTTTTCCCTGGCCGCCAGCCGGGTGATCTTTGCAGCCCGCGAGCTGACCGCCGATTTTTTCGGCTGTCCGGATTCAAGCCGGGTGGTGTTTACCAGTAATGTCACCGAGGCGCTCAATGTGGGCCTTTTCGGACTGCTCGCTCCCGGCGACCAGGTGCTGACCACGGGCATGGAACACAACTCGGTGATGCGTCCTCTGCGCTATCTGGAAAAAACCAGGGGGATTAGTCTTGCGATTCTGCCCACCTCCGCCACCGGCGCCATCGACCCGGACGATATTCCTAAACGGCTAAACAGCAAGACCCGGCTCATCATTATCAATCATCTCTCCAATGTTACCGGGAGCCTGGCCGATCTTGCCGCCATCGGCAAACGCAAGGGCGGGGCGCTGCTGATGGTGGACGCGGCTCAGTCCGCCGGGGTTTTTCCTCTGGAGATGGAGGCTGCTGAGATCGATTTTCTTGCCTTTACCGGTCATAAGGGGCTGTTTGGCCCCACTGGCACCGGCGGTTTTCTTCTCCGGCCAGGGCTCAAGCTTCCGCCGCTCAAGATGGGCGGTACGGGCAGCAATTCGGAACAGGAGGAACAGCCGCAGCTCATGCCGGACTGTTATGAGTCGGGAACGCCCAACACCCTGGGGATTGGCGGCCTGGCCGCGGGCCTGGAGTTTATCCGGCGGACAGGCAGGGAAACAATCAGGCTCAAGGAAGAACACCTCACCCGCCTGCTCCTGGAGGGCGCAAGCCAGATCCCGGGCCTCACCGTGCATGGCCCCCCGGCTGGCGCCGAGCGAGGCGCGGTTGTTTCTCTGACCATGGCAGGCAGAAGTACCGCCGACCTCGCCTTTCTTCTCGACCGCCAGTACGGGGTCATGGCCAGGGCCGGACTGCACTGCGCGCCCGCAGCCCATCGCAGCGTGGGCACCTTTCCCCAGGGGGCGCTGCGTCTTTCTCCGGGTTTTTTCAACACCGAAGCCGAGATCCAGTTTGTTCTCGCCGCCTTGGAGCAGATTGGTATCGGGAAGTGAATCCATAAAAAACAAACGAGGTTTTAGATGAAAAAGTATCTCCAGGTCTGTCTCTTCTTGCTGCCGTTGTGTGCCTCAATGGTCTTCGGCGCTGAAAACATGGCGAAAAACAGCCAGGCCTTGCCTGTCACCGGTCAGAAGTCGCCGATCTTTCGTTCCCTGTCGCCCCAGGAGGCGAAAGCCCTCATCGAGGCCCGCAAGGATCTGGCGCTGGTGGATGTTCGCTCGCCGGAAGAGCTGCGCGAGGGTTCCATCTCCGGCTCGCAGCTCATCCCCTTCACCGAACTGACCAAGGGCAGGATGACCCTGCCCGCTGGCAAGCCTCTGTTGCTGATCTGCGCCGTTGGCGGGCGCAGCTTTGCGGTGGGCCGGTATTTTTCCGGCAAGGACTATGGGGAAATCTACAATCTGGCAGGCGGGATCAGCGCCTGGAAAGCGGCAGGCCTGCCTCTGCAGCCTGCCCGGTGACAAAACCAGCAAGAGATTGACAATCTGTCAGACCTGTGAGATGGTTTTACGAGGCTTGACCCGGGCCGTGTTTCGCGGGTTGACGGAATTGTCCGCCTATCAACAAAGAGGTCACCCATGGATATTTCTCTGGAACGCCGGCTGTTGCTGGCGATCTTTGCCTCAATGGCAATTACCCTGCTCCTGGCTGGACTGGCGGCCTCGGCAGCGGTCGGCTCGCCCTGGCTGATCTGGCCGGGTACCGCTCTGGCCGCCTCTGGGGCAACGATGCTGATAGTCCGCAGGCTGCTCCAGAGGCTCCGGGTGGAGGCCGCGCAACAGGCGGCCTGGCAGCAAACCCTGAACAATGACCTGCGTCAGGCCAATCTTCAGGCCGCTGAGCTGGTTCGTTATCTTCACGCTATTCCCACCCCGATCCTGGTGGTGGATTGCGATCTCATCCTTCGCTTCATCAACCAGGCCGGGGCGCGGGCCGCCCGCCTGGCCGTAGGCCAGTGCATCGGCAAGAAATGCCACGAGCTGCTCCGCACCAGAGATTGCAATTCCAACAGGTGCATGGTGGCCCGGGCCATGATCCAGAACAAGGTGCTCACCGGCGAAAACATCATCGTCACCCCTAAGGGCGAAACCAATTTTCGCTATACCGCCGCCCCGCTCAAGGATGATGATGGCCGAATCATCGGAGCGGTGGAATACATCGTGGATATCCGCGACGAAATGAAGGTCGTGGAGATGGCCGAGGCTGTTTCCCAGGGCAACTATGAAATCATCATCCCGCCCCGCTCCGAGGATGACCGATTGAGTCACGCCTTGAACCGGATGGCCGCCACCCTTCGCGATCTGGGCGGCAAACAGGAGGTAGACCGCTGGCTGGCCGAGGGTGCGGCCGCAGTGAGCGACCGGCTCCACGGCCAGCATGACCTGCTCACCCTGGCCCACAATATCCTGGAGGTGCTGGTCGAGGTGATTGACGCCCAGGCTGCGGCCTTTTATCTGGCTGAAAGCCATAACGCCCTGCGACTGCTCAAGGCTTACGGAGCGGACGAAGCGGTGACGGCCCGTCCGCTGATCGGCCATGACCATGGCATAATCGGTCGGGCGCTGCATCAGGGCAAGGCCCTGGTGATCAACGATCTGCCACCCGGCTACCTGAAAATCTCCTCCGGCCTGGGAGAGACTGCCGCCGCCGGGGTGGTGGTCGCCCCGGTTTATTTTGAAAACCAGCTCCTGGCCGTGATTGAACTGGGTCGGCACCGGCCCTTCACCCCCAGAGAGGAGCAACTGCTTGACCTGGTGATGGAGAATATCGGGGTGGCGATTCATACCACCGCAGCCCGCCTGGAACTGGCCCGGCTCCTGGAAACCACCCAGGAACAATCAGAAAGACTTCAGGTTCAGCAGGAGGAGTTGCAGCAGACCAACGAGGAGTTACAGGAGCAGGCCCGCACCCTTTCTGCTTCAGAGGAGCAATTGCAGACCCAGCAGGAGGAATTGCGGGTCTCCAACGAAGAACTGGAAGAACGCTCCAAGGCGCTGTTCGCCAAAAATGAGGAGATCGAGACCGCTAACCGGGGCCTGGTCAGAGTGCGGCGGGAGCTGGAAGAGAAGGCCCTGGCTCTGGAGGTCTCTGGCCGTTACAAGTCGGAATTTCTGGCCAACATGAGCCACGAACTCCGCACCCCCTTGAACAGCATCCTCATCCTCTCCCAGTTGCTGGCCGCCAACAAGGAGACCAACCTGCTGCCCAGACAGATTGAGTTCGCCTCCACCATCCACCATTCCGGTTCCGATCTGCTTAACCTGATTAACGAGGTGCTGGATCTCTCCAAGATCGAGGCGGGCCGGATGGAGATCAATCCGGAAGAAATTCCCCTGGACAACATGCTTGCTTCGTTGCTTGCGCCTTTCCGGCACCTGGCTGAAGAGAAAAAGATCGGCCTGGCCCTGGTGCGGGAGGAGAACGCCCCGGCGATGATTTTCACCGATGAGGCCCGCCTGCGCCAGGTGTTGAAAAATCTGCTTTCCAACGCCTTCAAGTTTACCGAGCAGGGCGCGGTTGATTTCACCGTCGGGCGGCCCGCCGCCGAGGCCATGCCTCCGGAATTGGCGGCCGCCAATCCGGAAGAGACCATTTTTTTCCGGGTAAGCGACAGCGGGATCGGCATTCCCGCCGACAAGCTGGAGATTGTTTTCGAGGCCTTCAAGCAGGCGGACGGAACTACCAGCCGCAAATTCGGCGGCACCGGCCTGGGGCTTTCCATCTCCCGCGAACTGGCCCGGTTCCTGGGCGGCGTCCTGACCGTGGAAAGCGAGGAAGGCATGGGCAGCGCCTTTACCCTCTGGCTGCCGGAGCGCTTCAAGGGGGCCAGGGTGGGAGGCACCGCCGTGTCTGTTCCCCTGGCCCCGAAAAAAATTCGGCGGGTAGCATCGGACAAGGTTAAGGAACAGCCTGCCCCGGCTGCCAGGCCGGAGCAGGACGGGCCGCCACCGGATGAGGCCCCCGGTCATCTGGTTCGCGATGACCGCCGCCTGCTTAAGCGCGACAATAAGAGCCTGCTCATTATCGAGGATGATCCAGTCTTTGCTTCCCTGCTGCTTAATCTGGCCAGAGAAAAGGGCTACAAGGGCCTGGTTGCCGAAGACGGAGAAACCGGCCTCCATCTGGCTGACTATTACCGGCCCAGCGCGGTGCTGCTTGACATGGGCCTGCCCGGCATTAATGGCCGGGAGGTGCTGGAGCGGCTCAAGAACAACCCGGAAACCCGCCATATCCCGGTTCAGTTCATTTCGGCCAGCGACCAGTCCGCCGATATCATGCAACTGGGCGCGATCGGCTACCTGACCAAGCCGGTCAGCGTGGAAAAACTTGACCAGGTTTTTGGCCGAATCGAAAAACTGGTGGAAAGGCCGGTAAAAAAGCTGCTGATCGTGGAAGACGATCTGGTTCAGCGTCAGGCGATCAAGGCTCTGATTGGCAACGGCGACGTCATCGCCCAGGAGGCGGCCACCGGCGAGGACGCTTACCGGCTGCTGCTGGCCGAACATTTTGACTGCATCATCCTGGATCTGGGCCTGGGGGATATGTCCGGTTTTGACCTCTTGGCCAGAATCAAGGAAAATCCGGAAATCGCCCGGATTCCGGTGGTTATTTACACGGGCAAGGAACTCGATCATGATGAGGAAGAGCGGCTCCAGCAGTACGCCGACTCCATCATTATCAAGGGCGCCCGATCTCCAGAGCGGCTCCTTGATGAAACCACCCTCTTTCTCCACCGGGTGGAGAAAAACCTGCCCAAGGAGCAACAGGCGATTCTGAATACCCTTCACGATCGGGAATCATCCTTCCATGGCCGAACCATCCTGGTGGTGGATGATGATATGCGCAACGTCTTCGCCCTCTCCAGTGTTCTGGAGGAACAGGGCCTGGCCATCGTGGTGGCCAAAAATGGCCTGGAGTCTCTGGAAAAACTTGCCTCTCACCCCGAGATCGACCTGGTGCTGATGGATATCATGATGCCGGAAATGGACGGCTACGAAGCGACGCGCCGGATCAGAAGCGATCCCCGGCTGCATAGCCTGCCGATCATCGCCCTCACCGCCAAGGCCATGCGGGGCGACCGGGACAAATGCCTGCAGGCCGGAGCCAGCGATTACCTGGCCAAGCCGATTGATGCGGAAAAACTTGTCTCTCTGCTGCGGGTCTGGCTTTACAAATGAAGTAACTGTCCAGCAGCACCACATCTGCTTTGTCATCGGCCTGCTCATGTGCAATAGCACACTTCGCAGACCTCTTCCTAGCATCTGCGGCACTGCTGAACAGTTACAGTTTGGGGGTTTCAGCCTATTTTCCGTCTTTAGTATGGTATAGTTAGCCAATGACAAACACGACCGATGACGACAAGGAAGTTGAAAACCTGGAGATCACCTTGCTGCTGGAAGGGATGTTCAAACGCTACGGCTATGATTTCCGCGACTATTCCCTGGCCCATCTGCGCCGCCGTCTGCGCCACCGGCTGAATTCTTCCGCGCTGCCGGATATGGGGGCCATGCTGCATCGGGTTCTTCACGACCGGAGTTTTTTTGAATTGCTGCTGCGGGATCTGTCGATTAACGTTACCGAGATGTTCCGCGATCCGGACATCTATCTGCAGATCAGAACCGAGGTGGTTTCCCGACTCAAGACCTGGCCCTTTGTCAAGATCTGGCACGCGGGCTGCGCCACCGGTGAGGAGGTCTATTCCATGGCCATTCTCCTGCACGAGGAAGGCCTGCTGGGACGGTGCCAGATTTACGCCACCGATTTCAACCAAATAGCCCTTAAAAAAGCCAAGGAGGGCATTTACTCCCTGGATCAGGTGCGGCAGTTTACCGCCAATTACCAGAAAAGCGGGGGCAGGGAATCATTTTCCGACTACTACACGGCGGACAACGATGCGGTGATCCTCAAAAACTGGCTGAAAACCAGAATCGTTTTTGCCGATCATAATCTGGTCACCGACAGCGTCTTCAGCGAGGTGCAACTGGTGGTCTGCCGCAATGTCCTGATCTATTTCAACCGGGAACTTCAGGAGCGAATTTTTCAGACATTTTATGAAAGTCTGTGCCCCGGCGGCTTTCTCTGGCTTGGCTCCAAGGAGTCCCTGCGGCCCTCGGCCATGGGAGAGCACTTTGAAACGCTGTTTTCGACCGAAAAGATCTACAAAAGGGATCTGCAATGACCGGGCAAGTGAAGCGGGCTCCCTACGAAGCCGTGGTAATCGGGGTCTCGGCCGGCGGGATGAACGCCCTGCGCACCATTCTGCCCCATCTGCCAGAAAAGTTCCCGGTGCCGGTGGTAGTGGTTCAGCATCGGGGGGCGGAGAGTGATGATTTTTTTGCCCAGTATCTGGCCCAGCGCTGCGCGGTGCAGGTCAAGGAGGCGGAAGAAAAGGAGGCTGCGGCGCCGGGCACGGTTTACCTGGCCCCGGCCAATTATCACCTGCTGCTGGAGGACGATCGAACCTTTTCCCTGACTCTGGAAAGCCGGGTGCGCTTCGCCCGGCCTTCCATCGACGTGCTGTTTGAAAGCGCTGCGGATGTGTACGGTGCCGGGCTGATCGGCATTGTGCTGACCGGGGCCAATGATGATGGCAGTCGTGGTCTGGTTGCGATCAAAAAGCGGGGCGGCCTGGCCGTGGTCCAGGATCCGGCCACCGCCGAGGTGGATACCATGCCCAAGGCCGCGCTCCAGGCGGCGGAGGTTGATTTTGTGCTGCCCCTGGCCGCCATTGGCCCATTTTTAGCCAATCTTTATCAAGCTGAGTTGAGCAGCTCGCCGGATTTTATGCCCTTCAGGGTGCAAACGAAACTTATACCCTCTGAGTACAAGGAGTAACCATGCCTGGCACTCCCAAAATCCTGATTGTAGACGACCAGCCCGCCAACCTGCTGGTGATGAAGGGCCTGCTGGAAGAGGTAAACGCCGAGCTGGTCACTGCCGCTTCCGGCCACGAGGCCCTGGCCTTGATGCTGAAGCATGAGTTTGCCCTGGTGCTTCTTGATGTGCAGATGCCGGATATGGACGGCTTCGAGACCGCCGCCTTGATGCGGGGGATAAAACAGACCCGGCATCTGCCAATCATCTTTGTCACCGCGATCAGCAAGGATGACGAGCATATCTTCCGGGGCTACGACGCCGGGGCCATCGACTATCTGTTCAAGCCGGTCAATCCTGTCATTTTGCGCAGCAAGGTCGAAATTTTTCTAAAAATCAACCGCCAGCAAAGGCTGCTGGAAAAAAAGACGGCGGAACTCGATCAGAAGGTGGAAGAATTGCTGATTTTGAAGTCCCAGATGGAGGAAGTCAATCAGCAGCTGGAGGAACTCTCCCGTACTGACTCCCTTACCGGACTGGCCAACCGGCGGCAGTTCAAGGAGGTGCTGGCTTCGGAATGGCGGCGCGCCCTGCGGAACAACCATTCCCTGGCCCTGATCATGGCCGATATTGACGCCTTCAAGTCGTTCAATGACACCTACGGCCATCTGGTTGGCGACGAGTGTCTGCAAAAGATCGCCTTGGCCCTGCACAGCCCGTTGATGCGGGCTTCCGATCTGGCGGCCCGTTTCGGCGGCGAGGAGTTCGTCATTCTCCTGCCTGGCACCGATCTGGAAGGCGGCGCCTTTATCGCCGAGGCGATCCGCCGGGATGTGGAAAATCTGGCCATTACTCATGCCGGTTCAGATACCGGTGGTCTGGTCACCATGAGTTTCGGGGTGACGGCGGTAAAGCCGTCTGTCGAACTGGTGGATCTTAATCTGGTTTGCACCGCCGATAAGGCCCTGTACATAGCCAAGAAAGAGGGCAAGAACCGCTGTGTCGCGGTTCCCTTTGAGGAAGACCGCGATTGCGTCGCCAGCTCCGAACCGTAAGGATGCCTGGGGGAGCAGAGGTTGACTCTGTAACTGCTCAGGAATTCAGAATTCAGGATTCAGAAGCCAGCATAAAAAAACAGCGACAGCATTTCAAGACTTGTTGGAGTGGTAAAAGGCCAGCTGTTTATGCTTGCGGTTTATTGATCAACCCAGACCTTTCCAGGACAGAGCTCTACTTACTGGAGACGTATTCACGCAGTATTCTGAATCCTGAATTCTGACTCCTGAATCCCGAGTAGTTTCCCCCCTACCAGCCTTTCTCCGCGTACCCCGCGATCCGGTCAAAATTGAGGTAGCGATAGACCTCGTCAGCCTTGGGAGTCACCCGCTCGGCCAGGATGCTCTTGTATTCCGTCACGGTGGGGATGCGTCCCAGCACGGCGCAGACTGCGGCCAGTTCGGCGGAGCCCAGATATACCCTGGTGCCGGTGCCAATCCGGTTGTCGAAGTTGCGGGTGGAGGTGGAAAAGACCACGGCCTGGTCGCGGGTTCGGGCCTGGTTGCCCATGCAGAGCGAACAACCGGGAATCTCCGTCCGCGCTCCGGCCTTGGCCAGGATGCTGTACAACCCCTCTGCTTTAAGCTGTTCTTCGTCCATGCGGGTGGGCGGCGCTACCCAGAGGCGGACTGCCGCCTGGGGGCCGTGGTCGAGAATTCTGGCCAGGGCCCGGAAATGGCCGATGTTGGTCATGCAGGAGCCGACAAAGACCTCGTCGATGGCGGCGCCCGCCACCTCAGACAACAGCCTTACATCGTCCGGGTCGTTGGGGCAGGCCAGGATCGGCTCGGTGATGGTGTCAAGATTGATCTCAAGCACCGCCTTGTATTCGGCGTCAGCGTCCGGCTCCAGCAATGCGGGCGCGGCCAGCCACGCCTCCATGGCGATGATCCGGTTGCGGATGGCCGCCGCGTCCTGATAGCCTCGGGTCAGCAGATTTTTCAGAAGCGTCACGTTGGAGCGCAGAAACTCGACCACCGGCGCCTGGTTGAGCCGCACCGTACAGGCGGCGGCGGAGCGCTCCGCTGAGGCATCGGCCAGCTCGAAGGCCTGTTCCACCGCCAGATTTGGCAACCCCTCGATCTCCAGCACCGTTCCGGCAAAGAGGTTCTTCTTGCCCTTTTTCTCCACGGTGAGCAAGCCCTGCTGGATGGCCGCATAGGGGATGGCGTTGACCAGATCCCGCAGGGTGATGCCGGGCTGCATCCGGCCCGTAAAGCGGATCAGAACCGATTCCGGCATGACCAGGGGCATGGCGCCGGTAGCTGCGGCAAAGGCCACCAGGCCGGAGCCAGCCGGGAAGGAGATGCCAAGGGGAAAACGGGTGTGGGAATCGCCCCCAGTGCCTACGGTATCGGGGAGGATCATGCGGTTGAGCCAGGAATGCACCACCCCGTCGCCCGGGCGCAGGCTGATCCCGCCCCGCTCACTGATAAAACCGGGCAGGGTCTGGTGGGTCTTGACATCCACCGGTTTGGGGTAGGCGGCGGTATGGCAGAAAGACTGCATGACCAGAGGGGCCGAGAATTTCAGACAGGCCAGCTCCTTGATCTCATCGCGGGTCATGGGGCCGGTGGTGTCCTGGGAGCCTACCGAGGTCATCTTCGGCTCGCAGTACCTGCCGGGGCGCACCCCTGGCAGATTGCAGGCCTTGCCCACCATCTTCTGGGCCAGGGTGTAGCCCTTGCCGGTTTCTCCTGGCACCTCCGGATCCCGGAACAGGAGAGAAGGCGGCAGGCCCAAGGCCTCGCGGGCCTTGGCCGTAAGGCCCCGGCCAATAATAAGGTTAACCCGGCCCCCGGCCTGAACCTCGTCGGGCAGGGTGGCCGGAGTGAGAGTAAAGCTGGCCACGATCTGCCCGGCCCGGCTGATCGTGCCGGTTTGGGTGTTGATGGTGATGATCTCGCCGGTCTCCAGACCGCTCACCTCGCACTGGATGGGCAGCATCCCCGAATCTTCGGCAGTGTTGAAATAGATCGGCGCGATGGTGGCGCCCATGACCACCCCGCCGGTGCGTTTGCCCGGCACCTGGGGGATATCGCGGCCCAGATGCCAGAGCATGGAGTTGACCCCGGACTTGCGGGAGGAGCCGGTGCCCACCACGTCGCCGACATAGGCCACAGGATGCCCCTTTTTCTTCAGCTCTTCGATTACGGCCAGCGCGCCGGGCAGCCGGTTGCTCAACATGGACTGGGCATGCAGGGGAATATCCGGGCGGCTCCAGGCCTCGGAGGCCGGAGAAAGATCATCGGTATTGGTCTCGCCCGCCACCTTGAACACGGTGACGGTAAGCTCTTCGGGCATGGGGGGCCGGGAGGTAAACCAGGTCGCCTCGGCCCAGTTGACCAGCACCTGCTGGGCGTGAGGATTGGTCTTGGCCTTGCTCACCACCTCCTGAAAGGCATCATAAACCAGCAGGGTATCCGAAAGAGCCGCCACCGCCGCCGTGGCCAAGGCTGCATCATCCAGCAGCCCGATGAGCGGCTGCACGTTATAGCCGCCCAGCATGGTGCCCAACAAATGCACCGCCGCTGCCTTATCAAGGAACGGCGAAGCGAGCTTGCCCTGGGCTATCCCGGCAAGAAATTCGGCCTTGACCTTGGCAGCCTCATCCACGCCTGGCGGCACCTGGTTGCTGAGAAGATCGAGCAGAATTGCTTCCGTGCCAGCGGGCGGTTTTTGCAGCAACTCAACCAAGGAGGTGGTCTGCCCGGCGGAAAGGGGAAGGGGAGGCAGACCTAAGGCGGCCCGCTCGGCAAGATGTTTTTGATAGGCCTCAAGCATGGAAAATACCTCCTTACACCATAAGAAACCGGGGCAGCCCGGCAAATTTTTACAAAGCAGAGTCCTACCCTTGCCGGAGGCGACCTGTCAAGAAGAACCTGAAGCCGGGGGGGCGGAGAAAAAGCGAGAGGCCAAAGGAGCTGACAAAACGGCAGATTTCGGCTATAGCTGAGTTGAGCAGCTTGCCTGCTCAAACGAAACTTATACCCCCTGCTCTTTATTCCCTCTGACTTCTTATGCCTGAAACCATGACCAACTCCAGACAATGCAGACAATGCAAACAATGCGGGGCCTGCTGCCGGAAAGGCGGGCCGATCCTGAACCGGGAAGATCTCAACCTTGTTCGCCAGGGCCATATCCGGCACGATCAGCTGGTCACCATCCGGCAAGGGGAGCTGGGCTATAATCCGGCCACCGGCAGGCTTGAGCCGGTGCCGGTGGAGCTGCTCAAGATCTGCGGGCAGGGAGGCGGCTGGACCTGCCTCTTTTTTGCCGAAGAAGAAAACGCCTGCACCATCTATGCGCACCGGCCCGCAACCTGCAGGATTCTTCAGTGCTGGCAGCCAGAGGCGCTCCTGGCCACCATTTACCAGAACACCCTGCGCCGCCTCGACCTGCTTAATCCCCGCGACCCGATCCTGGCCGAGATCAACCGGCATGAGCAGGCCTGTCCGGGCAACCTCACCGAACTGCTTGCTGACACAGGAAGAACCGGGGATCTTTCCCGGCTCACCGCGCTGGTGCGCGCCGATCTTGCCATCAGGGCCGAGGTTGCCCAAAGGTTTGGGCTTTCGCTGGCAATGGAGGGTTTTCTCTTTGGCAGGCCGCTGTTCAAGCAGCTGGCCGGGTCTGGCATAGAGTGGGTTGAGGGAGCAGGGGGAAAGGTAAGCCTTACTTTGCACCCAGAGGGTATAAGTTTCGTTTGCACCCTGAAGGGCATAAAATCCGGCGAGCTGCTCAACTCAGCTTTACCTCCCGCACCATGATCCCTTCAGACCAGTCGTTGTGGGCAAACTGTTCGTGGTCAGGCTTGGCCGGTTTTTCCTCGCTCAGCCGCTGTCTGAGCCACTTGAGTACCTGTTCGAACTCGGCGGCCATCTCAGCCATGGCCCGGCCCCGGTGGCTGACCTGGTTTTTCTCCGCCATGGACAATTCGGCAAAGGTTTTGCCCAGTTCTGGAGAGAAGAACACCGGATCATAGCCAAAGCCGTCGTCGCCCCTGGGCGCGGTGAGCAGCTCGCCTTCGCAAGTCCCCTCGTAGGTGAGGGCCGGGCCGCTGGGCACCGCGATGGAGATGAGGCAATGAAAGGTGGCCTTGCGGTTGGCGATGCCTTCCATGTCCTTGAGCAGCTTGGCGGTATTCTCGGTATCGCTGGCCTTTTCCCCGGCATAGCGGGCAGAATATACGCCAGGCGCCCCACCCAGGGCTTCGACCGCCAGGCCGGAATCATCGGCAATGGCGGGCAGGCCCAGAACCTTGGCGGTGAACAGCGCCTTTTTGTAGGCATTGTCGTCAAAGGTCGCGCCGTCCTCAATCACCTCGGGGATGGGGCCGAAATCGGCCAGGCTCCTGATCTCCACCGGGAAATCCTTGAGCAGCTCCTTGAACTCCTTGAGCTTTCCCTTGTTGCGGGTAGCCAGCACCAAGATATTGAACATGATTTTCTCTCCTTTTCGGTTCGTGCCGGGTTGCTACGACACCATGCTCCTTTACCTTTAACCCCGCTGAAAGTCAAGACGGGCCGGTTTTTTGACCCAGGTCAAGGAACTCCTGCTGCCAGTCGGGTAAAATAATTAGGAAACCACTTGATTACCACCTCTGCAAACCTCAACCTTGGGAGTCAGTTATGAACAGCAGGGATTATTTCAAGAAAATGCGCGGCGGCGGGGCCAGTCCTCCACGAGTCAGCCTGACGGAGATCCTCTGGTCCTGGCTTGGAGCCTTTTGTGGCATCGCCGCCGTGGCCCTGTTTCACTACCGCCTTCTCTCCGGCAGCGGGCTGCTCATGCTGATTGGTTCCTTCGGGGCTTCCGCCGTCCTGATTTACGGGGCTGTCAGCAGTCCGCTGGCCCAGCCGCGCAATCTGCTGGGAGGGCATTTTCTCTCCGGGATTATCGGGGTGGCCAGCTACCAGTTGATCCCGGATCTGTGGCTGGCCGCCGCTGTTGCCGTGGCCACGGCCATAGCCGTCATGCATCTCAGCAAAACCCTGCATCCGCCCGGCGGCGCCACCGCGCTCATTGCTGTGATCGGCGGAGCCGAGATCCACAATCTGGGCTATCTTTACGCCCTGATCCCTGCGGCAAGCGGGGCGTTGATCATGCTGTGCATTGCTCTGGCGGTGAACAATATCCCGCAAAGCAGGAAGTATCCTCTTTTCTGGTGGTAAGGCTAAAACCAGAGATTACAGACCGTTACCGCAGCAATAAGTCCGGCGGTTTCGCCGCAGAGGGCGGCGGGCAGAGCGTGCCTGGTGCGCCGGATGCCGATGGCGCCAAAATAGACGGCCAGCACATAGAGGGTGGTTTCGCTGGAGCCCTGGATCACTGAAACCATGGCGGAAAGCAGGCTGTCCGGCGCTTGCTGGATGATCTCGCTCATGAAGGCGAAGGAGCCGCTGCCAGACAGGGGCCGGAGCAGGCCCATGGCCAGGGCCTCAGCCGGCATGCCCACCGCCGAGGTCAGGGGGGAGAGGACGGCGACCAGAAGATCCATGGCCCCGCTGGCCCGGAACATGCCGATGGCGACAAAGATGGCCACCATGAAGGGAATGATCCGCATGGCGGTGGTGAACCCCTCCTTGGCCCCGTCGGTCAGGGTTTCGTAGATCCTCACCCCCCGCAGATAACCAAAGATGAGCAGGCCGGAAATCAGGGCCGGGATCAGCCAGCTGGACAGGCTGTTGAGACTGGCTGCGGAAAAGGCCCACGGCTCAGGCGCGTTGGCCAGCTGATATATTGCCCCTCCCACAAAGGCGGCGACCAGCAGCCAGATGAACCTTTTTCCCGCGATGCTGGGCGGGAAAAGCTCCGCTTCGCCACCGATCTCTGCCTCGACCACCGGTTCATAGCTTGCCTGCCCTGCGACCGGTTCCGGCGCCATGTTTCTTCCGGCCAGCATCTTGGCGGCCACGATGGCGACCACGGTGGAGCAGGTTGTGGCGATGAGCGAGGGGATAAAGATGGAGGCCGGGCTTGTTGCGCCGGCGGCGGCCCGGATGGTGATTACCCCCAGGGGCAGCAGGGTGACGCTGGAGGTGTTGATCGCCAGGAAGAGACACATGGCGTTGGTGGCGGTGCCTTTTTCCGGGGCGAGCTTCTCCAGCTCCTGCATGGCCTTGATCCCCATGGGTGTGGCCGCGTTGCCCAGGCCCAGAGCATTGGCCGCCATGTTCATGATCATGGCGCTCATGGCCGGATGCTCCGGAGGCACGTCGGGAAAGAGGCGCACCATCAGGGGCCGCACCCGCCGGGCCACGATCCGCATCAGCCCTCCGGTCTCAGCCACCTTCATGATCCCCAGCCAGAGGGCCATGGGCCCGATCAGGCCGATGGCCAGGACGACTGCGTCCTTGGCCGACTCAAACGAGGCCTTGGTCAGGGCGTCCATCCGGTTGGTATAGGCGGCGGTCACCGTGGCCAACACGACCATGGACAACCAGATGATATTGATAACCGAAGCTTTCTGTCGCATGTCTCCCCCTCTCTGCATAAAAAAACAAGGTACTCAAGATCCCGGCCCAAAAGCCAGGCTTTTTTTAATCAGCCGGTGTGCCTCTTGCGCAAATGGGAACCGTGAAAAATCAAATCTCTGTCGCTTCTGCGAAGGCGGGAGCCCAGCAAAATTAACGAACTGGCTGCCCGCCTTCGCGAGCATGACGTGTTTTTTAAGGTTCACAAAGGGTTCTGGCTCTGATTTTCTGGCTGGTGGCGGGCAGCCAGATTCAGGACGCGGGAAAATGTTTGACATGTCGCCTGGCTCTGAGTAGTATAGCCTGCTTTATTGCTGTGAGGATTTTTTTGCCCTGTCGGGATGGTTTCCGTAAGGGTGGGTAAGGCAAGCCCCAGCGGCGGCAAGACCGTAAAAACTGAAGGAAGGCCCAAGCAAAGGCCGTAACAGAAGAGTAAAAGGAAAACGATCATGAGCAAGAGAACTTTTCAACCCAGCAACCTCAAAAGGCACCGTACCCATGGTTTCAGGGCCAGAATGCAGACAAAGAACGGGCGGGCGGTTATCAACCGTCGTCGGGCCAAAGGTCGTAAACGGCTGACCGTCTAATTTTTCAATCCGGTAGAGAAGCACTCATCGCACCGTATGCGAGCTAATGCCCTTCTCAAGACCAGTTTGCTGGTCAAGTCCTGGCAGTACCGCCTGGTTTACGACCAGGGGAAAAGGGTGCGCGGCAAGAACTTCAGTCTGATCTGCCTGCCAAACCACACCGCGGGCAACAGGCTGGGGATAAGTATTCACGGGGTAAGGCAGGCGGTTCAGCGTAACCGGCTTAAAAGGATTATCCGGGAATTTTTCCGCCATAATCAAAAGTTTATTGAGCCTTTTTCTGATGTGGTCTTTGCCGTGCGGCCTGGTTTTATCCCGGATTCCCCCGGGGAGGTAGCGGCAGCGGTTGCCGCGCTTCTTGCCCGGCGCAAGGCATAAGGATTGCCGTGAAAAGAATTTTCATTGCCCTGATACGCTGTTACCAGAGGTATATCTCCCCTTTTTTTGCGCCAAGCTGCCGTTTTTCCCCCACCTGTTCACAGTATGCCATTGAGGCTCTTGCCCTGCACGGGTGTGGGCGCGGGTTATATCTCGCCGCCCGCCGTCTTCTCCGCTGCCATCCCTTTCATCCCGGCGGACTTGATCCGGTGGACAGACCTTCTTAAGGCGACAGCAGACGGCGTTCTCTGGGTGCTTCAGGCCTGCCCAACATTAATAGAGCCTGATAAGGATCGATTTCATGGAAACACAGAGGATTTTCCTGGCCATTTTTCTTTCGCTGGCCATTTTGCTTGGCTATCAGTATTTTTTTGTTCCCTCTCCATCTCCGGTCACGGAAACCATTGTCGCCACCTCCCCCGAAAATGGCAAAACTGAGAAAGAAAACGTCGCAACCCAGGCTCCTGTTGCTGCGGCAAGCCTGCTGGCGGCTCAGCCTGTCGGCGCAACCGTCCGGCAGGGACGCGAGATTCCGCTGACCACCAGCCTGTACTCGGCGGTGGTAACCGAATCAGGCGGCATGGTGAAGAGTTTTCAATTAAAGGATTATCGGGAGGCCCTGGCCAAGGATTCCGGCAATAAAGAGCTTCTTCTGCCAAAGGCCGGCGACAGTTTGCCCCTGAATTTTTCCTGGGGGGTTGAACCGGGCAGCATCCCGCCGCTGGTGTATGAGGCTGCTCCGCTCAAGAATGAGCAAGGCGACACGATTCTGACCCTGCGGGGCAGGTTGCCTTCGGGTCTTGAAATTATCCGCACCATGCGCTTTCTTGACCAGCAGTATCTGCTGGAGCTGACCATTGAGGTGATTAATGCCACGGCCACCCCCCTGCAGGGCGCCCCGTATCTGACCCTTGACAACCGGCCATTTTCCAAAGAAAACGGGATGGTCTCTGTCGGCCCTGCCATCTTGCATAACGGCGTGCTGGAGGAGATCAAGGCAGGTGATCTGAAAAAGGGGGTCAGAAGTTTTACCGGCAAGATCGGCTGGGCTGCCTATGAAGATAATTATTTTTTCTGCGGTATTGTTCCGCAGACCGGCGAACAGCACACGGCCCATTTTTCCCTGCAGGATGAAAACAGGGTGAGTACAGTGCTGGCCGGGGCCAATGAGGTCATTGAGCCTGGCCAGCGGCAGAAGTACGCTTACTCGGTTTACTTTGGCCCCAAAACCATGGGAGCGCTCAAGGCTGCCGGGCACGAACTGGAACGCAGCATCAACTTTGGCTGGTTTGACGTAATGGCCAAGCCGACCCTTTATCTGCTCAATTTTCTTCATCGCTATGTAGGCAACTACGGGCTGGCCATCATTCTGGTAACAGTACTCATCAAGCTTCTCTTCTGGCCAATCTCCCAGAAGGGTATGCAATCCATGAAGACCATGCAGAAGCTGCAACCCAAGATGGCCAAGGTGCGCGAGAAATACAAGGATGACAAGCAGTTGCAGCAACAGGAAATGATCAAGCTGTACCAGACCTACAAGGTAAATCCGGTGGGCGGCTGTCTGCCCATGATCATCCAGATCCCGGTATTTTTTGCCTTGTACAAGGTGCTGCTTCAGACCATCGAGCTGCGGCACGCGCCTTTCTTTCTCTGGATTACGGATCTGTCCGCGCCGGACCGGTTGTTTGTCGGTTTTGCCCTCCCCTTTCTCGGCGGGATTCCAGTGCTGACCCTGCTGATGGGGGCAACCATGTTTCTCCAGCAGAAAATGACCCCGGCCACTGGGGATCCCACCCAGCAGAAGGTCATGATGTTCATGCCGGTGATCTTCACCTTCATGTTCCTGAATTTTGCTTCAGGGCTGGTTTTGTACTGGTTTGTAAACAACCTGCTGTCCATTGGCCAGCAATATCTCGTTAACCGGGATCAGCGCGCGTAAGCGGAAAAGGGCAGCCCTGGTCATAGTTGCCAGGAGAAGAGACAATCACAATGCCTTGAGATGGAGGAAGCACAAAATGTCTGCCAGGATGGAATATAAGGGAACAGATGTTGAAGAGGCGATCGGCAATGCCTGCGCCGCTCTTAATGTGGCCAGGGAAGAGCTTGAGATCCGTATAATCTCTACCGGCTCCACCGGCATTTTCGGCCTGGGGCGAAAAAAGGCGGCGATTCAGGTCTCTCTCAAAAAAAGCGGTGGGCATGGGCAACCGCGCCCTGCTTTGGAAAAAAAGGTGAACCCGCCCAAGGTAAGAACAGAACGCCCTGCTGCGGAACGGAAACCGGCGGAGCCAAAGGTCAGGGTTGAACACTCTGGCGAGCGCGAGGAGCCGGAGGAGGTGGCGGGAGATCCTGTCACCCTTGAAGAGATGGAGATGATCCGCGCGGATGTCGCCAGGATTCTGGAGCTCATGGGCTGCCCGTCTGAAGTCAGCATGGAGCAGGATCAAAACAACAAGGTGCAGGCCAGGATCACCGGGGAGTTTGTCGATATCCTTGTTGGGCCGGAGGGACAGACCCTTGATGGTTTGCAGTATGTGCTGCGCAAGATGATTATAAGAAAATTCCCCCAGAAGGTTCTTTTCGCCCTTGACGCCGGGGGCTTTCGGGAAAACCGGCTGGCGGAGCTTCAGGCGCGCGCCCTGCATCTGGCTCAGGAAGTCAAGGAAACCGGCAAGTCCAGAACCATTCCCGCCATCAATCCCGCAGAAAGACGCATGGTGCACATGGCCCTGCAGGACGACACCGGGATCAGAAGCCGCAGCGTTGGCGAAGGCCTGTTTAAAAAAGTACTCATCTATCTGCCAGGGAAAGGGCGGCGGCGTTCGCCCAGAAAAAAGAAAGAATGAGGCGAGAGCAAATTTTTTGCCGCCGGATTTCATAAGCTAAGGATCCCTGTGGCATGCGTGATTTCTCGGAATTCCACGAGGCGACCATTGCCGCCATCGCTACGCCGCCCGGCGTTGGCGGCATCGGCATTATCCGGGTAAGCGGCCCCCAGTCCTACGCTATCCTCCAGCAGTTTTTCCGGGCAAAAAATCCCCCCTCCAGGTTTGTCAGTCACAAGCTCTATTTCGGCGCCATTATCCATCCTGAAACCAGGCAGGTCATTGACGAGGTTCTCGCCGTTTACATGCGGGCGCCGCAGACCTACACCAGGGAAGAGGTGGTGGAAATCCACGGCCACGGCAGCTACCTGCTGCTGCAGGAAATCCTTGCCCTGATCGTCACCTTTCCGGGCACCCGGCTGGCTGAACCGGGGGAATTCACCAAGCGGGCCTTTCTTAATGGCCGGATCGATCTGACCCAGGCGGAGGCGGTTGCCGAATTGCTGGGCGCCAAGACCAAGGAAGGCGCCAGCCTCGCGGTGAATCAGCTCCGGGGTGGGCTGCATGAGGAGATTTGGGGAATTCGCGACGCGCTGCTGGCGGTGCGGGCTGTCATGGAGGTGGCCATCGATTTCCCCGATGAAGAGCTGGAGATCCTCGATGCCCAGGCGCTCACGGCCAGACTGACGCGGGAGGCGCAGGAGCCTCTGCTCCGGTTGCTGGCCAGAGCGGAGGGGGGGAAAATAATCAGGGAAGGGGTCTCCGTGGTTATCCTCGGCAGGCCCAATGTCGGTAAGTCCAGCCTGCTCAACTGCCTTCTCCGGGAAGAGCGGGCCATTGTCACGGAGCTTCCCGGAACAACCAGGGACACCATTGAGGAGTGTCTGGATATCAAGGGGGTGCCGGTGCGGATTATCGATACGGCGGGCATCCGGGAAACCGTCGAAGCGGTGGAGGAAATCGGCATCCGCCGCGCCAGGCAGAAGCTGGAGGAGGCGGATCTGGTACTGCTGGTGATGGATGGGGCGGAAGGCCTGCAAGCCGAAGACCGCGCCCTGTTTGCGGTGGCAGAGTGCAAGAAGGTCGTGGTGGTGGTCAACAAGATCGACCGGGCCCCGGATCTGAACCTCGGCCTGTATCAGGAGGCCTTCCCCGGAGTGCCGGTGGTCGCCATTTCCGCCACAAGCGGCGCGGGCATCCACCACCTGGAAGAGGCGGTGTACGAGGCGGCTACCGGCGGCCAGGGCCTGCAGGAGCCGGGGCTGGCTGCGCCGAATGTGCGGCATGCCGCAGCCCTGCAACGCACCCTTGCCGCAGTGCAACAGGTTGGCGCGGGGCTGGCCGCAGATCTGGCGCCGGATCTCCTGGCCATTGATCTCCAGGCAGCCCTGTCTTTTCTTGGGGAGATCATCGGGGAAACAACCACGGACGATGTGCTGGATATAATTTTTGCAGATTTTTGTCTCGGGAAATAGCGGCCTGTTTCAGTCGAGGGGGGAGAACTGATCCTTGCTGGCGCCGCAGACGGGACAGGTCCAGTTGTCCGGCAGCTCCTCAAAAGGGGTGCCTGGGGCGACGCCTGAATCCGGGTCTCCATCCGCCGGATCGTAGATGTAACCACAGACCGAACATTCATAGCGTTTCATGGCAGGGCTCCTTTTTATTTTGACAGACGCTGAGGCTCTTCAGTATTTTATAGATGCGGGCCAGGCTCAAGGTCAATGATTATTTATGGATAAGGCTTCTTGCCCAAGCAGAAAGAGAGGGAAAAATGATTACCAAAGAAGAGGTTGTCTCCAGAGACGCTATCGCCAGCAGGGTCAAGGAGATTGCTCAGGCCATTACCCGTGATTATGCGGGGCGCCAGCTGGTGATGATCGGCATTCTAAACGGGGCCTTCATTTTTCTGGCTGATCTGGTTCGTGAGATTGAGCTGCCCATGGAGATAGACTTTATCCGGGTGGCGAGCTACGGCTCCGGCACCTGTTCCTCCGGGGCCATCCGCCTGGTCAAGGATACCGAGCTTGCTCTGGCTGGCAAGGATATCCTGCTGGTGGAGGATATTGTCGACACCGGCAGAACCCTTGCCTGCCTCCAGGAACTTCTGGCTGACCGAAAGGCTGCCTCCGTGCGGATCTGCGCCCTGATCGACAAGCAGGAAAGGCGTGAGGTCGAGGTGGCGGTGGATTATGCCGGGTTTGTGATCGCGGAGGGCTTTTTAGTCGGCTATGGCCTTGACTATGCCCAGCAGCACCGCCAGTACCCGGCAATCCACCGGATTGTCAGCGGCGTATAAATTCCGTGGCTACCCTTCAGGAAAAAGACAGACGCTTTCTCTGGCATCCCTACACCCAGATGCAGGATTATGCCCAGCGCGACCTGCTCCTGATCGACAGGGCTGAAGGCATTTTGCTGTTTGACCAGCAGGGGAAGCGCTATTTTGACACCATCTCTTCCTGGTGGTGCATTGTCCATGGGCATAGCCATCCGACCATAACCGAGAAAATCCGCGCTCAGCTGACCCGGCTCGATCAGGTGCTGCTGGCTGGCACCAGCCATGAGGGGGCGATTCTCCTGGCGGAACAACTGGTGCGCCTTGCGCCGGCCAATCTTAGCCGGGTGTTTTATTCTGACAATGGCTCCACGGCCTGCGAGATCGCGATCAAGATGTCGCTTCAGTACTGGCGGCAGGTTGGCCAGCCTGACCGCTGCCAGCTGGTGGGGATAGAGCGCGGCTACCATGGCGACACCATCGGCGCCATGAGCCTGGGCGGGGTGCCGGAATTTCATGGCCCCTTCGCCCGGCTGCTTTTCCCCTCCCACCGGCTGCCATCCCCTTACTGTTACCGCTGCCCGGTCGGCCTGGAACAGGAGGCCTGCGATTGCCAGTGCCTGCAAACGCTGGCGGAACTTCTGGCCGGGCAGGGGGGGCAGATTGCCGCCCTGATCATCGAGCCGCTGATTCAGGCCGCAGGGGGCATGATCGTCTATCCTGCCAGGCATCTGCAAAAGCTGGCCGCCTTGACCAGGGAATACGGGGTGCATCTGATTTTTGACGAGGTAGCCACCGGCTTTGGCCGAACCGGCACCATGTTTGCTCTGGAGCAGGCCGGGGTTGCCCCTGATTTTCTTTGTTTGTCAAAGGGGCTGACTGCTGGTATGTTGCCTATGGCCGTAACGTTGACCAGCGAGGAGGTTTTTCAGGCCTTTTATGCTGATTATGCTGCGGGAAAAACCTTTTTCCACGGGCACACCTTCAGCGGCAACCCCTTGGCTGCCGCCGCCGCCCTTGGCTCGTTGCAGGTCTTTAACGAAGAGCAGACTCTGGCCGGGTTGCCAGCCAAGATCAGCCATCTCCAGGCGCGGATGCGCCGTTTTGCCGACCTGCCCTGGGTCGGAGATCTGCGCCAGCTCGGGATGATCAGCGCCATGGAGCTGGTGAAGGATAAAGAAACCAAGGCCCCTTACGATTTTCACGAACGGGTTGGTTGGCCGATCTATCTGGCCGGACTTGAGCTGGGGCTCTTGCTGCGGCCCCTTGGCAATGTCATCTATCTCTGGCTGCCGCTTTCCGTGACCCTGGCTGAGATAGACGAGATTACGGAACGGGCCTGGCAGGTGCTTTCCAATCCGCGCAATATCGCGGGCTGGTAAGCTGGCTTTTTTGTAAACATAGTGTTTGTGTGTCCTAACTGTAAGCGATCACAGGGTGCGGCAGATGCGAGGCAGAGGTCTGAGAGCCATACAAATAGTATGCGAACAGGCCGATAACAAAGCAGATGTCGTACCCTGTGATCGCTTACTATGCGCCTGTAGCTCAGCTGGATAGAGCATCGGCCTTCGAAGCCGGGAGTCGGGGGTTCGAATCCCTCCGGGCGCACCAATAAAATCAAGGGGTTACAGGATATTTCCTGTAACCCCTTTTCTTTTATCCAACCATATATCCAACCTTTGGGTTCATACAGACTTCTCCGTTTCAAAAACACGCTGCGGCCTGTAGAAGATTTCACCCACCTGCTGAGCTTGTCCGCCGTTTGCCTTATCTCCCCGGCCCACTCTCCCCCCACTTAAATGGGGGGGAGTGGAATTAAGCAAAAGACTCTCCTGTAGAAGAGTTATAGTCAAATCTGGTGTATGGCTTCATCAGGCGGCCTTCCTGTCTGATTGACCAGACACTCTTTCTCCGTTTCTGAATTTTACGCCTGTGACGATCTCGGCCAACAGGCGGAATCCCTTGATTCGCTTCCAGCGTTTTTGCGCGCTTTGCAACAATTTGTAAACCATTGCCAGGGTCGTATCCCGGGAACCGCAGCCGCGTGTTCTTTTGGTGCGCAACCTGACTATGGAAAAAGCCGACTCAATCGGGTTAGTAGTTCGTATATGCACCCAATGCTCTGCCGGAAAATCATAGAAGACCAGCAGTTCATCCCGATCTTTAGCCAGACATTCCATGGCCTTTGGGTATTTGCTCTTGAAACGATCAAGCATGCCGTCGAAGGCTCGGTGAGCATTCTCTCTGGTTTCTGCCATCCAGATGTCGTGCAGGGCGGCTTTGGCCTTGGGCTGGACAGCCTTGGGAAGCTTGTTCAGTACATTGCCGGTCTTATGCACCCAGCAGCGCTGGTGACGGGTTTTCGGATAGACTTTGGTCAGCGCCTTCCAAAAACCCAGTGCTCCGTCTCCTGTCGCCAACTCGGGGCCTATCTCAAGGCCACGGCTACGCAAGTCACTGAGCAACTCATACCCGCTGTCGCTTGACTCCCGATAACCATCTTCGACAGCCACGAGTTCTTTGCATCCCTGCTCGGTGACCCTATCGATTACCAGCAGGCAAAACCGGTCATCCATGCGCACGTTGCTATAGATGCCGTCCACCCACCAATAGACATAGCGTGCGCCGGAGAGATTTCGACGGCGCCAAGTGGTGTGTTCATTCAGCCAACCGGACTTGAGGCGTGAAATGGTATTGGCCGATAACCCTTTGGCCTGATCTCCGAGCAAGGCGGCAAGCGCCTCCTGGTAGTCTCCAGTGAAAATCCCCTTGAGATACAGCCAGGGCAGCAACTCTTCCACACTGCGCGCCCGCTTTAGGTAGGGCGGCAGCAAAGCGCTGTTGAATCTGTTTCCCCGGCCACTGCGATCACGCACCTTGGGCACCTTAATTTCCACATCGCCAATGCCGGTCTGCACCACACGGGTGGGAAGATAACCGTTACGAACCACGGCTTTGCGCCCGTCTTCGAGCTGCAAAGTGGAAAGACTCGCAACTCGGCATCCACGGCCTGGGCGATCAGCTTTCGAGCTCCACGGCGCAACATTTTCGTGAGCGGGTCAACGACATTGTCTCCTTGTTGTAAAAGAGCTGTTGGGGTAGACTTGGTCATGGCGTATTCTCCTGTGTTGATTGTGATCGTCGTGGTGATCAATTAACACAGGATATGACCTTACCCCTTTGATTGTTCCACCCTGCGATTAGCGATTTCGGTTTTTTCTGCCTGTTTAAAAGCTGCTGAAAATTCTTCCGGCGTCATTTTACCCAATGAGCTGTGTGGTCGGTTTGTATTGTAATCTTGACGCCAGGCTTCTATTGTTTTCCGGGCGCCATCCAGGCTGACGAATACATGTTCATTGAGGCATTCGTCCCGGAATTTGCCGTTAAAGCTCTCGATGTACGCATTCTGTGTCGGTTTTCCCGGCTGGATGAACCTGAACTTGACGTTGTTTTCAAATCCCCAAAGATCAAGAGCCTTGCTGATAAACTCCGGGCCATTGTCCACCGTTATCACCTCCGGCAGGTCATGCGTCAGGGCAATACGATCAAGCACTCTTGCAACCCGCTGCCCGGTTAACGAGTGATCTGCCTCCAACATCAGTATGGTCTAACTATCTTATGCTATACCACCATATGCTATACCACTACCCTGTCGGTGTAAAGCCTCGCCTCGCTTTTACTTATAGGGTAAATTTATAGAGTGATGGTCTGTAGGCACAGGCACAGCAAGGGATACAGCCGTGATTGTGGTGGCTGACCTGTAACCAGCGGAATTTCAGTGGAGGTGTCGATAGGAAAAGGCACCGGCACCGCAGGGAGCGGAAGAGAAGTTTTACATATTTGAATCGGTGCCCCGAGTGGTGATATTGGGAAGGCGGGCGGCCATGGGCTGATAGGTACCCACCGACCCTATAATTAAAGTAAAAGGAATATGGGGCCTACGATGCTCTATGGTGCCTGGCGCTATAAATTTCTGGAAATATTTCGGGGAGGACAACGATGACGTTTTCAATCTGAGCATTTGCACAGTAATACTCTGAAAATTTGGCCACATGACCAACGAAAATATCAGTTATTGGCTTCACTACGATGTCTCAAGGTAGGCAACCAGTTTGAGGTGATTTGGGAGCTCAATCGCTCGGCCTGCACGCAACCTGGCAATGCTTCGCCGCCATCATTGCGGTTGGACGATGCATGACACTAGCCATGGCTGGTCGCTATCCTTTTCCGCGTGAAATTTTAGTTACTTCTTTTCTTTGCCGGCTTTCACCGGCGCTTTCGCCCCGTTACCCCGTTCTGTTAACTGTCTTTAGCATTTAAAGCATAGACTAGAGTTTCGCCTGGCACAGAAAAGAGTGCATATTGATTAAATTATTCGACAAGATTCAGTATAACGGCAAGGAATTTGCTTTCTTCATCGATAACAAATTAACGTTGATTCGAAGTATGACCGTTACTTTTCCCTCGGCCAAAAGGAGAAGAAAATGTCTGACGAGAAACGCCTCCTTGAAAAGTTGTCTGAACGGAACTTATGCGTGTTATTTTTATCAGTTACCGTAGCATCAACTACTATTGTCCTGATTTTCATTGCGGGACTGGGCTTTCTGGTTTTGCAGGGGAAAATTTCTGCCACTTTTAGTGACATATTTTCTCTAATTTTAGGAATCATTGCCATACTTGCCACCATCGTTTTTTCGCGACTTTCAACTGACATTCGCCAGGCACGAGAACGTATTCAAGAATTAGTCACCTCAGAGCAAAGGAATGCTGAACACCTCAGCGAAATTTTTCGCTCTTCTGTTGAGAAAATCGAATCTGGCAATACGCTAACGCAACAAGGCTTACTCGCTGGGATCAGATCTGAAATCCAGGATCTTCGGGAAGTTGTTATTGAGCTGAACCGATCAACAGAGTTTGAAAAAATGTTGAAAAGCATGTCTCAGCGTTCGGACCTGTCAACAGAGGTACTGGTTGCGAAGGACAAAAACAACAAACTGGATGAGCGAAATGGAGTTGAACACCTCGCGTCACAAGCTGCTAAGGTGCTTTCCCAGTTGTCATTTGAGGAACTCACGGTTTTGCATATTTTCGCTGAGGCGAACGAGTCCGTGCTCAGTCATGACCTGTTTGAACGGTATGTAACGCGAAAAAATCTCAGCGAAACAATGCTCCGGAAAATGCTCGACAAACTAAGGCTGCATGAGTGTCTGGCAATATACTCGACAGCACTTTCGCTCACGAATCTTGGTAAAGCTGTTGTTGCAAAATCTCACCAAGGAGTCATGAGTGAGCCCAAGAAACCCTAAAATTTTTCGAGCTGACTAGTAACTTATGAACATGGGATCAATGAAGGCTATAGGGGAGGGGATTTATGACAAGTAAAAGTGGATACACCGGAGTGAAAAACAGACAAATCCCTGAGCAGAAGTCTGCCCCCCTTAATTATGAGGACGACAAGCTCCAGCCTTGGTTGCACGTCGTAGAACTTGTTCAAGGTGCCTCGACGTATGATGAGTTCAAAAAGGCGACCTTTGAGACAATGCAATCCTTGCTGGGGTGCAAAGTCATAGCAATCGTGCTTGTTGACCCAACAACCGGGGCTTTTTCTGAGAACTCACAGCTTTTAGTAGCTGGAGGTATGCGCAACCCACGTAACAGTAACGCAGGTCATGACTTGGTCCGCATGGCTGAACAAATTTGCATTTTAACACAAGAGAGCCCTTGGGTGACATTTAACCAACTTGCGGCAACTGAATACAAATCACTTGGCCGAATGTATGGGAGCGGGGCAGGAGCCCCCATCCGACCAGCCGCTGTACCTGGGGGTGTATCTCAATCTATAGGTGCTGTAATCGCCCTTTGGGATCTCTCCAGTAAGGACGTCGTTACTGCCATCCAGATCACTCAGATGCTTCCTGACTATGCTCGTCTCTACCTGAAAATCCCAGGGAACCTGATGCTTCGTCAATTTGTATGGACTCAGTCCGATAAGATGTTGCCAGTGGAAGAAAAAGTGAAAAAATTCGCTCGGACAAACTTCCATGTATTCCTCCTCGGTGAACGTGGGACGGGGAAGACTGCGTTAGCCAGCGAGATTCACCGCCAATCCGGTAGGCCTCAAGGTCTTTTTTGGGCCATTCCATGTTCATCCTACAGTTCGGACGTTCTTGAAGTCGTATTCTTCGGTTGCAAAGAGGGGGCATATACTGATGCCAAACAAGATCAAATTGGTGTGTTTGAGGCATACGACAACGGCACTGTATTCTTAGACGAAATCGGCAGTACTAGCCCTTCTACACAAGAAAAGCTACTCCATTTTCTGCAGACCGGCGTGTTTACTCGATACGGTGATACATATCCTAGAAGGTCTAATGCGCGACTTATTTTTGCCACGAACGAGTCCCTGCATGAGTTGATTCAGCCGTTATCTCCAGGAGGAAGGCCTCGTGTACGGCGAGACTTCTTAGACAGAATCGTTCACCTGTCAATTGTATTGCCACCTCTAGATGAAAGGGGGGCAAAAGACATTGAAACGCTTGCACGCTCTTTTCTTGACAGGTGCAACCGTGACCATGGTGTGACGATTGAATTTGCACCCAATGCAATCATGAAACTAGCCAGAGTACGTTTCGGCTGCGCCAATATTCACTTGCTGGAAAAATATGTCAAACTCGCATTTGCCTTGGCCTTCAGTGGCCAGAAAAAAGAAATCACTGACGGCGATTTTGTTGTTGCAGTAGAGAATGCAAGGCAGGCGCAAATCTGGGCACCTCGAATCGATACAGAATGGGTAAACCAAGAAGAGGAAGACCATGAGAGTTTTTTCAAGGGCTGAAAGGATAGCTCAATGCGTTCGTTCACGGATGAACCTGAAGCAATTTCGCCAATTCGCAAACACTGTCTGCGAAGATGTCTGTGCTCTGACCGGATGCTCGTTTCAGTTATGGGACGTTAACGGCAATCATATCACGGATCGCCATAAACCCCATAAAGTCTGTGATTGGCTTTGCGAGAATAAATTTATCCTCGAAAAATGTCAGCAAGATGATGTTCCTGCTGTGCAGTCCGTTTTGGAAACAGGAAAGCCTCATGATTACAGATGTTGGGCTAACTTTACATGTTTCATGGTCCCAATAATGGTTGCCGACACGCCGGTCGGTGCAATCTCTGTAGGGGAATTCCTCACAGAGGATAACTCTGAATTGTCAAGAGAGTTCTGGAGATCTTGCCGTAATCTAAACGTTGATTATCGTCAAATAAAAGCAGAAGTTTCAGGGCCGCGGATCAAGCTTGTTTGTCGATCTCAGGTTGAAGCACTGAAAAAGGTAACCTCCTTTTTGGCTCAAGTCATCAGTGATGTAATCAGCGATCAACTCACTGAAGCTAATTTTGATACATACTTTGACCGGATTGAGGCTGAAATTGAGACATTGCCTGACGAAGACAGCAGACGTCTCGCGCATCGCATAGTCCGTCGTCTTTACAGGCTGCTTCTTGAAAGAGCTCAGATACTTGCAGAGCATCTTCAACAAATGCGGCTTCATCACATTCTCACTCCGCTGTCAGAATTAACATATATCGCGGAAACTATTACCGATCTGCCAGAAAAATGCCGTGCGCTCGGACTAATCCGCGTATGCGATGCACGCCTGAGGTCGTGTGTTACCCCAGACCAAACTTTATCGACTCTGTGGCTTTCGTCCGCAGGTAAGAAAAGTGTGGAGGTACGTCCCCTCCTTGACTCTGTGGTCAACAGCTACAAATACAGGCTGAACCAGGATGACGACATAATAAGCACCGAAACCGACAAAAACCTTTCATTATACATTGTGCCTGAACACTTGAGAGGAATTATTGAAAACCTCATTGACAACGCCATTAAGGCGTCTAATCCCCCGCGACTCATTGCGATTAACGCCAGACAAACCGGAGATGAGATTACTCTTGAAGTTAGGGATAACGGATGTGGAATGGACGAGATCCAAATCGAAAGAATCTGGGCTGGATCTGGATCTGGGGCAAACTTTACAGCCATAGGTCGTGCTGGCGCAGGGATGGGGCTTCAATTGGTTATGCAACTAGCGGCGAAGAATTGGGGTGAGTTACAGATTAAAAGCAAGCCCAGTGGGGGGTCACTTATCAGTATTGTGTTCACACAAATGGAGGTTCCAGATGAAAGAAATGCAGTCAGTGATGATAATTGACGACAATCAGGTTATGGCAAGGCGCTTGGCTGAAAGGCTGAAGAGTGCCGCTTCTATCAAATCTGTCTGGTGTTGCGGGTTTGACGAAAAAGAAATAAACGACTGCATTGAGAAGATGAAACCAGATATCATACTCTTGGATATGTACGATATGGAAAAAATTGATCAGAAGAGAGGGGTTGAACTTGCTAGAACAAAAGGTGCCATATGGAGAAATAAAGGGGTTGTAGCGATTGTTTTATTAACTGTGATCGATTCATCAGAGACGACAGAGATTGGGAGGACTATTAAGGCTGCTCTGACGGATGGAACAGTGGACGGATATGTCAGAAAACCTGCAACATCAATTGAGATACATGAAGCGATGTGTGCCGCGATATCACAGAAAAGGGAAATTTAATGACAGCTTATTTTGATTGGGGTAGTGATTTGAACGTTGCTCAAGCTGAGAGGTTTTATTCTGCTGAGGAAGAAGGGCTTTCTGTGCAGGCATCTTTCACAAGTCGCCCATATTACAACTGGGAATTGATGTGGAAGTTTATGGCCGAGGCAAGACAATCAATTGCCAAACTTATCAATGCAAAAACGGCAAGCAGAGTAGTTTTGACTCAAGGCACGATGGAAGGCATGATGCGAGTGTTCAATGTGCTTCTGTTTGATTCCCAGAGGTTTCTGGCGCCTGGTGACGCCATCGCAACGACGGACATGGAAATATCGGCAACATACCGACAACTCTATCCAACCTTCAATCTTTGCGTGGCCAAAATCAGCGAAGGAACAAACGAAGATGAGATGGCGCAAATAGTTATTCAAGAAATACGCCATGCAGAGCGCCCGATCAAAGCGTTTTTCCTGTCACATGTAGCATATTGCGATGGACGGAAGCTACCTGTGGAAACTCTTATCCCAGCTATTCGAGAGCATTTTCCTGACATCAAGATCATTGTGGACGGAGCCCAAGCCGTTGGCAATGTACGTGTGAATATTCAAAAATTCGAGCCGGATTTCTATCTTTTTGATTTCCACAAGTGGATCCAGGGGCCAAATTTCACCGGTGCAATTCACTGTCGTGACGAGGCAACCACACTCCTAATGGTTAAACATGCTACACATCCGATGGCGTTTGACCGTTCCTTCGATATTGAAGCCACTCTTTGTTCAAAATACGGGCCACTTCCCGGTTCGTGTGCAGCACTTCCGGCGGCAATTGATGGTTTTCTTTCAGGTGTTCTAACTCAAGAGAGCTTTACATTGGCAAGCGAACTCAGAACTATGATTCGAGAAAATGGAACGTTCAGGACCGTATTGAAGTACATACTCCCAGAATCCATTGCTACCTCAATTGTCACTCTTCCTCTGAGCGAGAAACAGAGAGGAATTAGAAAAAGATTGCTCGACAAAGATGGAATTCATGTCGCCGAGCATTGGCCTTCCATACCACCTCAGCTTCAGCGAAGAGTACCAACTGGGGGCTTTGTCCGTATTTCATGCTCGGACAACTGGAATACTCGAACTGAAGTAGAGTATCTGTTTGATGCATTATTGAAGGATTGGAAGATGTTTGGCTGATAATATACTGCCAGTACGACATAAAAGGGTCTAGCTGGCTTGCTTCCTCCTGAAATACTGCACTAACACATTTCAGAAATAAGCTCACAGTGGGAGAGGAAAAACCTAATCAAACAGATCAAGGAGGTACTAACATGAACAGGTCGTGGAATTGTTTCGGTAAATGTATTCCCGCACTACTGCTTATGGTTATGCTCGTGGGTTGTGACCACAAGGCTGTACCAATACGGATTGGACACGCATCACCATTGTCAGGGAACCAAGCCGAAACAGGTATAGACCAAATGCGCGGAGCTCAACTTGCCGTGGAGGAAATTAATCGAAACGGCGGCATCCTTGGGCGCACTGTCGAACTGCTTGCACTTGACGACAAAGCAGATCCAAAAGAGGCTACCAGTGTTGCCCATCGATTGTCGGCAGACCAGAGCGTGGTGGCAGTGGTTGGCCATTTAAACAGCGGTTGTTCCATTCCTGCATCGAAAGTGTACAACGACAATGGACTGGCAATGATTACTCCGGTATCAACCAGCGACAAACTTACTCAGCAGGGTTACAGAAACGTTTTTCGAGTATGCATTCGCAATTCTGATCAAGGTCCCGCTGCGGCATACTTTGCTATTAATACGCTGGTGAAAAAACGATTTTATATCATTGACGATAAAAGTGCCTATGGTGCAGGTATATCAGACGAGTTTGAAAAGGCTGCCAAGGAATTGAACGGTACGATTGTTGGACGCGCATCAATCACCGAGGGAGAAACAGACTTCATGGCAGTCTTGACCACTTTGAAAGGAAAGGAAATTGACTTCATTTACTTCGGCGGGATGTACCCCGAGGGAGCCTTATTATTAAAACAAGCAAGAGAGCTTGGTATTTCCGTTCCATTTTTAAGTGGGGACGGTATGTATTCTCAGAAACTCATTGAAATCGGCGGCGATGCGATAGAGGGAAGCATCGTGACGCATATCGCCCCACTTGAGTCGAAAGACGAGAAGACAAAGGCTTTCTTCGAAGCGTTTCGCCGAAGCTTTAAAGAAGAAGTAAAAGTCTATGCGCCTCTTTCCTATGATTCCGTAATGATCATTGCACAGGCGATTAAAGAGGCTGGCTCAACAGAGCGATCCAAGGTTGTACAGCAAATGCATTTGCCAGGTTTTAGCCACACCGGAGTTATTGGCACAACACGGTTTGATGAGAAAGGAGATACTCTGAATAAGATCCCCTTTTTCTATCGTGTGGAAAAGGGAAAATTTGTGCTTATGAACACAAAAACGGCAACACTTGATAAGTAAGAAATGAACCAATTCGCACAGCAACTCCTAAACGGGGTAACTCTGGGATGTATTTATGGACTTCTTGCCCTGAGCTACACCCTGATTTTCGGTGTATTGCGGGCCATCAATTTCGCCATCGGTGAGGCCATGATGTTCGGAGTATTTGCCGCAATATGGGCGGTCAGATATGCCGCATATATCGGCTTACCAACTGATCCTGGTTGGCTAATATTTTCCATAGCTCTGGGGGCCAGCACGGCCGCCAGCCTGTTGTTCTCACTTCTAACAGAATTGATTGCGTTCCGCCCTTTGACACGACACAGGGATACGCCGATCTTACTGGCACTGATCTCCTCGCTCGGTGTATCGATCTTTGCTCAGAATTTAGTGCTAAATTTCGTAGACTCCGGGAATATCATCTTCCCAGTTGTTGTCAGGACGTCAGTGGTAGAATTTGCTGGTGCGCGACTAACGGGGGTTCATATTCTGATCATGGTGGGCTCATTAGCCCTTGTGACGGCAGTTTCATACATAGTTTACCAAACAAACTTGGGGTGTAAGATCCGTGCTGTGCGTGACAACAGAGATCTGGCAACTGAGTATGGCACTAATTCTAGACAGGTCATCGTGATGACATTTGCTCTAAGTGGTGTGCTTGCAGGCTTTGCTGGTCTATCGATTGGCATGTATTACGGAGTTGCACGTTACAATATGGGGTTTACTCCGGGGATAAAGGCGTTTTCTGCAGCCATACTTGGAGGCATAGGCGATGTACCAGGCGGAGTTGTCGGCGGTATTATGATTGGACTCATCGAAACCTTCGGCGCAGGTTACATTTCCGCAGCATACAAGGATGTACTCGTGTTTTCAGTCCTGATTTTTGTCCTTCTCTTCCGACCAAGAGGGATTCTTGATAGAGGAGTGCAGAAATAGATGTCCAGAAGGAAGATGGCTGCCTTGGCAAATAAATTACCTCCGCATATGTTTAGCTATTTCTCGTCACAACGTTGCCTCCTGCTTTTGTTAGTAATGGGCCTATTGGTTCCCCTTGTTCTAAACAATCAATACTGGCTCTACATAGCGGTTCAAGCAATGGTGTATACGATGCTTGCCCTTGGTTTGAATGCCATCATTTCATGCGGGCTTTTGGATCTGGGTTATATCGCTTTTTTTGCGATAGGAGCCTACATATATGCGATACTGAACACTTGGTATGGATTATCATTCTGGGCTGTTATCCCAATTACTATATTAATTTCGTTCTTTTCAGGTTTAGTACTTTCTTTTATTTCGCTCCAGAGTCGAAGTGACTACTTCGCTCTGCTCACTCTCGCTTTTGGAGAGATCATTCGTCTTTTCATTCGAAATTCTGATGCCCTTACAAATGGACCTCAGGGAATTATGGGTATAACAAGGCCGCGATTTTTTATCAGTATTGAAACTCCACGGCAATTCTACTACTTCGCTCTTGCGTTGTTAATCAGCCTTCTCTTTGTGATCCATAAAACACTACTTTCCCGGCTTGGCGCAGCTTGGGCTGCGGTACGGCAGAATGAAAATTGGCTCCTCAGCACTGGTTACAACACACTAACGATTCGTAGTTCAGCTTGTATCGTTGGGGCTGTGTTCGCAGGAATAGGAGGGACATTCTTCGCCGCATGGCAGACTTTCGTGGCCCCAGAAAGCTTTACATTCTTCGAATCTATTTTTGTGCTCTGCATGGTCATCCTCGGATCAGGCACGAACGGCAATCTGGCCGGGGTTTTTCTTGGCGCATTCATCTTGGCTTTACTGCCTGAGTGGTCCAGAGAAGTTCAAGAATACCGCATGCTCGTTGTAGGTGCTGGGATGACAGCGATTGCAGTGATCAGACCCCGGGGTATATTTTCAGAATCGTGGGAACTACGGGCAGATTCATCACTCTTTTGGAGTGTTAACAAGTCGAAAGCAGAATCGCCACAAAGCGACAGGGCGACACAGAACTTCAATGAACTCAGAATTGTCTCGCTGAAGAAAACTTACGGGGGTATTCGCGCTCTTGGAGTGAATGGCTCGAACAATGCTGGATTCACGTTCACCTTCAAGAGAAACCAAATCTATGGGATCATCGGTTTGAATGGTGCCGGGAAAACGACACTTTTCAATTGCATTCGTGGGTTCGTCATTCCCGATGGTGGTACGATCACCCTTGATAAGGTTAGCATCTATCAGGAAATGAGTTCCGATATAAATAGCCTGGCAACTCGGTTGGCCCGATTTTTCCAGCCGCATACCGTCAGAAAACTTGCATTTCGCAATGCCAGATACATTGCTTCAACATTCCAAACTTGCTCAACTCTTGAAGATTTACCTGCATGGAAAAATGTCTATCTTGCGCTAAAGCCGATTACGGGACCTTGTGATGCAATGCGCGAATTGGTGGACACAATTTCAATAAGCGGTAGAGCAAAACGTATTATGCTAAAGGATAAAGCAAAAAACTTCCTGATAGATTCATTTGATTTTCCTGTGGAGGATCTTGAACGATCTGTAGCTGAACTGTCGTTTGCCAAAAGGAGGATTATTGAGGTTGCCAAGGCGTTTGCCACAAATCGGCCCATAGTTCTTCTTGATGAACCAACAGCTGGCCTTGATGAAGAGGAGCAGCTGCAATTGTCAGCTAAAATCAAGCAGTTATCCAAAGAAAGAATAATAATTATGATTGAACACAACTACAGACTGCTCCAAGAGCTCGCAGATGTCGTCCTGTTCATGGATGAGGGCCAGGTTGGCAAGGACAAAATAGGTGACATCGTTGGGAACTATGATGACGTTATGTCTCGTGAGGTAGTAAGACAGTCATATCTGGGCGAAACGCTCATTGAGTCAAGGCCTCATGTTGCGACAGTGAATACGCCGCCTGCACTTGAGGTAAGCATTAAGTCTGTGTGCTACTCAAGTGGCGCGCCAATCTTACGGGATATTGAAATTATTGTTCCCCGAGGCGCCATCACTGCACTGATAGGTGCCAACGGTGCTGGGAAATCTACCTTGCTCAAGTCTATTATGAACAGCCCAGAAATTTTGAGTTTGGATGCAATAATCAACTTATGCGTTAATGGTGGCACAAAAACTCTCGTAGATTACAAGCGAAATCTGTCTATGCCGACGCATGCTATTGCTGAAGCCGGCGTGATATTCCTCCGTCAAGAAAACAAGCTTTTTGAGTCCATGACAGTAAAAGAGAATTTGGAATTTGCACTATCGGTACGCAAACGCAAGAGAGATCAGTGTAATGATCAGGATGCTGTCAACTGGTTCCTGGAAAATCTTTTTGCCTCAGCTTTCTCTGCAGCTTGTGACAAAAAGAAGCTACTATCGCGTAACGCAACTGAGCTCAGTGGTGGCCAGCAGCAAATACTTGCACTGGGTCGAGCCTTGCTTATGTGCGGTGTATTTCCTGGTTTCAGGCAGAGTAACGGTAATGGATATATTTTCTTGCTGGATGAGCCAATGGCTGGTCTCCAGCCATCGTTATGTCGGCTGGTCTTAAAAACAATCCAAGTGCTCAAAGAGCAACATGGCATTACCTTTTTGGTTGCTGAACAAAGAGATGCGCTCAAAGACTTTGCGGACTGTGTGATCTTGATAGAAAACGGGAGAATTATTGAGGGGGATAACCCCGCAGCGAAAGAGACCTCCGTGCGGATAGGTCTTGGCTCAGGCAGGCGTTCACCAGGGCTGCGATAATGGATTTTTTACGAGGCCATTATTTTTTGGAGGAAGCGGATTGAGGTCATGATCCCTTTCAAGAAGTTTTCAACCCCGAAGTGCTCGTTTGGCGAGTGGATAGCGTCACTATCTTGCCCAAAACCGAGGAGAATGGTTTTCAGCCCTAGCTGGCGCTCCAAAAGGGCCACCACCGGGATACTCGCGCCACCTCGGATAGGCTGGGGTTCTCGTCCGAAGACCTCGGACATGGCCTGACTTGCCGCCTGGTAAGCTGGGAGATCAACCGGGACATGGACAGGTTCACCTCCGTAAAGCTTACTTACCGTCACCTCCACCCCAGCCGGAGCCAGTTGCTTGAGCCATACAGCCAGTTGATCGCTCACTAACTCCGACTTCTGATTCGGAACCAAACGAATCGATAGCTTGGCCGAGGCCACGGCCGGTAGCACGGTCTTAAGCCCCTCTCCGCAGTAGCCGCTGTTGATGCCATTCACATCCAGCGACGGCCGGATGGTCGTGCACTCGAACGGTGTGTAGCCGGTCTCGCAGACAACATCTGACACCCCTACCTCCTTTAGGTACCAGTCCGCTGTCATAGCCACTTTGCCTAATTCTGCCCTTTCGTCCACAGAAAGTTCGACCACGCTATCGTATAGGCCCGGCACCGTTATTAAATGGTCTTTGTCATGTAAAGCCGCTATCATTTGGCACAGAACTACGGCCGGATTGCTAACTGCCCCCCCGAAGATGCCTGAGTGGAGGTCGCGATTAGGACCTCTGACGGTCACCTCAAATGCAGCCAGGCCGCGAAGTCCGACTGTGATGGCCGGGATATTGTCCGGCAGCATTGCGGTGTCGGAGATCAGGGCTAGGTCGGCAAACAACATCTCCCTATGAGTTTCAATGAAGTCTGGTAGGGAGACGGAGCCCGACTCTTCCTCCCCCTCGATAAGAAACTTCAGGTTACAATGGAGCTCTCCACTAGCCAGTAGGTATTCGGCCGCCTTGATGTGGGCGTACATCTGCCCTTTGTCATCGGATGCGCCGCGACCATAGATCATGCCCTCCCGAATGATCGGCTCGAAGGGGGGGGTTTCCCATAGTTCCAAAGGATCGGGGGGCTGGACATCGTAGTGTCCGTAGATCAGGACCGTGGGCCTGCTGGAGTCCACCATTTTTTCGGCGTAAACCAGGGGATGACCAGTCGTCTTGATCAGCACTGCACTGTCAAGGCCAGCAGACCCCAATCGCTCACGCACCATTTCGGCCGCCAGGAAGACCGCATCACTAAAGGCGGGATCAGAACTGATAGAAGGGATTGAAATGAGTTCCAACAGTTCTCCGACAACCCGTTCCCTGTTCTTGGCAATATAGTCCAGTATTTTATCCATTTATTTTACCGTGAATGTTTTTGGATTGAGGACAAGGTGCATCCTGCCTGAAGTGTTTATAATAGGAAACAGAAAGAAGGGTGCTGAGTTCCCCGCACGGGTCGGTGGTGGCAATTGGCTTTGCACCGGTGTGCGTGGGGTCGTCTTGTTTTTGCCTTATCAATGATCCAATAAAGCTATAATCTGTTGAGCGATAGCCGTAGCATCACAATTTCACAATAAAGCTGTTACTTGCTAGCGACACTAAACAGGATTGGGTCAGTCGTCAATACTTGTCTACGCACTCGGAGTATGGTGGAACCCTTGTGTCAGAGCAGCTGTGGTTCCGGCCCAGTTTCCCATCCGTCTTCATGTGGCCGATCACCGGCTCAATGGCGCTCCGCCTCTTCAACTCTTTCTTTATCTGAGGCGTGACCCCTCGGCGACGGCCTGAAATGAAAACTTCCGTTTCCTTCACCCCGTGCCCCCGGTAG
>Ga0208863_1000187_pt1 | contig 75744 bp, 68 predicted proteins | sample RifOxyD3_FD_184040 | JGI IMG/M metagenome (GOLD analysis project Ga0208863, IMG submission 184040) | Soil microbial communities from Rifle, Colorado - Rifle Oxygen_injection D3 (SPAdes) | ecosystem: Environmental > Terrestrial > Deep subsurface > Rock core/Sediment | place: Rifle, Colorado... | reverse complement strand
GTCATCGCGGTACTGTCTGCCTACCTGGGTTTCAATTAATTTCTCGTTGCGCTTGTACACGACATAGAATACTTTTTCATCACCAGGGCCACCGAGCCGATGGCGCATTCGGTAGAAGACCCCGGGATAATTGGTGGAATGACGTTCGTTGCCCATTTTGTCTCCCTGCTTTTTTTATCCAACCCTATATCCAACCTCCAGGGGATAATAGAATGAAAAAAGAGGAAAAACAATATCAATAAAGACAAACAGTCAACTGCCTGTAATTACGAGAGAGTTACAGAAAATGTTGGCCTTGCAAAGAGTTAACGCGCATAACCATGTCCGGCCTTCGAAGCCGTGAGTCGGGGGTTCGAATCCCTCCGGGCGCACCAATAAAACACCTTGTCTCTGCAAATCAAGAAGGAAGGCAGAACCGCCTTCAGTAGGGACTGACTACCCTGGCCGCCTGGGCCATGGCGTCCATGATCTCGAACATATTGGTTGTCTTGCCTACCAGCAGATCGTCCTTAAGATTGAAAAAATCCAGGCAGGTGCCGCAGGAGTAAATCTCTACCCCCAGACCTTCCAGCTCCTGAAGAGGGGCCACCAGATCGGATTCGCTGGCGGTGATTTTTATCCCGGTATTGTAAAAGAAGATCCTGGCGGGCAGGGGGCTGAGGCTCTTGATCGTCTTGATATAGGCCCGCATGAGTACCGCCCCGAGCGCCTCGTTGCCCCGCCCCATGGTCTCGGCAGGGATGACGATAATCAACCCGGTGCCGGGAAGGTTACAGCGGTAGTCCTCAGAGGCTGGCGCCTTGGAAGCCTCCTCGCCCGTACTTTTGCTGATTGTTACCTGATGAGTCTCCCCGGCGGAATGGCTGGCCACGGCAAGGCCCTGGCTTTTGCCGAAACGCTCCAGATTGCTCCGGGCGGCCTCGTTATCAACCAGCACCTCTACCGCGCCTTGCGCCATGGAGTCGAGCAATTCCTTGGCCCTGAGTACGGGCTGGGGGCAGGTCAGCCCCCGGCAGTCGAGGACTATTTTGGGCTCAGTCATTGAAACTTATCCGATCCACCAGATCGCGGATGATATTTTGGGTTTTCAGTTCCAGCTTTGACGTGGCAAACCCTGTGTCGTAAAAATCAGGGTTGATATCGTTAGCGCTCCACAGGCTTTTTGCTTCGAAATAGAAATCTTTTTGCGAAAAATACCCAGCAGGCAGCATCATCCGCAGTCTGTAGTTCCGGTTCGTGGGAATCCGTTGCTTACTCACCAGCTTGAAGCCGGTGGTGGTCAGGTCGACGAGATGCCCCAGGAGTTCGTTGGCGGCATCATCATAGACTTCAAGGTAATACACCAGGTGTCTGCGCTTCAAGGCCCGGGGTTTATTCGCCATGCCGTCCTCCTTTTGCCTGTTTTTTGGCAATACTGTCCAGCATGAAGGCAAGCACTGCGTCAGGATCCATGCTGGAAGAATCGACCATAATGGCGTCAGCCGCAGGTTTTAGCGGGGCAAGCGCGCGATTGGCGTCATCATGGTCGCGTTTGCTGATCTGCGCCAGAATTTCCTGATAATTCACGAGCTGCCCTTTTTCCGCCAGTTGCTTCTGGCGGCGGCGGGCTCGTTCCTCAGCCGAGGCGCTGAGGAAAAACTTGCAGGCCGCCTTGGGGAAAACCACGGTGCCCATGTCACGGCCCTCAGCGACCAGGCCGCCTTTTTCCCCCAACTGCCGCTGCAGGGCGGTGAGCTTTTCCCGCACCAGCGGCTGGGCGGAAACCCGCGAGGCCACCAGGCCCATCTCCGAGGTGCGGATGGCCTGGGAAATATCCTCGCCGTTAAGCAGCACCAGCACATCGTCGTCGCCGTTGGGGCTGAAGGCCAGCTCAATGGTGGCCAGGCATTTCGCCAGCGATTCCGGGTCGGCCAGGTCAATGGCCTGCCTTTCCAGGGCGAGTCCTACCGCCCGGTACATGGCGCCGGTGTCCAGATAGGTAAAGTGAAGTTTCGCCGCCAGCCCCCGGCTGATGGTGCTTTTTCCAGAACCTGAAGGGCCATCGATGGTAACAATGGCTTTGGGGTCAAGCATGCTCCACCTCAACCAGCGCCTTGGCCAGAGCCTTAATGAAGCGCTGGTTTTCTGCGGGCAGACCCACGGTGATCCGGATATAGGCCGGGTAGCCATAGGCGTTCATGGGCCGGACGATGACCCCTTGATAGAGCAGGGCCTCGTACAGCTTTTTGCCGTCGGTCTTGACATCGATGAGGAAAAAGTTGGTCTGGGTAGGAAAAGCCCGGCAGCCGAGTCTTTCCACCTCGTGGCTCAGCCAGGTGATGCCCTCGCGGGTGAAGGCGATGGTTTTTTCGTAATGCTCATCATCGGCCAGGGCGGCAAGAGCCCCTGCCTGGGCTGGCAGACTGACGTTGAACGGCTGCCGGACCCGGTGCAGATAGTCGGCAATATCGGCGTGCATCAGGCCGTAGCCCACCCTTAAGCCCGCCAGACCGTAAGCCTTGGAAAAGGTGCGCAGAGCCACCACCGGCACCCGGTGCTTGAGATAATCCCGGGCGTCAAGGCGCAGGCCCGGCTCGACAAAATCCACATAGGCCTCATCAAGAGCAACAATCACCTGATCCGGCACCCGGTCGAGAAAGGCGACAAAGGCCTCCTTGCTGAACACCGTGCCGCAGGGGTTGTTGGGGTTGTCAAGAAAGATCAGCCGGGTTTTTTTCGTGATCTGGCGGGTGATGGCCTCCAGATCGTGGTGCATGCCGACCAGCGGCACCACCCGGTTGACGCCGCCTTGGGCCTGAACCGCCTTCTGGTAGACAAGAAAGGTGGGCTGGCTGGTGATCACCTCTTCGCCCGGAGCGAGAAAGGCCGCGATCAACAGCTGGATGATCTCGTTGGAGCCGTTGCCGAAAACCAGCTGGTTTGGAGCCACGCCGATCTTTTTAGCCAGCGCCTGGGCCAGATAATAACAGCTGCCGTCGGGATAGCGGTGCAGGTTTTTCAGGCTGTCGGTAACGGCAGCCACGGCCTTGGGCGACGGCCCCAGGGCGTTTTCGTTGGAGGCCAGCTTGATGGAGCCGGTGAGGCCGTACTCACGTTCCAGCTCTTCTAAAGGCTTGCCCGGCGGATAGGGGATGAGGCTGGCGATATTGTCGCGAACAGGGAGTTTCATGGGTATAATTTCTCGCAAGGGAGGATATTTGTTTGCCAATCGTCGGAAGACTGCTGAACAACGTCAAGAGTTGAAAGTTCTGTAACCGTTCAGCAGTGCCGTAGATGCGCGTGTCAATCGTCGGCAGAAGTGCCGACAAAGAGGCCTGTACGCTATCCCAGCAAAGCTGGATAAAAGCCCCTATCCCCGAGGGGCTCTAAACATAAGGTATGCGGACCAGGCCGATGACAAAGCAGATGCGGTGCTGCTGAACGGTTACAAGGTTTCCTGCCAGGTTATTTTGCCAGCCATGATGGTCAGCACCGCCTTGCCCTGCAACTCCCAGCCAAGAAACGGTGAATTCCTGCTCTTGGACTGAATGCTCTCTTCGCTGAAAATAAACTTCTTCTCCGGATCAATAACCGTTACATCCGCCGCTGCCCCCACGGAAAGGGCGCCGCCTTCCACCCCAAGAATCCGGGCCGGATTCACCGACAGCAGCTCCACCATCCTCCGGGCCTCAAGCTGATTTTCCCGCACCAGCCGTAAGGTTAACGGCACCGCGGTTTCCAGGCCGATGATGCCATTGGCCGCCAGAGCAAATTCCCTCTCCTTGTCCAGCTCGCTGTGCGGCGCATGATCCGTGGCAATAGCGTCAAGGGTTCCGTCCCGCAAGGCTTCCCGGACTGCGGCCACATCCGCCTCGGTGCGCAGGGGAGGATTCATTTTCGCCAGGGTGTTATAGCCATCCACCGCCGTTTCCGTAAGGGTGAAATAATGCGGCGCTGTTTCTGCGGTAACAGCCACCCCCTTCTCCTTGGCCCTTCTGATCAGAGACAGGGATTCTTTCGTGCTGACATGGGCGATATGGATGGGCCGCCGGGTAAATTCCGCCAGGGCCAGATCGCGATACACCATGATTTCTTCGGCGACAGAGGGGATTCCCCCCAGGCCGAGCCTGGTGGCCAGGGCCCCATGGTTCATCGTCCCGCTGTGACTGAGCGACAGCTCCTCGGCATGGGAAATGACCAGCAGATCATGGTTGCCCGCATATTCCAGGGCGCGGCGCATGAGCTGACTATTGCCCACCGGCAAGCCATCATCGGTTACGGCAACCGCCCCGGCCTGACGCAGTTCGCCAAATTCCGCCAGATGCTCCCCCTTGCTCCCACGGCTGATCGCGCCCACCGGGTAGACCCTGGCAAAACCAGCTTCCGCCGCCTTGGCCAGAATGAACAGGGTCACAGTCTGATTGTCATTGACCGGGTTGGTGTTCGGCATGGCGGCCACAGCGGTAAAACCCCCGGCCGCTGCGGCGCGGGTTCCTGTGGCGATGGTTTCCTTGTCCTCCTGACCTGGCTCCCGCAGATGCACATGCATGTCGATCAAACCAGGCACCACCCACTTGCCTGCCAGGTCATAAACCAGGCACCCTGACTGCTCGGCAAGAGAGCCTGGCTGAGCCACCGCGCTTATTCTGCCACCGGCGATCAACAGATCAAGAAGCTGATCAATGCCGTTTGCCGGATCAATCACCCGCCCATTCTTTAAAAGGATAAGTCCGGGCATGCTAATCGCCTCCCATGATCAAATAAAGCAAGGCCATCCTCACCGCCACACCGTTGGCAACCTGCTCCAGAATCACCGAACGGCTGCCATCGGCAAGCTTAGGATCAAGCTCAACCCCCCGGTTTATCGGGCCAGGGTGCATGATGATCGCCTCAGGACTGGCGACCGCCACCACCTTCTGGGTAACGCCAAAAAAATTCGCATATTCCCGCAGGGAGGGAAAGAGAGGATCCTGCTGCCGCTCTTGCTGGATGCGCAGAGCCATGATTACATCCGCCCCCTCAACCGCCTTCAGCACCGTTTTGCTGACCTTGGCGCCCAACTCCTCGACGCCGGGAGGGATCAGGGTCGCCGGGCCGCTTACCACTACGGAGGCACCCATCTTGGAAAAGCCGATGATATTTGAATGTGCCACCCGACTGTGGGCGATATCGCCAATAATGGCGATTTTCAGGCCGGCGATTCGGCCCTTGGCTTCCCTGACCGTCATCAGATCGAGGAGGCCCTGGCTGGGATGTTCGTGGGTTCCGTCCCCGGCATTAAGCACCGAGGCGTTGATATGCCCGGCCAGCAGGCGAGCTGCGCCTGAGCAGGGATGCCGGAGGATGATGCAGTCCGGATTCATGGCGGCGAGGTTCTTCGCGGTGTCAATGAGGGTCTCCCCCTTCACCGTGCTGCTGCCGGAGTTGGAGATATTAAAGGTGTCCGCGCTCATGCGCTTTGCGGCAACCTCAAAAGACAGGCGGGTCCGGGTGCTTGGCTCAAAGAAAAAATTGATAATGGTTTTGCCGCGAAGGGTCGGGACTTTTTTTATGGAGCGGGAAGAAATTTCCTTGAACGATTCCGCCGTCTGCAGAACGGCCTGAATATCTGTCACAGAGAAATCGGCAAGCCCCAGGAGATGTTTATGGCTGAATCGGTACTCGGGATCCATACGATTCTTTCCGTGAAAATATGAGGGGGTTAACGCCGCATCAATATCAGAATAGAAAAAACTCTCGCCTTTGGTCTAGAAGTTTTTTAGCAGCCGTTACGAAAGAACGATTCGTTAACTGCCGCGAGGGGCGCAGCCCTTGCCCAACGGCTCAAGGGATCAGATTGAGAATTCGCTCCCAGCGCACCCTGAAATTCTCACTGTCCCATGACCAGTAGAGCATAAAGGCCTTGCCCCTGATAGCCGCAAGATCAACAAAGCCCCAGAATCGACTATCGTGGCTGTTGTCCCGGTTATCCCCCAGGACAAAAACGGCGCCGGGCGGCACGGTTGTTGGCTCCATATTGTCTCTGGGAGACCGCGAGGAAGTTTCCTCGTCCAGGTTCTCGGCGTTTGGCTCAATAAAAGGCTCTCCGTTGACAAATACTTTTTTACGCACAATTTCAATCTGATCCCCGGCCACCCCCACCACCCGTTTGATAAAATCCTGGTCGGGATTTTGCGGATACTTAAAGACAATGACATCGTGTCGCTGGGGATCGGCCACCGCGACCCAGGTGGCTCCATTCAGAGGGTTTTTTATGCCATAGCCGAATTTATTGACCAGAATATGATCGCCAATCAGCAAGGTGGGGATCATGGAGCCGGAAGGAATTTTGAAAGCCTGCACCACGAAAGTTCTGATGAAAAGCGCCAGGAGCAGGGCAATAATGATTGCCTCGGCATATTCCCGCAGAACAGATTTATTTATGTCAGGGTTTTTCTTGAACACGTTTGAGCCTCGTTTTATAAACTGTGCCTTCAAAGTAAGACAAAAGCCGTCCCGCAGCAGATCTGTCACCCGGAAGGTGGCCACAAAATAAGCGAAGAGTGAAATAAATACAAGGGGCGGAATGCATTCGGCCAAGAAATTCTCCGTCTTTGGTCACTGGCGGGAGTTTTTGTTTTTATCTGAAGAAGACGAGCTGGAATACTGCAGGCGGAATAGTTTCGTAAACTGTCTCCGGTCGACGGGTAATAGATAAGGCGTCCGTACGGAACTGGCAGGTCGCCGCCCTGAATGTCGAAGATTGGACAATTTAAACGCGACAAAATCTGGGGTTATCCCGATTTTCTCCATTATTTCCTATCTGGTTTCCACCACCGGAGAACCCAAAAAAGCAGAAAAGGCCGCAAGGGAAAACCTCTGCGGCCTTACAAACACCCTGACTGGGACAAACCATGCCCTGGGGGGCAAAATAACGACGACGCTCCATTTTTTCTTACGCCAGCGCAAGTTCGCCGATCCAGCGCAGCAAATCCTCCACCAGGCCCTGTGAGCGTCTGCGGAATTCCTTGCTCTGAAAAGCAGGTCGCCAAGGTTCCTGCCATAACAGATCCGAAACCATCATCACCACGGCCAGTTCAACCTGGCGAAAAGCCGCGACCTGCATGAGCGCGGAAGATTCCATGTCCACGGCGAGAATACCCTCTGCGCCGTAGCGGACAACCTTTTCTCTGGTTTCGCGGTACAGGGCGTCGGTCGTCCAGACCGGCCCTTCCCAAGGTTCTTGACCCTTGTCGGCAAAAAAATCCTTCAGGGATTTACGCAGCTTAGGAGAAGATTCGCTCCTGCCCGCCAGCGGGTAATGGGCGGAGGTGCCTTCCTCACTGATGGCCCAGGTTGGCAGCACCAGCTCGCCTAAGCCCAGATCCGGCAGGAGCGAACCGCACCAGCCGCAGACGATGATTCGTTTAGCGCCAAGGGCAATGAGCTTTTCCAGGCAGATTACCGCCATGGGCGCGCCCATGGCCGGGCCTGCCCAGAACCTGGGCGGGGATTGAGCAAGATAGAGATTGCTGTGAAAAAGGAAATGTCGGCTCCAGCCTTCCTGGCTGGAAATCTGCGTCGCCTGCCGGGCCTCGGCAGGATTAACCAGGAGAAGGCCACAGGCCGGAAGCTGCGGCTCGTTTTTGCCGCGACAGGGAGGGACAACGACTTCGCTCATCAGCGGAGAACCCCGGAAAACGAAAAAGGCCGCAAGGGTTTCCCCTGCGGCCTTACAAAACCAGATCCAGTTTTAACTGGCTTACTTCAGCAACGGATTGGCGAACAGCAGGATCAGGGAAACAACCAGACCATAGATGGTCAGAGACTCGATCAGAGCCAGACCGATGATCATGGTTACGGTGATCTTACCAGAAGCCTCGGGGTTGCGGGCGATGCCGGAGCAAGCGCCGTTGATGCCAGCGCCCATGCCGATACCACAGCCAAAGGCGGCAATGCAAACGGACATGGCCGCCGCAATGCAGATCAGGGCGATATTCGCGCCGGAAGTCGCGGCGGGGGCTGCGGCAGCGGCGGCCTCTGCTCCTGCCTCAGTTGCCATGGCCACAGTGGCCAGAGCCAAAACCATCAATACGGACAACAAACCTGCTTTCTTCATCGTACTTCCTCCAAAAAATTTTTTATAATTGGCCTTCTTCATCAGTTCTCAAGGAACCGGGGATACACTCAATACAAGAGCTTAATGGGCATGCTCCATGGCGGCGGAAAAATAGAGAATCGACAGCAGCAGAAAAACTACCGCCTGCACGATGGAAACAAAAACGCCCAGGCAAAGGATGGGCAGCGGGGCAAAGTAGGCGCCAGCCAGCATGAACAAAAGGCCCAGCAGGGTTTCTTTGGCCATGATATTGCCGAAAAGACGGATGGAGAGAGAAAGAAGCCTGGCGAAATGACTGATGAGCTCGATGGGGAACATCAGGGGAATCAGCCAGGGGATGGGGCCGAGAAAATGCTTGATGTAACCGAAGCCATGGAACTTTACCCCCAGAATGTGGGTGGTGCAGAAGATGATCAGGGTGCAGGCCACGGTGATGTTGATGTTGGAAGTCGGGGACATGAAGCCCGGCATGAGGCCGATCATGTTCGCCACCAGGATATAGATGGCAAAGGTGGCCAGCATGGGGAACATCATTTTTGCCCCTTCCTTGCCCATGTTGTCCGCCATGAATTCCTCAAGGCCGCCAATGATGACCTCCCAGAAATTCTGCCCTTTGCCAGGCACCAGGGACATCTTGCCCAGGGTAAGTTTCGGGACAATGATCAAAAAGAGCATGACCAGCCAGGTGTAGGTCATGTGCGGAGAAACCAGCTTGGCCAGCAGTGTATCCCCAATCGGGCCGTGGGGTACAGGCAAGCCCAGATTCTGCAAAATAAGCGAAATAAACAGTATTGGATGTTCCATGGATGTGCGAAGCCTCCCCTGTATTTATAACTTTGTCGAGCCGTCGTTTGAAATGTTGAACAATTGTGATCCCGGAAACGGCATAAAGGAGCCATAACGAAATAATCTGAACTTGAATGATTATTTCTTGACGGCCCCTAAATAAATCCCCTTTGCTGCGACCATGACCGCAAGTCCGATACCAAAAAGCACGGTGGACAGGCCAATCAGAAGAGCGACGGTGTGCACCAGCTGATACTTGACCAGAAGGAAGAGAACACCAGCGACCAGGGACAGGCGCAGATAATATCGTAAAAAAAACAACGGCTTGCCAGCTTCAAGAGGCCCAGCGAGCAGTCTGGTTAGATCCCTTTTCAAAAACATAAAACTTAAGCTTGCAATCGCTCCGCCGATAAAAACGGAGAGGGCCTGAAAGCCGGAATAACCAAGCCAGGCCAAGCCGGAGAGCGCCGCCAGCAACAACCAGTTAAAGATTGCAACCTTGTTGAGCGACACCTCGCCAGGCAAGGGATTCGAGTTGCTGGCCACCATCAGAGATCCTTTCTGCTGGCCATGGCATAGAGGTTTCTGAAAGCCGCCGCCACCCCGAAGCCGAGAAAAATCAGGGTCAACCAGGGCGAGGTTCTGCCGGCAAACACCTTATGATCCAGATAGTAGCCGATGCCGACCCCGATAAAGATGGAGAAGGCCATGGTCATGCCAACATTGCTGAACTGGGCCAGCAACCGCAAAGTATCCTTACGGTTAGTGGACATCTTCAACCCCTGGCTCGCTGTTCGGGCAAAAAATCCCTTGATTTACGACCGATAGGATTCCTATCATGGCATCCCCCCAAAGTCAACGGCTTTTTTCTCAGCCAGCCAACTTTTTGAATGAGCATTCAGTTTTCTCGAGGGCCATGGCCAGCTCGGCTTCGCTCTGGGCGGCGGAGATGAAAAGGGCCTCGAACTGGGAGGGCGCCAGCCAGATGCCCTGAGCCTGCATCTGCCGGAAATGCTGGCCGTATCTGGCCGTATCCGCCTGCATGGCGGAGTCGAAATCAACCACCGGCCCAGGGGTGAAAAAGGCGGTCATCATCGAGCCCACCCGATTCAGGGTGGTCTGGCCAGGCAGGTATTTTTCCGCAAGCCCGGTCAGGCTTTGGGCAAAGCGGGCCGATTTGTCCTCCAGCGCGGCATAAAAGCCGGGCTGGGCCAGCTGCCGCATGGTGGCTGCGCCCGCGGCCATGGCCAGAGGATTGCCGGACAGGGTTCCGGCTTGATACACCGGGCCCACCGGAGAGATGGTGTCCATGAGTTCCTTTTTGCCGCCATAGGCCCCGACCGGCAGGCCGCCGCCGATGATCTTGCCCAGACAGGTGAGATCCGGCATGACCCCGAAGTATTCCTGGGCTCCGCCCAGGGCCAGACGCAGACCAGTGATCACCTCGTCGAAGATCAGGACGATGCCCAGTTCGGCGGTCAGGGCGCGCAGCTTTTGCAGAAATCCGGGCTGCGGCGCGACAACCCCCATGTTTCCGGCCACCGCCTCGATGATCACGCAGGCGATGTCCAGTTTTTCATCACGCAGGGTCTGCTCCAGAATCTCCTGGTTATTATAAGGAATAGACACCGTGTTTCTGACAATATCCTCAGGCACCCCCGGGCTGCCGGGAATACCAAGGGTGATCACCCCGGATCCCGCCTTGACTAGAAAGCTGTCGGCATGGCCGTGATAACAGCCGTCGAACTTGACCACCATGTTGCGCCCGGTATAGCCTCTGGCCAGCCGGATGGCGCTCATGGTCGCCTCGGTGCCCGAGCTGACGAAACGCACCTTTTCCACCGAAGGCAGGGCCGCGATCACCAGCTCGGCCAGTTCAATCTCCAGAGGGCAGGGCGCGCCGAAGCTGGTGCCATCCCGCAGGGTTTTTTCAATGGCCTCGACCACAGCCGGATGATTATGGCCAAGGATCATCGGCCCCCAGGAGCAGACAAAATCGAGGAACTCGTTGCCATCCACATCCTGGATTTTCGAACCAGCGGCTCTTTTGACAAAAAGCGGCTCGCAGCCCACGGCTTTACAGGCCCGCACCGGGCTATTCACTCCGCCGGGGATAAGCTGCTGCGCCTTGACAAACAGGGTATGCGAAATATCGGTCTTCATGCTCATGGTCTCCTTGACTTCTCAATGGTGGTGGCCCCGCGCCAAAAAACGGAACCAGCGGTAAACGCCTGCAACCTGCGCTGTCTGTCTCCGGCGAGCGGAAAATATAACAGGCTGCCGTCATACTGTCAAAATTCTTTCAAGGACAAAAAAACGGACTGCCTCTGGGGCTGCGGCAGGAAGTTGTCTGGCGCTGGTGGTTGCGGTTGGATTTTATGCTTTCTTGCCCGGCGGTTTTGAGGTAAGATGCCTTACTCTTTGGCGTTATTTTTCAATGACTCCAAGGATATAACCGGTAATTTCCGAGAAAAGCCCAGGAGATTTTTGATGAAGATTATGGTTGTTGGTTCAGGGGGCAGGGAGCATGCCCTGGTTTGGAAATTGCGGCAAAGCCCCAGGGTAACGGATATTTTTTGCGCGCCTGGCAATGCCGGGATCAGCGCCCTGGCGACCTGCGTCAAGATCAGCGCCACCGAGATTGAGGCGCTGGCTGATTTTGCCCGGCAGGAAAGGATTGATCTTACCGTGGTTGGGCCGGAAGTTCCTCTTGCCTTAGGGATCGTCGATTATTTTGAAGAAAAAGGTCTGCGGGTCTTTGGCCCCCGTGGCAACGCCGCCACCCTTGAAGGCAGCAAGGTCTTCATGAAGGATCTGCTGGAAAAATATCATATCCCCTCTGCTTTTTACGCGACCTTTACGGATCGGGAGGAGGCCCTTCGTTATATTGACAGGCAGGCCGCGCCGCTGGTGGTCAAGACCGACGGCCTGGCTGCGGGCAAGGGGGTGGTGGTGGCTCAGACCCTTGCCGAGGCCAGGGCGGCGGTGGATCTGTTCATGCAGGAGAAGGCCTTTGGCGAGGCCGGCAACCGGGTGGTGGTTGAGGAATTTCTCCGGGGAGAGGAGGCCTCTTTTCTGGCCTTCACCGATGGCGAGACGGTTTTGCCTCTGCCCACTTCCCAGGATCACAAGGCGATCTTTGATGGCGATCAGGGCCCGAACACCGGCGGCATGGGCGCCTATTCTCCGGCCCCGGTGGTGACCGAAGCCCTGCACCGGCAGGTGATGGAAACGGTGATGCTGCCCACGGTCAAGGCCCTGGCGGCGGAAGGCTGTCCGTACAAAGGTGTGCTTTACGCGGGTCTGATGATTGACCAGGGGGTGATCAAGGTGCTGGAGTTTAATTGCCGCTTTGGCGATCCCGAGGCCCAGCCTCTGCTGATGCGGCTTAAAACCGATCTGCTGGAGATCATGGAGGCGGTGGTTGATGGCCGCCTGGCGGAGATCTCCCTGGAAATTGACCCTCGGCCCACAGTCTGTGTGGTCATGGCGGCCGGGGGCTATCCCGGCAAGTATGAAAATGGCCAAGCCATTCATGGTTTGGCCAGGGCGGGCCAGCATCAGGATGTGGTGGTCTTTCATGCCGGGACAGCCTTGCAGGGCGAGACGGTGGTCACCAATGGCGGGCGGGTTTTGGGAGTGACCGCCATCGGCGACACGGTGCAGGAGGCCATTACCAAGGCCTACCAGGCTGCGGCGGAGATCAGCTGGGAGGGTTGCTATTATCGTAAGGATATCGGGCGTAAAGCTTTGGATAGAAATCAGAATTCAGTAGTCAGTAGTCAGGATTCAGAATCTTTGATGTCAACTACGATAGGAAGAGTACCTCCCCTGTAGATGTTGGCCAGAAACTGACCTGGCACCATGAACACTGCTTGATCAGGGCGTTTTTTTCTGAATTCTGAATTCTGAATTCTGTCTTCTGAATTTTAACTTTTTTTTGCGAGGGATGACATCATGGTCGGTATTGTCATGGGCAGTGATTCGGATCTGCCGGTTATGCAGGGTTGCCTGGATTTTTTAAAGAAGATGGATATCCCTTGCGAAATAACGGTGGCCTCGGCCCATCGCAGCCCGGCGCGGGCCATGGCGTATGCAAGCAGCGCCAAGGAGCGCGGCCTGAAAATAATCATCGCCGCAGCCGGAATGGCGGCCCATCTGGCCGGGGTTCTCGCGGCCCACACCACCCTGCCCGTTATCGGCGTGCCGGTGGATTCCTCCTCCTTAAACGGCTTGGACGCGCTGCTTGCCACGGTGCAGATGCCGCCGGGGGTGCCGGTGGCCACCATGGGCATTGGCAAGGCCGGGGCGAAAAATGCCGCCATTCTTGCGGCGCAGATTCTGGCCCTTGCCGATACACAACTGGCGGCAAGGCTGGTCGCCTTTAAAGAAGAGATGGCCCGTGAGGTTGAGGAAAAGGCGCAGCGGCTAGTCGGGAGCCTGTGACCGGCCCAACCTTGACAGATGAGGCTGTAGCCCATGCCTGCGCGGTTCTCCGGGCTGGCGGGGTTGTCGCTTTTCCCACGGAAACATATTACGGGCTGGCGGTTGATCCTTTCAACCAGGCGGCCCTCTCCCGTCTTTTCGCCTTGAAAAGACGCTCTTTCGACAAGCCGGTTCTGCTGATTATTGACCATCCGTCCCAGCTTGCAAGCCTGGTCGCGGAAATCCCCCTCCCCTTCACTATTCTTATGCAGAGGTTCTGGCCCGGGCCCTTGACCCTGGTTTTTCCGGGGGCCGCTTCCTTGCCGGGGATGCTTACCGGGGGCCGTGGCACCATCGGGGTCCGGGTTTCCTCCCATCCCGTGGCCCGGCAACTGGTTCGGGTCTTTGGCCAGCCGCTGACCGCAACCAGTGCCAATCTTTCCGGCCAGTTACCAGCAGTGACGGCCAGCGGGGTGCGTGCCCAGCTGGGTCTGGAGGTGGACGTTGTGCTTGAGGGCGGAGAAACTCCAGGCGGCCAGGGCTCTACCCTTCTGGGTTGTCAGGAGGGCAAGGTTTGTCTGCTCAGGGCAGGAGTTATTCCTTTTGCCGGGATAGAGGCGGCACTGGCCGGGGTAAAGGCGCAAGAGGCAAAGTGAAAGATGCAAAAAAATATGTCTTGTTCCTTTTTCTATTTATAACTTTACCGATTTGTAACGCTTTCGGTATGATAAAGCTGAGTTGAGTAGCTTGTCTATTCAAACGAAACTTATGCCCTTTGGGTGTAATTTTGTTGATCCGAAAACCGGTTTGCTTGCCGCAGTTGCCGCCTCGTGGTTTTTTGCCTGTGGCGACCGTCAAATTCAAGATAAGGAACAGAGATGGCAGACCTTGAGTGGGACAGGAATTTTGCTCTTGAGCAGGCTGGGGATGACGAGGAGATGCTGGCGGAGCTTCTCCTGCTGTTTCACGATTCTTCCGCCTCGGATCTGGCGCGGATCAAGGCTGGTCTTGCCGCGAAAGACGCCGTGGCGGTGGCTGACGCCGCGCACAGCATCAAGGGCGCCTCGGCCAGCCTCGGGGTGGAGGGGGTACGCAGAATCGCCAGCGAACTTGAAAAAAAAGGCCGCGCCAGCGACCTTTCCCAGACAGATGAGCTTGCAGCCCGGTTGGCCGTGCTTCTCAAGGCCTTTGCTGGCCTGCCATGACTGCCCTGGGCAAAAATCCCCCGCCCCTTGCTTACCCAAAATATCCTGCGAATTTGCGTGATTGAGCCATGTCCAGCGCCAAAGACATACTGAAAAAATTTACCGAGCTTAAAACTCTCCCGCATGTAGCGATCAAGGTGACCCAGCTGGTCAATGATGAGCGCAGCACCATGCATGATTTCGAAGAGATCATCAAGCTCGATCCCGTTCTGGTTACCCGGCTGTTGCGTCTGGTCAACAGCCCTTATTTCGGCCTCTCCCAGAAGGTTGGCTCCATTGCCAAGGCTGTGGTTTTTACCGGCATGACGCAGCTTCGCAATCTGGTGGCGGTTGAATCCCTGCGCGGGATGTTCAAGGGCGACGACGCCGATTTCTCGGCCCAGAAACTCTGGCTGCATTCCGCCACCGTGGCCATCCTCTCCGGAATGATCGCCAAGCGTATTTTTGGCAAGGACAGCGAGGATGTTTTTCTGGCTGGGATCATTCACGACATCGGCCTGATCGTGGAAAATCAGGTGGCAGGAGAGCCGCTGCGTGAAGCCTGCAAGGCCTTCCGGGAGGGCCAGGGGCCCCTGGTCGAGTGTGAGCGCAAGGCCATTGGCACCGATCATGCCGAGGTGGGCTATCTTCTTGCCAAGGATTGGGGGCTGCCCCAGGAAGTACTCGACTCCATCAAATCGCATCATCTTTCCCGGCAGATTAAAGATATTTCCAGTACCGGCAGTATTCTGCAACTGGCTGAATTTATGGCGGGAAAGATGCAGTACTGGCCCATTGCCGGCCCCCTTGAGGCGCTGCCTTCGGAACTGACGGAGCATGTGAAGGGTAAGATGGCGGATTACAAGATTATTATCAGGGATCTGCCTGGCGAAATGACCAAGGCCAAGGAACTGTACGAATCTGACGAGTAAAGTGCTGATGAGCGAGCCCACTTTTGACGACATCTTCGATGAGCTGATCGACGTCAACGAGGAATTGCAAGGTTTTCTAGCAACTCTTGACTCGTTGTTGCCTGAAGCCTCAACGCTTTTGCTAAGCGAGGCCGATGTCCTGCTTGCCGGGGCGCATCCCCTGGCGCTTTCTCCGGTGGCGCGGGAGCGGCTGGCAGGCGAGGCCAGGAAGGCCTCCGGCTTTGTCGCGGGAAAGGCAGATAACGGCGCCTGTTGCCAGGCGGTGTATCTTGCCAAATTGTCGGCGGTGCTGATCATTTCCTCTGCCGTTGCTCCGGAAGATGACTGGCTGTCAGGGGCGGCAAGCGTCTCCCTGTTGCGCAACACCCTTGATCTTGCCCTGTACCGGCAGGAACGGGAGATGCTGGTTGCCGATCATGAACAGTCAGTCCGGCAGATCAACCTTCTGCAGCAGCAGCACGACAAACTCATTAAGGACAACTACCGTCAGTATCGGCTCAATCAGGATCGGGAAAAAGAGTATGCCCGGAAACTGGAAAGTGAAATAGCCAAACAAACCGCCGAGTTGCGGGAGGCCAACGCGCGGCTTGAAGAGATCAGCCGGCTGAAGAGTGATTTTCTGGCCAATATGAGCCACGAACTGCGCACCCCCATGAACGCCATCATCGGCTTCAGCGAACTCCTGTCTGAGGCCTCCCTTACTGAGGAGCAGCTCGATTATGCCCGAACCATCTCCCAGTCCGCAGCAAGCCTGCTGACCCTGATTAACGACATCCTTGATCTGGCAAAAATCGAGGCCGGGAAACTTGAGCTTGAGTACCTGCCCTTTGATCTTGCCGAACTGGTCGGCAACGTGGCCGCCATGTTCAAGATCCCGGCCAGGGAAAAGGGGGTTGCCGTCAGCTGCCAGATTGACAGCCGTATCCCGAAAAGAATAATGGGGGACAGCAACCGGCTGCGGCAGATCTTGATAAATCTGGCCGGAAACGCCATGAAATTTACCGAACAGGGCGGAATTGATATTCTGATTGACTATGACCGTGAAGCTGCCGGTCAGATTGTCAGCCGTTTTGCCGTGCGTGACAGCGGCATAGGCATTCCCGCCGACCGGGTTGAGGCGATTTTTGAAAAGTTTATCCAGGCCGACGGCTCGACCACCAGAAAGTATGGCGGCACTGGCCTGGGTCTGGCCATCTGCCTTCAGCTCGTGGAACTCATGGGCGGTCGTCTCATGGTGGCCAGCGAGGTGGGCAGGGGCAGCACCTTTTCTTTCGTGATCCCTCTGGCAGAGGCCCCGGCGGAAATCATCTCCGTAAAAGAACCCAGGGACGCCTGTCATGAAAAGACGGGCGGAGGGAGGATTCTTCTGGTCGAGGATAATGCGGTCAACCAGCGGCTGGCCAGTATCCTGATCACCCGGCAGGGATATGAGGTCGAGGTGGCCTCGGACGGAGCCGAATCACTGGAGCATCTCCGGAATCAGGCCTTTGATCTGGTGCTGATGGATGTCCAGATGCCCAATATGGACGGCATGGAGGCCACGAGAAGAATCAGGGCGATTGAGGCTGACCCGGCCCTGCGGCAAGACTATGTCGGCCTCCGCGCGCGGCAACAGCCGCTGGCTATCGTCGGGCTCACGGCCCATGCCAGAAAAGAGGATGAGGACGCCTGTTACGAGGCGGGGATGAACGGCTTTCTTACCAAGCCCATTGTCAAGGCGAAGCTGGCTCTGATCTTAAGCGAGAGGATGCCTGCGTAACCAACCTTCTTGATTTGTTGGCGATCCCCCTTTTTTCAACCGTTGCTGCCGAGTCTCTGCCATTCCCGGCTGGCCTGCATGGCGGCGATTTTTACCGCCCACGCCTCGCCATAGGCAGTGATCTCCGCCAGCCGGGCTGTTTCGTCCAGCATCTTCAGCTCGATATGCAGCCGCTCTTCTGGCATAAGGCTGCAAAGCCGCTCCGGCCATTCGATTACGGACAGCCCTGTTCCGTAGAGATATTCCAGCAGGCCAAGCTCCTCGATTTCCGTTTCCTCGCTCAACCGGTAGAGATCCAGATGATAAAGGGGCAGCCGCCCCGGATATTCGTGCAGGATGCTGAAGGTGGGACTGGTTATATAGCAGGAGGGGGGCACCTCCAAGCCCTGGCCGATGGCCTGGGTAAGGGTGGTTTTCCCGGCCCCCAGAGAGCCAGCCAGGGTGATGATTTCCCCAGGGCGGGCGGCTTCTCCAAGACAGCGACCCAGGGCGCAGGTGAGGCGCAGGCTTGGCAGGGGGAGAGTTAGCGCAATCATCTTACTTGTGTTTCTTGTGGCAAAAAAGACAGCGGTATTTGGGGGGATGATTCTCGGGCAGAGGGGCCTGGCCTTCTGGGGCATGGCAGGCGCCGCAGTGCTTTTCCGCCTCTTTTTTGTCCATGGCGTAGAATTTCAGGTGGGTTTCATCCTGGGGCAGCTTGTGGGTTGATTCGGGTGGCGCCTTGAGTAAAAAAACAAGGATTCCGGCACAGACCGCGATAAACAGGAGATTGAACAGCCAGATTCTGATTTTTTTTGCGTTGGGGTTCATGGATAAATCCTTCATGAGGGTTGGTCAACTCCCATTTCCAGGGCGTTGAAAGGAATGAGGCCGATGCGCAGGCAAAAAACCAGGGCCTCCAGAACAAGTTTGCCAGATAGTTTGCCGCCGGAAGTCAGCTCGAGAATACGGGCATGCTGGCGGTGTTTTTTGATGATTTGGGCCATTCTTTCGCTTTCATACCTCGCATCCAGGATGGTGCGGGCGGCCTCTTCCCCGGAAATGATGGCGGAATAGATGCCCTCGCCGGTCAGTCCCGAGGCAAGGCCTGCCGCGTCGCCAATCAGAAAGTAGTTGTCAAAACGCCAGCCGCGAAAATCGGCGTTGATCAGAGCGGCCTGCGGCTGACGGGACTTGAGTTCATGACCGTGGCCTGCGGCCCAGTGGTGCAGGCTGTTCAGCAAGAGGCCGGGTCTGCTGGCGCTGCGTCTTGCATAAACGCCGATGGAGGCTGTCCCCTGGTGGGGGAAAATCCAGGCGTAGCCATTGCCAAAAAGGTCGGGGTTAAGGTGCCACTGCATCTCGGAAAAGTTGCCCGGCATCTGGTAATTGATGCCAATCCCCATCTCTGCGGTGGGAATCCCCAGATGACGCCGCACCAGGGAGCTGCTGCCGTCGGCGCCCACCAGAAAACAAAAGCCAAACTCTTCTCCTGCTTTGCTAATCACCCGATCCTGGGTGATTTTCCGCACCAGAGAGCTGGTGGCGATACTGACCCCGGCTGCCACGGCCCTTTCCGCCATCCAACGTCCGAGCCGGCCACGGTCAACGGTGCGGATAATGGGTTTGGCATCCTGAATTACTGTCTGTTGCCAGTTGCTGCTGATGTGCTGAGAGGCGAAGGATCTTTCCCACAGGGCCTCCGGAAAACCGAGACCCAGGCCAGCGGCGGGAATGCCGCCAGCGCAGACCTTGGGGCCGATGACGCTGTTGCGCTCAAGAACCAGCACCTCTTTGCCCTGCTGGGCAAGAAGGGTGGCGCAGGCCAGGCCTCCAGGGCCACCGCCCACGATGACGGTATGAAATTTTTTCATGGTCGTTGTCCCCGGAATCCTTCAGCAAAAACACCTCGCACACTATATGAGGATTGCTTTTTCTGTCAAGATATTAGGGGGCGTCACGGATCTTTATGCCGCCATTACCCTTCAGACGGGGTGGCTGTTTTTTTGTCTCAGCTTAACAGCTATGGAATCATGCTCCGGTTCATGGTATTATCGCGAAAATTTGTAAAGCTGAGATTACAATGTGAGAGAGCCTTGGGGATATTTTGCGAGGCCCTCGTCTCATCTTAAAACAAGTCTCTGGTCTGGAGACGCATGGACAAAAGGATTACAGCATGAATCTTGACCCGTTTGCCAAGGTGGTGAAAAAAAGCAGCGCCCTGCCCAGATTGCTGCTTGGAGGAATTGGCTTGCTTGTTCTGGCTCTGGCGGCTTTTTTCTGGCTGGCGGGAGAGATGGAAAAGCCGCAGGTGGTGATCAATGGGGGCAGCGCCCATCTCGGTCTGAGCAGGCAGATTTCCCTGGTGGCCAGTGACGCCAGGAGTGGTCTGCGTTCCATCGAGGTTGTCCTGGCGCAGGAGGGCAAGAAGACGCTGCTGCTGAAACGGGCCTATCCACGAGCGGGGTATCTCTCCGGCGCCGGGCCGCAGAAAATCGAGGAGGCCATCGAGATAACGCCCAAGGCCCTTGGCCTTAAGGATGGCGCAGCTGAACTGGTGGTGACTGTGGCTGATTTTTCCTGTTGGAACTGGCTGCGGGGCAATATAACGGCCCGCACCTTCGCCATGGTGGTTGACACCAAGCCGCCAGCGATCACAGTGACGGATTCGCCCCAGTATATCAAGGGCGGCGGGGCCGGGGTGATAGTTTATCGGGTCAGCGAGCCCGTGGGCAGGCATGGGGTGCAGGTCAACGAGATCTTTTATCCGGGGTTCCCGCTGCCCAAGCGGGGCGAGGGAGTCTATGGCGCCTGCCTGGGCTTGCCGCACGATATCGCCGCCATAGAAAAGGCCTTTGTCCTGGCGACGGATCAGGCCGGCAACGAGGCCAAGGCCACGCTAACCATGAATCTGCATGTGCGCAAGCTTGTTACAGATAAGCTCAGCATCGGCGATGGCTTCCTCTCCGCCAAGCTGCCGGAATTTGCCAGCCATTATCCGGAGCTTACCGGCACGCAGGTTGAGCAGTTTGTCAAGGTGAACAACGATATCCGCCAGGCCAATTACCAGAAGATCCAGGAGGTCTGCGCGAAATCCAGGCCCGAGCGCCTCTGGGATGGCCGTTTCGGGCGGATGGAGGGGAGCCCGAAGGCTGGATACGCCGACCACCGCACCTATATGTACAGCGGCGAGAAGATTGACGCCCAGGTTCATCTGGGGGTTGACATTGCCTCACTTGAGCATGCCAGGGTCGGGGCCGCCAACCGGGGGCTGGTGGTTTTCGCCGAGTATCTGGGGATTTACGGGAATACCGTCATCCTCGATCACGGCCAGGGTATCTTCAGCCTGTATTCCCATCTGAGTCAGATCGAGACAGCGGTGGGCACCATGCTCGACAAGGATGCGGTGCTGGGCCTTACCGGCACTACCGGCATGGCGGGTGGAGATCATCTCCACTTCAGCATCCTGGTCAACGGCATCTTTGTCGACCCGCGAGAGTGGTGGGACGAAGAGTGGCTGAAGCTTCACATGTTGAGTGTGCTTTAAGCCGTTGTTGCAAAATAACCTGGTCATTTTGTGTGGCCAAAACGGCATAAGGAGCCGTAAAGGGATGAGCGGAATTGTCTAAATTATTTTGTAACGGCTCCTAAGACCTTGTCCAGAATCAGGATACTTCCGGAGAATCTGGCCAACCAGATCGCGGCTGGCGAGGTGGTCGAACGGCCTGCCTCGGTGGTCAAGGAGCTGCTGGAGAATGCCATTGATGCCGGGGCCAATCAGGTCGGCATTCAGGTGGAAGGGGACGGCGCCCGTCTGATCCGGGTGCTTGACGACGGCTCCGGCATGGATGCCGATGATGTGCTTCTCTGTCTGGAGCGCCATGCCACAAGCAAGATTGCCAGCTTAGCCGAGCTTGGCTCCATCCGTTCCCTCGGTTTCCGGGGTGAGGCCGTGCCCAGCATTGCCTCGGTAGCCCGGCTGCGGATCACCTCGCGCCCTGCGGCCCAGGCCCTGGGAACCCAGGTTGATCTCCGTTTCGGGCGAATCCTCAAGATACACGAGATGGGGAGCAGCCCGGGGACCTCCTTTGAGGTTACGGATCTTTTTGGCAATGTTCCGGCCCGGAAAAAATTTCTCAAATCCACCCGAACGGAACTGGCCCACATCGAAGAGGTGGTGAAAAATTATGCCCTGGCCCGCCCGGAACTGGGCTTTAGTTTTACGGTGGACTCCCGCGAGGTTCTCCGGCTGCCCGCCGGGCTTGATACGCCGCGAAGCAGGGCGGAGCGGATTTTTGGCAAAGGGGCCGGGCTTCTGGTGGAAGTGGCGCGACAGGCCCAGGACGAGAACGAGCCCGGAGTTTCCGGCTTTCTCCTGCCGCCGGACGCCCCGGTTGCCGCCCGGCTCAGGCTCTTTGTCAATGGCCGGACGATTCATGATCGGCTGATCGCCCATGCGGTGAGCGAAGGTCTCCAGAATTATCTCATGAAAGGCCGGGGACCGGGCGGGGTGATTTTTCTGGATCTGCCGCTGGCAAGCGTTGATGTGAATGTCCACCCCACCAAGCAGGAGGTCAGGTTTCACAAGCCGACTGTGGTGCATCAGGCCGTGGTCGCCGCAGTTCAGGCCGCCATGACGAATTATCAGCAGGCCTTGAAGCAGGAGATCTTCAAGCCCGCCCCCGTTGTCTCGGACACGTTCTTGTCTTTGTCCTCTGCCATTCCAGCCGCATATACCTCGGCAGCGCTTCCGGCGCCTGCGGCGCGGGAAGCGCTGCCGCTCTTTAAGACCGCCGCTGTTGCGGCGGGCCCTTCTTGTCACCCCGAGGCAACCTTCAATAAAGATGAGGCGGAGGTCGCTTTTGCGACAGAGCAGCCCACGGCCCCGGAGGTGGCGGAAGAAGAGGGGGTTTCTCCGGCAGGCGGCCTGCGGTATCTCGGGCAGCTGCTGAACACCTATCTTGTCTGCGCCACAGAAACCGGCATGCTGGTCATTGACCAGCATGCCGCCCATGAAAGACTGCTGTTTGAAACACTGAAAAGGCAGTTCGCCAGAAAAAAGATCGTCCGCCAGGCCCTGCTGTTTCCAAAGGTCATGGAATGCAGCCTGGAGGAGGTGCAGATTCTTCGCCAGTATGCGGAGGAGATTGCCGCCCTCGGGGTTGAGATCGAGGATTTCGGTGGGGGCAGCCAGGTGGTGAAGGCCGTGCCCGCAGTGCTTGGCCGCTCTCCGGTTGAGGAGGTGCTGGCCGGGATCTTTGCCCGTTTTGCCGAGACAGGTTCCGGCAAAGGCGGGGTGCGCGCGGAGGAAGTGCTGTCCGATATGGCCTGCAAGGCCGCAATCAAGGCAGGCCAGAGTCTGAGTCCCAGGGAAGCCGAAGCCCTGCTTGCCGAGATGCAGCGGGCCGAGGTTTTTTCCCATTGTCCCCATGGCCGACCAGTGGCCAGGAGCTTTGCAGCCCATGAGCTCAAGAAGTGGTTTTATCGCGGCTGAGGGCGTAGTGCGAAGTGCTGAGGGTTGAGGTTGTCAAACAGGGCATGGAATTATGAAAAAGGGATTGTTGGCCATGGGCTTCATGAGAGTGAAGATTCCTGTCTTGATCGTTTTCTGCCTGTTGTCCTGTGTCGCTTTCTGCCAAAGCGCAGCGGCCGAGACCACCTCCGCTTGTCACTGTTTTCAAGAGCGCACCTTCAATCCCGCCGACAAATTCGCGGCGGATGAGTATCTCCTGGCCACCACTTTCAACAGCTTGCTCTCCCGGGCGTTTAATCTCCCTAAACGCGAGATTGTCATGCTGAAGATGCAAGGCGGGGCAGGGCAAAATGACCTGTTGCTCGCCCTGCAGGCCGCAAAAGTCAGCGGAACGGAACTGAAACACTTCCTCGGTTTCCGCGAGAAAAAATTCTCCTGGCAAAAAATTCTCTCCGAGCTGCTCCCTGCAAAAAATTTCAAAAACGACCCGGTCTTAAAAGGACTCTTGGCCGGAAGCCCGGACACTGAGGCCGCTCAAAAAAATGCCGATCGCCTGCTGGTTGAATTCTTCCATGTCCCCCCAAAAGTCGTTTTTGACTTGCGGGCCTCCGGCCTCAATGAAAAAGAGCTCGCCTTACTACTGATCTTGGAGCATGCCAAAAAACTGCCTCCGCACGAGGGCGCAAGACAGCACGCACAGGAAGGAAAAAGCTGGAGTGAGATTGCCCATCAGCTTGGCCTTGAACCTGCGGAGGCGGGGAAACTGATGATAGATTACCCGGGAAGCAAGCGCTGGATCGAAGGGGACGCTGGTGCAAAACAACCTGCCCGTCGCCTGTGTAAGAGTGTAATGACGATCCTCCCTGCCCAATTCAAGGGTAGATGTCAAAAGAAGAGCAAAAGGGAGGCCAATGCTGTTTGTTATTACAGCAACTTGACCAGAGCGGCAACAATCGCGGCCTGGGCGATCAGCAGGCCAGCCACCCACCTGATAATGTCGAGCTTGTTTTTTGCCAGAGAGGCGGCCAGGTATTGTTTGGTGACAAGGTCGGCGGTCTCGTGCGCCTCCTGAACTGTCTCCAGGATCGCCTTTGCTTGCGGTTCGGTTATGCCAGAATCTTTGAGTTTCTGGATATGTCAAAGGTGATGGTGGTCATGTTTTGACCTCGATTATATATTCCAGGGGACAAGTTGTTTATTCCCCGGCAAACTGAAGAAAAACGGCAAGCCCCAGGCAGGTAAAAAATCTCACCCAGGAGCTTCTTGCAAAACAAGAGAAACAGGCCGAGCCAAAACCCTGATCACCCAGCGGGGAGGGCAATCATGAAGGTGGCGCCGTCTCCTTCCTTGCTGTCCACAGAGATTGTCCCCTGATGGCTGTCAATTATGTTTTTAACGATGGCCAGACCCAGCCCGGTTCCCCGGTTTTTATCGGTATAAAACGGGGTAAAGATATGTCTCTGTTTTTCCGGGGACATTCCCAGCCCGGTATCACTGACGACAAGCAGGACCAGGCCTGTTGCTTTCTCATATCTGGTTGCCACGCTGAGCGTTCCTCCTTCCGGCATGGCCTGCACACTGTTGACCAGAATATTGAGACAGGCTCTGTGCATCAACCCCTGATCAAGGGCTAACTTTGGCATTTCCTGGGAGAGCGAGACCTCAAGCACAATCTTCTTTCTCTCCAGCTCCGGCTCCATGAAGGTGAGAATCTTGCTGAAGATATCATTTACCGAGGTCGGCGTCATCTTCGGCTCCTGGGGCCGGGCAAAATCCAGAAACTCCCGCACGATTCCATCCAGTCGGCCTGTTTCCTCCACGATAATCTCAGCCAGATGTTCATTGCCCGGAGCCACGCTTTTAAGACGTTTCCCGAGGATATCCGCCGTGCTGCGGACAATGCCCAGCGGATTCTTGATTTCATGGGAAACCGAGGCCACCATCTTGCCCAGGGTCGCCAGCCTCTGGCTTTGATCCAGCTGCTGTTCAAGGCGGCGGCGTTCCTCGGCGCGGGCCTCAATAATCCGATCCGCCCTTGCCACGATAAAACCAAGTACCACAAAAAGAGCTGCCATGATCAGCATGGAGGTGAGGATGATGGTTCCCTGCAATCTGGTAATCGCCACGATATCCTCAGACAGATCCTGCACCACCTCGATAACCCCCAGGATGATACCTGTTCCCTGGCTGTTGGCCTGATACTGGCGAAAGGGGATGAAGGTACTCAACTGCGAGGAGATTGGCCGCCCTCCGGGAAGCAGGTTCAGCAAGGTGCCGGTTGAGCGAACCACGGAGTTGTTCTCACCCGCCAGAGCCTTGCGGTATTCAATCCCGCCCTCGCCGGAGCGGCCAATACGGCGGGCCACCGTGCTGTAAGAGATGATGTTTTCCGAGGAATCAAAAATGGTCACCGCCTGGATCCGCATCCCGTGTGTGGCGTTACGGACAACGGCGTCAAGGCGGGCGAACTGCTCGGGCTTGCGCAGGGCGATCTTCCCGTAGCGCATCACCGTGGGCAGGACAAATTGCTGGAACACCTGATGGCTGAGATTTTCGGCGACAACGAAGGCGTAGGCCTCACTCCGTTCAAGGAGAACCTTTTTGGCATGGTTCGAGATAATCCAGGAAAGAACCAGGGTAAAAAGGAGAAAAACCGCAAGGCCACTGTAGGAAAAAAATTTGATCAGCCGGAAAGGCTTCAGGCTGGCGAGACTGGCCGCCTCATCCTGCGTCTTTTTTTTTCTTTCAATCATTACATACCCCGCATCGCCTGCATTGCGAAGTATCGCAGGCAATCGTTGATTTTTCTGCCAAGGCCTTCCGGTATTCCTGCCAAAGATACCGCCGGTCGAGCCCGTGGTCAATGATCTCCCAGGGAAAAAGCTCCTCCTGGCCTCGCTGGCGCATGGCATAGTCTTCCGGGTTTATGCCGCAGCCCTGCATGGCCTGCCTCCAGTTCTGCCCACTGTGCAGCATGGCGTACAGGACCAGGCCGACCCTGCGATCCCCACGGGCCAGCACCGCCTGATAAAACGCATTGCCTGGCTGATCAACCATCAGGCGGGTGTTCGCCATGCCGGCCACCCCCTGGCGCAGGAATTTTATGCTGTTCTTAAGCACTGTCAATGGGGCGAAGCCATGAAACTGAAAAGGAGTCCAGGCCTTGGGCACAAAGCTGTTGACACTGAGGGTTATGTTGCCCAGGCGTCCCGTTTCCCGACCTACCCCCAACAGGGTCTGGCGAACCTTGTCCGTCAACAGCAGAAGTTCCGCCAGATCAGCCTCTGTTTCCGTAGGCAGACCGATCATGAAATACAGCTTGAGATGATTGATTCCGGCTCGGGCCAGCGCCTCTGCCGCCGACAACACGTCCTGCTCCGTGATTCCTTTATTGATTACCCGCCGCAGCCTTTCCGAGCCGCCGTCCGGGGCGATGGCCGCACTTTTCAGCCGACTTTGTCCCAGCAGCTGACAGAGTTCGTCGCTGATGGCGTCAGCCCGCAGGGAAGAAAAAGACAAGGCGCAACCCTGGCCCAGCAGATAGGCGGCGATCCGGGTAAGATCCTCACCCCGCGCCATCTCCATCCCCAAAAGGCCCACCCGGTTTATCTCCTCGGGCCGCTCAGCCAGGGCGGCCAGGATGCTTTCCGCCGACCAGAGGCGGGGAGGACGATAAACAAAGCCGGCGGCGCAGAACCTGCACCCACGGCTGCACCCACGGCCAAGCTCGGTCAGGAAAAGGTTGGCGAACTCCGCCTCGGGCGAGAGCAGCTGCGAGTGTCCGGCCACTGGTGATTTTTCCAGCGCCAGGCGCCGCACCCGGGCAGGCGCTTCCGAGTCAGCCTCAATGCGAGTCAGGACACCGCCTTCCCCGTAATGCATGCTGTAAAAGCGCGGGACATAACAACCGCTGAACTCCCGCACGATCCCCCTTAGCAACGCTTCCGGCTCTTCAAGCGTCAGGTGGTCGGCAAGATGCTCCATGAGTTGCGGGAGAATCGGCTCTGCTTCCCCAACGACAAAAAGATCCACAAAGGGCGCCAGAGGCTCCGGGTTGATAAAGGTGGCCACCCCACCGCCAATGATCAGAGGCTGGCCGGGCCGGAACCTGCTGGCGTCAGCGCTGCGCTTTTCAGCCAGTGGCTCAATACCGCCGGCAAGAAACAGGGCCAGCAGATTAAAAAAATCCTGTTCAAAACTCAAGGAGCAAAGAAGAATCGGGAAATCGCGCAGTGGCCGACCAGATTCCAGGGAAACCGGGGGCTGGTGGTCATGATAAAAGAACCGCTCGCAAACAAAGCCCGGCAGGCTGTTCACCAGGGCATAAACAAGCTGGAAGCCCAGGTTGGAATTGCCCAGGCCATACCTGTTGGGAAAAATCAGGGCAACCGGCAGCAACCCCTTCCATTTCTTTCGCTGGGTACCTTTTTCGCTGGCAAGTAAATCAATGGCGGGCTGACGCTGACGCATGGGAATCCATAGCGAACCTGCCAGAAGAGGAGCAAACCGCCCCCGGCAGTGGTTGAGGACGGACAGTCACTGCACACCCGTTTTATTGGCCTGCCAACGATGATGAACGTGTAACAACTCAAAAAAAGCCATATTCCGTCATTCCGGCGAAGGCCGGAATCCAGTCTTTTCTGATAGTTGCATCAAAGCTAGACCCCGGCCTTCGCCGGGGTGACGAGTTGTTACCAGACCATCAACTTTCATTCCTGCGCAGAAAGGTTGGCCGATCGTATTTCTGCTCGTTGCGCATATTGTAATCGCTGAAGGTTCTCGTTATGCCGTTGGCCACAGCGCGGCCGCGGCCCATGCCCTGTTCCACCTTTCTTAATTGCACCGGCGGCGTAACGGGTTCATGGGTTTTACGTATGACCGGAATCCTGCCGGTAAACTCTTCCACTTCGTCCATTGTCTCACGGATGCCAGTGGCAATAACCGTCACCTGCAATTCATCGCCCAGGTTCTCATCAAAGATGACGCCCAAGATAATGTTGGCGTCTTCATGCACTTCCTGATAAATTTTTGTAGTTACATCGCTAACTTCTGGCATCCTCAAGCTATCTCTGCTGGAGGAGATATTTACCAGAACCCCCTTGGCGCCAGCGATGCTGATATCCTGCAGAAGCGGGCTGTTGATCGCCATGTTCACCGCTTCCACGGCCCGGTTCTCGCCTACCCCGTAGCCTGAACCCATAAGGGCCGGGCCCATCTCGGTCATGATGGTCTTAACATCGGCGAAGTCGGGATTGATATAGCCGGGAAGGTTGATCAGGTCGGTGATGCCTTTCACTGCCTGCACCAGAACATCATCTGCCATCTTCATTCCGTCGATGAAACGGGTTCCCTTTTGCGTCATGGAGAGCAAGCGGTCGTTGGGGATGGTAATAATGGCGTCTACATGCTCCTTGAGCTGCTTCCAGCCCGAATCGGCGTTCTTGCTTCTGGGGCGGCCCTCAAAGGCGAAAGGCTTGGTCACCACACCCACGGTCAGCGCTCCCAGCTCCTTGGCAATCCGGGCCACAACCGGCGCGGCCCCGGTGCCAGTTCCTCCGCCCAACCCGGCGGTGACAAAGACCATGTCCGAGTCCTTCAGCACCTTGCGGATGTCATCGATGGACTCCTCGGCTGCGGCCCTGCCCACCTCAGGGTTGGCGCCAGCGCCCAGCCCCTTGGCCAGAGACTTGCCCAGCTGCAGGCGGATATCAGCCCGGGAATGCTCCAGGGCATGACTGTCCGTGTTCCCGGCAATGAACTCCACCCCGAGGATCTTGCTGTCTACCATGGTATTGACTGCATTCCCCCCGCCGCCGCCAACCCCAAACACCCTGATCTTTGCCCGAGACTCTGTTTCCGCAAATTTAAAAGTCATATCCTGCTCTCCCCTGTTCAAGATCCTTGCCCTTCTCCCGACATCGCCTGGCGCTTGATGAGCGTCTATTATATTATTCCTTTAAACCAGTCCTTAATCCGACCGGTGAATCTCCCTATCACTCCCCCCTTGGGCCGCTTGAATCTCTCCCCTGGCCCATTCTTCATGCCGTAGATAACCAGACCAACCCCGGTTGCCCACTGCGGTGTGCCAATCACCTCCACCATCCCGCCGATATTTTCCGGGCGACCGGTGCGAACCGGCAGATCAAAGATCTGTTCCGCCAATTCCTCCATATTGTCGAGAAGGCATGAGCCTCCGGTCAGCACCAGGCCGGCGGTGACCAGTTCCTTGTACCTGGAATCCAGCAACTCCTGATTGATAAGGGTGAACATCTCCTCAACCCGGGGCTCAAGGATCTCTCCCATGACCCGGCGGGTAAGCCTTCTGTTCTTTCTCCCCCCTACGCTGGGAACCTCTATGATCTGATCCTTGTCAATGAGAGAGGCCAGAGCGCTGCCAAACTCTTCCTTGAGTCTTTCCGCCTCCTTCTGCGGGGTGCGCAGCCCGATGGCCAGGTCGTTGGTGAGGTTCTGGCCGCCCAGACCAAGAACAAAGGTGTGCTTGATGGTGCCATCTGCAAAAATTGCCAGATCGGCAGTGCCGCCGCCGATATCCAGCAGGCCGACCCCCAGTTCCATCTCTTCCCTGGTCAGCACCGCGCAGGCCGAGGCCAAAGGTTCAAGCACTACATCTGTCACCTGAAGGCCAGCCCGGTTGCAGCATTTAATGATGTTATGCACTGCGGTTGCCGAGCCGGTTACAATATGCACATCAGCCTCAAGGCGGACGCCGGCCATGCCGAGCGGATCCTGAATGTCGGCCTGACCGTCCACCATGAACTCCTGCGGCAGCACATGGATAACCTCCTGATCCATTGGAATGGGCACAGCCCTGGCCGCATCCACTACCCGCTCAATGTCGTCCTGCTTGATCTCGTTGTGTTTGATGGCGACCAGGCCGTGGCTGTTGAAGCTCTTGATATGGCTGCCAGCAATGCCCACATAAACGGCATTGATCTCACATCCGGCCATGCGTTCCGCTTCTTCCACCGCCTGCCGGATCGAGTGGACGGTACTCTCGATATTGACCACCACCCCCCGGCGCAGCCCCACCGAAGGATGCCTGCCTGTGCCGATGATGTCAATCCGGCCATCATGCACCTCGCCCACCACCACGCAGATCTTGGTGGTGCCGATATCCAGCCCGACAATCAGGTCGCCGCGTTCTTCTTGTGCCATTTGCTCACCCTTTGCTTCTTTGCTGCGAAGACGGCGCCGTCCGTCCGAAACGGTCATCTGTCCTGCACCATCTCGTCAAAACCTATCAGCACCTGATTGCGCCCATAATCCATTCTGACATAGGCTGTTTTTTCAAATTCCTTGCTCTTGTATAACTTGTACAGCACCTTGGTCAGCCAGTTGTATTTGCCCCCGACCCGGCCAGACCCCAGATGGATGGGAAAAGGCCGATCCACCAGATACAGGGTGATATTTTCAGCCCCGTCCAGATGGAGTTCCGAGATATTCTGCTTTGGCAGGATAGAACTTCCCTGGCCTGCGTATTTAAGAAACTGCAAGGCCTCGCCCAGTTGCGAATCCTTGAGGGTGCGCGGCCAGTCTTCCCTTTTCAGCCCGGTAATAAGGGGATAATCCATATCCTCCGGCGGCAGCACCCGGGTAAAGGCCACCCCGTTCTGGTCAAGATAGAACAGCCCGTCATCGAGGCTGGCAATGGCCACCGGCAGACGTTCCTTGACCACAATGGTCAAGCGGTTCGGCCAGTCCTTGACAATCTCCACCGATTCGACCCACTCGTTGGCCGCGATTCCGGCCCTGACCCTTCCGGGATCAAGAGCCAGCAGATTGCTGTACACATCAACCCCGCTCATTTCAAGAATAAGGTTTTTGGTCGTCCGGCGGCAGCCCTGAATACTGGTAGAGGTTATCTGGAAAAAATCTGAGTGGCCCAGGGCCTTGTACACAATAAAGCCAACCCCGGCAAGGCTTGCCACCAGCAGCAGAAATCCGGCTCCGATAATGACCAGCTTCTTCTGCAGATTCAGGTTCTGGCTTTTTCTGCCGCTCCCGTAGCGCTGCTGGATGGGCTTTCCTTTTTGCAAAATCGTCTTTGCCCCTTAAAAATATGCCACTGCTGGTAAACATTCAGCAGTGCCGTAGCTGCCAGGCAGAAGTCTGCGCTGAGTGCTATTGCACATCAGCAGGCTGATAACAACGCAGATGCGGTGCTGCTGAACGGTTACAGAAGATGAACTTCCGGCTCCAGCCATACCCCGAACCGCTCGCCAACCTTTTCCTGCACCAGCCGCATCAGATCAAGAAAATCCTGGGCCGTGGCCGATCCGGTATTCACGAAAAAATTGGCATGCACCTCGGAAACCTGAGCCCCGCCAAGGCGAAGTCCCTTTAAGCCCGCATCCTGAATGAGCTTTCCGGCGGGCAGGCCCGGCGGGTTTTTAAAAAAAGACCCGGCGCTGGCAACCCCTTGTGGCTGCTTTTCTTTCCGCGTACACAGAAAACGGGAGATTTTTTCCTCGATAGCCTGCTGCTCGCCATCCTGGAGCAAAAACTCCGCGCCCGTTACAATCAGGCCCTCTGTTTCCAGATGCCGATACGAAAAGGCCAGCTCGTCTCTTTTCTTTTCCAGCAATTCTCCCGACCTGCCTGAAAACGTCACCGCAGACAGCGCCTCGCTCATCTCCTTACCCCAGGCCCCGGCATTCATGACCACTGCCCCGCCCACCGAACCGGGGATGCCTGCGGCAAATTCCAACCCCGCCAACCCTTGCCCGGCGCACCAGTTAACCAGCTTCATCAGGCTGCATCCGGCCTCAACCTGCACCTTGACCTCTCCTGCCTTTTCCCTGGCCAGCTTTTCGATGGCCGAAAACTTCCGGCCCAGCATGATAATGACCCCTTCATACCCCGCGTCGGAAACCAGCAGGTTGCTGCCCCGGCCAATAACCCGCCAGCAGACACCCAGTCTTGCCAGCAGGGCAAGAAGACTCTGTAACTCCGCCCGGCTTGCCGGGGTGGCGATGGCCCTGGCCGGGCCGCCTACCCGCAGGGTACACCAGCTGGCCATGCCGCTGTTCCATTCGATCTCGCCGGGCCAGAGATCACGCAGTTGCTCCGGCCAGTTTTCCACCCTTTTTTTCATCCAAACAACCTTAACTGACCGCAAGTCCCTGCGCCAATTTCTGCAAGAGTTCCTCGCCCACCCGGTAGATATTCCCAGCGCCCAGGGTCAGAACGATATCGTCCGGCTGCGCCATGCCCAGCGCCGTTTGCGCCAGAAAGCCAGCCTCCGCGACAAAATGGGCGTTTTTCTGGCCGTGCCGCTTGATCTCCTGCAAAAGTGCGGCCCCGCTTACCCCCTCGATGGGGGTCTCACTCGCCGCGTAGATCTCGGTAAGCAGCAGAATATCCGCCTCGTGAAAAGCAGTGCTGAATTCCATGAACAAGCCCGCCGTCCGCGTGTAGCGATGGGGCTGAAACATGACGATCAGCCTTTTCCTCGGCCAGGCAGAACGGACTGCCGCCAGGGTCGCCCTGATCTCGGTGGGATGATGGCCATAATCATCAATAACCATAATCCCTGCAACCTCTCCTTTGATCTGCAGGCGTCGCTGGACGCCGCTGAATGTTTTCAGGGCTGCGCGGATGACGGCAAAGGGGATATCCAGCTCCAGGGCCACAGTGATCGCGGCCAGGGCGTTATAGACATTATGCTGCCCAGGAATATTAAGGGTTATTTTCCCCAGAACCTCATTGTCCCGGCAGACCTCAAAAATCGAGACCAGTCCCTGGGCCGCCACGGCCCTGGCGTGAACATCCGCCTGACTGGTCAGGCCGTAGGTGATAACCCTTTTTTTGATTCGGGGCAGGATCGAGGCAATATGCGGATCATCCAGACATACAACTGCCGCCCCATAAAAGGGGAGCTTTTCGATGAATTCCAGGAAAGCGGCCTTGATCTCCTCGATATCCCGGTAATGATCCAGATGTTCCAGATCGATATTGGTGACGATTTCGAGAACCGGCGACAATTTCAAAAAAGAGCCGTCTGACTCGTCCGCCTCAGCAACCAGGAATTCACCCTCACCCAGTTTGGCGTTGGTGCCCAGGCTGTTCACCTTGCCGCCGATCACCACGGTGGGATCAAGCTCCGCCTCGGCCATCAGCCAGGCAACCATGGAGGTGGTGGTGGTTTTTCCGTGACTGCCAGCCACGGCAATGCCGTACTTCTTGAGGCGCATGAGCTCAGCCAGCATCTCCGCCCTGGGGATCACCGGGATATGCGCAGCACGGGCCGCCTCCACTTCCGGATTATCTTCCCGCACCGCCGAGGAAGTCACCACCACATCGGCCCCGGCAATCCACTGGCCCTGATGCCCGGTGTGAACTCTGCCGCCCAAATCGGCCAGGCGCCTGGTGATCTGGGTCTCCCGCAGGTCAGAGCCGCTCACGGTGTAGCCCAGGTTTAAAAGCAGCTCGGCTATGCCGCTCATGCCGATGCCGCCGATGCCCACGAAATGGATATGTTGTGTTTTTTTGTACATACAATCCTGTCCTCAGGCTGCCAGCAGTTCCAGACTCTTTTCCACAATGGCGGTGGTCGCCTCAAGCCTGGCGTATTCTTTCATCCGGGCCGCCATGTTCCGCAAACGGGGGGTATCGTTTAAAAGCCCAAGGATCTCGCCCCGGAGCTTCGCGCCATCAAGATCCTGCTCCTGAAACATCAGGGCCGCGCCGCCTCGCGCCAGAAAAGCCGCATTGGTCGTCTGATGGTCATCCGCCGCATACGGAAAGGGGATGAGAATAGCCGGAAGGCCAAGCACCGCCAACTCCGCCAGGGTGGTTGCCCCGGCCCGGGAAACCACCAGATCAGCTTCCCGGTAAGCCGCCGCCATATCGCTGATAAAGGAAGAGACCTGAGCCGCAACCCCTGCCTCAGCGTAAGCCTTGCGCACCCACGCTTCATCCTTGCTCCCTGTCTGGTGCCTGACCTGAATCAGGTCGGCAGACAGGGCCGGAGTAAAGGCCTCCACCAGCAGGGTATTAACCCGGTGCGCCCCCTGACTGCCCCCCAGCACCAAAACAGTCTTGCTTGCCGCCTGGCCCTTCTGCCTGCCAGCCGTAAGAAGAAGCTCCGCCCGCACCGGATTGCCAGTCAGCACGGCCTTGCCCCTGGGGAAAAAATCCTCGGAGCCAGGGATGGAAACATATATCTGGTCAACAATTTTCCCCAACATCCTGTTCGCCATTCCCGGAACTGAATTCTGCTCATGAATGCAGGTCTTCACCCCCATCAACCTTGCCGCCAGCACCACCGGCCCGGTCACATAGCCGCCTACCCCCAAAACCAGCTGCGGCCTGAAGGCGCGAACAATCCGCAACGCCTGCCACAGGCTGAGGGGGAGCTGGCTCACACTTTTCAGCGTCCCCCAAACAGACTTTCCTTTCAAGGGCAGGCAGGTAATGGCCTTCTTCTCGAAGGAGCGCGCAGCCAGCATCTTATTGTCAATGGTACGATCCGTACTGACAAAGAGGATCCTGCCCTGGGGAAACCGCCGCTGTATCTCTTCGGCCACGGCGATACCGGGGAAAAGATGCCCGCCTGTTCCGCCGCCGGTTACGATCATCCGCATGAGCAGCCCCTGATCTTTAGCGACTGAGAGACAGGCCCTGGTTCCCGGCAGTTCTTGCCAGCAGCCAGCCTTGCGCCAGTTCCATGGTGCGATGAAAACAATCCGGGCAGTATCCGTGGGAAAACTGGCCTTCCTTGCTGGCCTGTCTTTGTTTCCAGCCAGTCTGAGTTTTTGTTTTCCGGCACACGCAGCACACTGTTTGCATTTCCCTGTCCCCGCCTTTTTCCCGTCTCAAGGCTTGCCTTCTCAGGCGCCAATCCGGGCCTTTCTTTTTTGTTCCTGGGTACTGTCAACCTTCTTGTTGTTTTATCCTGCTAACCGCCTGGGTGAACACCTCTCCCCGATGACTGTAACTGCTAAACATGTCAAAACTGGCGCAGGCCGGGGACAACAGCACCGCGTCGCCCTTCTGCGCCATGGTTCCGGCCAGTTGCACCGCTTCGGGCATTTCCCCGGCAAAGGCTATCCGAGTGAGGCCAGCAAAGGCCTTAGCCATTTCCTCTTTGGCCTCGCCAATCAGAACCATACCCCGAACCTTTTCCCGCACCAGGGGCAGCAGCATCTCGTAGCCGCCGCCCTTATCCCGGCCCCCGGCAATAAGCACCACCGGCTGCTGCATGCCACCCAGCGCCGAATAGACGGCCCCGACATTGGTGGCTTTGGAATCATCATAATAGGAGATGCCATCAATCTCAGCCACCAGGGCCAGCCTGTGCGGCAACGGGGTGAAAGCGGCCAGACTTTTCCGGATGTCTGCCGGGCTGCACCCCATGGCCCGCACCGCCAGAATCGCCGCCATGGCATTTTCGCTGTTTGGCGCCTGGGCCAGCGGGGTTCCAGCCAGTTCGTATTCCTCCGCCATTTTCCCCGGCGCATCTTGTGTGGCAAGGCGAACCCTAGTTCCACTGACAGATGCCGTTACCCCACTCCTGCCGCAGGAGCTGTACTGGCGGATTTCAGCCCGCACCGGCCAGGGGCTTTTCCGCTCCGCCCCTCCAGCCAGCCACCCGGCAATGGCAGGATCGTCACCGTTAAGCACCGCCACGTCGCCTGGCTGCTGGTTTTTAAAAAGCGATATCTTTGCCTCGACATAGGCCTCATAAGAGGCATAGCGATCCAGATGATCCGGGGTGATATTGAGCAGCACCCCCACCTGGGGCCGAAACTCCCCGGCGCTGTCCAGCTGAAAACTGCTCACCTCAAGAACCACCACCTCACAATCTTGCGGCCCGGCCAGGTACTCAGCCAGAGGGATCCCAATATTCCCGCCCACAAAGGCCTTCCTGCCGCTGCCGCGAAGCAGATCGCCGATCAGGGTGGTCACCGTGCTTTTGCCGTTGGTGCCGGTCACCGCCACTACCGGGGCTTTAAGGAAATCTTTTGCCAGGGCCAGCTCGCCTATCACCGGGATGCCTTTTTGCCGGGCCGCCACAAGAGGCGCTATCCCCAGTGGCACACCCGGACTTACCAGAAGACAATCCGCCGAGGTTAAAAGCTCAGCGGTATGCCCGCCAGTTTCTACAAAAACGCCTTTCTCCGCCAGCCAGCAGCCCAGATCTCCCTCAAGACTCTCCGCGCGCCCACCCTCTGAAACCGATATTTTCACGCCAAGCTTGAGCAGGAAGCGCACTGCGGAAACACCAGACTTGCCAAGGCCCACCACTACGACATGGGCGCCAGGCTGAAGTATTTCCTTGAGATTTCTGCTCATTCTTTCATCTTCCGTCTGTTTTTTTCTAACGCAATTTAGAGCTATCCAGCTTGTAGCCGAAAATTAAGCAAACCCACGAAACGTAACTGTTCAGCAGTGCCGCAGATGCAGCGTGTCTGTCAATCATCGGCGGTAGCGCCCGATAATCGTCGGCAGCAGTGCCGACACAGAGGCCTGAGAGCTATCCCAGCAGAGCTGGATAAGAGTCCCTAGTCCGGTTCCCGGACAGGGACTCTAAACATACGGTATGCGAACAGGCCGATAACAAAGCAGCTGCGGTGCTGCTGGACAGTTACCGCAGTTTCAAGGTCGCCAGGGCGCTTAAGCCCAGAACAATGGAGATGATCCAGAAGCGAATCACCACCTTTGGCTCTGTCCAGCCCTTCTTTTCAAAATGGTGATGAAACGGGGCCATGAGGAAAATCCTTTTTCCGCCGGTCATCTTGAAAAACCCCACCTGCAGGATGACCGAAAGCGCCTCCATGACAAAAATCCCCCCGACAATAGCCAGCAGCATCTCCTGCTTGATGATGATCGCCACCTGGCCAAGGGCGGCGCCCATGGCCAGAGAGCCCACATCGCCCATGAAGATCTGGGCTGGATAGGCATTGAACCAGAGGAAACCAAGGCTGGCCCCCACCAGGGCGCCGCAGAAAACGGCAACCTCCCCGGCCCCCGGCACATAGGGGATCTGCAGATAGGCCGCCAGCCCGGCATGTCCGGCCAGGTAGGAGAAAAGCAGATAGACACTGCTCGTCACCACCGTGGGGCCGGTGGCCAGGCCGTCAAGGCCGTCGGTGAGATTGACGGCATTGGAAGCGCCGACCACCACCAGAATGGCGAAAATCACATAATAGACGCCAAGGTCTGGCTGGATATTCTTCAAAAACGGAAAGCTCAGATGTCCGTCAAAATTCGGGTTGTTATAAATAAGCAATCCTGCTGCCAAAGCGCCGAGAAGCTGCCAGAAGATCTTGCCCCTGGCGCTCAGGCCCTTGCTGTTCTGCTTTTTTATCTTGCGGTAGTCATCATAAGCGCCGATGGCGCCAAACCAGAGGGTCACCCCGAGAATGATCCAGACAAAGGAATTTGTCAGATCGACCCAGAGCAGGGTGGTCACCGTTACCGCAAAAAGGATGAGCAGGCCTCCCATGGTGGGAACCCCCCGCTTGCTGAAATGGCTGGCCGGGCCGTCATCACGCACTACCTGGCCGATCTGGTTTTCCTGCATCATTCGGATAAACCTGTCGCCGACCAGCAGCAGAACTAGAAAGGCGGTCAGCGTGGCCCCGATGGTGCGAAAGGTGATATAGCGAAAAACATTCAGCGCGCTGAAATAATTGTGCAGCGGATAGAGAAGATGATAGAGCATGCCGGTTAGTTATCCTTGCTTCTCAAGCAGATCGTTAGTAATGGTTTCCATCCGCATCCCGCGCGAGCCTTTGAGCAGCACCCAAGCCCCTGGTTGCAGGGCGCCTGTGGCGATGCCCTCGCGCAGCCAGGTGCTGATCTGTTCTTTTTTGCTGAAAGCCAGGGCCTTCTCCCTGCTCATCCCGGCCTGCCAGGCGGCGGCAACCAGAACCCCGGCAAAATCCCCGACCGCCAGCAGGGCCGCAAAGCCCAGTCTGGCCACCTGCTCACCAAGCGCCTGATGGGCAGCAACACTCTCTTGGCCAAGCTCAAGCATGTCGCCCAGGATAACCACTTTTTGCCGGCCCTGCTCCATCTGGCGCAGGGTCTCAAGTGCGGCCTGCATCGAAGAGGGATTGGCGTTATAGGCGTCGTTGATCAGCCTGACCCCGCCGCTGAGCCTCTGCACCTGAAGCCGTTTTTCAAAGGGGACAAAGCTTTCCAGCCCGGCCACGATATCCCCGAACCTCACCCTGGCCGCCCAGGCCATGCCTGCCGCAGCCAGGGCGTTCTGCACGTTATGCGCCCCAAGAGCGCTGATTCTCACCCGGGCCTCATTGCCGCCGAACCGCAGGGTGAAAGCCATGCCGCGCTCGCCCAGGCCACGCAGACGAAGGCCGCGAACCTCCGCCTGCGGGTGGCGGCCAAAGGTTATTTTTTTCTGCCCGCACTGCCGGGCGATAGCCAGCACCCTTTTATCATCGACATTGACCACCAGCCTGCCACTGGCCTTGAGCCCGGCAAAAAGCTCGCCCTTGGCCCTGGCGACCCCGGAGATATCGCCTAGTCCGGCCAGATGGGCATCCTGAACATTGGTGATGCAGGCGATATCCGGGTTGGCGATCTCGGTAAGCCGGGCAATCTCGCCGGGCTGATTCATGCCCATTTCCAGCACCGCGAAATCGTGGGCGCGCTCAACCGGCAGCAAGGAAAGCGGCAGGCCGACGAGATTGTTAAAATTACCTTTGGTTTTCAGCACCTTGTATTTTATGTCCAGAATCGCGGCCAGCATCTCCTTGACCGTGGTCTTGCCGCAGCTGCCGGTGATCGCCAGCACCTGCAACCCCGGGAGCAACGATCTCCGGCAGGCCGCCAAATCCCCGAGGGCGCGGAGGGTATCCGCCACCAGCACCACCGGCACCGGCAACATCTTTTCCGGCCTCGTCTCTACCACCAGGCCGACGGCCCCTTTTGCCACGGCTTGGGTGAGATAGGCATGGCCATCAAAGTTTTCCCCGCGCAGAGCCACGAACAGATCCCCCGGCTCGATGGCCCGGCTGTCCGTGCAGACCCGTCGGAACCCCGTTTCGGCCCCGGTGGAAAGCAATTTCCCCCCCGTGGCCTGGAGAACCTGGGCCAGCGTCCAGTCGGGATTAGGCCTGGCACAGGAGCCGGATTTCTGCTCCGTTTTCAAATTTTTCCTGTCGCCAGCACCCATCGTGATCGGCCTTACCATTTAATTACCGTTGCCTGCGCTGCGGCCTCAAGCCGGTCATCGAAGAAGAAACTCCCTTCCGGGGTTATCTGACAGGTCTCGTGTCCCTTGCCGCACAACAGCACCACATCACCTGGTCTGGCGTGGCGGAGGGTTTCCCGGATCGCCTCCCGGCGGGAAAGAACGAGATCATAGCCCCGCCCTGCTTCCTGATTCAAAATGGCCTCAAGGCGCAGCCGTGGCAGGGAGGTTTCCTGAATCCCCGCCTCGATCTCCCGGAGAATGGCGGCAGGGCTTTCACTCCGGGGATTATCGGAGGTAAGCACCACCACCTCGGCCAGCGCACCAGCGGCCTTGCCCATCAAAGGCCGTTTCCCCCGGTCGCGGTCGCCGCCGCAACCAAAAATCACGATCAGACGGCCAGCGGTGAGACGGCGCATGGTCTGCAACACATTGGCCAGCGCGTCCGGGGAATGGGCAAAATCCACAAAAACGCTGACCCCGGCCGGGGCAGGCACCCTTTCCAATCTTCCGGGCGCGGGCCTGGCTTGCGCCAGACCGGCAACAACCTCAGACCCGGTAATCCCCAAGGCCAGCGCTACGCCAACCGCGCCGAGAATATTTTTCAGATTGAAGTCGCCAACCAGATCGGAACGAAGTTGCAGTTCTCCGCTCGGGGTTGTCAGGCTGGCCACTGTTCCGGTCAGACTCTCCCTGGTCTCCCGCACGGCCACCGTGGTTCCGGCAAGGCCGCAATCCAGCAGAGTTCGGCCTTTTTTCCCTGTATAGCCCAGGTTCTTATCGGCCCGCAGTTCTTCCAGCAGGCGTCGGCCCCAGTCAGGGTTGCCAGCATCCCTGTCATCACAGATGACCACCGCCTTGCCGTTTTCTTTCAGATACTCGCTAAAGAGCAGCTTCTTGCTCGCGAAGTAGCTGCCCATGTCCCCATGAAAATCCAGGTGATCCCGGCTCAGATTGGTAAAAAGCACCACATCAAACCTGATCCCGGCCACCCTTTTTTGTGCAAGGGCATGGGAAGAGATTTCCATAACGACATGGGTCACGCCGTTATCCGCCATTTCCGCCAGAATCCGCTGCAGGCTTACCGGCTCAGGCGTGGTAAAGGGCGCGGGAATTTCCACCGTGTTATAGCGATAATTCACGGTGCCGATCACCCCGGGATTGCCCCCGGCCTGACGGATGATCGACTCCAGCAGATAGGTGGTCGTGGTCTTGCCATTAGTGCCGGTGATCCCGAGCATCAGCATCCGCCGGGCCGGATGGCCATAAAAACCGGCCGCCGCCTGGCCCAGAGCCTTTGCCGTATCGGCAGTCTCCAGACAGGCGACCTTGGCATGCGTCCATCCCCGGCAACGTCCCTTGCCGACCAGCACGGCGGCGCAGCCTCTTTTTACCGCCGCCTCCAGATAGTTATGGCCATCCACGGTCAGCCCAGGGATCGCGACAAACAACGCCCCAGGCCCAGCCTGACGGGAATCGGCGGTGAGGCTGCGTATCGTTTTATCCTGTAATCTGTCCAGGTTCACGAGCTCCATCTCCTCGGCCAATTTCCGTAAGGATACTGCGGCAAGGCTGTTGTTTTTCCCCATGAGCAGAACCCTGCTTACCCGTTACTACATAGTTTTCAGGTGCAACACGCCCTTTTCCACGCCCTTCAAGGCTGCCCCGGCCTGGGGAGACTGGCTGGCCACCCTCCCTGAACCGGCGAGCTGCAATCTCAGGCCATAAGGCTGCAAGGTCTGCATGGCCTTTCTGCCGCTCATCCCCAGCACCTCCGGCATAACAAGCTCCTGCGCCCCTTGAGCCAGGGCGGCAGGCAGAGAAGACTTGCCTTGAAGCTGCTCCATTTTTTTGTGATAGACGATTTCCCGCACCGCTAAATCCAGGGCCGTGGGGGGGCGCGCCGTTTTGCGCAGCGCGGTTCCGCCCTGCGCCAGCATCTCTTCGCCAAAAATCCGGATCGGAGAATTGGCCTGCGAATCGATCCTGGCGCCATCAAGCACGACGACCAGGGCGACTTCAGGATGTTCCAGCGGGGCCATTCCCAGCAGGATGCTCTCCATTCCCGGCTGGACTGGGGTCGCTTTCTCTCCGCCCTCTTTTGCCGCCTGCGCCTTGCCCGCGACCTCCTTTTTCATCTGGCCTGCCGGGACGAGATCTTGTACCCGCAACGATTCCATGATGAAATTACCCCGCCCGGCCCCGGTAACCTTCTTCATCTCCTGGCGCAGGCCCGCGCTTACCTCAGGCCGCAGGGCAAATTCCACGATCCTCTGTCGAACCGGCACAGCCCGCACCTGCTCATTCTGCCAAACAGCCCGGAGTACATGAGGTGTCATCACCTGGCCGCCGTTGATCAGTCGGCAAAATGCCGAAAGCAACGCCAAAGGGGTTGCTTTCAAGACAGAATCCTGATCAGGGGACGGCGGCATGGCCTTTGGCGGCCCGGGAGGATTTCCCGCCTTAATCACGGCCGCCAGCTTGTCTGGAGGGCCAGGGGCATTTTCCTCCTTCAAGACAAACAAGGCCTCAGGCAAATCCACCTCGCCCTTGACGGTCAGGCCGATCTTGTCTGCAAAGGCGTTTAATTCGTCACGTCTCGCCACGATCTGAGCAAAACCGACCCCCTCGGGAGAAACATAGCGGCCCTCCGTGGTCAGATTCCAGGCTGTCTTCGGAATCGCTTCCGGAGCCGGAACAGGAAGCAGCCCTGCCTCGCCTTCTGCCCCCCTGCTTCCCAGGACAAGGCTTTTCTCCATTTCTATTGCCGTCTGAAAAAGACGCTCCATTGCGCCAAGATCAAGGGTGGACTCAATAGCCCGGTTCCTGCGCGCCTCATCGCTGAATTCCCAGAACCGGTTGGGGTCATAATCCGGCAGGCTGGCCAGGCCGAGGATCTCCCCGGTGTCCGGGGTCATGAGTACAGCCACTCCTGCCTTGGCTCCCGTGCTTTCAACAAGGCCTTTCAGCTTTTGCTCCAGGATATTCTGCAGATGAATATCAAGGGTCAAAACAAGGCTGGCGCTGTCGCTTCCTTCAACTTTCTTTCTGCTGGCTCCGGCCTCTGCCAGTCTGGTGTTGTGCGCCCCGCCACCCCGCAGGACGCTGTCATAATAAAATTCAACCCCGGCCAGGCCCTGTTCGTCCTTGATAAAACCAAGCACATGGGCGCCCAGCTGGTTTCCCGGGTAAAATCTCTGCACCTGATTGATGCGGTAAACCCCCTTCAGATTCAGATCCGCGATTTTTACCGCTTTCTCGCGAGAAAGATCCCTGCCAAGCCAGGCAAAACTTCTTTCGCCCTTCAAGGCCGAAAGAATATTTTTTTCCTCAACTCCGAGAATCAGGGCAACCTCACGGGCAGTTTTCTCAGGCGAATCAAGCTCCAACGGCCTGGCGTACAGGGAACTTCGCTGAAAACTCACGGCCAGCTCCATGAAGTTCCGGTCATAAATATTTTTTCGGCCTCCGCCTCTTACGGCGCGGGCCTGTTCTTCCTTTTGCCCGTCGCCTTGCTCCAGCTGCCCGTTGCCGTCAAAAAACTGATTTCTGATTACTACCCCCGCAAATACCAGCAGCAGCAAAATAACAGCGCCCACCATGACCGGACGTCGGCTTCTCCTCTCAATGGCCCGCTTTTTCATGCCGGGCGCCTACGGTTTTCTCAACTGCTTTTCAGAAGGCGGAAACAGCCCCAGCCCCCCTGCCGCAGCTTCGATTCTTTTCTGTTGCAGCAGCGCTTCCTTTTCTGCTAAAAGCGCCACATTGGCTGTGCCAAGTTCAATTTTTTCCTGCCGGCCTGTAGCAAGCCTGCCAAGCCCGTCCTGTAAAGCAACGCCGAACCAGAGGCTGCTGCCTGCCCCCAGCAGCATGGCGACAACCATCACCGCCCCGATGATCCTGGAAGGCTGTTCTTGTTCCGCGCCACCCGATCGTTTGCCCTGGATTTGCTGCCGGTTGACGACCGTGCCGGAGTATTTTTTCGCGTAATCCCGCATCCTAATTTAATCCTCGCGTCGCAACCCTCAGCTTGGCGCTTCTGGCTCTGGGGTTGCGCAGACATTCCGCGCGGCCAGGGGTAAGCGGCTTCTGGGTAACTGCCTCCAGCAGGGGATTTTCCCGGAAGGCCTGCTTCACCAGGCGATCTTCCAGGGAATGGAAGGAGAGGACACAAAATCTGGCGCCGGGCGCAAGCAGGCTGGCGCCATCGGCTAGAACCTGCTCAAGACTGTCAAGTTCGCGGTTAACGGCGATGCGCAAGGCCTGAAAAACCTTGGTGGCCACATGGATTTTCTTGGGATGAAAACGTTTGGGAATGGCCTGATCAACCAAGGCGACAAGCTGAGCGGTGGAAACAATCTTCTCTTTCCGCCGGGCCTCGACTATCTCCTCGGCAATCCTTCTCGCCTGGCGCTCTTCGCCATAGAAGAAAAAAATATCCGCCAGCTCTTCCTCGGTTGCTTCGTTAACCAACTGGGCAGCCGTGGTGGTCTGGCGCTGATCCATCCGCATGTCAAGCGGCTCGCTGCCCTTAAAGCTGAACCCCCGGCCGCTTACGTCGAGCTGCAAAGAAGAAAGACCCAGATCGAGCAGCAGGCCGTCAATTGTGCCGATGCCAAGCTCCATCAGGGTCTCCTTTATCGAGGTGAAATTCTCATGCACAAAATGAACCCGGCCTGCAAACCGGGCCAGCCGTTCCTGCGCCAGGGTCAGAGCCGCCGCATCCCAGTCAAAGCCCACCACCTGACCGGTGGGGCCGCAGGTCTCAAGAATTTTTTCCGTATGGCCGCCAAGACCAAGGTTGCCGTCAACATAAAGACCACCATCTTTCGGGGCCAGACAGGCGACCACTTCCTCGAGCATGACCGGAAGATGAGCGGGCTGCATAGCGGATCAGAACCGCCCTGTTTCCAGAAGCACCTGTTCAAAATTATGAAAATCATCGACGGTCGGTTTGCTCTCAGCCTCCCAGACTTCCTTGTCCCAGATTTCAAAATAGGCGATCATGCCGCTGACCACGACTTCCTTCCTGATGCGGCAATCCTCCCGCAAATTTGCAGGAAGCAGGATTCTCCCCTGCTTGTCCAGCACGCATTCCTCGGCCCCGCCGATCATGTAGCGGATCAGTTTGAGCTTTTCCGGGCTTTTCTGCCCTTGTGCGGTCAGGGCTATTTCCAGCTCTTCCCACTCCGGCAGCGAATAGGCCCGGATGCAGTTATGCCAGGGGGTGAGCATAAGCCTTTCCTCCCCCTGATTGCGCAAGGCCTCACGAAATCTGGTCGCGATATTCAGCCGGCCTTTAGCATCGAGGAGATGCTCGGAGCGACTGCGAAAACGGCAGACTGGATTTTGCACACTCCCCTCAGGCACACGCAGCTCCTTCTTGCTCCCTTTTTACCCACTTTGCACCACTTTATGTTGTCTTATAGTGAAAACGAGGGTGCAGTGTCAAGGAAAAAACAAGCGGAACCACTTACCTCCTCACCTCTCCAAAACAGCAAAAAACACCATATATAGACAGCATAAACAATAAGACCACCACATAAAGTATCAATAGGGGTAATTGGCTATAATACACCCGTAAAAATATTTTTTTGTGGGGCAAGATGGGGGAAAAATACAGAAGAAAACGAGAAAGGAAGGGTAAATAAAAAACTGCGGCAAACCGCACAGACGATCAAAAAATGGGAGAGGGAGGGGAGACAATCCGGCTGGGATCACAAGCCTTGAACCATGACGTCTCCTCCCTTATGCAGGTCAAGAACAGGGTGCCGTAAGCATCAAGGCTATGCTCCCATCAGCCCGGCATTACGAAAGGAGCGCTGCACGGCGCGATATACTTCATCGAAATGTGGCAACTCAGCCATCTGGTTTGCCAGCCGCATCTGCCAAAGTTTTTTCAAACGCGCTTCCTTTTTGCCGAATTCCTCACCCATGCCTTCCAGCCCCCTGCCTCGAAATTCGAGCTTGGCTGTGATCTCCGGGATAAGCGCGGACAGGTTCATATTCTCCAGTTCCGTAAGATACCAGACATCATAGAGATCACGCGGCTCATTACGGGCCCGGTCAGCCAGGGCGACCACCTTCTCCGAGATAATTTCTTCCAGGGAATAGACCTCCGGCAAGTCCTCGTACTCCTCGTAACCCTTCAATACCGGTCTTTTTTGCAAGGGCAACACAAGCCGTTCATCGATGGTGATATCCACCTTCACTTCCTTGACTGTGGTGCCAGGCAACGGGCCTTCATAGGCAAGATAAAAGGTATGACTGTTCTGATGCGATTTTCGGTCCTCGCGGGAATAACGGATAATCATGCCGGAAGCCATCTTGACGTCGGCGAATATTTTTTCCAAACCTGCAAGTATCATTTCCAGGGGCTCCGCCCTGGTCAAAGTAAGGATCGAGATCCTCCGAAAAACGATAATCGCCGAAATAGTACCCGGAGGTGGCGGTTTTGCGCCGCCGTAAAATAGCGCCTGTCACCTGACACTGACGTTTTCCTGATGTTTCTCTTGTTTACGAAGCTGCTTTTTGTTAGCATCTCGGCATGGTTGTTCCGCTTACCATAACTTCTACACGGCTTCATTGCTCATACCGGAAACCTGCATACCTGGGCAATTCTTTTACCCAGTGGTTTAGGTTCTTCTTTTGACATCTATCCTTGAATTGGGTGGGGAGGGTCGGCATTATACTCTTATGCCGGCGACGGGCAGGTTGTTTTGCACCAGCGTCCCCTTCGATTGGGTGGGGAGGGTCGGCATTATACTCTTATACCGGCGACGGGCAGGTTGTTTTGCACCAGCGTCCCCTTCGACATACTCAAAACTTGACATTGTATCCCACCATTGTATATTCGTCTTATATACACTACGGAGATTCAATCATGGCACATACCGAAACAAGAAAAGCACCGATAAATATCCGGGCTCTACCAGCCCAGCGTAACCTGATAGACAAAGCGGCGGCGGCACTGCGCAAGAACCGTTCCGATTTCATGTTGGAAGCGGCCTGCCGGGAAGCGGAAAACGTCCTGTTGGACCAGCGGCTGTTCCTGGCCACTGCCGAGCAATTTCAGGCCTTTGAAGATGCACTGCAGGCCCCCGTTCCCGAAGCGGTCAAGACCCTGCTGACCACAAGGGCGCCATGGGAGGATTGACCCCGCCGGCATCACTTACCGCATCCCACGCCCTGGCGGAATTCAGCTGCGGAGTCCCGGACATGAATGACTGGCTCCGGCGCCGGGCGCTCCCGAATGAAACCTCAGGGGCCTCCCGCACCTTCGTGGTTTGCCAGGACGCCAGGGTCGTCGGTTTCTACGCCCTGGCCACCGGCAGCGTCAGCCGCGAGGAAGCAACCGGCGGGATCAGGAGGAAAATGCCGGAACCGATCCCGGTCATGGTCCTGGGGCGTTTGGCGATAGATGTCGGCTGGCAGAAGAGAGGGGTTGGCGCGGGGCTGTTGAAGGATGCGGTTCTCAGGACTCTGGCCGTTTCGAAGCAGGCAGGAATCCGTGCCCTCGTCGTACACGCTCTGCCCGAAGACGCGAAAAGATTCTACCTCCGTCATGGCTTCCAGGAATCGCCCCTGCAACCGATGATGCTGATGCTGAGCTTGGTCGGTTGGAAGTTGTAAGGGAGTTAATCGGGAATTAGAGGTTGACAATAGTTGAATAAACTGTCCCAGGAATTCCCAAATGTCCGAAAGTCAAGCCTGACCCTGGTGCCCCCGGAAAGTATTTGTTTTCTATGTGCACATGAAAAAAGGCTAACCACCGGCTACACACGGACCCCGCAAACAGCGCGGGTCCGGTGAGCTGGAACGTTGGGCATCAAGGAGCTACATACATGTCACGCGGAATCGTCATAACACCCCGCTTTGAATTCGACGGGCAGCGGTTCTCCATGGGAGGAGGTTTCGATCCAGTCTCCCTTCGACAGTACCTGCTTTATTGGGACAAGCTGGATTGGCCCAACAACAACATCATCGCCATTGGCGATGCGCCTGAACTTGAGTTTCTGCGCTCAGCAGGTGTACTAGAACGAACGATGGTCCGATTCACGTCCTTCGCTGGAAATGTCGGCTACGCAATGCTCCAGATGCAAGTTTCTGCACTGGAAGAGCGGGACAAGAATGAACCTGGCACTTGGTCACTCGCGCAGCATTCGAAGCTTCTGGCGAGTTCACCGGAAGGCACGGTCGAAACAAGATCTCTTGAAGTGGAAATCTATTCAGCCGTTCCTGTTCCAGCTGCAGATGTCTCGTTCGAAGAAATTCTGGAGTTCAAGCAGCGCCGAAATTCAGAGCTGCTTCACTTCAGATCCGCGATGGATGAGCTTTACCAAGAGGCCGCGAGCGCCGCAGACATACCAAGAGCAAAGCTCCAAGCACAAGATCGTATTCAACGCGCGCTTCAAGACCTCAATGATGTCTTTGGAGAAAGTTTTGCTAGACGGTTTCTGTCTTCTCTAAAGGTTGAGCTAAACATTCCCAACATTGCCGGTTTGGCGTTGGCTGGCGGCGCAGCAGCGGCCAGCTTCGGCATGCCAATAGCTGTAGCTGCCGGGGCTGGTGCAATCGCCGGGGCGTTGAAGTTTGATATGGCGCATATTCGAAAGGGCGCAAACATACCAGCGAGCCTTCGTGCTTACGCCTATTTGCATCACATTGAGCAAGAGTTGCGTTGAGGAGTCTGGGGTCGGGAGTCTGGGGTCGGGTTAGAGTTTCGGGGAGTCTGGGGTCGGGGGAGTCTGGGGTCGGGTTAGGGGAGTCTGGGGTCGGGTTAGAGTTTCGGACATTCGTCCATAAAAGAGAAAAACCAGCACAGATAAACGTGGTCTGACCGTTCGCAGTAACAGCAGTAAATCTAACGGGTTAAAGTCCCGTCTGGGAGTTGTCCGTACAATAACCCCGGACGAGGGAAGGAACCCTGCTTTGTTCGTGCAACCAAAGAGCGGAGGATTGGTAAAAGAGAAACATTTGCCCACCTTAACAGGGGCATTTCAGCCGCGTTTTAACTCGCTCAACAATTCCGGGTGGCGATCAAGTAGGCGGAAGAGGTTAATCACAGCGGCCAGCGGTTTGGTCTGCCCACGTTCATAACGAGAAAAGGCGTTTTTGCCCCCTCCTGCCAGTTGGGCGGCTTCCAGTTGGGTGAGTTTCAGTTTGTGGCGAATACGGGCCAGTTCTGAGGCCTCTGCCGCATCCACCCCGTCACGAAAGGCTAACCAAGCGGCTTCTTCCTCCACATTGAATTCGGCAAAACCATCAGCGCAGTGGTCACAGAACGCCCCATGGGTTTCCGAGTTAAAGATGTGCCCCTTGTAATTCTGCGTAATGGCTTTGACGCCATCATGCAACGTCCCTGACCCGCACAGAGGGCAGGGACGTTGCATGATAAGTAACACCAAGGGAAAAACAGAGGCTTCACGTCGACCTCCCGGATATCATCCGGCGGCCTTATTTGTTGCCCTTCTTCCCAGCCAATCTTTTTAAATCTCTTCTTGTGATCCGCCAACCGATCCGGCGACCAGCTCTACCCATTTTACCTTCCCGAGCAACGAATTTTCTTTATGCTTCTTCTGCTGGAGTGTATAGTTTTCTTATTTAGGGGCCGTTAACAATGCACTACATTTCAGACCTTTTCGTTACGGCCCCTTATGCCGATCACGATCTTTAAATCGTTACACCTTGTGAACAACGGCTTCTTTTCCTTCTTTCCTCTTGGTGATCCCTTGTCTGTAAGCAAAAAAAGCCCCACCCCCAAACCGGCCCGCGCGAAACAAGACAGCCAGACCGCTGCCACAATAAAGGCTCGCCCTTCTCGCGACAATACTAAATCCTCGTCAAAAAGAACCTTTACCAAAAAGACCCGCAAGCCTGCGGCTGCTTCATCTTCAGGGCGTGAATTTACCGATGGCAGAAAGCCACGGGCAAAACAAGCCAAAGAGGAAACCTTCCGGCCCTCTGCGCCAGCAACCGACCGTCCAACCAGCCGCAAGAGAAACCCACCCTCAGAAAAAACCTTTGGCCCAAAAACCCGTGGCCCGGGCCCTGCTTCCCCTCGTGGCCGGGCCTTCACCAGGGCCAGCGAACCGCAGGCAGAACTATCCGAAGATGACTTCTGGTCACCGGCCTCGGCCTCTGATCGCTCCTTTGCCAGCTTTCTCAAGCCGCTCATCCCCTCAACCATTGGCCCGGAAGGCCAGGCTATCCTCTACAGCTCTCCCCTGGCTCACCTCGATTATTCCGTGGAGTTGCAGATAAAAGACCAGGGCCTGCTGACCTTCTGGAAACAGCACCGGCTGCCCGGTCTGCCGGGACAGGTAATCCGTTCCCCCAGGGCTCGCAACTACCGCACTACCTCAAAACGCAAGGCCTTCCTCCATGGCTCCACCCTGTATCTGCTCTTGGGAGACAAGGCCGCCCTGCCCAAAAACCGGCAGTATTTTACCGCCTCGCCGCTGGAGCCCAAGGAGCACGAGGTCATCTACCGTTTTCTCCAACAGAAGCTGAGCGAGCCAGCCTTCCGGCTGATCGCCGGGCATCTCAATTATCTCATCATCCGTGGGAGCTACACGGAACAGGCGGTAATCTTCAATGTGGATCTGCTGAACGGGCCGCTGGTTCGCAAGATGAAACTGCTGAGCGCCCATCTCCAGAAACTTCCCGTCGCAGTCTCTGCCGCCTTTGTCTACCTTGACCCCAGCCAGTCCGACTATTATCTCGAAAGCAAACGCCCGGCGGAGACCCTTAATTTCAAAAAGCTCTACGGCCCGGATCAGCTGGGAGCCACCTACCACGACTGCCGCTATCAATTCCATCCAACCTCGTTTTCCCAAATCAACGAATCCATGGTGGAAACCATGCTGACCCGGGCGAGGGAACTGCTGGCCCCGGCCCCGGATCAGGCGCTCCTCGATCTCTACTGCGGCTACGGCCTGTTCAGCCATTATCTCGCCCCCTACTACCGGCAGGTGCTGGCCGTTGATGGTGAAGGCCCTTCCATCCGGGCCGCCGAAGTCAACAGCCGCCTTAACCAGAAGCGGGGCGGCCAGGCCAAGCCGTCGTTGCAAAACAACGCGAACAATGGTGATCCCGAAAACGGCATAAGGAGCCGTAAAGAATGGCCAAAAGATACAAGTTATTCTGCCACGGCTCCTAAGCCGTCGTTGCAAAACAACGCGAACAATGGTGATCCCGAAAACGGCATAAGGAGCCGTAAAGAATGGCCAAAAGGTACAAGTTATTCTGCCACGGCTCCTAAGCCGTCGTTGCCAAACAACGCGAACAATGGTGATCCCGAAAACGGCATAAGGAGCCGTAAAGAATGGCCAAAAGGTACAAGTTATCTTGCAACGGCTCCTAAATTTATAGCCCACCGGATCACGGTCGGCTATCTGGAAAAAACCCTGCCCCCGCCCATGAGCAACGAGGTGATCCTCCTTGATCCGCCCCGCCAGGGCACCTTACCAGGGGTGATCGCAGCCCTGGCCCGGCGGAAGCCGAAAAAGGCGCTCCATATCTTCTGCGGGGTGGATCAGATCCCGCCCGCCCTGAGGGAATGGCAGGCCAACGGCTACCAGGTGCGGCGCATCGTGCCGCTCGACATGTTTCCAGGCTCGGCCAATCTCGAAATCCTGATTTTGTTAGAAAGGCTGAGGGCTGAAGACTGAAGGTTTTCAGGACAAAGGGCAGTTGATATATTTCAGTCTTCAGCCTTCAGTCTAATATACTCATCACGAGGACATCCCACCATGACGCAGAGCTTGTATATCGTGGCAATCGGCCCTCAGAGCGGCAAATCGGTGATCGCCCTTGGCCTCATGGAGCTGTTGTCCCGCAGGCTGCGCCGGGTCGGCTATTTCCGCCCCATCATCCCTTTACACCCGCTGGCGGACAACAACCTGCAATTGATCAAGGCCCGCTACCGCCTTGAGTTTGACGACAACGAGCTGTTCGCCATCTCCCATGACGAGGCCCAACATCTTTCCGCCGAAGGCAGTCCCGACCAGATCATCAAGATCATTCTCGATAAATACAAGCGCCTGGAAAGCAGGTGTGATTTTGTCCTCTGCGAGGGCACCGATTTCAGCGGGCTTTCCCTGCCCTTTGAGTTCGAGTTCAACGCCGAGGTGGCCAACAACCTGGGCTGCCCTATCCTGCTGCTCTTAAACTGCCATAACAAATCCCCGGAGGATATCCTCGACGCCCTGCATGTGGCCCAGGAATCCTTCCTCAAGAAGGGCTGCACCATCCTGGCCAGCGTGGTCAACCGGGTAGAACCCACGCTCATGGCAACAGTGCGGGAAAAACTTGCCTGCACCGGGGAATGCGGGCCGGTCTACATCCTGCCGGAGGAACCGTTTTTAGGCAAGCCAACGGTGGGGGAGATCGCCAAGGCCCTGAAGGCAAAAATCCTCATGGGAGAGCCGGAGGAGATGAACCGGGGGGTAGCCGATTTCAAGGTGGCGGCCATGAGTCTGCCGCATTTTCTCGACCATCTGGTGGAAGGCGACCTGATCATCGCCCCGGGCGACCGCTCCGAGATCATCCTCGGCACGCTGGCCGCCAATTTTTCCAGCACCTATCCGAGCATAGCCGGGCTGCTGCTCTCGGGCGGCTTTGTGCCTGACCCCCAGATTTCTCTGCTCCTCCAGGGCTTGCGGATGACCGTCCCCATCATCAGCGTGCAGACCGACACCTTTACCACCGCCATCAACGCCAGCGCCGTACCCCCCATGCTCACCCCGGAAAACGACCGCAAGATCGCCACCGCTCTGGGGCTTTTTGAGACCCACATCAACCTGCCCGAGCTGGAAGGCCGCATTTCCTTTGTGAAATCCACCCGGGTCACTCCGATCATGTTCGAATACAACCTGGTGGAGATGGCCCAGAAGCACCGGCAACACATCGTCCTGCCCGAAGGCACGGAAGAACGGGTGCTGCGGGCCAGTGAAATCCTTGTCCGGCGCGGAGTCGCGGAGATCACCCTGCTGGGCGACCCCGCCGGGATTCGCAGTGCAGCCAGCAATCTTGGTCTTGATCTTACCGGCATCACCCTTATCGACCCGGCCACCTCCGGCTTGCGGCAGGACTTTGCCCAGACCTACTTCGCGCTTCGCCAGCACAAGGGGATCACCGAAAAAGCCGCCTGGGATACAGTGGCCGACGTTAACTACTTCGGCACCATGATGATCCACAAGGGCCTGGCCGACGGCATGGTTTCCGGGGCGGTACACACCACCGGCGACACCATCCGCCCGGCCCTGCAGATTATCCGCACCCAGCCGGGGGTTTCCATTGTTTCCAGCGTCTTTTTGATGTGTCTGGCCGACCGGGTGCTGGTCTACGGCGACTGCGCGGTAAACCCCGAGCCCAACGCCCAGCAACTGGCGGAAATCGCCATAAGCTCGGCCCAGACCGCCAGGCTCTACGGGATTGAACCCCTGATCGCCATGTGTTCCTACGCCACCGGCGCCTCGGGCAAGGGCGCCGACGTGGACAAGGTGCGCGAGGCGACCAGGATCGCCAAGGAACTCCGGCCCGACCTCATGATAGAAGGGCCGATCCAGTATGACGCCGCCGTGGACGCCGGGGTGGCAAAAACCAAGCTGCCAGACAGCCAGGTGGCGGGCAAGGCCACGGTCTTTATCTTCCCTGACCTGAACACCGGCAACAACCTGTACAAGGCGGTGCAGCGCTCGGCCAACGCCGTGGCCATCGGCCCGATCCTCCAGGGCCTGAACAAACCGGTCAACGACCTGAGCCGGGGCTGCACCGTGCCCGATATCGTCAATACCGTAGCGATCACCGCCATCCAGGCTCAGTAAATGAACAGCAGCACCACATCTGCTTTGTCATCGGTCGGCTCGTGTGCAATAGCACACTTCGCCGGCCTCTTTCGCGCATCTGCGGCACTGCTGCTCATTTACTGTTGGTTGAAATGTTGAAGCCTGTTTTTGCTTAGCTGAATAATGAACGAGGGGAAAAACCCATGAAAATTCTGGTACTCAACTCCGGCAGCTCATCCATCAAGTACCAGCTGTTCGACATGCAAGACGAAGCGGTGCTGGCTGCGGGCAGCCTCGAACAGATCGGCGAAGAGGGCAGCCATCTCAGCCACCGTCTGCGAACCCCCCAGGGTGAGATGGAAAAAATGCTCCGGGCCTTGCCGATTTCCGACCACCGGCAGGGCTTTCAGCTAATCGCCTCGATCTTAAGGGAAACCGGGGCGCTTGCCGACCCTGGGGAACTCAAAGGCATCGGCCACCGGGTGGTGCACGGCGGCGAGAAATTCAAGGAACCCGTCCGGATTACCCCCGAGGTTCTAGCCGCGATCCGGGCCTTGATCCCCTTGGCGCCGCTGCACAATCCAGCCAATCTCCTTGGGATGGAGGTGGCCATGGAAAGCGCGCCAGCCGTGCCCCAGGTGGCAGTGTTCGACACCGCCTTCCACCAATCCCTGCCCCCCTATGCCTACCGCTACGCCATCCCCAAAAAACTCTACGAGGCGCATCAGATCCGGCGCTACGGCTTCCACGGCACCTCGCATTGCTATGTGGCGAAAAAGGCCGCCGAATTTCTTGGCAGACCGCTCGATTCCCTTAACCTGATCAGCCTGCATCTGGGCAACGGGGCCAGCGCCGCCGCCATCCAGCAGGGACGATGTATCGACACCTCCATGGGCCTCACCCCCCTTGAAGGGTTGATCATGGGCACCCGCTGCGGGGATCTCGATCCGGCGATCATCTTTTACCTGACGCGGGAAACCGGCCTTGCCTCCGGGGAGATCGAGACGATCCTCAACAGGGAAAGCGGCCTCAAGGGGATCTGCGGGGTCAACGACATGCGCAGCGTGGGGGAGCTGGCAGCAGGGGGCGACAGGGAAGCGCAGCTTGCCATCAGCATGTACTGTTACCGGATCAAGAAATACATCGGCGCCTACCATGCGGCGCTGGGGGGGCTGGACGGACTGATCTTCACCGGCGGCATCGGGGAGAACGCGGATTTTATCCGGGCAGGATGCTGCGCAGGCCTGGCCCATCTGGGCCTGGAACTGGATGAGGGGAAAAACCGGGGATCACGAGAAGGATGCGCCGCCCTGGAGGACAGGGCCAGCCGGGTGAGAATCCTGATTATCCCCACCAACGAAGAGCTGGAGATTGCCGAACAGACCGTCGCCTGTCTGGGGACGGAATAGTCAGGCCGGAGTGAATCAGAACTTTCGCGGCAGCGGAGAAGAATCCTTGCGGCCGTCAATAATCTTTTGCAGTTGCTGACGTTCGGCCCGCACGTCCTGCAGTTCGTCCTGAATGGCCAGCCCCTCCTCCGGCGAGGCGGAAAGCAGCAGCCTTTCCAGCCGTTCCACCTGCTGCTGCGCCCGATAGAGTTCCCGCGCCAGATCCCGTAAGCCGTTATTCATAAATAACCTTGACTTGAACAACCCTGCATTGCCCGAAAGGCGGTCAAGGCCGCGCCGTCCAATCCCGCTCTGTCCGTGGTGATAATTCTGACCGGAATATCGGCCATAATTCCGGCCATCCGCCCTTTGCTGAGGAAACGAGCCATGAATTTTTTCTGGTCAAAGACGGGCAGGAGACGGGGAAGCATGCCGCCTCCCAGATAGAGGCCCCCGGTAGAGAGAAATTTCAGCGCCATGTTCCCGGCTTCCGCCGCCAGGACAGCGAAAAATATCTCCAGGGTCAGACGGGCGACCTCACCCTCTTTTTTCAGGGCCTGGCCCAGGAGAACCGGGGTAAGATCGCAGGCCGCAGCCAACTCCTCCTCTAACTCCGCAGGCGCCTTCATCCCCGCCCCTTCAGTCAGGTAGCGATAGATATTCGTGATGCCTTTCCCTGAGCAGACCAGCTCATAGCTCACATGCCCGTGTTTTGCCTGTAAAAAAGAAAGCAGTGCCTGTTCCAGCTCCGAAGCGGGCGCAAAATCGGCATGCCCCCCTTCCGAGGAGCATGCCGTATAGTCCGTACCATTCCAGCAAAGATAGGCCTCGCCCAGCCCTGTCCCTGGGGCAAGAACCGCCATGCTCCCGTGCGGAACCGGCGTGCCGGCATTTACCACCAGAAGATCATGCGGGTGCAAACTTGAGACTGCCTGAGCCGCAGCCACCAGGTCGTTCAGCAAAATAACCCCGGCAAGCTGAAATTGTTCCCGCAAGGCCTCCTGATCAATGAGCCAGCCAAGGTTGGTTATCCGGGCCTTCCCGCCCGCAACCGGCCCGGCCACGCCAAAGGCTGCTATCTGCGGATGCCCTTCGGAGCTGCGCAGAAACTCCGCAATTATTCCGGCGAAATCGCCATAGCCGCCGCAGGCAAAGCGCTGCTCCCTGACCAGGGCATAGCCTTGCCCTGTTGTGGCATACAGGGCAAGGAGGGCTTTTGTTCCGCCCAGATCTCCAGCCAGGAAATAACCCATTTTTCTCTTTTTAGGAGTCGTCAAGAAATAACCTGTACAATCCTGACCGCAAGTGTACGGCTCCTTATGCCGTTTTAGCCACACAAAACGTCCAAATTGTTTTTTTACAACGGCTTACTCCCCGCCCCCCTCAACCAGACGGGTAAGATGTCCGATATTGTCACGGAGCATCATGGCCTGAGAGGTTACCGCCTCGGAGGTTGCGGCCAGCTCCTCGGCGTTGGCCGCCATTTGCTGGGTAACGGTGTCCATCTCAATCATGGCCTTATGGATCTGGAGAACCCCCAGGGTCTGCTCCCGGGAGGCCGTGGAAATCTCGGCCACCAGCACCGCAACCTTGCGCGATCCAGCCACCACATCCATAGATTCCACCACCACCTCATTCACCTTTTGCAGGCCATCATTAACATTGCCGATGGCCCGTTCGATCAGATCACTGGAGTTTCTTGCCGATTGGGCGGTGCGTTGGGCAAGATTGCGCACCTCATCGGCAACCACAGCGAAGCCCGCGCCCTGAACCCCGGCCCTGGCCGCTTCCACTGCCGCATTCAAGGCGAGCAGATTGGTCTGAAAGGCGATCGCCTCAATCTCCCGAATAATTGAAGCGATGGCGTCACTGTCTTTTTTGATGTTCTGCATGGAGGCCTGCATAGCTGCCACATTGACATTCGCCCTGGCGCCAATCGCCTCATTCTGCTTCATTCCAGAATCAGCCGTCGCGGCGTTGCTGTCATTCTGCTGCACCATGGCGGTGATCTCTTCCAGGGAAGCGCTGGTCTTCTCCAGCGATTCCGCCATCTCCGCAGCCATTTCCGCCACCATCTGAGAGGTGCTGGCCGTGGTACGGGCCTCTTCGGAGATTCGATCGGCGCTCTCATCCAGTTCACTGACAATATTATTGATGGAGCGAACCAGCACCTGCACGATAACAAAGGCGAACAGGCCAACGCTCATGAGAGAGAGAATCCCACCGATTATGAAAACCAGACCGAATCTCTTCACCTCGCTCATGGCCTTTTCCTTGGTCAGTTCCTGCCCTCTGCGCAACTCATCAACCGCAGCCTTGGTGCTTGCCATCAAGCTGGAATACCTTTCAAAAAATTCTCCGTCAAAGGCCGCCAGAGCGGTGGCCTTGTCTCCTTTTACCAGAGAGGGCAGGATATTTTTATTAATGATCTCGGCCATCTTCGGCCAGGAGGCCGCCAGCTCGTCATAGGAGGCCACTACCGCCGAGGCTCTGTCCAGAGCATGGCATGAGGCGCAATACACTTCTTTGCCTCCGGAGTTAACAATATTTTCCCCCATTTCGGCAATGGCCTCGTCAAACCTCTTACTGGTGCTTTTAAGACCATTCAAGGCCTCCGGATCATATTCCAGGATCTGATCCTTGAGCATACTGTTGAGGTGGCTGAGGTTAAGACGGGTTCTGGCCAGATTGTCAACATAACCCATCTTGAGTTCGATGCCGGTGTACATCGAGCCGCCGATCTGCACCCGCTGGATGATAAGATGGGCGATCACGACACTTGAAACCATGGACAAGCCAACAAAACCAACAAGGAAAAAAAGTTTTCCCCGCAGACTCAACCGCTCAAACCATTCTTTCATAACAACTCCTCATGCCTGGCATCATTATGCCGTTATTAAAAAACAGGGGAGGCTTGCTCCTGTTCAACGACAATGGCTGTTTTCATAATGGTCTTTGAAACCCATATCCACAGGTTTTTATTATATCTTATAGTCCTGCTTTTTTTACCACATATTTTTCTCAACTATCCAGCTCCGGGCCAGTATAATTTTTTTTACCCGGTTCAGTAACAATTTGCCGCCAGCCTGTCTGGTTTCAAGGCCTTTTATAGCCCTGCCCGGAAAAACACCATCCCCTGACTGGTACAAAACAAGCATGTTTCCTCCCAACCTCCCGGAACAACAACATAAAAAATCAAATTACTACGGCAATTCCTCGCTATCTGTTCAAAGTTTTGTATCTTGCCAATCTTCGCCCGCCCAAGGATACCGCATGTAACATTCTATAATTACTATAAAAAATTATAGAAAGCTAAAAACACAAAGCCTGGCACACTTGTTGCTTAACATAAAAATAACTCTTATCTCCTTTCTCCTTAAAAGAAGATCGACTTTCCAACAAAGTCGATCTTCTTTTTTTTGCCCAAATTTTTTTGCTGTTTGCACTCTGCGCCCAAGCCCGATATATTACCGATCCTGTGGCCGTCGACGCCTTGCCCGTCAATTAGCCGTTGCCACAAAATAATATCGTCAACTGAATGGCCAAAATGGCCAGGAAGGCCGAGGTTTATTTCGTAACGGCTCCTAAAGATCCCGCAGCCAACCCTCCCTGAACCCGGCAAGGGGGTTCGGTTTAAAACCCTTTAGGTATAAGAACCATTAATTACCCGTGCTTTTGGGGCCGTTTCCCTCCTGTAGCTTCAGGTTCAAGAGAGCACCAGACTCCATGATCCACCCCTTTATTTTAGCGCCCATGGCCGGTTGCACCGATCTGCCCTTTCGCCTGCTTTGCAGAGAATATGGGGCAGACCTCTGCTATTCCGAGATGATCGACTGCCACGACCTGGTAGCCCTGAAGCCAGACTGCCTGGAACTGCTCCAGACCAATGTCGCGGAGCAACCGGTAGCCATGCAGCTTTTCGGCAGCGATCCCGCCACCATGGGAGAAGCTGCGGCAATCCTGAGCGAATACCCCATTGCCTGTATCGATATCAACCTGGGCTGTCCCATGGAAAAAGTTATCCAGCAGGGCGCAGGAGCCGCCTTGATGAAAAACCCGCGCCTCGCTGAAAAAATTATCACCTCTGTCTGCAAAAACTCAACCAAGCCGGTAACGATCAAGATCCGCTCCGGCTGGAACCAGCACACCATTACCGCCCCGGAGATTGCCAGAATTGCCGAAGACGCTGGCGCCCAAGCCATTGCCATCCATGCCCGCACCTGGAGCGACGGTTTCACCGGCCCCATTGACCACCGGGTAATCCTGCAAACCATGGCAAAAGTTTCCCTGCCGGTTTTTGCCAACGGCGATATCACCTCTCACGAGCAAGGCTTGGCCCTGCTGAAGAAAATCGGCTGCGCCGGGGTCATGATCGGCCGGGCCGCCCTGGGCGCCCCCTGGATCTTTTCCGGGGCCGTGAACCAGCATCCTTCCATGGCCTACAGGATCAAAGCCCTGCTGCGCCACCTTGAACTGGCCGAAACCCACCTTGGCCCAGAACCAGGCCTTTCCAAAATCAGAAACCATGCCTGGAAATACTTTCGCGGCACAACCACTGGCCCCGCCATCCGCAAACAGATCGACGCCGCCACCACCTACCCGGAGCTGAAGACTGTTATCCACACCCTTGCCGAGCGGTTTTTTCCGCCATCTGCCAGGGCAAATGAGGAGCGCGACAATCAGCGGCCATAAGGCGAAGATGAATACTTTGACTTATTCTGCGTCGATGAGGTAAAAAAGAAACTATGTATATTAATATCAGCCAAGACCCGCCGGCCAATGCCTTAGAGCTCAAGAAAAGATATCTCCGCCTCATCCCGTATCTCCTGGCCCTGATCTTTTGCGCCATCCTGCTTGCGGTTTTCCAGATTGTTTTTGGTTCGGCCCATGGCGACCTCATTGAAAACATCGCCCTTGTTCTTTTCGTGGGGCCGGGCCTGGGATTTTTCTATTTTGCCGAAAAGCTCCATGACCATAAAACGCTTTCCGCAAAACAGACCAAGGAGATTGAAGACCTCTGTCGGCAAGATCCAGATATTGCCGCCTATTGCGCCAAGGTCTCGCTGCTGGAGAGAAAACTTATCAAGGCGGAATATGAGGCCTGCAAAGCGTGGTTTGAAGATCTGCCGGTGAAGACAACCTGAAACAGCAAGGAGGTCATCATGAAAATACTTGTCGTTTATTACTCCATGTATGGACACCTCTATAAAATGGCGCAGGCCATCGCAGAGGGGGCTCACCTGGTCGAGGGGGTCGAGGTCGATCTGCGACGGGTTCCGGAAACACTCCCGGAAGCGGTCTTGGAGAAGATGGGCGCGACCGCAGCGCAGAAGCAGCAAGCCCAGGTGCCCATCTGCACCGTGGCCGAAATGGGAGCAGCCGAGGCGATCATCTTTGGCACCCCCACCCGCTTTGGCGGCATGTGCGGGCAAATGCGACAATTCCTTGATGCCACCGGACATCTGTGGCAAAGCGGCGCCCTGGTCGGCAAGGCAGGCAGCGTCTTCACCAGTTCGAATACCCAGCATGGCGGGCAGGAATCCACAATCCTGGGCTTCCACACCACCCTGCTCCATCACGGCATGGTCATCGTTGGCCTGCCCTACAGCTTTCAGGGCCAGATGATCGCGGCGGAGATCAGCGGCTGTTCCCCCTATGGCGCCTCTACTATCGCCGGAGTGGACGGCAGCCGTCTCCCCAGCGAAAATGAGCTTGCCGGGGCGCGCTTCCAGGGGCAGCACGTTGCCAAAATTGCCAAAAAGCTTGCAGCTTAAACGACACCATCTAAAAAGAAGAAACAACGAAGACAACATGCCTGACGATTTATGGCAAAACATGATTCTTACCGGCGAGCTTGGCCGTCACCAGGTGCACTTTTTTAACAACACCGGCTCAACCAACGATCTCGCCCTGGACTTAAGCAATACCGGGGCGGCGGACGGCACCCTGGTCGTGGCCGATGGCCAGAGCGCGGGCCGAGGCCGTCTTGCGGGCCGAACCTGGCTGTCGCCACCCGGAACCGGGCTCTATTTTTCCCTGATCCTGCGTCCGCGTCTTGCCCCGGCGGACTTCCCCAAGCTCACCCTGGCCGCAGGTCTTGCCCTGTGCAAGGGGCTGGAAAGCCACCTCCATTGCCAGCCTGGGCTGAAATGGCCAAACGATCTTTTCCTGCACGGCAAAAAATGCGGCGGCATCCTCATCGAAACGCAAGGCTTGACAGGAGCCGGGCAGACTGCGGTAGTGATTGGCCTTGGCCTTAATGTCAACACCCCGGCAGAGAAATTTGGGGTCGAGCTGCGCCCCAAGGCCACCTCGCTGCTGGCGGAAACCGGCGCGGCCCATAAACGAGGCCCTCTGCTGGCGGCCATTCTCTGCGAGCTGGATCAGATGGTGACCAGACTGGAACAGGCTGATTTTTCAGGCATCCTGGCCGAGTGGCGGCAACGGGATATCCACGCCGGGCGGCAGGTTTCCTGGATAAACAGTCAAGGCCGGATCATCACCGGCATCTCCCTTGGCCCAGACGAAGAAGGATTTCTCCAGCTCCGGGATGGCCAGGGCCAGAAGCACGCCGTTATCTCCGGGGATATCTCCCTTGCGCACCAATAAAAAAGGGGCGCCAAAAACCCGGCACCCCTTTCACTCACTGTTTTTCAAAAATTAAAGCTGAGTTGAGCAGCTTGCCTGCTCAAACGAAACTTATGCCCTCTGGGTGCAAGTAACAGCTTGGTACCGAGAAATACGGACAGCCTCCAAACTGTAACTGTTCAGCAGTGCCGCAGATGCGCGTGTCAATCGTCGGCAGCAGTGCCCGACCAAGAGGCCTGCTCATGTGCTATTGCACATGAGCAGGCCGATGACAAAGCAGATGTGGTGCTGCTGGACAGTTACAAATCAATACCGATAATGATCCGCCTTGTAAGGCCCGCCCACCGGCACATCAATATAGGCGGCCTGCACCTTGGAAAGCTCGGTGAGATGCACGCCGAGTTTCTTGAGATGGAGGCGGGCCACCTTCTCATCCAGCACCTTAGGCAGCACATAGACCTTTTTCTCATACTTCTTGGCGTTGGCAAAAAGCTCGATCTGGGCCAGCACCTGGTTGGTGAAGGAGGCGGACATCACGAAGCTCGGATGGCCGGTGGCGCAACCCAGGTTCACCAGGCGGCCTTCAGCCAGCAGGGTGATCTTCTTGCCATCGGGGAAAATGATATGATCAACCTGGGGCTTGATGTTTTCCCAGGTATATTTGCGCAGCGAGGCCACGTCGATCTCCGAGTCGAAATGACCGATATTGCAGACAATAGCCTCGTCCTTCATGGCCTGTATATGGGCATGATTGATGACCTTCTCGTTGCCGGTGCAGGTAACGAAGATATCGCCCTGGGAGGCCGCTTCTTCCATGGTCATCACCCGGTAGCCTTCCATGGCCGCCTGAAGCGCGCAGATCGGGTCGATCTCAGTGACCCACACCTGAGCCCCCAGGCCACGGAAGGCCTGAGCGCAGCCCTTGCCCACATCGCCGTAGCCAAGGATCACCGCGAGCTTGCCGGCCACCATCACGTCAGTGGCGCGCTTGATCCCGTCCATCAATGATTCACGGCAGCCGTAGAGGTTGTCGAACTTGGACTTGGTCACCGAGTCATTGACATTCATGGCCGGGAAGAGCAAGCCGCCAGCCTTTTCCATCTGGTAGAGGCGATGCACCCCGGTGGTGGTTTCCTCGGTCACTCCCCGGATGGCCTTGGCGGCGGCGCTCCATTTCTGGCTGTCCTCGGCAAAGTCCTGCTTGAGTACGGCCAGCACGGCCTGCCATTCCTCGTTGTCACTCTTTTTCGCCGCAGGCACCTTGCCAGCCTTCTCGAACTCGGCCCCCTTATGTACCAGCAGGGTGGCGTCGCCGCCGTCGTCGAGGATCATGTTGGGCGGCAGGCCGTCCGGCCAGGTCAGGGCCTTTTCCGTACACCACCAGTATTCCTCAATGCTTTCCCCTTTCCAGGCATAAACCGGGATGCCGACTGCGGCAATGGCGGCGGCAGCGTGGTCCTGGGTGGAAAAGATGTTGCAGGAGGCCCAGCGTACCTTAGCGCCCAGCGCGACCAGGGTCTCGATCAGGACTGCGGTCTGGATGGTCATGTGCAGGGAGCCTGAGATCCGCGCGCCCTTGAGGGGCTGCTTTTTGCCAAACTCCTCACGCAAGGCCATGAGGCCTGGCATCTCGGTTTCCGCGATCCGAATTTCCTTACGGCCCCAATCTGCCAGACTTAAGTCCGCCACCTTGAAATCGGCCAGTTTGTTGGCCGGAGCCTTCTTTGTGGGTGCCTTTTTTGCTGCTGCCTTCATCATTGTTTTCTCCTGACTGCGTCTTGGCGCAGGATGGGTCGTGATTAATTGTCGAAATCGCGGATCAATACAGATCTGAAAAAGCCACGATACAGCAGTGGTCGCCTTGTCTTTGAACTTAGATGCGAATCTAGGCTATCTTTCCCTTTTCAGGCAAGACAGATTTTGATCCCAGCGGCATCCCGCAGGATCTCGGCCTTGTCGGTGCGCTCCCAGGTGAACTCTTCCCGCTCCCGGCCAAAGTGGCCGTAGGCGGCGGTCTTTCTGTAGATCGGGCGCAACAGATCAAGATGCTGGATGATCGCCTTGGGTCGCAGATCAAAATGCGTCTCAATAAGCGCCTTGATTCGCTCATCGCTGATCTTGCCGGTGCCAAAGGAGTTGACATTGATGGAGACCGGCCTGGATATGCCGATGGCATAGGCGATCTGTACCTCGATCTCGGTGGCGATTCCGGCGGCCACCAGATTTTTGGCTACATAGCGGCCCATGTAGGAAGAAGAGCGGTCCACCTTGGAAGGATCCTTGCCGGAAAAAGCGCCGCCACCGTGGGAGCCCATGCCGCCGTAAGTGTCAACGATGATCTTGCGCCCGGTAACCCCGCAGTCGCCTACCGGGCCGCCGATAACAAAACGTCCGGTGGGATTAATAAAGTACTTGGTGTTGCTGTCCACCATCCCGGCTGGAATTATGACCTTGATGATCTCCTCCATTACCCCTTCCTTGAGATCCTCATAATCAACCTCAGGGGAATGCTGGGTGGAGAGGACAATGGCCTCGACCCGCTTGGGCCTCTTGTTTTCGTATTCAATGGTGACCTGGCTCTTGGCATCCGGCCTCAACCAGGGGAGAATCCCGGCCTTGCGCACCTCCGCCTGCCGCTTTACAAGCCGGTGGGCATAGGTGATGGGCATGGGCATCAGCACCTTGGTTTGGTCGCAGGCAAAGCCGAACATCAACCCCTGGTCGCCAGCCCCCTGATCCAGATCTATCCCGGAGCCCTCGTTGACGCCCATGGCGATATCGGCGGACTGCTTGTCAATGCTGGTGAGTACCGCGCAGGATTGCCAGTCAAACCCCATCTCGGAAGAATTGTACCCGATTTCCCGCACCGTTTCCCGCACCACCTGCGGCATGTCCACCCAGGCCGAGGTGGTGATCTCGCCGGCGATTATGGCCATGCCGGTGGTGACCAAGGTTTCACAGCCGACTCTGGCATACTTGTCCTGGGCCAGGATGGCGTCAAGGATCGCATCCGAGATCTGATCGGCAACCTTGTCCGGATGGCCTTCGGAAACAGACTCCGAGGTAAAGAGATAATTTGACATTCCATTCCTCATGAATTTTCAGTGAAAAGTAACAGGCTGCGCGACAGCCCCGAACTTGCTACTTTTATTAAAATACAGGGAGTTGTCAATAAGAATCCCTGAAAAATCAGAGCGAAAAGCATTTTTTCGCCCGGAGGGCCTAAGTTTCGTTTGAGCAGGCAAGCTGCTCAACTCAGCTTTATCAGGGCAGACACCTTTTTGCGAGGCCAGCAAGATAGTCCATTCCAAAATTGTCTTTCCTTTGGTATGGTTTCCTCTCTTTATGGAAACTGGCGCTCTGGCCTTTCCTGTAACCTGATTTATGATTGCGACCACATGACAGCAAACAAGCATCTGCAAATAAAAGAAATCACGGACGGCCAGGCAGTGCGCGACCTTTTCCTGGTTCGGGAGATAACCCTGGGCGAAACCAAGACAGGAAAACCCTACCTGAGCCTGGTTCTGCTGGACGCCACCGGCGAGATCTCCGGCCGGGTCTGGGAGAAGGCCGAACAGCTCATGGGCGAATGCCCGGTTGGGGCGATTGTTTCCGTTACCGCTCAGGCCCAGGCCTATAAAGGTGTCCTCCAGCTCCGGATCGACAACCTGCGCCGGATACCGGACAGCAAGGTTGACCTGGGCCTGTTTATCCCCAGCACCCAGGGCAATATCCCCCTCATGGCCAGGGAGCTGGTCAAGCTGGCGGACAGCGTGAAAAACCCCTTTCTGAAGGATCTGCTCCTCGCCCTGTTCGAGGAGCACCGCCTCATGCAATCATTTAAAAAAGCGCCCGCCGCCAAGATCATGCACCATGCCTACATAGGCGGCCTGCTGGAACACACCCTGGCCGTAGCCCGCCTGGCGGACAGCATCAGCGCTCTCTACCCGAGCCTGGATCGCTCCCTGCTCATAGCCGGGGCACTCCTCCACGACCTTGGCAAGCTCAAGGAATTCAACTTCGAATCCTTCCCCTTCGATTACTCGGATCGAGGCCGCCTGGTTGGGCACATGGTTCTGGGGATCGAGATGATTCAGGAAAAAATCAACGGCATCTCCGGGTTTCCGGAAGAGCTGGCCGACCGGCTCAAGCACCTTATTTTAAGCCATCATGGCCGCCATGAATTCGGCTCCCCCTCCCTGCCCATGATGCAGGAGGCCTTTGCCTTGAACTTTCTTGATGATCTCGACGCCAAGATCAATTACCTGGATCGCCTGGCAGGACAGGTAAAAGGCGAGGGGTATCAATGGACGGAATTTCAGCGCAATCTGGAGCGGTTTCTTTTTGTCCGGGGTCACGCCAGCAATGAGGCCGAACCCGCCGCCAAAGAAGACTCTGCGACTGACGACCAGCGCCAGCGTAATCTGTTCTGATTTTCCTCAGGAACAACCTGAAAAACTACGGCCCATCCGGAAGCCGCTCTGGATGAGCCTTGGGCACAAAACAAAATCAAAAACCGTAACTGTTCAGCAGTGCCGCAGATGCTCACCCCTGCGGGGTATAAAATCCAGAGGCCTGCAAAGTGTGCTAGTATACACGAGTAGGCCGATGACAACGCAGATGCGGTGCTGCTGGACAGTTACAAACTCAGTACACCCAACGGCCACCAGTGTAGCGAAAAATCTCCGTAACCTGGATCTCGCTGGTCGACAGGCCCGGATGTTCCTTCATTTTTTGCAGGCTCTCCCCTTCTTTCTCCATCATCTTCTGGGCATAGCGGATAATCCCCACATAGGGCGTGACCTTGGAATCAGTGCCACGCACCTCCCGCACACAGTCCGCCCCATAGCAGATATAACGCCCGACCAGGCGGCCATTGGCAGCCGGTTCCGGCTTAAGCTCCCGGCTGTTCTGCTGACTGACCTGCCCTAATCGGGACATCCAGCCTTGAGTGAAAATCTCAAAACTTGTCAAAACAGCAGAAGGCACCGCTTCCCCGGCCAGGGCCGACCCGCAAAGGCCCGGTAACAGCGCCAGCGCGACAACCACCAGACCCCACTGTTTCCCTGACCTGACAAAACAATAACTTTGCATGCGTATTTTCTCCGCCTCCTGAAAAAGGCAGCCGACCGTACAATCGGCTGCCCTCATCTCGTCAGCAAGAATGAGCGGACTTATTGCATGATCTTGAACTCGACCCGCCGGTTAAGCTCCCTGCCGCTTTTCTTCCTGTTGTCCGCCATGGGATGCATCTCGCCATGTCCTGCGGTGCTAAGGTTCTCGGCCTTCACCCCTTTTTGCACCAGATAAACCTTGACCGCCTTGGCCCGACGCTCGGAAAGCTTCTGGTTATACGCCTCGCTACCCATGTTGCAGGTATGACCTTCGACAACCACCTTAAGCCCTGGCCGCGCTTTCAGGATCCCGGCTGCCACATCCAGCACCGGCGCGAACTCCGGCTTGACAACCGCCTTGTCAAAATCAAAGTTGATGCCGCGCAGAACAACACGCTCTACCACCACCGGCGGTTTGGGCGGCTCCGGTTTGGGCGGCTCCGGCTTGGGCGGCACAACAGGCGCAGGCGCCGGGGCCTTCTCCAGAAAAACCTTTTCCAGAAAATCAGCCAGATCGCTTCCCTGAACAAGGGCCTCGGCCGTAGTGGCAAAACCACAGCCGCCAGCCGTGGCAATCGCCTGCATTGCCGCCTTGCCTGCCGGATTATTGCCGATCAGCACAGTGTAGATGCAGAGCCGGTCGCCATAGGCCTTTTTCAGTTCCTCAGCGGCCTGAAGAGGATTAGCCTTCTCGGTGTTCATCCCGTCACTGACCACGATCACGGCGATACGGCCCTTGCTTGTCTTCAGGGTCTCGATGCTTTCCGTGAGGGGGCTGGCCAGGGGGGTCACGCCATCCGTCTTGGCCAGCGTGACTGCGGCGGCAAGTTCAACGGAATCATAGGCCTTCATCCCGTAGACAAGCTTGCTGTCCTGCCGGTTCGCCCCCATGATCGGCCCGAACACATGCAGGCCGGCATCCAGTTTCAGACCGGCAATGGCGGTATTCATGCGCAGCAGCAGATTCTGGGCGATACTGAATTTCTGATTTTCCTGATAGCTTTCAGACATGGACTCAGATCCGTCCAGCACAAACAGGGCTGTCTCCACCTTCTGCACATAACCCTGTTTAAGCTTGGTGGCAAGAGATCCGGCATCATGGGGCAGATTCGCCTGTTTCGCAACGCAGGCTGCAAGAAACCCGACACACATCAGACACAACAAAACTTTCCATTTTCGCATAACCTCTCCTCCTTCCTTTAGCTTATTGAATTACAGCTTGATTTTAATCTTTTCGTTTGCTTGAGTTATTTATTATCTCTTAAACAACCAAAGAATGGCAAGAAAAAACCCGAAGCAGGGTGTCGGAAATGAGCCCTGCCGGACACACCCTAATCTCCGCACCACTCCCTAGCATTCTGGAACATCCTGAACCAGGGCGAGACCTCCAGCCGCTTCATCTCCTCTGGCAGCCAGTGGCATTGCCAGGGCAAAAAGGCCCGTTCCGGATGCGGCATCATGGCCAGATGACGGCCATCCGGCGAACAAAGCCCGGTAAGGCCGCCTGGTGAACCATTGGGGTTCAAGGGATAGGCCTCGGTCGGCTGGCCGGCATCGTCCACATAGGCCAGGGTAGCAAGGTTGCCAGCCAGCACCTGCGCCTTGATGGCCGGATCAGGAAAATGGAGAAAGCCTTCCCCATGATCCACGTGGATGCCGAAAACCAGATCCTCCATGCCCTTGAGCATCATGGCCGGACTCGGCAGCACCTTGACCGTAACCCAGCGCGACTCGAAGCGACCTGAGACATTATGGATAAACCGGGGCTGCTGCTGGGCCGACAATCCCTGCCAGGGCACCAGCCCCAGCAGACCAAAGAGCTGACAGCCATTGCAGATCCCCAGAGTGAAGGTGTCGGGGCGGTCGTAAAAGGCCTGAAACATGGCCTTGAGCCTTGCGTTAAAAAGGATCGTGGCAGCCCAGCCCTTGGCGGACTCTGGCACGTCGGCGTAGGAAAAGCCCCCCACCGCGGCCAGACCCCGGAAGCCATCCAGGGTAATACGCCCGGCCAGCAGATCGGTCATGGTCACGTCCCAGGGCTCAAAACCTGCGGCATAAAAGGCCGAGGTCATCTCCCGGTCGGAATTGGAGCCCTCGTCACGCAGGATGGCAACCTTTGGCTTGTTGGTCTTGGCAAGCACTTCGGCGGCGGTTTTTTCCGGGGTAAAACTTAAGCGGTAGGTCGGCCCCAGGCGGTCGTAGATATTTTTCTTCTCCTCCTCGGCGCAGGCGGGCTTGACCTGGAGAAGCTCCAACTGATAGCTGGTTTCCTCCCACCATTGGCGTAAAAGCCGCATATCCTCAGCAAGAACCATTACCCCATTATAGCTGAGCCGAATATCCTTGGCCGCCGTGGTTTTTCCAATAAATACAACCGGCACCCCGTATCCCGCCAAAATCTGTCGCACCGCCTGCTGCTGCCCGGCCCCGCATTCCACAACCAGCCCCAGCTCTTCGCTGAACAGGGCTTCAATGGCGGTGCCCGTTCCGGTCATAACCAGATCCAGGCCGCAGTTGCCGCTAAAGGCCATCTCCAGCAAGGTGGTGATCAAGCCTCCGTCGCTGCGATCGTGGCCCGCAGCAATCAGTCCTTGGTCAATCAGCTCCTGTACCGCGCAAAAGGCCTGTTTTACCTGGGCCGGGTTATCCATATCCGGCGACTCATTCCCAAGTTGGCCAAGGGTCTGAGCCAGGGCCGTGCCACCGAGCCGATGCCTGCCGCCGCCCAGATCCACCAGCATCAAGTCGCTGCCAGGCTGTTTGATATCCGGACTAACCACCTTGCTGATTTCCGCCATGGCCCCATAAACCGAGATCACCAATTCCCGGGGCGACTTGACCGTTTCGCTGCCCACCTTAGTGGCCATGGACAGGCTGTCCTTGCCGCCGTCCACGGCAATACCCACGGCAAGCATGGCCTCGCGCATGGCCAGGGCCGCGTCATACATGGCCGCGCCCTCGCCCTCCAGCTTGGGAGCCCACATCCAGTTGGCCGAGCATTTTACCTGTTCAAGATCCACCACCTTGGCCCAGACCAGATTAGTCAGGGCCTCGCCCACCGCCATTCGCGCCCCGGCTGCAGGGTTGACCAGCATTTTGATGGGCTGCTCGCCAATGGCGGTGGCTACCCCGGAGCGGGCAAAATGGCTCTGGGCCAAAACTGCCACATCGCTCACCGGCAGTTGCAACGGCCCGCAGCATTGCTGCCGCACAATCAGGCCAGTCACCGCCCTGTCCACCTTGTTGGTAAGAAAACGCTTGGAGCCCACGGAAAGCAGGCGCAGAACATTATGCAGGACATCCTTCACGCTGAGACCCTGCAGCACCAGGGGTTTTAGTCCCGACTCCCGCCGGTTATCGGTAAAGGTCTTGATCGGCACATTGCCCAGCAGCTCATTAAGCTCTATATCCACCGGAGTGGAGCCATCCAGATTGTCATGCACCACAAAACGGAGATCGCCGGTCACCTCGCCCAACACCTCGCAGGCCACCTTTTCCCGAACGCAGATGGCCTGAAATCTGGCGATATTTTCGGGCCGGATCAGAAAGCCGTTGCGCTCCTGGTACTCGGCCACATAGATCTCCAGCACGCTCATGGTGGGGTCGCCCACCCGAATATTGCGAATCTCGATGCGACCGCCGGATTTTTCCACCAGCTCCTTCAAGACATTGGCCGGGCCACCCGCGCCCTGATCGTGGATCACGTCAATCAGGGTTTTGTCGCCCATTTCGTTGCAGGCCCGGATCACCCGGTTCATCTTCTGCTCCATCTCGGCATCGCCGCGCTGGACCGCGTCAAAATCAAGTTCGCTGACATTTTCACCCTGAAGCATACTGGAAGCGGCCCCGCCGCCAAACCCTACCCGATAGGCCGGGCCGCCCACCTGGACGATGAGCATGCCTTTTTCTTCCTTGGCCTTGGCGGTGTGCCGCGCATCGATCTGGCCCACCCCTGCGGTAAACATGATCGGCTTTAAAAAGCCCCAGCGCTCGCCGTTATCCAGACGCAGGTCAAAGGAACGGGTGAACCCCAGAATAAGGGGCTCGCCGAATTTGTTGCCATAATCCGAGGCGCCATTGCTGGCCTCGATCTCGATGGTCAGGGCGTTAGCCAGGTTATCCGGGCAAGGGTAGTGAGACTCCCAGGGCAGGTCATAGCCGGGGATATGGAGATTGGCCACACAGTAACCTGCGGTCCCGGCCATGACAAAACCGCCCTTGCCGGTGCCCTGCACGTCGCGAATCCGGCCGCCGGTGCCGGTCTCGGCTCCAGGAAACGGGGCGACCCCGGTGGGAAAGTTATGGGTCTCGGCGGTGAGCAGCACATGGTAGACCACCTCCTGGGGGGAAAGCGGGGACGGCGCGCCGGGCTCCTCCGGGATGAGAGTAGTGAGGCGGTGGCCCTCAACAGCGCTGGAGTTGTCCTTGAAGGCAATAACGCTGCCTTGGGGATGGGCGGTAAGGGTGGAGGTGACCAACTCAAACAGATTATCCTTCTGCTCTACGCCATCGATAATCTGTCGGCCCCGAAAAAACCCGTGCCGGGAATGTTCGGAGTTGGCATTGTTAAGATCCATGATCTCGACAATGGTAGGATTGCGCTTATGCTTAACAACAAAGTAATCGTAGTAGAAATTCCGGTCCCATTCATCCATGGAGATGCCCGGGATCGCCAACAGCCCATCCGGCCCCTGGCTGATAAGGTCGATGGTATACACCGGCTGCGGGACGACCCCGGTTTCAAAAGTAGTAAGCGGCGCAGGATAAAGACACTCCGTCATCCGGTCGTGGTTGGCGGCGACAAAGGCCACAAGATCATCACCCGCCGGCACCAGAAAACGACGGGAGCGTTCTACCCGGCTCACCGATTCCAAGCCGATGGCCCGGCAGATTGAGACCAGGTTCGACGACCAGGCCGTGGCGAAATTGAGCCGTGGCCCAAGTTCCACCACCCGTTCTCCGACAAGATGGGGGAGAACGGCGACCGTCTCGGCAAGAAAACCGTCCGCCAGCACCAGCCGCAGGCGGTCAAGTTCGACTTCAGTCAAGGAGGCTGTGCTTTCGATATTGAAACAGTACTCACGATTGCCATCAATGGCGCGGTACAACTGGCGGATTATCGTTCCCATGGTCTTATCCTGAAAATGTATGCACAAACAGCGACGAAAACAAACAAGTTCTCAACCTATCATTAAATCACACTTTTTTCCGCAGGAAATTGCATTGCTTCAACAAAAAGACCTTTTAATCTTGCCCTCCCCTTCTTGCGCCTTTATGATGTGGCCATGAATCAGTCTCAGAAAAACCTGCCCCTTTCTTTTGCCGGAATCATCGGGCAGAACAAGGCTAAAAAACTACTGCGCCGGGCCGTGGCACAAAACCGGCTGACCCATGCCTTTCTCTTCAAGGGCCCCATGGGGGTAGGCAAAAAAACCCTGGCCCGCACCTTTGCCGCCGCCCTCAACTGCCAGAAACAGGAAGGCCAAGAACCCTGCGGCCAGTGCCCTTCCTGTCGCAAGTTTCTTGCCGGCAGCCACCCGGACTTTATCGTAATCGAGCCGGAGGGTGCGGCCATCAAGATCAACCAGGTGCGCGAACTCAAAAAGGCCCTGGTCTTCCCTCCCTTTGCGGCGAAAATCCGGGTGGTGCTGCTCTGCGATATTCACACCATGCGGCGGGAGGCGGCCAACAGCCTGCTCAAAACCCTGGAAGAACCCCCCAGCCAGACCATGCTTATCCTCACCGCCGACGAGGCGGGCGATATTTTACCCACCATTCTTTCCCGCTGCCAGACCGTGCCTTTTGCCCCTCTCCCCCAGGCAGAGGTAGCGAAAATCCTAAGCCGGGAAGCAGACCTGGATCCGGAGAGCGCCGCCACCCTGGCCGCGATGGGCGAAGGCAGCCTGGGCCGCGCCAGACTGCTTCTAGCCAAGGATTTGCTGGGCTTGCGCCGGGAGATTATCGACCATCTGCTGCGCCTTGAGCCGGACACCCTGGCCACGATCCAGACGATCAGCGAGCTCGCCGAATCAACAGCCAGGCTTAAGGAGGATTTAGGCGAACTTCTGGAACTGCTCATCACCTGGATTCATGATCTTCTCCTCTTCAGCCATGGCGCGCCAGGCTCGATCATCAACCACGATCTTTACCCTGGCTTCCCGGCCGCCTGCCGCCGCTGGTCCGGCATTCAGCTCTTGGAGAGATTGCGTCTGCTGGACACGGCCCGGAAACAACTGGCTCGCAACTGCAACCCAACCGCTGTGTGCGAAGTACTTTTCTTTGGCCTGCTTTAATGTTATGATCGCTTTTTTTGACATAATTTATGAACTCGTAATAACGCAGAGGCGCAAAGGCGCAAAGTTTTCATCCTTTTATTTAAGCATCTTGCCTCTGCGTCTTGGCGTTACGTTTTTCAGTTGTTACGATCATCATTGTTGGCCCACGATTGCCAACCCTGAACCTCACCTATTTTGCAGCCAACTGGCTGTTTGAGTGCCATACATGAATAAAACTCCGGAAACACCCACTGAAGAGCTGGCCCACGAAGACCAGCACAATGCCCCGGAAACCTGCTACACCATTAAATTCCGGCCAGGGGACCAGTTTTTTTCCGCCGTCTCCCGCATTCAAAACCTCAAGGTCGATGAGCTGGTTATGGCCCAGACCGAACACGGCCTGGAACCGGCCACGATCCATGCCCGAACCCTGCCCTGTCCGGGACGAACCGATCCGCAAGGCCTGGGCAGCCATCTCATCGTCCGCCGGGGAACCCGGGACGAAACAGAAAAATTCACCCGTCTTCTTGAACGCGAACGGGAGGCCTTTGCCGTCTGCACCCGCTTCATCGCCACCCATGACCTGCCCATGAAGCTCATCAAGGTGGAGCGGTTTTTAAACGGCAGCAAGATTATCTTCTATTTCACCTCCGACACCAGGGTTGACTTTCGCGAACTGGTTAAAGATCTGGTTCAGGAATTCCGCACCAGGGTGGAGATCCGCCAGGTCGGAGTCCGCCACGAAACCAAGATGATCGGGGGCCTGGGCTGCTGCGGCCGGGAACTCTGCTGCTCATCGCACCTCAAGAACTTTGCCCCGGTTTCCATCAAGATGGCGAAGGAACAAGGGCTACCGCTCAACCCGGCCAAGATCTCCGGAATCTGCAACCGACTGCTCTGCTGCCTCACCTACGAGTACGACACTTACCACGCCATACGAAAGACCATGCCCAAACCAGGCAAGGCGATAACCGTGGGCGAAAAAAACTATAAGATTATCAAGGTCAACCCCCTGGAAGAAACCCTCGAGGTCTCCTGGGTGGACGGCCACGAAAGAAATATCATCCTTACCAAGGACGAATGGAGCCAAACCAGGGCGACGCAACCCGGCCAAGGTCAGGCGCCAGCCCCAGCTCCAGCCCAAACCACAGAGATGGAAGTCCCGGCCAGAAAGAAAAAGAGCAAACAACGCAAAGCCCCGGAAGGTTCCGGCCAATGAACGCCTATTATCTCACCACTCCGATTTTCTACGTCAACGCCCAGCCTCATCTGGGCCATGCCTATTCCACCGTGGTGGCGGACACCGTCTGCCGTTACCAGCGACTGCTGGGCAAGGACGTCCGCTTCCAGACCGGCACCGACGAACACGGCGACAAGATCGTCCATGCCGCAGCGGACGCCGGGGTTTCCGTGCAAGAGTATGTGGCAAAAATCAGCGCCATGTTCAGGGCCGCCTGGCCGCCGCTCGCTATTGTGCCGGACACCTTTGTCCGCACCACGGATCCAGCCCACATGGCAGTAGTCCAGGCTATTCTCCAGCAGGTTTACGACCAGGGCGACATCTATTTCAGCGAATACACCGGCCTCTACTGCAAGGGCTGCGAACGATTCCTCACCGAAAAAGAGCTGGTGGACGGCAAGTGTCCGGATCACCTCAGCGAACCGGCCCGGATCAGCGAGCAGAATTATTTTTTCAAGATGAGCAGGTACCAGGACTGGCTCATCGACCATATCACCAGGCACCCGGAGTTCATCACCCCGGAGCGCTACAAAAACGAGGTGCTCTCCTTCCTCAAGGAACCCCTGGAGGATCTCTGCATCTCCCGGCCCACCACCCGGCTCACCTGGGGCATCCCCCTGCCCTTTGACCATCGCTTTGTCACCTATGTCTGGTTCGACGCCCTGATCAACTACCTTTCCGGCCTCGGCTATCCCACGGGCCAGGATTTTGCCCGCTACTGGCCAGCAGCCGAACATCTCATCGCCAAGGATATCCTCAAGCCCCACGCCATCTACTGGCCCACCATGCTGAAAGCCCTGGGTCTTGAGCCATACCAGCGCCTGCATGTCCACGGCTACTGGAACATTAATGAAACCAAGATGTCCAAGAGTCTGGGCAACGTGGTGCGGCCCGGTGAGCTGGTGGCGGAATTCGGCGCAGATTCGCTGCGCTACTTTCTGCTCCGCGAGATGTCTTTCGGCCTGGATGCCGGGTTCTCGAAAGAGGCCCTGATTGCCCGCCACAACTCCGACCTGACCAACGATCTGGGCAACCTCTTTTCCCGTTCGCTGACCATGGTGAAAAACTTTACCGCCAGCGTTGTCCCGCAACCCGGCGAGCCCTCACCCCAGGATCAGGAACTGGTCGAAGCCGCCCTGACCATGCTGACCAAGTACCGCGAACAGATGGGCAAATTCGCCTTTCACCGAGCCCTGGCCGCAGTCTGGGAGGTAATCAGCCGGGCCAATAAATACATCGTTTCCACCCAGCCCTGGGAACTGGCCAAAGACCAGCAACAGGCCGCACGGCTGGGCACGGTACTCTACACCCTGCTGGAGACGCTGAGGCTCATCACCCTGACCCTGCGCCCCATCATGCCGGAAACCGCCGCCAAAATGGCCGAGGCCCTTGGCGCAGCAGACGAGAACAACCTCAACGATTGCGGGGTCTGGGGCCGACTCGCGCCAGGCGCCGCCATCACCCCTGGAGCGCAGCTTTTCCCCAGGCTGCAACGAGAAGAAAAAGACCACTTAAAACCAGCGAAGAACAAGACCATGCAAGAAGCAACGACCGAAAAGACCCCTGTCCCGGAAACCGCGCCGGAGGCCGAGGGCCTCATCACCTTCGAGGCCTTCCAGAACCTGGAATTGCGGGTGGCGGAAATCATCGCCGCCGAAAAGATCGCCAAATCGGAGCGTCTCCTCAAGCTGACAGTCAAGGCCCCGGAGGAACGCACCATTGTCGCGGGCATTGCCCAGCATTACCAGCCGGAGGAGCTGATTGGCCGCCAGGTGATCATTGTCGCCAACCTCAAACCGGCCAAATTGATGGGCGTGGCCTCCTTCGGCATGGTTCTGGCCGCCAAGGACGGGGACAGGCTGGTGCTTTCCGCGCTTTCCGGCCCGGTCGCTCCCGGCAGCAGGGTGGCATGAACCTCAAATCCCCCTCAAATACCGCCCTGCTGTACCGCAGCCTGGAGGCTCAGGCCAGCCAGCACCCTGTCCGCGCCATCAGGCTTGCCGGCGGCAGGCCTGAACCGCTGGGCCTTTTGCTCATTGACGACGGCCTTCCCGCAGCAGAGGTAGCCTCTGCCCTGGCCGGGCTGCGTTGTGCCGAACTGGCCCGCGCCGCCAAACTGGGCGGGGAGGCCAGCGGCCAAAGCGCCGCCGCTCGGGCCGAGGATTCCTGTCAGGTAACGGTGGAAGAACGCGCCCAGCTTTGGCGGCAACCGCAAAAAACCTCGCGGGCCGCTGGAATGGCGGGGTAATACGAAATGACCAAATTTCTTTTCAACAACAGCTTAGGAGCCGTTCCAAAAATAACCTGTGCCATTCTAACCGTTCCTTTACGGCTCCTTATGCCGTTTTTTGTTTATACGAAATAACCAGGTTTCTTTTCAACAACGGCTTAGGAGCCGTTCCAAAAATAACCTGTGCCATTCTGACCGTTCCTTTACGGCTCCTTATGCCGTTTTTTGTTTATACGAAATAACCAGGTTTCTTTTCAACAACGGCTTAGGAGCCGTTCCAAAAATAACCTGTGCCATTCTGACCGTTCCTTTACGGCTCCT
>Ga0208863_1000186_pt1 | contig 76299 bp, 75 predicted proteins | sample RifOxyD3_FD_184040 | JGI IMG/M metagenome (GOLD analysis project Ga0208863, IMG submission 184040) | Soil microbial communities from Rifle, Colorado - Rifle Oxygen_injection D3 (SPAdes) | ecosystem: Environmental > Terrestrial > Deep subsurface > Rock core/Sediment | place: Rifle, Colorado... | reverse complement strand
CAGCGCCAATGGCCATGGCGGTGCGCAGGGTCTCTGTGCACTGTGTCACGCCACAAGACACGGCAATGATCTCGGTGGCGACGCCTTTTTCTCGCAAACGCACGGCTTCTTCGATGGCGATTTCGTCAAACGGGTTCATGCTCATTTTGACGTTGGCGGTGTCTACACCCGTGTTGTCCGACTTCACGCGGACCTTCACGTTGTAGTCCACCACACGCTTGACTGCGACCAGGACTTTCATAACTGTCTCTTTCCAGATGGTTAAAAATTAGGCAAAAACGCATCGTACCGATGTCAATTTGATTGACGTGCACGTCAACTCGGGCATTCTATGCGGCCGCAACGACCAGCATGACCGCTGCAACAACATTCTTCACAATTTTCAAAAAAAGAACGACCGTGCTTTTATTATACGCACCGCACCATCATGCGGCTGAAACGACCCGCTGGTGAATGACGCGCTGCGGGTAGGGAATCTCAATGTGATGTTCGCGCAGCAGCCGCAAGATGTCCAGATTGATCAAGGAACGCAGATTGTCGCTGCCGTTTTCGGGGTCACCTATCCAGTAACCCAGCCTGAATTCCAGGCCATCTGCGCCAAAGGCCAGTAAAACCACCGAAGGGCCAGGATCCGCCAGCACCCGTTCCTGCGCGGCAGCCGCCTGCATCAGCAAACGCGACACCAGGTCGACATCGCTGTCATACGCGACCGACACATTGGTGGACTGCCAGACCTTGGGGTCAGCCAGAGACAGGTTTTCAACCCGGCTGGTAATCAGCATCTCGTTGGGCACAATGGATTCACGGCCGCTGAGCGAGCGGATCACGGTGTAGCGCGCATTGATTTCGGTGATGACGCCGCTGAAATTGTCAACCTGTACACTGTCGCCAATACGCATGCTGCGCTCGGCCAGAATGACAAAACCCGACACGTAATTGGCGGCCAGCTTTTGCAGGCCAAAACCAATACCCACGCCAATCGCACCGCCCAGTACCGACAGCGCCGTCAGGTCAATGCCAACGGCAGACAAGGCCAGCAACAGGCCGACAAACATCAGCAGCGCCCGGGCGGCATTGCTAAAGGCCTTGCGCAGACTCAACTCACCGCCCGTCGCCTTGCGCAGCAACCTGGCCTCGATGGCAGACGAAATCCACAAGCTGATGATCAGCACCAGGCCGGCCGTCAGGGTGCCTTCAATGATCTTGCGCACCGACAACTGGGCGCCCCCTACCGCCCAGCTGATCTGGTCCAGCTCGTCCATCACCAGCGGCAACAAGCCGCTGACCCAGAGCACCATAGCCAACCAGGCAATCCAGGAAATACTGCGCTCCAGCAAACGAATCAAGGGCGTGTCATTAAACGCCGCCTGCAACACCTTGACGCCAAGCCGGATCACCAACAGCGAGATCAGCACCGGAATGGCCAGCTTGAACAGCGCCAATGGCATGCTCATGACCAGCAGCTTGCGCGCGGCATAGGCCAGACACAGCAGCAGGGCTGGAAAAAGCACACCATCAACAATGCGGCGCCCGAACATGATGGAATTGAGCTCGCGCTCCACAAAAGCTTTGGACACCAGACGTGCCAGCAGCCAGGCCAACACGCCACAAGCCAGCAGGGCGCCCAACTCGATCAGCACGCTGGTCTGGCTCAAGGCCGCCAGCCAGCCCTCCAGGTCGGCAATCGCAGGTTCAGACATCCGCCAGCACCCGGATATGTGCCTCGACGCTGCGCGACAGCGCACTCATCACATAACCGCCTTCCAGGCAACTCACAATGCGGCCCTTGGCATGGCGCCGCGCCACGTCCATGATGCGACTGGTGATCCAGGCGTAGTCCTGCTCGACCAGCCCGAGTTGCCCCATGTCGTCTTCACGGTGCGCGTCAAAACCGGCGCTGATAAAGATCATCTCAGGCTGAAATGCTTCGAGCCGGGGGATCCAGGCGACTTCGATCATGTCACGAATCTCCATGCCCTTGGTATAGGCCGGCACCGGCAGGTTGACCAGGTTTTTGGCACTGGAATGCACCCAGTCCATCGGGTAAAACGGATGTTGGTAGAAACTCACCATCAAGATGCGGTCGTCACCGGCCACGATGTCTTCGGTGCCGTTGCCGTGATGCACGTCAAAGTCAACAATAGCGACACGTTGCAGGTTATGACGCTCCAGCGCGTACTTGGCGGCAATCGCCACGTTGTTGAAAAAGCAAAAACCCCCCGCCTTGCTGCGACAGGCATGGTGACCTGGCGGGCGCACCGCACAAAAGGCGGTTTTCATTTCGCCAGCCAGCACCGCATCGGTGGCGTCAATGGCCGCGCCGGCGGCATTGAGCGCAGCCTCCCAAGTATGGATATTGATGCTGGTGTCGGGGTCAATCTGCAGTTGATCGTGGCCACCCGCTGCAATTTGCTCCTTGAGTTCGGCGTTCAAACCGCGGATGGCAGCCACGTACATGCGGTCGTGCGCCAGCTCAATGTCTGACACCGCAGCCGCCGTGGCTTCGCGCCGGACCAACGCCACGTCCAGGCCTGAAATAAGCAGGCGATCATCAATGGCATCAAGCCGCTCCGGGCACTCGGGGTGGCCCGGCATCATTTCGTGTTTGCGGCAACTTGGGTGAGTAAAGTATCCGGTCATCGTCATTTGAGACTGTCTCCTCGCTAAATTTTTGATATGGTGCAGCCCATGGACATACAACTCAAACTTAAATCTCTGGTAGATCAGCTTAACACGGTCATTGTGGGTAAATTTGATCAAACTCAAGATTGCGTGGCTTGCCTGCTGGCCGGCGGCCACCTGCTGATCGAAGACGTGCCGGGGGTTGGAAAAACCACCCTCGCCCATGCCCTGGCACGCACCTTTGGCCTGCAGTTTTCGCGGGTGCAATTTACCTCGGACCTGATGCCCAGTGATTTATCAGGTGTATCGGTGTATGACCGCGGCCTGGAACAGTTCATCTTTCACCCCGGCCCGCTGTTTGCCCAGGTACTGCTGGCCGATGAGATCAACCGTGCCAGCCCCAAAACCCAAAGCGCCCTGCTGGAGGCCATGGAAGAAAAGCAGGTCACGATCGAAGGCGAAACGCGGCCACTGCCGGTGCCATTTTTTGTCATCGCCACGCAAAACCCGCACGACCAACTGGGCACCTACCTGCTGCCCGAGTCGCAGCTGGACCGGTTTCTGATGCGCATCTCGCTGGGTTACCCGGACCGCGGGGCCGAGCGCGAGCTGCTCATGGGGCACGACCGCCGCTCGTTGGTAGAAGCCTTGCCAAGCCTGCTGACCCAGGACGAATTGCAGGCCTTGCAGGCACAGGTGCAAGCGGTACACGCCGCCGAGCCGCTGCTGGACTACGTACAAGACCTGATCCAGGCCACCCGCAGTGGCCACTGGTTTGTGCAGGGTTTGAGTCCGCGCGCCGGTATGGCGGTGCTGCGCGCGGGCAAAGCCCGCGCCTTGCTAAGCGGACGCAGTTATGTGGCGCCCGACGATGTGCGGGCCATCCTGCCGCAAACCATTGCCCATCGCCTGGTGCCGCTGAGCCAGGCCGGACGCGGTGCCCTGGAGCAGGTGCGCGCCATGATGGAAGCGGTGCCACTGCCTTGAACACCCTGCCGAACCCCTGGCGTCATCCGCTGGCCCATCTTCAGGCAAGAATGGCGCGCTGGTGGCAGAACCGTTTGCCGCTCACTGATCGTGTCACCCTGAACCAGCGCAACGTGTACATCCTGCCCACCCGGGCGGGTTTGATGCTGGGCGTGACGCTGCTGGTGCTGCTGGTAGCGTCCATCAACTACCAGCTCAACCTGGGTTATTTGCTGACTTTTTTGCTGGCTGGCAGCGCCCTGGTGAGTATGCATATCGGGCACGGCAGCCTGCGCGGCCTGAGCATGAGCCTGATCGCGCCAGAGGCTCTTTATTTGGGCGCCCCCGCCATTTTCAGCGTCCATTTGCACAACACCCGCAAACGTACGCGTTACGGCATTGGCCTGGCGGTGCTGGGCGCGCAGCAGTGGGCCTGGACCGATGTGGCGGGCCAGGCCAGTGCCGTGGTCAACCTGGCTTTTATGCCACCACAGCGGGGTTTGCACCGGCTCCCCTGCTTGACGGCCGAGACGCGTTTTCCGCTTGGGACCTTTCGGGTCTGGACCCTGTGGCGACCAGCGGCCCAGGTGCTGGTGTATCCGACACCTGAAGTGCCGTCGGCGCCACTGCCACAGGGCCAGGCCCACGAAGGCAGCGCCCACGCCATCGCCACAGCCATTCAGGGCGAACCCGATGGCCTGCGCGTCTACCGCCGTGGCGATGCCCTGAAAACCATCGTCTGGAAAAAGGCTGCCAAAACCGGCGAACTGGTCAGCCGCGACAGCCAGACACTGCAACAGCAAACGCTGTGGCTGGACCAGCACCACACCGCCCTGAACCAGCCCGAGGCCCAGCTCAGCCGCTTGTGTGCCTGGGTGCTGCAAGCTGAAAAATTGGGCCTGATCTACGGACTGCGCCTGAAGCAGCAAGAAATTTCTCCGGCCAACGGCGCCGCACACCAACAGCGCTGCCTGCAGGCCCTGGCCCTGGCGTGAGGTCACCATGCAACTGCCCAACTTGAGCCACCTGCCGCGCGACAGCCGCGACACCCTGTTTTTGCTGGCCGTCATCGCCTGGGTGGTGGCGCCATTGACCCAACAAGTGCCGCTGTGGTGCAGCCTGGTCACGGCCGCCGTGATGGCTTGGCGTGCGGTATTGGCCTGGCGCAACCAGACCCTGCCGTCGCGGTGGTGGCTGCTGGGCTTGCTGGCCCTGTGCCTGGGCGCCACCCTGATCACCTTCAAAACCATCCTGGGACGCGACGCCGGCGTGACCCTGGTGGTGGTGCTGCTGGCGCTCAAGACCCTGGAACTGCGCGCCCGCCGTGATGCTTTTGCCGTCTTTTTCCTGGGTTTCTTTTTATTGCTGACCAATTTCTTTTACTCGCAGTCGCTGCTCACGGCGGCGGCCATGCTGGTGGCCTTGCTGGGCTTGCTGACCGCACTGGTCAACGCCCACATGCCGGTGGGCACACCACCGCTATGGCAAGCGGCACGCCTGGCCGGCGGCATGGCGCTGCTGGGAGCGCCCATCATGGTGCTGCTGTTTGTGCTGTTTCCAAGAATGTCACCGCTGTGGGGGCTGCCCAGTGATGCCATGGCCGGGCGCAGCGGCTTGTCGGCCAACATGACGGTGGGCAATATTGCCAGCCTGGCGCTGGACGGCAGTGTGGCCATGCGGGTGCGCTTTGAGGGCAATGCGCCAGCGCAGTCATCGCTGTACTTTCGCGGCCCGGTACTCTCCAGCTTTGATGGCCGCACCTGGCGCGCGCGGCAATCTGCTCTGCCCCGTGCCTCGCGCTTGCAAGCCGAGCTGCAGGTGCAGGGACCAGTCAGCCGTTACCAGGTCACGCTGGAGCCCAACAAACTGCCCTGGCTGCTGGTACTCGACGCCACGCCGCAAGCCCCTGTGCTGGTCGGAAAACGCGCGTTCATGACGCGTGAGCTGCAATGGGTGCTGGACCAACCAGTCACGGAGTTGCTGCGTTATGACGTCGAGAGTTACCCCAACTTTCGGCACGGCCCGCTTGACGCCCAACCCGGCCTGCAAGAGTACCTGGCGCTGCCAGCCGGTTTTAACCCGCGCACCCTGCAACTGGCCGCCGAACTGCAAGGCGCACCCGGTGCCAACACCTCCAGCAACGCACAATGGGTGGCGCTGGTGATGCAGCGTCTGCGCAGCGGCGGCTACAGCTACTCGCTGGAGCCGGGCCAGTATGGCCAGCACAGTGCCGACGAATTCTGGTTTGACCGCAAGGTGGGTTTTTGCGAACATATTGCGTCAAGCTTTGTGATCCTGATGCGTGCCTTGAACGTGCCGGCACGCATCGTCACCGGTTACCAGGGCGGCGAAAAAAACATGGTCGACGATTTCTGGACCATTCGCCAAAGTGATGCCCACGCCTGGGCCGAAGTCTGGATTAACGGCCAGGGTTGGCAGCGGGTCGACCCCACCTCGGCCGTTGCCCCCGGGCGCACCGGCACACTGGAACGCCTGACCGCGCCACGCGGTGTGATTGCCACGGCCATTTTGGGCAACGTGAGCCCTGAGCTGGCACTCAGCATGCGCGCCGCCTGGGACGCCGTCAACAACCGCTGGAATCAATGGGTGCTCAATTACACCCAGGTCAAACAGCTTGAACTGCTCAAAAACATCGGCTTCGAAGAGCCCAACTGGCAAGACCTGATTTATGTGTTGTGCGCCATCGTGGTGCTGACCAGTTTGGGGGCTGCCCTCTGGAGCGCCTGGGAGCGCCATCAGCAAGACCCGTGGTTGCGCCTGCTGCAACGTGCGGCCCTCCAGTTGCAAAAATCGGGGGTGGCGCTGGCCGCCAACAGCACCCCGCGGCAGATCGCCCTGCAGTTGCGGGCCAGCACAGCGCCCGCATCAAACCAACCACAGCCTGCGGTCAAACCCTGGACCGACTGGCTGATCAGGCTGGAGGCGCTGCGTTATGCGGCGCCAAACCCTGCCCATCCCGGCAGCATCAAACAGCGGCTCGCTGCACTGCACCGCGAACTCAAACAACTGCATTGGCCCAAGTGAAATCACCCCTATATGCTGCGCAACGGCCGATTGGCGGGCGCCTGACGACTCTTTTTTTGATGCTTGCCTGCGCTTTGCCCATGGCCGCCATGGCGGCGAAACACGTTAAAAAGCAGGCCAAAACCAGCATCAGCCCCGCAGCTGTACCGGGCCCCAGTTATGCCCTACGACTCGACGCCTTGCAAGCGGCCGACGACATGGCGTTGCGCCGTGACCTCGACCCGGTCTGGGTGCGCCAGACCCTTGGCCAGGCCCGCTATGTGGCGGCCATTGCCAAAGCCGTTACCCCGCCAGCGGTGGGGGTAGCCAAAAACTGGCAGCTGTACCGCAGTCGTTTTGTCGAACCGCTGCGTATTCGCGCCGGTGTGGCATTCTGGCAAAACCACAGCGACACGCTACGCCGGGCCGAGCTTGAAACCGGCGTGCCAGCGGCCATCATTGTGGGCGTCCTAGGTGTAGAAACCATTTATGGCCAGCACATGGGCAATTTCCGGGTGCTGGATGCGCTGGCCACGCTGGCCTTTGACTTTCCGGCAAGCCACCCGCGCGCGGTGCAACGAAGCGCTTATTTCATGACCGAACTGGAACAGTTTTTAAGCTGGACCAAACGCAGCGGACACGATCCACTGGTCCTCAAGGGCAGCTATGCCGGTGCCATGGGCTGGCCCCAGTTCATGCCCTCAAGCTGGCACAAGTACGCCATTGATTTTGATGGTGACAGCGTGGTGGATTTGTACGGCAGCCCGGCCGATGCCATTGGTTCTGTGGCCAACTATTTCAAGTCCTTCCGTTGGCAACCGGGTCTGCCCACCCATTTTCCGGTCACCCTGGAGGCGCAAAAACTGGACATGACAGCGCTCATGGCGCCCGACATCCTGCCCACTTTCAGTGTCGACAGTTTCCAGGCCAAAGGCGCCCTGCTGAGCGGAGAGGCGCTGCAGCACAGCGGCAAACTGGCGCTGATCGAGTTACAAATGGGCGACGCACCCCCGGTGTATGTGGCGGGCACCGACAATTTTTACGCCATCACCCGCTACAACTGGAGCAGCTACTACGCCATGGCAGTGATCGAACTGGGACAAGCCGTGGCACAAGCCATGGCACCCTGACCCGCTCAGGCTGGCACCGGCACCAGAAAGTCCCGGCTGATGTGGGCGCCCAAGTCGTTGACGCGGTCCAGAAACTGGGTCAGGTAGGCGTGCAGACCCGTGGCCAGAATTTCGTCAATACGGCCATATTGCAACTCGGCGCGCAGCTTGCCAGCGCGGCGCTGGGTTTCACTCGACTGGTCGTTGGCCACCATGCGTAAATTACCCACCACCTCGTTCAAACTGGCGTGTAATGAGCGCGGCATGTCGGGGCGCAAAATCAACAATTCAGCCACTCGCTCGGGCCGGATCACGTCCCGGTAGACCTTGCGGTAAACCTCAAAACCGCTGACGCTGCGCAAAATTGCGCTCCAGTGGTAGAAGTCGTACTCCAGGTCTTTGCCATTGGCGGTGCCATAAAAGTCGCTCTCGACCGCGTGAAACTTCACATCGACCAGGCGGGCCGTGTTGTCGGCGCGCTCCAGAAAGGTGCCCAAACGCATGAAGTGCAGCGCTTCGTCCATCAACATGGTGCCCACCGTGACGCCGCGTGACAGGTGCGAGCGGAACTTGACCCACTCAAAAAACTGCGACGGGTCGGCTTCAAAGTCGCCCTGCTTGATCATGCGCTTGACTTCCAGCCAGGTCTGGTTCTGGGTTTCCCAGACCTCGGTGGTGAGTGTGCCACGCACGGCACGCGCATTCTCTCGCGCCGCGCTCAGGCACGACACAATGCTGGAGGGGTTGCGCTCGTCCTTGACCATGAAGTCCATCACCTCCTTGGCCCGGATCACGTCATGTTTTTCCTTGTAGGCAGGCAGCAACTCGCTGATGGACAACAGCCCCTGCCAGCCCGCCTGCGCGACCGCTTCAGATTGCGGCAACAGCGAGGTCTGGTAATTCACATCGAGCAGCCGTGCCGTATTCTCAGCGCGCTCGGTGTAGCGGTTCATCCAGAAAAGGTGGTCGGCGGTTCTTGAAAGCATTTCTATTCTCCGGTATCTGACTAACTATCTAAGTTCCTGTTTCCTGGTTCCCGGATTGCGTTGCACTTCATCCGGGCTACGGCTAGGACTGAGTCTGCGACTGCGCAGCCTGCACGGGCGAGGCTTCGTCCTCCAGAATCCAGGTGTCTTTGGTGCCGCCGCCCTGCGACGAATTGACCACCAGCGAGCCCTCCTTGAGCGCCACGCGTGTCAGACCGCCCGGCACCATTTGTACGGTCTTGCCCGACAACACATAGGGCCGCAGGTCAATGTGGCGCGGGGCAATACCACTTTCCACAAACGTCGGGCAGCTCGACAGGCTCAGGGTAGGCTGGGCGATGTAGCCGCTCGGGTTGGCCAGCACCGCCTTCTTGAAGTCTTCGACCTCGGCCTTGGTGGCGGCGGGGCCGACCAGCATGCCGTAACCGCCTGCACCGTGCACTTCCTTGACCACCAGGTCTTTCATGTTGGCAATCACATAGGACAACTCGTCCTTGTTGCGACACATGTAGGTGGGCACGTTGTTCAGGATGGGTTTTTCACCCAAGTAAAACTCGATCATTTTGGGCACATAGGGGTAGATCGACTTGTCGTCCGCCACACCGGTGCCAACACCGTTGCAGATGTTGATGTGACCCGCCTTGTAGACGTCCAGTAGGCCGGCACAGCCCAGGGTGGATGCGGGTCGGAACACATTGGGGTCAAGAAAGTCGTCGTCAACGCGGCGGTAGATCACATCCACACGCTGCGGGCCACGGGTGGTGCGCATGTAGCAAAAGTTGTCTTTAACAAACAAATCCTGCCCTTCGACCAGTTCAATGCCCATTTGCTGCGCCAGAAACGCGTGTTCAAAATAGGCGCTGTTGTACATGCCCGGCGTGAGCACCACCACGGTGGGCTCGGCCGTGGTGGCCGGACTGCTTTGGCGCAGGGTTTCCAGCAACAGGTCCGGGTAATGGGCAATGGGAGCCACGCGATGGGCACTGAACAGGTCGGGAAACAGCCGCATCATCATCTTGCGGTCTTCCAGCATGTAGCTCACCCCGCTTGGCACGCGCAGGTTGTCTTCAAGCACGTAGTATTCGCCGTTACCCTTGGCATCTGGCGCGCGCACGATGTCGATGCCTGAAATTTGCGAATACACGTTGTTGGGCAGGTCCACACCCATCATTTGCGGGCGGAACTGGGCGTTTTGCTCGATTTGCTCACGCGGAATCAAGCCCGCCTTGAGGATCTCCTGGTCATGGTAAATGTCGTGCAAAAACCGGTTCAGGGCGGTCACACGCTGCTCCAGGCCATGCTCCATGTCGCGCCATTCGTGGGCCGGGATGATACGGGGGATCAGGTCGAAGGGGATCAGCCGTTCGGTGCCCGCACCTTCCTCGTCTTTTTCACCATAAACCGCAAAAGTGATGCCAACACGGCGAAAGATCATTTCGGCCTCTTCACGCCGCTTGGCCATCATATTGCCCGGCTGACGCGCCAGCCACTCGTCGTATATTCTGTAATGGTCCCGAATTTTTGCCCCGTGCGTGAAAAACTCATAGGGCAACTGGGTATACATCTCGTCGAATTTCTGCATCATTTTTACTCCTGCACTGTACTTAGCAAACTTTAGGCCACTTGTTACCTTGCGGGACAGATCTTTAGCTCTGTCCTCAACTGACTAAACCTTGCGGGACAGATCTTTAGCTCTGTCCTCAACTGACTAAACCTTGCGGGACAGATCTTTGGCTCTGTCCTCAACTGACTGGAACATGGTGCCAATAGCGTTTTTGTACCTCACGGGCACACTGCACTTTATCGGGTTCCCATGACTGCCAGCTTGCTGCACCACAATGAGGCGTATCAAAGATGTTGACACCATGCGCAGCGTAGCGCACCAAAACGGGGCTGGCCGGATGGCCAAAGCGGTTTCTGTAGCCCGCTTGCAAGATCGCAAAACGGGGTTGCACGGCCGCAAGAAAAGCGGTCGTACTCGATGTTTTACTGCCGTGGTGCGGCACCAGCAACACATCGGCACGCAAACGCCCCGACGGATAATTGGGCAGGCTTGCACCGGCCTCGGCTCTGGCCACCAATTGGCCCTCTTGCGCCTGCTCAATGTCACCCACCAACAGCGCCGCGTGTGCCCCGTTGGAAATACGCAGGGAGCAACTGATGGCGTTGGTTTTGCGAACGTCACCGTAGTCCGTGGCCAACGGGTGCAGCACTTCAAAGTCAACGCCATCCCACTGCCAACGTTGCCCGGCCTCACAACGGCTGGCCGGCCAAAGCGCCAGCAAAGCATGCCCTGGTTCAAGCGCAGCCAGCAATTTGGCTTGCGGCTGCGCCGCAAACACCGTCCTGGCGCCGCCGGTGTGGTCGGTGTCACGGTGGCTCAGCACCAGCATGTCCAGGCGCACCCCGAGCGAACGCATCAGCGGTACCAGCACCCGGTGGCCGGCATCACTTTCACGGCTGTACGCCGGACCCGCGTCATAAAGCAAGGCGTGGTGGGCGGTACGCACCAGCACGGCGTTGCCCTGCCCGATGTCGGCGCCCAGCAGGGAAAATTCATTGACGGCAATCACCGGAGCCTGCCAAAACAACACCGGCAGCAGCAGCGGCACACCCCCCAAGCGCAGCGGCCAGGGCAGCCGAAGCGCCAGCACCAGGCCACCCAACACACCGGCCACACCCGCCCACCACGGCGCTTGCGCCAGGCTCACGCTGGCCCATGGCCACTGCGCCAAGCCGTGCAACAGCTGCGCCAACATCCCTATGGCCCCGGCGGCCAGATCCCACAGTGGGTGCAGCAATACACCCAGCATGGCCAGCGGCGTCACCACCAGCGTGACCCACGGAATCGCCAGCGCGTTGGCCAACAGTCCCACCAGAGAAACCTGGCCAAACAGCAACAAACTCAAAGGTGTCAGCGCCAGGGTGATCACCCACTGCTCGCGCAGCAAGGCCAGCAAACGCGCCCGAATACCGATGCTGCTGGCCGGTGCCAGACCGGCATCGGTGGCGAACAGCACACCCACCGCCACAAAACTCAACCAGAAGCCGGCCTGCAGCAGCGCCCAGGGGTCCAACAGCACCACCACCGCACAAGCCAGCAACCAGACCTGTGGCCAGGGCCAGCGCAAACCCAGCAGTCGCAAGCTGCCCACCGTGGCAAGCATCAGCACGGTGCGCTGCGCCGGCACCCCCCAGCCGCTGAACAGGGCATAGGCCGTGGCCAGTGCCATGCCACCCAGCAACGCCGCTGTAGGTGCAGGCCAGCACAAACACAGCCGGGCAGAGCGCCGCCACAACCAGCCCAGCGCCAGCGCCGAGGCCCAGGCAAACATGGTGATGTGTAAACCCGAAATACTCATCAGGTGCGCCACCCCGGTGGCCCGAAACACATCCCAGTCGGCGCGGTCGATGGCAGCCTGGTCGCCGACCACCAGCGCGGCAATCAGGCCAGCCGACGGCGACTCGGCGAGCCGCAACAAAATCTGGTCGCGCACCTGGCCGCGCGCCCATTGCACCGGGTGCTGCCAGGTGAATTCCAGGCGCTCGGGCGGTGGGTCCCTGGGGCCGGCACGGACATAACCGGTGGCCTGTACACCCTGCTCCCACTGCCATAACTCATGGTCAAAACCATGCGGGTTGACGGCGCCGTGCGGGGCTTTCAGGCGCACCGTCATGTGCCAGCGCTCGCCGGCCTGCAGTGGTGCCGGCAGGCGCTGCAGCTCACCCAGCAGCTCGCCGGGACCATCACCGCGGGCGAAAACACCGGCATACCAACCCAACTCCAACCGCGGCGGCAAACGCAGCGGCTGACCCGCCAGGCTGGCGGACTCCAGGTCAAGCCGAAAACGCACACCACCCTCAAAGTGCTGTGGCATGGCGGCCACCACCCCGATCACGGCAATGTCGCGGCCCTCCAGCGCGGGTGACAGAGCCTGGCCAGCAAAATACTGTGCCCGCCAGCCGGTGCTGGCGAAAGCAAGCACGGCACAAGCCACCCCAATCAAGCCCCAAGACACGGCTGACCAGCGCCGTCGCAGACTCAACCCCAACAGCAACAGGCCCAGCACACAACCCAGCAGATAGGCATTGGCCGACATCAGCGCCGCTTGCTGCAATTGCAAGGCGTTGCCCAGCAACACACCCAGCAGCACAGGCATCAGGCTTGTCGTTGCCGCGAAGTGTGGGCTGGCAACACGCATCATCCAACTGCGCCAGGCCGACCGATGTCAAGCGCGCGCATCACGGTCAATCAGGTTTGCGTTGCCAGCGGCATGTACGCGCTCACCTGGCGCGACCAGTCAATGGGGTCCTGCTGCAACACCATGTCAATGTCAAGCCCCAACATTTCTGCCACCAGCGACGGGAAGGTGACCGTCAAAGCGTTTTTTTGCAGGCCAAGATGGTTGGCTCGGGCACGCCACTGTGCCAGGTGCAGCACACCCGCCAGCGGTTCGTAAGCGTCGTTGTCAAACGGGACATCGGCATAGGCCAGCGCGTCGCACAGGGTCTGTGGCAGTTGCGCCTGCCGGGCCAGTGCGGCGCTGAGCTGGGTGTAACAAAAACCAAACAGCTGGCGTTCGGCATTGGCGCGCCTGAAATCCAGCGGCGGACAACTGTCGTCGAGCACCAGGGTTTGCGGCATGGCAGCACGCATGAGCAATTCGCCCAGCGCATGTATCAGCCCGGCGACATAAGCGGCCTGCTGATTTTGTTGCAACAAGCCCGCCAGGGCGCGTGCCAGGCGCGCGCAGTCCTGGCTATAAGCCCAAAACTGCGCCAGCGGCAAACCGGCACCACTTTTGAACGAAACCTGCGCGATGGCCTGGCTAACCAGGCCTTGCACCTGATCCAGACGCAGCAATGCCAAGGCTTCGGAGACGCAGCGCACCTGGCCGCAGAGGCCAAAGTCTGGCGCATTGGCGGCCTGCATGACCCGCAGACTCAGCACCGGGTCGGCTTTGATGAGCTGGTCAATGCGGCGTAACTCGGGCTGCACCTGCCTGAGTTCGGTCAACAGCAAAGCCAGCACCCGCGGGCTGCTGGGCAGCGGCGTGGGATGGACCAGCAAGTCAGCCAGTTGCATGACGGCTAATGACCCAGGTTTTTGAGTTTGGCAAATGCAGAAGACATAACCGTGGATTGTGGCGCATGTGCGCCCTGGGTTGCGCTTTGGCCATAACTTGGGCTATTGCGACCGCGCTGCTGGACATTAGCCCCCTGAAAGCGGTTGTCGCCGGCACTGCCGCTACGCGCCGGGACGGCACCCAGCTTCATGGTCAGCGCAATACGCTTGCGCGCCACGTCAACCTCCACTACCTGCACCTTGACAATGTCACCGGTCTTGACTACCTCACGGGCATCGGTGACAAACTTGTGGCTGAGCTGGCTCACATGCACCAGCCCGTCCTGGTGCACACCCAGGTCAATAAAGGCACCGAAGGCGGCCACGTTGCTGACCGTGCCTTCGAGCACCATGCCTTCTTTCAGGTCGCGAATGTCCTCCACGCCGTCGTTGAAACGCGCCACCTTGAAGTCCGGGCGCGGGTCACGGCCGGGTTTTTCCAGTTCGCCCAAAATGTCCTTGACCGTGATGACACCAAATTTTTCGTTGGCAAAAAGTTCGGGGCGCAGTGTTTTGAGCATGTCGGCGCGGCCCATCAGTTCGGTCACCGGCTTGCCTGTTTTGGCGATGATTTGCTCTACCACCGGGTAGGTTTCGGGGTGCACGCCGGTCATGTCGAGCAGGTTGACACCACCACGAATGCGCAAAAAACCCGCGCTTTGTTCAAAGGTCTTGGCGCCCAGACCGGTGACCTTGAGCAGATCCTGGCGACTGGCAAAAGCACCGTTGGCCTCACGCCAACGCACCACCGCCTTGGCCACGCTGGCACTCAGGCCCGAGACCCGGCTCAGCAGCGGCACACTGGCCATGTTGAGGTCGACGCCCACGGAATTCACGCAGTCTTCCACCACTGCGTCAAGCGTCTTGGCCAGATCGCTCTGGTTCACGTCGTGCTGGTATTGGCCAACACCGATGCTTTTGGGGTCGATCTTGACGAGCTCGGCCAACGGGTCCTGCAGGCGCCGGGCAATGCTGGCGGCACCGCGCAGGCTGACGTCGACATCGGGCATTTCCTGGGAGGCAAATTCGCTGGCGGAGTACACCGACGCCCCGGCTTCGCTGACCACCACTTTTTCCATCAGGCGCTCGGAGGACTTGGCCATCAGCTTGATCAGGTCGGCGGCTAATCTGTCGGTCTCGCGGCTGGCGGTACCGTTGCCAATGGCGATCAGGTTGACGCCATGTTTTTCGCACAAATGGCTAAGCGTGTGGAGTGAGCCGTCCCAGTCGCGCCTAGGCTCATGCGGGTAGACGGTGCTGGTATCGACCAATTTGCCGGTAGCATCGACCACCGCCACCTTGACCCCGGTGCGAATGCCAGGGTCCAGCCCCAGCACCACCCGCGGTCCGGCGGGTGCGGCCAGCAGCAGGTCGCGCAGGTTGTCGGCAAACACCTTGATGGCGACACGTTCGGCTTCTTCACGCAACCTGGCAAACAGGTCACGTTCGGTCGACAGGCTCAACTTGACACGCCAAGTCCAGGCCACACATTTGCGGATCAAATCGTCCGCCGGGCGACTCTGGTGGCGCCAGCCCAGTTTGAGCGCAATGCGCCCTTCGGCCAGCGACACGACGGGCGTTGCCCTGGTTTTCAGCGCCGCTGTGGATGCTGGTAACTCCGGCTCTGGCAGCACGAGCTTGGCATCGAGGATGTCGAGGCTGCGGCCCCGAAACACCGCCAGCGCCCGGTGGGAAGGCACGCGCCTGATGGGCTCGTCATAGTCAAAATAATCGCGAAACTTGGCCACATCAGCATGGTTCTCGTCCTTGCCGGCCATCAATTTGCTTTGCAGCAGGCCCTCAAGCCAGAGCCACTCGCGCAGGTCCTGCACCAGCGCCGGGGTCTCGGCCCAGCGTTCGCTCAACAGGTCGCGCACGCCGTCCAACACGGCTGGCACGGTCGAAAAGTCGGGCTGTTTGTCTTCGCCTTCGACCACCGGACGCAGCGCAATGACATAGGCCAGCGCTTCGTCGGCCGGCACCAGGGTCGGGTTGGCAAACAGGGCATCAGCCAACGGCTCCAGCCCGGCTTCACGTGCCAACTGGCCTTTGGTGCGGCGTTTGAGCTTGAACGGCAGGTAGAGGTCTTCCAGCTCCTGCTTGGTCGCCGCAGCGTGCAGCGCGGCCAGCAGCGCAGGCGTCAGCTTGCCCTGTTCGTCAATGGCCTTGATGACAGTTTGCAGCCGGTCGCGCAGCTCGCGCAGGTAGGCCAGGCGCGCCTCCAGCTCACGCAGCTGGATGTCGTCAAGCCCGCCGGTCACTTCCTTGCGGTAGCGGGCAATAAAAGGCACGGTGGCGCCACCGTCGAGCAATTCCACGGCAGCCACCACCTGATGGACCTGCACCCTGATTTCTTGCGCGATTTGCGCGATGATTTTTTGCATGGGTCAATAAAAAGCCAGCACCCGGCTGGCTCAAAAAAATACAAGGCTGCAAGTGTGCCACAGGGTGTCAACCGTCAGGCCTCACGCAGCATTTCCAGGTGCGGAATGCCGTCTTCCAGGTAAAACGTACCGACGTCCTTGAACCCGTGCTGGGCATAAAACGCCTGCAAATTCACCTGGGCACCAATACGGATGGCCTGCGGCCCCCACACCTGGCTGATGGCGGCCACCGCCTGCGCCATCAGCAAATGGCCGAGCCCTGTGCCACGCGCGCTCTTGCGTACCAAAACCCGGCCAATGCTGGCCTCGGGAAACTTGGCGCCAGCTTCAAAACAGCGCGCGTAGGCCGTCAATTCATCCCCCTGCACGCCCAGCAAATGCATGGCCTGACGGTCTGCGCCGTCAATGTCCTGAAAAATACATTGCTGCTCGACCACAAACACCTCACCGCGCAGGCGCAATACCTCATACAACTCGCCCACGCGCAAATCCTCAAACGACATCAGGCGCCACACCGGGGGGCGTGTTTCATGCGCTTCATGCGACCTTGATGATCCGACCGACCAGAGTTTGAATGTCATGGTGCCAGCTCCTGTTTCATGGTTTAAAAAAATCAATCTGTGGCAATGGTTTGCAGCGCATGCACACTCTTGGGGCCGGTGGCCAGGCGACGCACATATTTGAACGTGCCGGTGGCGTGGGCACAGGGCTTGCCCTGCGCGTCAAACACCGTGCCCTCGGTGAAGGCCATGGTGGCGGTGCGGTGCATCAGGTGCCCGCGCGCTGTAAGCAGGCCACGCGCAGGCTGCATGAAACTGGTTTTCATCTCGATGGTGACCGCCCCCATGTCCTTTTGCACGCTGCGCGCGGCCACCGCCATGGTCACATCGAGCAGCGTCATGAGGGCACCGCCGTGCGTCACCGCAAAAGAGTTCAGATGCTCGGGACGCGGGTCATACACCAGCTCGGAGCGCCCGTCGGCAAACACCGTGAGCGCAAAACCAAGATGCTCCACAAAGGGAATCGACACACCAAAATCCATTTTCAAACTCCAATCATGGCGCTAACGCCGCCGTCCACCGCCAGACATTGGCCGGTGATGTACTTGCCCGCCGCGCTGGCAAACAGCAGGGTGACGCCCTTCAGGTCTTCGTCATCACCCAGACGCTGCAGCGGCGCAGCCGCCGCCAGCTTGTCGGCCCCCAGCGCGGCAATCGTGCCAGCTGTCATCTTGCTGGGAAAAACGCCCGGGCAAATGGCGTTGACATTGATGCCATAGCGCCCCCACTCACAAGCCAGTGCGCGGGTGAAGTTGATCACCGCACCCTTGCTGGTGTTGTAGGCCAGGGTGGCCATGCCGGAAGAGTTGCCACCCAGCCCGGCAATCGAAGCCACGTTGATGATGCGCCCGCCGCGCCCGATCATGCTGTGCCTGCCCACCAATTGGCTGAGCAAAAAGTAGCCGCGCACGTTCAGCGCCATCACCTTGTCCCAGGCGGCCACCGGGTGGTCTTGCGCCGGCGCACCCCAGGTGGCACCGGCATTGTTGACCAAAATGTCCACATCGCCCATACGCTGCAAGGTCTCGGACACCAGCTTTTGCAGGTCGGCCTCCACCGCACAATCCGCCGCCACCCAGCGCGCGTCAATACCGGCGTCCTGGAGGTCGGCGCAGGCCACCTCCAGCTCGTCGGCCTTGCGCGCGCACAGCATAAGGCGCGCACCTGCCTCGCCCAGCGCATGCGCCATTTGTAGCCCCAGCCCACGCGAGCCACCCGTGATCACGGCCGTTTGGCCGGAAAGGTCGAAAAGTTGTTGGGTGGTTCGGGTCATGGCAGAAGACGCTGGTAATGAACGTCAAATTATGACCGAGTGCACCGGTTTGACACATCACGCGCATCAGCGCCAATTTGCAAAGACCACTGAAGCCATGCAAATTTTGCCGACGCCAGTCAAAACAGCAAAAAAACTCCCCTATAATCTAAGGCTTGTTCCTCGATAGCTCAGTTGGTAGAGCGCCGGACTGTTAATCCGTAGGTCCCTGGTTCGAGCCCAGGTCGAGGAGCCACCCAATACAGAGCTGGGCACCCCCGTGGTGCCCTTTTCTTTTTGTGCAGCCGCAGAAAGTAAAGCAGCCTTTTTCCCTCTCATCAGCACCCGTTTTCCATCGAAACGGATTTCGCTCACAAACTCCCTCAAATAGCGTTTCGAGAAGCCTCCTTCACGATCCAGCACCCGAGTTCGCAGCGCACAGGTGAACGCATCAAGCTGGCGAGCGGTCAGCATAGAAAGGGGCATTTCTTTTTGCCGCCTTGTTCCTGCAATTTCAAGCAATACAGCTTCCCGCCGAGCCTTGTTCTTTTGTGCCCGGTCGCGCAGCATGTCATCCATCGGCAGCAGCCCCTTTTCCACAGCCTCAAATAGCCGATTGGTGGCGGTCTCCAGCTCCTTCAGTTCTTTCTGCAACGGGCCGAGCGTGTCATCCTGTCTTGACTGTGCGTTCTTGAGGTGCATCTTCATTTCTTTGAGCATGGCCCGCATGCGCTCAGGGGTGAGCACCTTGTCGGCAAACGCCGCCAGGACGAGTGCATCCGTTTTTTCCATCGGCAGCGCGGGTGTGCTGCATGCGCCTGCATGTTGACCAATGCGGGTATTGCACTTGTAGTACCGATAGCGGCCACCCTTTCCCGTGGCGGTCGTCATCCCTGCCCCACAGTTGCCGCATTTGAGCAAGCCAGTGAGCAGCGTCGGCGTGCTGACCTCACGAGGCGGTGTGACGGCTGGTGAACGGGAATGCCTTTTGTCGATCACGTCCTGAAATGCCTGTCGCTCGACCAGCGATGGTATCGGCACCACGACCCATTCGGTTTCCGGCTTGGTTTCATTGGTACGCATGTTTTTCTTGTTGAAAACGTAGTCGCCCCGGTATGCCGTGTCACACAGCAATTGATGCACCCGGGTTCGCGTCCACTTGGCACCTCTGAGCAACTGGCCGCGCTCGTTGAAATGGCTGGCAATGTCTTTGCAGCCCATTTCGTGACCATTCAAGCCATTTTGGTACAGCTCAAACATGCGCCGCACTATAGGCGCTTCGGATTCATCAATGACCAGCCGCTTTTTCTTGCCCTTGGCCGCTGGCAGGTCGAGTTCTTCCTTCTTGTAGCCGAACGGTGGCGCAGAACCATTGAAAAAGCCTTGCCGGGCGTTTTCCTTCATGGCTCGCAGGGTGTGCTTGCCGTTTTCCTTGCTCTGGTACTCATCAAACAGGCTAAAGATACTGCGTGCCATCTCGCCGGACGGATCATCACTTGTCTGCTGGGATATTGAAATAAGCCTGGCGCCTGCTTTTTTCAGTTGCCGCTCATACAGTGCAGAGGCGATATGGTCGCGAAAGAAACGCGACAAACTGTGAACGATGATTGCGTCATACGGTGCAGGTTTCAGCGTGGCATCAGTAATCATCTGCTGGAATTCTGGGCGACGATCATCGGTGGCCGACGCACCGGACTCGATGTATTCCTTGGCAATGGCATGACCGTTGCGCTTGCACCAGTCGCGCATTTGGCGCAGCTGGTCGGGGATGGATAAATCCTTGTCCGCCTGTTTGGTGGTGGACACCCGGGCGTAAAGCGCAACGGCCATTTTTTACTCCAATCTCAGTTGTATTTCTTAAATTCAGAGTAGCGAGCCATTAATCGCGCGTAGTCAACGTTTGTATCCAGTAAGCCCGCAGAGCTTCTGTTTGCATACTCCCTGGCTGCCATCAATCGTGGACGTATGTTGGCCGTAATCTGACTATCACTTCGATAGTCCGACCATTTCGGGTCCGCTCGATCTGCCGCTTCGGATTCGCGGAGTTGTTTTTCCAATTCCGGGACACCAGCCTTCGTTTCCGCTTGTGATTGAACCTCCGCTATGGCCTGTGCCTTGTAGACTGCAACGTTCGAGTGAATCGCCTGCACCATCGATTGTCGCTTTACGGCGTCTTTCTCAAGGGTAACGCCATCCATCATGGCGATTAGCGACACCGCATTGACGCGTCCTGAATAGCCAGAATTTCCAGCTGCAATAGGCCGCTGGTTCTCATTGCACCCGATATTTGAAAAAAAGACACGACCTTTTGCATCTGGACAGCGATAAGACTGCGCGGAGATCGGCCAAGCAACCGTTATCAATAGTAAATACAAAAAACACCGCATAAGTAACACCGTTAAAAGAATGGATGACACCCCATTATTTACCCTCATCGAGCATCAGCCAAGTCATTTCCTTGAGCAGCTCTGGCAACAGTTCCTGAACCAATTTGAGTTCAGCCGGCAGCAAAGGCAATTCTGCTTCTAGATCGCATTCGACAACCATTGGGTTTTCAGTTTTGTTCAATCATGGGGCACCTCCTTTCCTGCATGTATCGGCCTGCCCGAATCCTTGCCTCTCGATCTCTCATAGTCGGCCACGATCCGCACCAATTCCGACTCCAACCCATTGCGGCCAAACTCATCCAAAAATAGCCCCCTGAAGGCCCGGAACTGTGGTTCCGACAGCCCGACCTGCGCCAGTTGCAGCGCCTTGTTCTTGCGCGCATTGATGGCTTCCAGCAGGACAGGCAGAAGCATCATGGGGCCAGCCTCAACTGATCCATGCGCCGCTGCACATCACCGCGCCAGGTCAAACCGTTGTGCACCTTTTCCAGCATGGGGATGAGGCGGTCAATAGTTTGACTTTGCGAGATCATCGGACGACCTTCTTTCAGGCATTCGATAGCAGCGATTTTCTTGAGATACAGACTGTCAATGCCCCATCGGAGATGGTTGGTAACTGAATTTGCAGTTATAGGGTGCTGTGTTACTAGGCGGCGCACCCGAAATACCTTCCGGCCCGGATTCGCCTGCGGGCGCTGCGTGCTCCGCTGTCGAATCCCGGTCGGCTGCCGCAACCAAGCCTTGTCAACCGCAAATTAGACTATGCCAAAGCGAGCCCAGGGCACGCAAAGACATGAGCAGAATTAATTTTAGGGAATGAAAAAAACAAATGACAGCATCACTAAAAGAACTTACAGAGTTCTCGGCTAAAAAATGGTACGAAACCAGCGGGCTAGTTATCGCGCTTGTGGTTTGCACCGTTATGTCCGAAGGATTATTGGTGGGGGGATCCGCCCCCTGGTATGTCAATTTACTGTGACAACCTTGGCGGATTCTACCGAAACGTGACGAGCGAAGACGAGTTGTTGATGCCGGTCGCCGACTGAACAACTGTGCCGACATGTCGTTGAGTCACGTGTCGAACCCAAGTCCTCAACGCGAGCGCGTCCTTCCGTCGGAAAGTCTTGGCTCACCGCCGCGACGGCATACTGTGTGAAACTGGCTCAATCCGAGGTAGGCACCAACATACTCTTGTCATGGGCCACAATTCGGGCATGAGTACGCCCAAACCTTACCTCTGTGAAACTGAAGCTCCGACCCGTGCCGAGGTCGATGCCCTGGAGGGCCTGACCTTGCTCGAATTTGGCACCGACTGGTGCGGTCATTGCCGCGCCACCCAGCCGGCACTGGCTGATGTGCTTCCAAAACACCCTCAGTGGCGCCACCTAAAGGTTGAAGATGGTCCAGGCCGCCCGCTTGGGCGCAGCTACCGAGTCAAGCTCTGGCCTACGCTGGTGCTGCTGCGTGACGGGCAGGAAGTGGCGCGCCTGGTGCGCACAACGCAAGCCGCCGACATCTCGGCCGCGCTGGACCTCGCATGACGGCGCAAGCATTTTCTCGTGGCTTTCTCGGTGTTCACGCCGACCGATAACCAGATTTCCAAACCGGATTTTTGAGTCGGGGCCGGTCTTCTTTAGTGCAAGGGACGTAGCAGGGCCTGGATTTCTGCCATTTGCGCTTCAGGGATGTCTGCCTGTTGCGCAAAATCAGGCCAGCGCAGGACGGCTGAGCGCACCTCCTCGATGACCCGCTTGGCCGTGCCCACCCCGAAGCGTTCTGCTTCCGCGAGCATGTCGGTCACGTCGAAGTCCTTGAACTTGCCGTTCACGGACATCAGGTGCTGGTGCGTCCATTCCCCGTTGGGGTTGTGCGCGAAGGTGACATCGTAGGCCGGCGCCAGTTCCCAGGCCGAGCTATCTTTGCGCAGCAGGAAAGAGAAGTTCTTGGTGTGGTCATCGCAGTTGCGCCCCATCACGTTGAACACCATTCGCCGGAACGCCTCTTCCATGTCCTCGTAGGGCAACGCCAGCTGGCCAATGGTGCTGAACAGCTGGGAGTAAGCGTTGGCCCCCTTCTTCTTGTAGTCGACATGTGCCATCGCACAAAGCGTCTGCATGTGATGGCGGCTGCTTTTCCCCTCCCGGTCAAAGCGTTTGGTCATGAAGTGCGCCCGGCCATGTTCCTTGAGAAGCCGGCATTCGGTCATGCGCAGGCCGGCGGCGCGCGCCATCAGGTGGTAGGCATACTCGATGCGACCGTAGTTTTGCGTGGTTCCAAGCTCCTGGTCCATGCCCATCCCATCAAATTTGAGCAACCAGTGCTCAAAACCGTCCGGCGCATCCAGTTGACCGGAGCGGATTTCTCCGGTTTCGGGGTGCAGCGCAATGACCGCTTTGGCCCGCGCGCCACCGGCACTGGTGCCGACATCGATGATGCTGCGCAATGCCGCATTCGCATGCGCATCATCGGTCATGACGCCCGTCACTGCCTGACGCGCCTGCTCGACCAGAGAGCTCAGTTCAATGACGGTCGGCACGTGCTTGACCGGCCCACGCGATGGCTTGAAGGTCAGCGCCCCCATGGCCCGGGTGCTCATGTAGGCCAGCCGGTCCAGCGCGCTGACGTCACTGGCTGCAATACCCTGGTCGGCCATGTAGCGGTTGATGAGTGCGTTGCCAAAGTCGTCGGGCAGCGCATCACTGAGCATCGCTGGCAAGCGCTTGTAGGTCGCCTCAGGCAAGTCTGTGAACAGGTAAGACTGTGCGGCCGCGACAGGCATGTGCAAGGGCGCAGGCTCAACGCCCGTATCTGCAAATTCAGGCGTGTAGGCAAACACGTAGTAGCCGTAGGCCGGGTCCAAGGCAACTGAACCGATATGCATGCCCCAAAGGTGGACTTCAACGACTGAGACGTGTTTGTAAGGTCTGGTTTTCTTGACAGTAGCCATGGAGAGCCTTGACGGGTTATTCGGCATTGCCGGTACGGTGCGGGCGCGACGCGCGCTGCCTTGGCTGCGCCTCGCGGGTAAGCGTCAACGGGTTGATGGTGGCCACGGGCGCAATGGTGTTCAACCAATCTTGTCGGCCCAGCGCCCGGAGCACACCGACCAGCGTCTTGACGGTCGAGCCCTGCCCGGATTCCAGGCTTCGCAACGCACGAACGCTCAGACCTGCACGCTCAGCCAGTGTTTTTTGGTCAAGGTTTCGAGACAAGCGTAGGGCCCTGAGCTTCTCACCCAACGCGGCCTCCATTTCCCCTGGTGTCAGATTAACCGTGCTCATGACAGCCTCCAAACTGATTGCATCAAACGTCTTTTTTACGCCTTTTAACTCTAATTTAATAAGTTAAACGCCCTATTTTCGCCCATTATATCAATTCATATAGAACTTATCAAAGGCAACAAAAGGCAAAATACTGCCGTTATTGAGAAATTTCTCTATTAGTAGGCGTAAATATGCCGTTTGCTGTAACCTGACGCCTGAACACATAAATTACGCACTCACCGGTTCTGCCTGGCGAGCACTCTCCGGACTTGATGGCTTAGATGGTGGGCCATAGGCGACGAGCAGCTTGACGTCGTTAGAAAACATCCTTTTTAAATTTCGGAATATCCTTTGCAAGCTTGAGCAAAAGCTTGGCCCGCTGAACGACAAAGTCGGTAATTGTTTTGACCAACATGACTTCCTCACCTGTGTAGACTGGGTCCGCGCTCTGCGTTAACGCCTCGACGATGGCAATTTCGCACAAGGCAGCAAGTTCTCTGGCAAAAAAAGGCCTGCTGACCTTGGCACGTTCACAGAAGTCAGCCAAGGCAAACGATTTCACGCCTTCCAGCTTGAACTCATCGCCAAATGCCATGGCCAGTTCATGTTCCAGCTTTTGCGGGTCGTACTGCATCACGCTCACCAAGTCATAGAGCTCAGCCACCCGCAGTCCCGCGCGACTCACGTAAAAGGACAGGTTTTTGCCGTGTGCATCACTATTTCCGGTCAGCAAGGTGGTCACGACCCACATGACCATGCGCCGGACACCAACGGCTGGCTGTTCCAGGTACTGTCGGGTGGCGAACAAGCGCTCAAAACTTGCGCCGTCCCGGATATGCGCGACATCCTTGCCATTGCCCAGGTTGCGCTCGTACTTGGCCGCCACGGATATGTCCGTGGCTTGGCAACCGTCAATGATGTGCAGTCGCTCGGCCACTGGCACCTTCACGCCGTCTGGGCCGGCCACAAACTGGTCGGTACGCCAGCGGCGGTCAAACCGTCGAATAGACAGCACCGGGTCCGGTGTACGCAAGATATTGACCTCGGCGACATGGTCTTGTCCGTACCTGCGCACGCTCATGCGTGACGCCAGCTTCATGCAGAAATGTTCATTGGCGACCATGAACGGCAGGGCCGTGTTCAATGGCTCGGGTTTGAGAATATGGGTAGACGACAAAGAACCGTCGACGAGAAAGAGCCGGTCACCCACACGATTCACCAGCAGCTTGTCCTGAAAGCCGGCGATAGACATTCGGACTCTACCGTCCCAAACCGTAAAGGGCAGCTCGTTGCGGCGCCAGATACGCTCTTGCAGTTCCGAATGCATGAGTTCACGACACTGCGGCTTCAAGGCTTGCGGGGTCTGACCGGCCGGCAGAAAGGTCACCGCACCCGTGGTTTCGTTGCCCAAATATCGGATCAGCCCAAAAATGTTGTTCTTTTGGATGTTCGAATGCGCGCAAGCCACGTCCAGCGCCCGGCCTTCAGGCAAAAGATTTTCCAGAAAACGGCGAATAGCTGACGATGAAGCCTTGCCGTCCAGGGGCAGATGGGGAGACAGCGCATAACCATGGCGGTCGGCCGCCCAGGTTGGGCTGTAGGTCAGGCTGAAGCTGTTTAGCTCCGGATCGAACGCCAGCCGCGCGACAAACGCCGGCCCAACAAATAGGTCCAGCGCGTAGTCGTTTGCGCTATTCATCGCGTCCGCTCATGTTGGATAGGTCGCCTGATGGCCTGCGGCCTGCGCGCAAGGCCTCCAACTCGGACTTCAGAAGAACTGCATCGCAGGCAGGTACTACCAGCATCCGCAGCCCCAACCCGTCGAGTACCTTCAGCAGTTTGTCCATCGTGATGGGCCTTCCGTTTTCGAGCCGAGACAGCAAGTCGCTCGACACGAAACACAGCGCGGCGGCATCATCAATGCGCAATCTAACCTGCGCACGTTGGTTGCGCACAATCTGTCCAAGGTCCTCAAGCTTGCGTATTTCTTGAGGTATCAAAGGGCTAATTGATGGGAGTTTTCTTGACATAGTTTCGTTTAAGCGAAATTATAAGTGAATACTAGAATATTTAAAAATAGTTTCGTTAAATCGAAATTTAAATTTTTTTAGTAATTAATTTGCTTTTATTTCGTTATGCCGAAATTTCACGCATTGACAGGTTCACCCCTTCCCTCCAAGGAAGAATTCTTTTACCCGCAGGGGTAAAACGTGCAAAACCTCCGGGATGGGCAACTGATCAGCCAGTTTGTGCTGATCACGGTTCTCGGCATGATTGAGGCGTCCGGGATGACGGCAATTTTCATGTTGCAGAGTCGGCTACGCGCGATGCCAAAGACTTGGATCCAGTCGTCCCTGGAATAAGGGGGAAATAGGATAGTTTGATTTCAAAATGTAATAAAAGTATCACCGTACTTATATATTTCAACCATAAGCTCCCCGCCATGGAAACTTCACACGACCTGTTTGTCGAGTCTTTCGCCGCCAGGCAAGCCAGCCTGAGAATCGCTTTGGTGACGGAAACCTTTCCACCCGAAATCAATGGGGTGGCGATGACATTGGGGCGCATTCTTGACGGACTGCTGGCGCGTGGCCATTCCGTGCAGGTGATACGACCGCGTCAATCGGGTGAAAACGCGGTGTTACCGCGTGAAGGTCTGGAGCAGGTGTTGTCATACGGCGTGGCCCTACCAGCCTACCGTGACCTGCAATTCGGCTTGCCGGCGCGCAATCGCTTGACCAAGCTCTGGAGTGCACAGCGTCCTGACATTGTGCATGTGGCCACCGAAGGTCCATTGGGCTGGTCGGCGGTGACAGCAGCGCGCAAGCTTCAGTTGCCGATCACGAGTTCCTTTCATACTAATTTCCGGAATTATTCGCCGCATTACGGAATCGGCATGCTCAAGGTTCCGATCAACGCTTACCTGCGCAAGCTGCACAGCCGCACGCTGGCAACAATGGTTCCGACACTGGAAAACCTGCAGGAACTGAAAAGGCGGGGGTATTCGAACCTGACGTTGTTGTCGCGCGGTGTGTCGAGCGATCTTTTCAACCCGGACCGACGTTCCCAAGCGCTGCGCGACAGTTGGGGCGTCAAGCCCGAAGACACGGTAGTGCTCTCGGTGGGCAGGCTCGCCAAGGAAAAAAATCTGGGGCTGGTGCTGTCGGCTTTCCGGTCAATCCAGGCGCGATTGCCGTCGGCCAAGCTGGTTATCGTCGGCGACGGTCCGCTGCGAAAGTCGCTGGAGGCGTCCTATCCACAAGCCCGTTTTGCAGGCGCACGCATGAATGAGGACCTGGCCACGCATTACGCCAGCGGCGACCTGTTTCTATTCCCGAGTGTGACAGAAACCTATGGCAACGTTGTTCTAGAGGCGCTCGCCAGTGGCCTGGCCGTCGTGTCGTATGCCTGCGCTGCGGCCAAGGAGATCATTGCCAATGGTGACAACGGCGTGCTGGTCGTAACGCACGACGAGCCAGCTTTTGTCGATGCTTGTGTTGCGCTGGCTATCGACGCGCCGAAGCAGGTTCGCTTGCGCGCGGCCGCGCCAACCAGCGTATCGCATTTGTCATGGGATGATGTTTTCGACAGCTTTGTTGCGACCTTGACCAAGGTGCTGGTTTGCCATGGCCGACAATTTGCGGCGACCAACACGGCCGCGCCCAAGATCGCCTGACGCGGCTGCATGCATGGGGCTGGTGGTCATGACCTCTGCTTTGGGGTTTCGCGACTAAAGTATTCAACGGCCGATCGCTGCTGATACCTTTGCGCACCTGTTCGATTCAGTTGATCATGACGGCGCATTTTGCAGCGCTCCCAGCAACACACAGGAAATCGCCTTTGCCGCCACGACTACACTCTTGCAAGCAATTTGCCGCGTCAGTTGGCGATTCATGCCACCAAGAGACTTTCCTATGACATCCTCCGTCCCAGAAATCACAGACAGAATTTCCTGCGTCATCTGTGCTTTCAATGAAGCGCCAAGAATAGCTGATGTACTTGCAGTTGCCTCTACGCATCCACTACTGTACGAAGTAATCGTGGTGGACGACGGCTCTACCGATAACACCGTTGAAGTTGTCAGGCGTTTTCCATCAGTAACGCTCATTTCCAATGCGGTCAATAAAGGCAAGAGCTCTGCGATGGCAACAGGTATTGCGATGGCGCAATGCGAACTACTCATGTTGCTCGATGCTGATCTCAAGGGCCTTACCCACGAGCATGTTACGGCCTTGGCAACTCCCGTTTTGTTAGGGGAGGCGCGTGTCAGCATTAGTCTACGGCAAAACAGCTTGTTGATATTCCGCGCTATCGGTTTGGATTTTGTTTCCGGTGAACGTGTCATCAGTAAGGAACTTCTGAGCAACTTGCTTGGGGAAATTCATTTGCTACCACGTTTCGGAATTGAGGTGTTCATGAATCGTCAGATCATTGCACGTCGACTTTCAATTGCCGTCACGAACTGGCCTCAAGTTACGCAGTCGAGGAAAACCGAGAAAATGGGATACTTGAAAGGCATCATGGCCGAATTGCGCATGTTGGCTGACTTATTGCAGGTCACTTATCCTCTTGTACTGATTTCTCAAACCTATCATTTGCGTTCATTGCGAATAGCTATGTCACCTGTAGATGTGTGAGTTTCCCAAGTGTTGCCATTGGAGCAACCCGCTCAACCCAATTTGCGGGAAGCGCCACGCCAAGAATGTGCAGCGCCTGGTGCAACGCCAGTTTGGCCGCGCAGACTGGAACTACACGTACAGGGATGCCATTTGCCGCCAGTATTGACCACGATGGGCGCGGCCCTCCCATACGTGAAGTTGGTTGCACACACCTTTGTCGTGCAGGATGTCGCTCAACTGTCTGTTGTTGTGCAAAAAAGGATCATCCGCGCCGACCGCCATGACGATGTCCATGCGACGCAGGTGTTTCAGACGCCAATGACACTGCAGGTTAACCAGGAAATGGCTAGGGGTGTGGAAATAGACGTTTTCATCGTAATAGCCGCCAAGCAGATCGCAAAAAGCTTCGACGTTCAACGTCAGGTCATAGCGCCCTGAAAACGCTGCCAGTTTCTGAAAGTGCTGCGGATGACGAAACGCCATATTAGCGGCCAGGAATGCACCCAAACTACATCCGTGGGCAATGGTGCAGGCGTGAGAGTTTTTCTGCTGCATCAGCGGCATCACCTCGTTGAGGATGTATTCCTCATACTGGGTGTGGCGCCTAATGCGGTCGGCTGGGTGACGCCAGGAACAATAAAAAGTCTCTGAAGCAACACTATCCAGGCACCACAGTTGCATTTGACCGGCATTGATTTTCTCCTCCAGGCTATGGACGATGCGCAGGTCTTCATATTCATGAAAGCTGCCATCGCGAGTCGGGAAAACCATCACTTTCGCGCCGGCATGGCCGAACATCAGCAACTCCATATCGCGGTGCAAGCGGTGGCTGTACCAGCGGTGATACTCGCGATGCATACGCTGGCACCTCCTTGGGCCTTCAGGGTTCCATGAAAAAGCTGGCAAGCTCCCGCTTCATTTCCCATAACTGCTGTTGTTGGCCAGCATGGCCAAAATGACCGGTCTGCAAGACGAACAAGCGTTTGAGCGGCTCTGCGATAGCGTTAAAAACGGCAAACTGTCCGGGAGGTGACACAATAGGGTCGAACAACGCCACAGCCACCAGCGCGGGTATGCGCAGATGGCGCGCAGCACTCGCGGCATCGTAGTAGGCCAATGTGTCGATCACGTGAAAACCGTGCTGGCTCTGAAAGACACGAACCGCCTCACCGCTGCCGATACAAGGGAGGGTCAGGCGCAGCGCCTGGTGGCCAAAAGTCGGCACCTGCAGGTGCACCCCGCCCAACGCGGGCGTCCCACGGCACAACAAGCGCCCCGATGCCGCCGCCAAAGCTGACGCCTGAATAGGCCACCTGGCCCGCCACGACAGGAAAAAGCTCCAGCAGAGTGGAGACCGCCAGCCACAGGTCTTCCACGCAGCCGCCGAGGATGTAGCGATGACGGTCCTGGATTTCGTGAAGAACATGGTCGTTGGGGTTGGCTGAAACGCCCGCCATCGGGCTGCGGCCTTATATGCTCAATGCACGCACTGTTGCCCGATGTCGGTTATTCAAGCTATATTGCCTGATGCTCACGCATTGACGACTTCGACCGCAACCAAAAGGAACTGAACGGCAGGTCGGCCTAACAGGAGGATTGACACAATAAAAAAGGGCAGGATTCGCAACGAACCCTACCCTTTTCAGGTGCTTCCTCAAGTATGGGAAGCGTCATGACGGTAAACCGTCAGTCAGATGTGAGCGTAAATGTGGTCCATGGTCATCTATGGGGCTCCTTCACCGAGGATAAAGACTCGGTCACGGGGAAATTTTGCTCCCGATTTTTTCAGTAGTCAATAACTCGTTGCCTTTAACTCGTTGCCTTTAACTCGTTGCCTTTAACTCGTTGCCTTTAACTCGTTGCCTTTGCTCAGCAGGAAAGAGAAGTTCTTGGTGTGGTCGCCGCAGTGGCGTGCTTGTCCTGCTTCTCGGGAAGCTTTGCCAGGTAGAGGCGGCGGCCGTCCTCGACCGTGACTTTGGGGCGGGCGCCACCCATGCTGGTGCCAGGTTCCAGGCTCTCCAGCACCTCGTAAGGCAGTCTGCCGGTCTCCGCGAACTGCCCAGCCGCTTGGGTCAGGGCTTCAAGCTGGTGTGTGCGTTTGAATGGCTTGGCAGGGCCCTGCACTGACGGCACTCGCCATAGGCAGGTTGTTTGGCCCCGACAATTCGCGACGGCGACTCTGGTTAAATGCGCATTGCTCCAGTACCAAAAATGCCGATCAAGCCGATTGCGATCAAGTAAATCGCCACGATATAGTTCAAGAGCCGGGGCATGACCAAGATGAGAATCCCGGCGATGAGCGAGATCAGGGGTGTCAGACCAAAATGTAGGGTCATAAAATTTCCAATCCAATAATTCAAGATATATGCGTGTGCATGATGCATGCAGATCACATCAGAGGTCTGTTCGCCACCGTACCGTGACGGTAACGCACTGGCTTGACGCTGCCTCCATAACCTTTTTTCAAAGACCTATGCAACAACCCATATTCAGCTTCAAATTGGTTATCACGGCCTGCATCGTCATGTCCCTTCAGGCCTGTGCCGTGGTGGCTGTCGCTGATGCCGCTGTCACGGTGGTCGCTACCGGCGTCACAGTGGCCGCAAAGACGGTTGGCGCGGTAGCCGATGTGGTGCTTCCTGATGGTGATGATGATTGACAGCAAACTCTGGAAGACGGCATTCTGGGCGTTGGTGTTGGCCACGTTGTGGCTGTCACTCGTGCCGGTCGAGCACATTCCATCGGCATTCAACTTTTGGGACAAAGCCCAGCACGCACTGGGGTTTTCAGCCTTGGCCTACTTCGGGCTGATGGGTCATACACGGCTGGTACGCCAGGTGGTACTGGGTCTGTTGGCATTTGGCGTCGCCATTGAAGTGACGCAACACCTCAGCGGCTGGCGATATGGCGATTGGCAAGACTGGGTGGCGGATTGTTTCGGGGTGTTGATTGGGTACGCGGCTTGGACTTTTTACCTGCGAACGGGATTGTCCGGGCGTCGGTCGTAACGGTTGCGAACACCGTCGCCATCACGATCGCGGTCATGCTGGTTCCTGATGCCGTCGCGGTCGAGGTCACCGTAAGGACCTTGCAGGCGTGCCTGGCGCAACTGATTGCGCGGGTTGCCAGAGTCGTGGATGTTGGCGATACCATCACGGTCGCGGTCGCCATACGGGCCGCGGCGTTGCCACTGCTGCCCGCCGAAGTGCCGACCGTTGTCATGGCGCTGGTAGTAACCGGGTGCGGGCGCATAGAACAAACGGGGTTGTACATACATAGGTGCCGGCTGCACGTAAATGCCCGGAACCTGCACGCCGATAGAGAAGTACACGTCGCTACGGGCATACACCGAAGAAGCCGCAGCGAGAGCGCCCAGCGCGAACACAACGGCTGCAAGTGATTTGGTGGAAATGAGATGTTTCATGAAAACTCCTTGGGTTGGTATGGACCCCATCTTGCACGCCCGTGTGTGAACACACGCTGAACGGTTTCAAGAAAAATATTGAGCAGGCGCAACGCAGGCAGCGTTAAAGGGGGATGGGACACAAGCGCGGATAATTCCCGGCATGAGAATCAATCTGATCACACCGTTCGCGGAGAAAGATGCCGCAAAGGCTTTGGGGGCACGCTGGGATGCTGCCAAGAAGTGTTGGTACATCGTTGATGTCGCCGACGTCACGCCGTATGCCCGCTGGATTCCAAACATGGAAGCGGCCATGGAAACCCCCACCGAGGGTGCGACACGTCCGACGAAAGGCCCATCAAAAACGCCCATCAATCAGTTCGATGGCGCCACCACCGGGCCGACCATGGACGTGCCGCACTGTGGCTGTGACGTCCAGCCCTGGGAAGATTGCGCACACACAATCAAGTCGTAGCTTCCCGGTTCGAAATCCACGGCAAAACGCCAAACGATTCAAGCGGCGTCGGTTGATCGCCCCTTAAACTAAACCCTGTGCAATTTCCGAAAGAAAAAATGTTTGATCAAAGCGGCCAATGGATCCACCTTGAAACCTTCGACGAGTTTGACAACGGCCTGTCAGCGCTGATTGACCTCTGGTCCAGCACCTCAAAGACGGTGACCAAAACCGTCAAAGCAGCAGCACTTGCTCATTTCAAGGAAGACCTGGAGGCCGCCATACTCCAGTGGGTCGACAACCGGGCCAAGTCCAAAAAATACGCGGCCATAGCCAAAGAGCTGGCTGAGTTCGAAGACGCGCTGAATGAAGGCTCAGACCTTGCTGTTGTCGCCGACAGCGACGCCCCTGCTGCGTCTGCCAGGGCCAACAAAAAGGCGTGAAGTCCAGGTGTTTTCTTCATGGCCACTGACTGACCGAATCCGCCAGCATTGGCGGGTCAACTGGAAAAGTCACCTGGGAACGGTTGTTCTTGCCGCAGTCGTCCTGATTTCAGTTCAGACCTGGCAGACCAGAGACGTTCCGGGCGGCCCGGCACCGGATTTCGTGCTCACGCTGGTTCAACCGGATGGCACGTCAACGCAATCTACGCTGCATGCATGGCGCGCGCGCCATCCAGGTCAACCAGTCGCCTTGCACTTTTGGGCAGATTGGTGCCCGATTTGCCGCACCGAGGAAAACAGCATCAGCCGCCTGACAACAGACTGGCCCGTGTTGACCGTGGCGATGCAATCGGGGCCGGCAGTCGACGTAGCGCGGGTCATGCGCCAGCGCCAGTTGCCCTGGAACACGACCGTGGACGAGCGCGGAACGGTCATGCACCGGTACGGCTTCAAGGGTGTCCCTGCGTTTGTGGTGATTGACGCCCATGGTCGGTTGCGCACCCCAAGCATGGGCTACACCACAGAAATCGGCATGCGGCTGCGGCTGTGGTGGGCATCGCTGACAAGCTTGCTTGACAGTCAGGGCATGGCCGTTGCCGGCTGACGCCAGACAGTCACAACAACGGCCGCCGCCAGTGGCTATGCCCCTGCGGGAAGTTCAGCTGATCTGCGTCCTGACATAGCGCAGCAAGCCCTCACTGGCATCTTCCACCCGGTCCAGCACAGTTTCAAAGTCGTCCGACTTGCCATAGAACGGATCTGGCACCGCCTGATCACGCTGATCACTGCAATAGTCCGTGAGGTAGTGAAGCTTGCCCTGGTATTTTTGTGGGCAGCGCATGCGCAACGTCAGCAGGTTGCTTTCGTCCATGGCAAGAATCAGGTCAAAGCGTTCAAAATCGTCTGCCTCGACAAGCCTTGCCCTGTACTTGGAGAGGTCATAGTCCCGACGCATCGCGTGTTTTTGCGCGCGAATATCCACCGATTCCCCCACGTTGAGGTCGTGTGTTGCCGCCGAAGACACCTGCACCCGATCGGCCAGGCCTTGTTGAATTGCATTTTGACGAATGACCTCCTCAGCCGTTGGGCTGCGGCACAGGTTGTCAGTGCAGACGATAAGTAGTGAGTATTTTTTCATTTGGCAAATAGGATGACAGCACGCGCCCCTGTATTTTCCACCCACGGAAACTGGGGTGGCCAAGCCAGGCTGCACTTTCCTTGGATTTGCCCGGATTTAGTGACACGTCACTAATAATTGCTGCATTGCAACAAAAATCCGAAATGCAGCCTGATTCATCCTACAATTCATCCATGCTGCACTGCAACATAACAACCCAGACGGGTTGCTGAAGCAAGTGCCATTCACCCCACAAGGAAACCGAAATGAACAAATCTGCTGAAAAATTCGCCGCCACCTCCAAAGCCAACCTGGAGGCTGCACAAGCGCTGGCCACCAAGGCTCAAGCAGGTGTGGAAAAGCTGGTCGACCTGAACCTGGCTGCCTCAAAAGCCGCAGTGAGCGAGTCATTCGAACATGCTCAGGCCGTTCTGGGTGCCAAGGACCCGCAAGCTCTGGCTGCCCTGCAAGCTTCCATGGCCAAGCCCTTGGCTGAAAAGACCACCGCCTACGTTCAAGAATTCCAGAAAATCGTTGCCAACGCCAGCGCAGAATTCACCAGCGCTGCCCAAGCCAACATGGCCGATGTGCAAAAGGGCTTCGCAACCCTGATGGAAAGCGCAACCAAAGGCGCTCCTGCCGGTTCCGAGTCCGCCATGGCCTTTTTCAACCAGGCCATGAGCGCCAGCCAAAACGCATTCAAAACGGCACAGGCGTCAGCACAGCAAGCTGTTGATACCGCGCAAACCAACTTCACTGCCGCCACAAAGCAGACTGTTGATGCCGTCAAGAAGGCAACCAAGACGGCATGATCTGCCCACTGATTTGGCAAGAATGAAACAAACGGCACCACTGGGTGCCGTTTGTGTTTTCGAACCATCAGGAAGTGATCTAAATGCAAAGTCAAACCGAACATCCGGCACCGGCAAAGACGTCAGCCTCTCGGGCTGACGAACGGGTTTTGCTGCTGGAAGAGGTCAATTTCAAGTGGCTGTTGGCAGGCATGGGTCTGTGGATTAACATGGCGCGTTTTCACAATGACCCAGCCTACGCCGCACACTTCCTGGCACTGGCTGAGGCATCAGCTTCCCTTGCCTTGCGCAACTGCGCCGCTTCGTTGAAGGGCAAAAAAAGAATCCACGTACCAGTAGCGTACGATCAAGTCCATGAACTTTACCAAGACAGGCCTGGTGGCCATGGGCACCTTGCTGGCCATGGTGTTTGCCCTGACGGGCTGCAGCACTACACCAGCCACGACGCCCGCCCCATCTGCCGCAACGCCACCAAAGACTAAGCCGGTCATCGCACTCGCCCTGGGTGGCGGTGCGGCCAAAGGCTTTGCGCACATTGGCGTCATCAAGGCGCTGGAAGCACAGGGGATCATTCCCGACATGGTCATCGGCACCAGTGCAGGGTCACTGGTCGGTGCCCTGTATGCCTCCGGCAAAAGTGGATTCGAACTGCAAGAAATGGCGATACCGTTCGACAAATGGCAATTTATTGACTGGGGCATGCCCAATCGGGGTTTGATGAAGGGTGATGCCCTGACCCGGTTCGTGAACTCGGCCGTGGGTGGCCGCCCGATCGAGAAATTGCCCAAAAAATTTGGTGCCGTCGCAACCGACCTTCAGTCGGGTGAACCCATCGTATTTCGCTCGGGTGATGCCGGACTTGCCGTGCTGGCGTCAAGCAGTGTGCCGCTGGCTTTCCAGCCGGTCAGCATCCGGGGCCGCCAGTATGTCGACGGCGGCCTGACCAGTCCGGTGCCGATCAAACTGGCCTATGACATGGGCGCCAATTTCGTCATCGGTGTTGATATTTCCGACAAACCGGCCAATGGCAGCATCAATAGCACCATGGACGTGGCGTTCCAGACCCTGGCCATCATGGGCCAGATGATCCGTCGTTATGAAAAGCCGGTGGCTGATGTCATGATCCGGCCGGACATTTCCAGGCTCGGGTCGGTTGATTTTGACAACCGCCACCAAGCCATCCTGGAAGGTGAACGGGCCGCAGGGATTCAAATGGCGGGCCTCAAGGAAAAGTTGGCCAGGTTTGGCGAGCCGAACCAGAAATAGGCGCGCTCCGGATAAGGGCTCCCCGGATTACATCCGAGCTACGGACTTTGCAAAACAATGTCTATTTGGGCGCCGCCCAGATCGGCTTTTGACACAGCCAATTCACCCTGATGGCTGGCCACCAGGTCCCTGACCACCGCCAGGCCGATGCCGTGACCGGGCACCCGCTCATCCAGGCGCACACGCCGCGCCAGCACGGCACCGGGGTCGGAAAAGCCCGGACCGTCATCACAGACCCGTATAAACAGGCGCTTGCCATCAACCCATAGCCGCACCGCGACCTTGTTATGTGCCCATTTGGCCGCGTTGTCGAGCACATTGCCCAGCATCTCGAAGGCATCTCCTTCGTCCATGCGCCAGGTCAGGTCGGGCGGGCAGTCCAGCGCAAACACCAGTTGCTTGTCCACATAGACCTTGGCCAGCGTGTCGCGTATTCGGCCCAGAATGGACGCCAGCGCCAAATGCGGTGCAAAGCGGGCGGCCCCACTGGCGCCGGCTCGACCCAACTGGTGCACCACGATGTCGTCCATGCGAGCCACCTGCTGCGCCACCATGCCGGGCAACTCCTCCGGCGCATCAAGCGAAGCACGCAACACCGCAAGCGGGGTTTTGAGGCTGTGGGCCAGGTCGTCCAGCGCGTCTTTGTAGCGCGTTTGCCGGGCCCGCTCCTGCGCCATCAACACATTGAGGTTGTGCGTCACGCCCGCCAGTTCAGCGGGATAAGCGCCATCCACCCGGTCCTGCTCGCCTTGCTCAATGCGCTGGATTTCCTGGGCCATACGCCTCAGCGGTGCCAGGCCCCAACGCAGCAACAGGGATTGCGTCAGCAACAACAGCACACCGGCGCCACCCAGCCAGCGCCACAAGGTGTGCTCAAAAGCCTGTAACTCCCGGTCAAACGCAGCCTTGTCTTCCAGCACAGAAAAAACCAGGGGCGCGGCCCGGTCGTTCACCGTCCACTTGACCGTGTAGCTGGCGGCCAAAAATGCGCGTGTGGCGCCCGCTGCTTCGCCAGCTTGCGCCTGGCTAACGAGGACGGTGTCAAAGTGCCACTGACCAGGTGCCTGCGTGCGCTGAAAAGGGGGATTAAGCCCAAGCGTGGACGCGGATTGCCATTCCTCATTTTTGTCCAGATTGGCAATATTGGCGTACAGCCCCGATCCCGGCAACGATAGCCGGGGTTCGGCCAGCGTAGCCGGCATGACCAATGCACCCTGGGCATTCAGCTCGGCCCCGGCCATCAGCAGGTAAATGGTGGTTTGCAGACGGGCAAAACGTTCAGCACGCACACTGTTGATATAGGCCTGCTGCACCGCCCAGCCGGCACCCGCCAAAAAGACCAGCAACACGACAAAAGCACCCCAGATCAGGCGCGCACGGATGGACAGCGGCGACGTCACTTCAGCACAAAGCGGTAACCGCGACCACGTCGCGTTTCAATGGGTGCCAGCAGGCCCTGCGGATCAAGCTTGCGCCGCAGCCGCCCGATCAAAACCTCCAGCACGTTGCTGTCACGGTCTTCGTCGTGCGGGTACAGGTAATCGGACAGCTCCTGCTTGCTCACTACCCTGGCGCGCGCGCGCACCAGGTACGCCAGCACCCGGTACTCAAAGGTGGTCAGGTCCAGCGTGATACCGTCCAACTGGACGTTCTGGGCCGAAAAATCCAGACTCAAGGCCCCCAGCGTGAGCACCTCCGATGTCGCCTTATGGGCACGCCGCAGCAGCGCCTTGACGCGGGCCACCAGCTCGGGGTACTCAAACGGTTTGACCAGATAGTCGTCGGCACCCGCCTCCAGCCCCAGCACCTTGTCCTGCCAACTGCCGCGCGCAGTCAGAATCAGTATCGGCAGGGTTTTGCCCTCGGCGCGCAGGGTTTGCACCACCAACAGCCCATTCAGCTTTGGCAGACCCAAGTCAATGATGGCCAGGTCCAGCGGGTATTCACGGGCCTGAAACAAGCCGTCTTCACCATCGGCGGCCATATCGACACGGTAACCGTCGGCCTCAAGCTGGCGCTTAAGGCCCAACCGCAACACCGCATCGTCTTCAATCAGCAACAGGCGCATACAAATGCAGTCCGGGCAAGTGTCTAAAGTCTGCGCCCGCTGGCGACGTCGATCAACACCACCACCACTTCACCCTGCGGTGTGAGCAGCTTGACGCGCCAAACCGGGCGCCCCTCGCGCTGGGCCTGATCCACCGCCAGAACACGACCGCCCGTGGTTTTCTGCGCCATCGACGCGGCATCATCGCGGCTCACATCTGCCCACGCGGGCAGGCTGAGCGCCAGCATCAGGGCAGTGATCAGGGTGGTGAAAAATTTCATGGTGTACAACGGTTTGGGGCGGTTACGTCAGGCAATGGTACTACCGCCCAGGCCCGGTTGATTATTGTGTGACCGGTTCAACACTCACGCGCACGGGCAAGCTGTTGCCCGGGTTGGTGCGCATGAAGGTGGTGTAGTTCTGGCCGCGGTAGTCGTAGCTGACGCGGTAGCCGGTGATGCGGGTTTGCGCGTCGTACACGGTACGGCAGCGCTTGACTTCCCGCTGCGCCGTCTCGTAGCCGCCGTTGTCGTATTGGCCGTTGTCATACTGTGACTGTGGTTGTGTATTGCGGTTTTCAAGGCGGTCACCGGCCATGGCACCCAGCACCACACCCAAAGCGGTGGCCACGTCCTTGCCACTGCCGCCACCCACCTGGTGCCCCAAAATACCACCGGCGAGGCCACCCACAATGGCGCCGCCGTACTGGCGGTCTTGGCCAATTTGGCGCTCAGTGCTGGTGCGAACACCTCTTTCGGGCACCCAATGGCTGCTGCATTCATTGCGTGGCACGTTGACGTTTTCGTACTGCGGCTCGGCACTGCGAACCCGCGCGTTGTCGGTGAAGGTCTGGGCCTGGGCACCGAACAAGGCGGTGGCAAACAAGCTGGTGATGACAATACGTTTCATGGAAAACTCCTTGGGTTGGTATGGCATGCAGTGTGTGTGGACCTGCCTGAACCCAGGCTGAACCAAATCTAAATACTTGGGCCCACCTGTTGCGCAAGCCGTCCCGGTCCCCTGGCGCCCGGCCATTTCCAAAAAACGGGGACGTTGAATACAATAAAAATCGACTTAACCCATTCGTCTGGATGACCTCCATGGTTTTTCGTATTGTTCTTTTCATCCTAGCCACGGCGCTGACGGCCGCCCATTTCTTCAGGGCAGGCAGTTATGGGCTGCTTGCCCTCAGCCTGGCAACACCGCTGCTGTTTCTGCATAAAACCCGCTGGAGCCTGATACTGTTGCAACTGGCCGCCTACGGCGCAAGCGCCAACTGGCTGATCACCATCCTGCTGCTGGTCCAGATGCGGCAACAGCTCGGGCGGCCATGGACTACCGCTGCCATCATTCTGGGCACGGTCACTCTGCTCACCTTCGTCGCCGGCTGGCTGATGAACTCCCGCTGCATGCGTGCGCGCTACCAATAACTTCTGCCTTAAAGTCGATACCCCCCATGCGCAGACGCATTTTTATCCTAGCCGAATTTCCGCACCCCACCCGATGACACCCCAAGTCGCCACCCTGGATACCACACGCTGTTCAGGCTGTGGCCGGTGTATTTCGGCCTGCGAATTCCGCCTGTTTTCCTTGGAAACCAAGGCATGGAAAAAGAGATCCGTGATGCTCAATGTCGAGCAATGCAGCGGCTGTGGTGTCTGTGCCGCCAGATGCGCCACTGGCGCGATCAGCATGGGCGACAAGCCGTCACAGCCGGGCGAAGGCATCACGCCAGACCTGCGCAGGTTGCCATCCGGCCACCCAGCTCGGTAGCTCATCGGCGGGCATGGGCCGCGCAATGGCATAACCCTGAGCCAGTTCGCAGCCCATTTGACGCAACAAGGTGCCGTGCGCCACCGTTTCGACGCCTTCCGCAATGACGCCACGCTTGAAGGCTGATGCCAGACTGATGACGCCGCCCAAAATAGCCAGGTCGTCGGGATCTTCGAGCATGTTGCGGACAAAGCTTTTGTCGATTTTCAGCTGCCCCACCCGAAGGCGCTTGAGATAGGTCAGTGACGAATAACCGGTGCCAAAGTCGTCCAGCGAACAGCTCACCTCGAGCTGCGTGCAGTCTTCTATCACCTGGGACACTTGCTCGACATCTTTCAGTGCGCTTGTTTCCAGTATTTCAAGTTCCAGAAAAGACGGATTCACCGCCGGGTGCAACAACAACAGAGACTGCAGACGCGTCACAAAGTCGGGTTGCTGCAATTGCCGCGCACTGACGTTGACACTCACACGCATGTGCAGCCCGGCCCGTTGCCAGATTTCGATTTGAGCCAGCGCGGTGTCCATGACCCACTCACCCACCATGACCGACATCAGGTGATCCTCAATGACCGGCAAGAAAATATCCGGCATCAACAAACCACGCTCGGGATGTTGCCAGCGTATCAGGGCCTCTGCACCAATGACCTCGCCCGTGCGCATGTTCACCTTGGGCTGGTAGTGCAACACAAACTCGCCTTCAGCCAGCGCATGGCGGATACGCTCCAGGCTTTCGTAGCGGACGCGCAAACTGCTGTCATGCGCGGCGTCGAACACGTTGTAACGGCCTTTGCCGGCCAATTTGGCCTGGTACATGGCCTGGTCAGCCTGGCGCAGCAGCTGATCAGCATCCATCTCCGATGCCTGCGGGTAGAAGGTAATCCCGATACTGGCCGAAACCTGCAAACTCAGCGGCCCGATCCGTACCGGCAGGGAGGCGGCAGCCAACAGGCGACTGACCATGGGTTCGCTGCTGGTAATGTCAGGCAGATCGTGCAGGACGGCGACAAATTCATCTCCGCCCAAGCGCGCCAGCGTGTCACCCTCGCGCATGGTCTCGGTCATGGCAGCTGCGACCGCAATCAACAGTTGGTCACCGGCGTCGTGGCCGTGGCGGTCATTGACCATTTTGAAGCCATCCAGGTCGAGATATGCCACGGCGATCCTTTGCTCGCGGCGCTGACATTGCGCCATGGCCTGACGCAGACGGTCTGCCAGCAGGGCCCGATTGGGCAGGTTGGTGAGCGTATCAAAATGGGCAATGTGCTCAAGTTGATTCTGATGCTTCTTGATGGCTGTCACGTCGGAGAACAAGGCCACATATTGAACGGTTTTGCCATGCGCATCCCGGATGGCGCTGACCGTCTGCATCGCGGCAAAGGCATCGCCACTCTTGCGCCGATTCCAGATTTCGCCGCTCCAGTGCCCAAGCTCATGCAGGCTCAGCCACATGCTCTCATAAAACGCCCGGTCCTGAAGGCCCGAGTTGAGCATGCGTGGGTTGCGGCCCAGCACTTCGTCGCGGCCAAAGCCCGTGATACGGGTGAACGCCTCGTTGACATCAACAATCGTGCCATCCACCGCCGAGATGATGATGCCCTCGCGGGCATAGGTAAATACGCTGGCTGCCAGTTGGAGCTTTGCGTCGGCCTGCTTACGTTCAGTGATGTTGCGGGAAATGTACAAAATGCAGGGAACACCGTCGAGCGTCATCACCTGCGCAGACAGGAGCGCGGTCAGGAACTGGCCATTCTTTTTAACCAGATCGGCCTCCATTTCCTTGCAAAAACCGCTCTTTTGCAAGGCAAGCATCAGTTTTTTCTGGTCCTCCGGGTAGCGCCAGATGTTGATTTCCTTTGATGTTTTGCCGATCACCTCGTCCTGACTCCATCCAAGCAGGTGTGAAAAACCATCGTTCACATCCAGAAAATGACCGTCTGCCATGCGGTTGATGTTGACGCCATCAGGGCTGATCTGAAATACGGTTCGGTAGCGCTCTTCGCTTTGCCGCAATGCCGCCTCTGCCTGTTTGACGTCCGTGATGTCTTGAATCGTGCCGTGCATTTTTCGGGCTTGTCCGTGCCCATCGAATTCAAGTTTTCCCAAGCCGCGAACCCATTTTTCTGCGCCGTCGTCGTATCGAACAATGCGGTATTCCTTGTTGAAGGCTTGACCCCGACCTAAAACTTCGTTATGGAAGTAGTCCACCATCATGGCCCGGTCGTCGCGGTGAATCAGGTCTTCCCATCCCATCACCGAGCGCTCGTAGCTGTTGTCGATGCCAAACAGACTGTCAAGTGCCGCCGAGCTTTCCCACCCGCCGCTTGCAATATCAAGCGCATAGCTGCCCAGACCGGCAATAAACTGCGCCTCCTTGAGAGAGTTCTGGCTCTTGTACAGGGCACTGTCCGCCCGGCGCTGGTCAACCATACGCCAGATGGCGTCGGCCATCAAACGGGCAGTTTCCACGTCCAGATCGGTGTAGGGGAGCGACTTGTTGCCCAAACCCAGCATCATGCGCACCAGCCCATCCTGAATGACCGGCACGCTGATGAACCGGTCCAGCCCGGCATGGCCTTCAGGCAGACCCCGTCGCTCTGCGACAGGGGCGCAGTCATTGATCATCACGGGTGCGCGCTGGCGCAGCGCGTCAGCCCAGATGCCAGCCTTGCTGATGGGGTAACGGTCATCAACCACCGTCTGACAATCATGCGCCAGCGTGTCAGTTGACCAGGTCAGCAACTCGATAGTTTCCTGGTCTTCATGGACAAAGTGGGCAAAGGCGATCTGGCTACCGGTCAACTGCTCGGCCAGTGCCAGCCCGCGCTGCAAAAGGCTTCGCTCGTCCATGTTCTCGGCGGCCCCTGGCAACTGCAGCAAAACCTCGGAACGCCTGGCCAGAAACTGAAGTCTTGCTTCGTTTTGTTTGCGCTCGGTGATGTCACGATGGAAGGACTGGATGACAGCCTGACCGTCAACGTCGATCAGGCTGGCGGATACTTCCATCGAAAAAACATGCCCATCCTTGTGAACGTGTTCAAGCTCGAAGGTCATGGATTCACCGCTCAGGAGGCGCGCCATCCGTTGCAGCCACATTTGACTGGTTTTGGGGGTGTCAAAATCCTTCAAGTTAAGCAACAGCATCTCTTCGGCGGTGTAACCATGCATGCTGGCAAACGACTGGTTGACAGCCAGCAGTTTCCCGCTCTGGGTGAACACCATGATGCCGTCAATGGCCCGGTCAAACAGCACGCGGTATCGCTGCTCGCGCGCTTTTAAGGCGTCCTCGCGCTGCCGCAAGCTGACTTGCAGGCGGTTAAAACAAACCACCAGTTCGCCAATCTCATCTCGGCGTGAGACCTCCAGCAGCTGCAAGGGCTGATTTCCTTGTGACAAGCCGGTTAAGGTTCTGGTAAACGTTTGCAGCGGTTCAAGCTGGCGTCTGAGCATCCACCAGGTCAGGCCACCGGCCAGCAGGGTCAGGAAGAGGGTCGTCAGCAACATGCGGTACTGCATGGTGCGCACCGGTGCAAAGACTTCGGCTGTCGGCAGCGTGGCAGCAACGTACCAACCCGCTATGGGGACGCGCTTGGCCGACGCCAGAACTTCAACACCAACTGGGTCAATATAGACATCTGTCCCCTCAAAGCCGCCAATGAATCGGTCCAGTGTTGCGCTGATGCCTGCCGCCGGGAGCACCTCCATGACGCGGCTCTTGTCCGTGCCCGTCACTATCAGTTGATAGTTCGGTGCAACCAGCAAATAGCTGCCGGTGCGGCCATAGCTATTTGCCATCATGTCGTCAAGGAAGTTTTTCGTGCCAAGGTTGATCACACCCGCAACAGCACCCACAACCTCACCCTTGTCATTGCGAATGGGCGCCGCCATCCCGATGATGGGTGAACGCAGCATTCTGTCGGTAACCGGTTTGCCGATGGTCGTTTTCCCCCATGTGAGCGCGGCAACAATGTAGTCCCGGTCCATGAAGTCAACGCCGTGCCTTTGCACTGACATGGGGACCGAGGCAATGGTTTTGCCCTCAACACCGGTGATGAACGCACCGCCGTTGAACAGGCCCAGAAAGATCGAATGCTCTTCCAGGGATTGTTGCAGCCCGGTCGGATTCACGGCCATGAGCTGCCCAGACGTTGCTGCCACTTTTTCCAGGGCACCCAGGCGCTCGGAAAATTCGTGATCGATCGATTTGGCAACCAGGGTAACGGTTGAATTTTGTTGCTCGCCCAACAGGCGTTGCATGTCGTGGCGCAGCATTTGGCTGGCGTAGAACGCCAATGACCAGATGCTGATCACAAAAATGAGCAGCGTAAAAAGAGTGACTCGGGTCTTGAGTGAGTTCCTCTGAAATCTACCAATATGCATCACAAACCCTGTTGTTTCTGCGCGACCAGCCATCAAGATCGGACCATTCAGCAAAATTATCAAACAGCTGCTTCGGGGCTTAAGTCCCGAAAAAGACCCATTTATGACTTCACTTGGCGGCTTGGCAGATGAATCGGGTCGACCGGCCAATCGCTCAAAAAAAAGCCGCCGGGCTGGCCGGCGGCAGTCAACGGAGGAAAGCTCAGTTAAAGTTGTTTCACATCATGGCAAGCCGCACCGCAGGCATTGGTGTACGGGATCGGCATGGCTGAACCGGGTGCCACACCTTTCACACCGATGTTGTCCTTGCGCGGCACGTCATAGATGTGCGAACTGATGTCGTTGGTCCAGTAATTCTTGCCATCCGCAGCCGTCAGACCCTTGCCGAAGCCCGCACCAGTTTGCATGGTTTTGGTGACGTGGCAGCTGGCACAGGTAATCTTGGCTGGATCAACCGTGCACTTGGCCTTGTCTGCCAGATGTTTCTTCAGATCCATGGTGTTGACATGGCAGCTGTTGCAGGACTCAGCCAACTTGGAGTCTGTCTTCATCTGATGCGCAAACTTGGCGGTGCCGTGGGTATCGTGGCAATCAGAGCAGGCTACCAGCTGCGTGCCGTTACGGTACTTGGGCGACTTGATGAAGTCGGTGTACTGCTGGTGATGCGACTTGGAATGCAGTCCGTCAGCCCAGTAGTCGTTTTTACCGGCATCTTCACGCGTGGTGTAGTCGTTCAGGAACACGTTGCGCGACGTGCCCGGCAGCATCATCTTGTTGTCCTTGTTGACCGGCTGATCGTTCTTCAGGTTGCCTTGCGGCCGACTATGGCATTGCCCGCAGATCATCGATGCGCGCTCGGCTGCCAGCTTGTTGGGGCTGACGATGGTAGAAGGCATGTCAACTTCTTTGGCGGCGTTGTGCACCGAGCCGGGGCCGTGGCAGGTTTCACAACCCATGTTGATCTCGTTGGGTTTGCCGTCGCCGTCAGTATCAATCTCGCCATTGCGGTCATTGCTGGAACCGGCCTTGTAATCACCGGCGGCGGTCTTGGTCAGCGTGTAACCGTTGGCATGGCAAGAGGCACATTCCTTGTCGAAGGATTTGGCTTGCGGCGGGTCAGCCAGCATGTTGGTCTTTGCGTTGTAGAACCAGTCAGCGTGGTAATCGCGCCATTGTTTGCGACTGCGATCGGCAAAAGAATCGTTACCGTCCTGGTTGAACTGAACAAACGGGAACAGGTTGGCACCCACGCGCACCAGGTAGCGCTGCTTGTAAACGCCCCCCCCGTAGGTCATTTCAACCGGATAAACGCGGGCTGCATCCTGTGGATTTTTGGCGTTTTCTGCACGGAACTTCAGGCTGCCGTCCTTGTCCTTAAAGAAGGTGGCGGTAAAGCTCACACTGGCGACATCGGCGGGCGCCTTGGTGCTGATCTGGTACTTGTCAAAACCACGCTTGGGATCGAACCCATGAAACCAGAACTTGGTACCGGCCATGAGTTTGTCCAGGCCTTTGTTGAAATTCGGGAAGTTGGAAAAATCCTGCAGTTTGCTAGGTTTTCCGATCACGGTAATGCCGAGGCGGTGCAGCGTTTTGGTGAAATGTTTCTGCTCTTCATGGCATTCAATGCAGGCAGAACTGCCAATATAGGTGGCGCCTGCCGGGGTATTGCCGGAGACCTTGATTTTGAGCGGCGCCTTGTTGAGTTCCACCGTGCTCAATGCCTTGCGGGACTTGTCGCCGCCGGGCAGGTAGGTGCTGTTGGCTGGTTCGACATAAACAAAATAGTTGCCACCGCGCACCAGCGGGAAGCTGAACTCGCCCTTGCCGTTGGTCTTGGCACGTTGGTACTTCTCCCGATTGGCCACCAGGTTGTCCTCAAGCGGCTCATCGTTTTTGGCGTCTTTCTTGATCTCAATAGGCGTTTTGCCCATGGCCACCACATCGGCCGTGGGGATCAGCCAGACCGTGGCATCCGGCACTTTGCGAAAGGTCTCCGCATTGCCGTCCTCGACCACGCCAGTCACCGCCACATCGGGCAATGGCTGACTGGTCAGCGTACAGCCGAACAGCAATAACGTGGACGATAGTGCCAGCGCACCACCCACAATCAACTTCTTCATGATTACTCCTATGTAAAGTTTGCGTTTTTTTATCAATCTATAGGACATCATTCTGCAAACTACGTGCCAAGGAGCCAGAAATGCAAAATGATGTCAAAAGACACCATTCAGATTAAAAAAGCGCCAAAGTCCTAGCAATTTGCCAAAAGGCAACATCGCTCAGCGCAGGGTGTCTTCACAAAATCGCGACAGGTGTCGCTATTCAGTGACAAATCCCCAGCGCTTCATTCGGACGTAAAGATTCTGTCGCGGAATGCCACTCAGGCGGGCGGCCTCGGAGATATTGCCATCGGCAGCATCGAGCAGTTGCCGCAAATAAGCATGCTCAAAGTCAGCGCGCGCCTCCTGGTAAGCCAGTGCAGGCGTCACTGCCGAGACAAGCATCGGATCGGCTTGGGTCGTGGGGCCACAGCTGGGGCAAAGGTGGACCGCGTCAACCACCCCGCCCAGCTGCAGCGCCACCACACGCTCAATACAGTGCTGTAGCTCGCGCACATTGCCCGGCCACGGGTGCGACTCCAGCGTTGCCAGGGCAGCCGGGGTAAAGGGGCCGCATTGTTTGCCGAATTTGGCATTGAACAGCTCCAGAAAATGCACCGCCAGACGAAACACATCGCCCTCGCGCTCGCGCAACGGCGGCAAATGCACGGCGACCACGTTGATCCGGTAGTACAAATCTTCCCGGAAACGCCCTGCTTTCACCTCGCCAGCCAGCGAGCGGTTGGTGGCACAAATCAGCCGAAAATCGGTCGATCGGGGCTGTGTGCTGCCAATGCGGCAAAAGCTGTGATCCTGCAAGACACGCAGCAAACTGCTTTGCAGCTTGGGGCTCATGTCGGCAATTTCGTCCAGAAACAAATTACCGCCATTGGCTTTTTCAAAATACCCGGTGGTCGCCTGGGCGGCGCCAGTAAATGCGCCTTTTTCATAACCAAACAGCAGACTTTCCAGCAGCGACTCGGGCAGCCCACCGCAATTCACCTCCAGAAAAGCCTTGTCAGCGCGCTTGCTGTGGGCATGAATCAACTTGGCCATCACATCCTTGCCGGTGCCACTTTCCCCGTCGAGCAGCACGGTGGTGTCGAGCCCAGCCACCTGCTGCACCTGGCCCAGCAAATGCCTCATGGCCGCTGACTGCCCCACCACCAGGGGCGCGCCTGACTTGACCGCCAGACGGCTGCGCAAACTGTCAATTTCACGGTAAGCCGCGTCAATTTCAAGCGCCTTGCCAATCACCGCCTCCAAGGCTTCCAGGTCTTCAAATGGTTTGGTCAGGTAATCAAACAGACCCTCCCGAACCGCAGCCACGGCGTCACGCACATCGGCAAAACCGGTCATCAAAATAGCCACCATGCGTGGCCGCTGGGCGCGAAACTCGCGCAGCAAGTCCAGCCCCTGGTGCTGCGGCAGGCGCTGGTCCATCAGCACCAGGTTGAAGTCATGTGCGGCAAACAACTGGCGCGCCTCCTCGCCCTGGGTTGCCAGGTGGACCTGTGCACTGGTTCGCAGCATTTGCTCCAGCAGGGTACGGGTGTAGCGGTCGTCGTCAACGACCAAAATCTTGGGCAACATGAGCAGGTGTCTGGGTAGTGTGATCCGGGGAGTTTGGGGTGGCTTGCGGCAACCAAAGTGCAAATTGCGTGCCACCTTCTGGTAAATTTTTAACGCTGACAAAACCCTGGTGCAACAAAGCCACGTGTTGCACCACTGGCAGCCCCAGACCCGTGCCTTCGCGGCGGGTGGTAAAAAATGGGGTGAACACCTTGTCCAAAATCTCCGGGGCGATGCCCTTGCCATGGTCACGCACCGACAAGACCCAGCCCGGTGCACCGGTCTCGGGATGCATCTGCCCTTGCAAGCGGATCACAATAGCCCCCTCATCCGGGGTGGCCTGCGCCGCATTGACCATTAAATTAAACAGCGCATGACGCAGCAAAATGGCGTCCAACACCAGCACCACCCGATCTTCAGGAAACACCATTTCCACCGGGATTTGACGCCTGACGGTCTGGCGAAACATCAGCACGGTCTCGTTGACCACTTGGGCTAAGTCAGTGGGGTGACATTCAAATTTTGACACCTTGGCAAAACGCAACATCGACGCGATAAAAGCATGGCAATCTTCGCCGGCATGGCGAATCTCGGCCAGCAATTCCCGGGTGCGCACCGGGTCGTCTGCTTCACGTTGCGCCAACTGCGCCAGACTGACCACTCCCACCAGCGGGTTGTTCAGCTGGTGTGCGATTTCGCCCACCATGGTGCCCAAGGCCGAGAGCTTTTCGATTTGCAAAATACGGGCATGTTCGGTACCCACACGCAACAACTGATGCTCCAGATCATGCTTGCGCTGGTAGTCTCGCTCCACCCGGTCGAGCGAAAAGTAAAACAAGCCCAGGACAAAAGCGCCCATCAACAAGCTCAGCAGCGTGACAGTGGTAATGGAACGCTGAAAGGATTTCTGCAACACGGAGATGTCACGCATCACCACCAGGTCGCCAATACGTTGGCCAGTGGCATCATTGAGCGGCAACATGGCCAGGTGCAAGGTTTGCTCGTCTTGTGAAAATACCTTGGTGGCACCGCCACGCAAGGCCACCAAAACTGAATCATTCAAGGCATTCGGTGCTTGCGCACTGCTCTGTGCCACCATCACCTGCTGCGAAAAATGATCCCAATTGCCCTTGCGTTTGAGCAAGACCAAGCCATGGTGCCACTGCTGCACCGGCAAAAACTGCTTGTCCACCAGCACAAACAAATCCACCGACAAGGTCTCATGAATTTCCTGCACCAGGTGACCAATTTCTTCGCCCATTTCAACATACCCCTGCACCCCTTGGGCGTCGCGCCAGGGCGCCACCATACGCAGGGTCAAGGTGCCTAAAGCGCCTAACTCCAAACCATGGATAGGACGATTGAGTTTACGCGCCTGGACCGTGGTGATGCGGGAGATTTCGTCGCCAAACTCACCCGGACTGTGCAAACGCACCAGATTGACCAGCTCCGGGTTGTTGAAATACAGATGGGTGATGCCGTGCTCGGAACGCAGGGCTTTGAACAACGGCCCGGCTTCGTGCAACAAGGCGGCGCGGTCCTGGTTGGCAAACGCCCCAGCAATGCCAGGAATACCTTGCATGGTGTGCAGTACAGCGCGCATCAGGTTGGTGTCCTTGTCCACCTTTTGATCCACCAGCTTGGCCACCGCCGCGACGCGCTCAGACAAGGCCCGGTCGCGCGCCTGCACCTGCAAAAAATAAGCCGTGGTGGCAAAGGCCGTCAAAATAAAGGCCAGTACCAGGGCAAATGGCCACATCAGGGCAGCTTTGACTCGGCGCGGCGAAGAGACAGGTGCGTTCAATTTCACACCCAAAGTGTGCCTGCATCTCGATAGGCTGGCAAGCGCATCCGCCAACTCATTCAAAATACAATAAATCAGGACCAACCCACTGACCATGAACACCGACCCACCCAGCCCTCGCCCCAATCCGTCACTCGGTCGCCTGACGAACATTGCCCAGGCACGCCAGCGCCTGATGCAAGAAGGCAGGTCTTTGGCGCCGGACTGGACAGCGCCCTGGCTGGAGCGCTCCTGGCAACGCTGCCTGACTTCCGGCTTGCACCCAGGCCAGGCCATCAGTTTTTCTCATGTCAATGCATCCGACCTGCGCTACACCCTGGAAGCCAACCAGCAATTGATTGAAGCGGCCCAGCCGATGTTGCACAACCTGGCACGGGCGATTGTCAACACCCGCTACTTTGCCATCCTGACCAATGCCGACGGCGTGGTGGTCGATGCCTGCGGTGCCATTGACCACACCGATCCACGCGCCCACCTGATCACCCGGGTCGGCACCGACCTGTCCGAGCGCAGCATTGGCACCACCGCCATTGGGGCCGCGCTGGCGGAATTACAACCGGTCTGGTTGCACCGCGGCGAGCATTTTTTTGAGGCCACGTCAGTTTACAGCTGCGCTGGTGCACCCCTGTTTGGGCCCGACGGCGCTTGTGTCGGCATGCTCGATGTGACCGGGGTCGACGTGCAGGAACGCCCCGAACTCAAACATCTGGTCATGCAGTCGGCCAGCAAGATCGAAAACGCCCTGATCACCGCCCTGCCCCATGCCCTGATGCTGCGCCTGAACTGGCCCGGCAACGCCTTGGGCAGTGATGCCGACGGCATGTTGTGCCTCGACCCCGAGGGCTGGATCACCGGGGCCAACCCGGTAGCCCGACAAATGGTACCCGGTTTGGCAGTGCCCAGCCAGGCACCCGTGCATGTCAGCGAGGTCTTTGGTGTACCTGCTGAGCCTTTGTTTGATGCCGCCAAACGACCCGCCAACCCGATTGAATTACCGCTGTGGAGCGGTCTGCGCCTGCAAGCCCAGGCCATCACCCGTGCCGACGAAGCCCAGACACGGCAAATCGGCCCCGGCGCGCCACCAGCGCGGGCGCTGCGCGAGGTAGAAGCGGCCATGATCCGCCAGGCGGTCGACGATGCCCGTGGCAATGTCGGCCAGGCCGCCCGCGCCTTGGGGCTAAGCCGCGCCACGCTGTACCGCAAGCTGGGGCAAAAGACGACCTGATTGCAAACTGGTGCACCGTTGGTATCACACGATGGCCAGCACCACCGCGTTTTCTTCCACGCGCGCACAGGCTTTGCTGCCCACACGCAAACGGTTTGGGTGATTGGCGAAACCCACCAGTTGCAAGTCGCCGGGCAGACGCATGACCACTTCATCGCGCTGACTGCCGCGCAACAGGCGGGACACTTTCCCAGGCATCAAATTGGCAAAACCGCTGTTAACCGGATTGACAACAGGCTCCACGGCCACCGCACCCACTTGAGCACTCACACACACCGCTGTCGCCTTGCACAATGCCAAAACCGGCAGCCCAGACCGCAAGCCAAGTAATTCAGCGCTTTCACGCGTGATGGACGAGGTGATCTGTCCGCCGTGCGACAGCGCCAACACCACCCGAACCATCGGGTCAGCCAAGCTGGACCGGATCAACTGCACCACTTGGCACGGCAAGTTGTTACGCATGCTGGTACGCAAGCCAACCCCTGGCAGGGCCTGCGCCGCGCCGCCGCTGAAACGTGCCAATACCTCACGCCGGGCAGCGTCCATCTGGCGCGCTGCATCCAGAAGTTGCGCGCCTGCAGCCGTCAATTGCGCGCCACCACCACCGGCTCCGCCCACGGCCCGGTCCACCAAGCCCACACCAGCCAGATTGGTCAGGGTATGCACCGCCTGCCAAGCCGCCTTGTAACTCACGCCCGCCTGGCGCGCCGCCTCGGAAATCGAGCCCGTCGTTCCGATCAGGCGCAGGATATCCATGCGCTTGTCAGCGGGTTCGTGGCTCAAGGCACCCATTGAAAAAACGTTGTTGCTCATAGCCCGCATTGTGCCGGGCGCTGGTGGGTCACGACCGCTATTCAAATCTCCAGTACACTTTCGTTATTCTTAAATAGAATAGCGAAGCTGCATATGACGTATTGGTGCCCCTTTGGCAAGCCAATTTCCCAGTCATTCACCCGGAGTTTTTTTATGCGTTTTTCCGTCAAGCATCTGCTGCCAGGCGCTATGGCGCTGACGTTTGCTACCTCGACATGGGCCGGGCAAACCCAGATCGCCGTGGCGGCCAACTTTGCCGAACCCATCAAGGCCATTGCCGCGGTACTCGAAAAAACCACCGGCCACACCCTGAGTGTGACGGTAGGTGCCACCGGCAAGCTTTACGCCCAGATCAAAAACGGCGCGCCATTTGATGTGTTGCTGGCGGCCAACACGGCCGCCACGGTGGCACTGGAAAAGGACGGACTGGCCAAAGCGGGCAGCAGCTTTGCCTACGCGAATGGCAAGTTGGTGTTGTGGTCTGCAGACGCAACAGAAGTGGATGCCAGGGGTGACGTGCTCAAAGGCGCTGGCTTTCGCAAGCTGGCCTACGCCAACCCCAAAACTGCGCCCTACGGCGAAGCTGCCGTTCAGACGATAGACAAGCTGGGTTTGACCACCGCATTGACCCCGAAACTGGTGCAAGGCGAAAGCATTGGCCAGGCGTTCAACTTTGTGTATACCGGCAACGCCGAAATCGGCTTTGTGGCGATGTCGCAAGTGTTGGCGGGCGGCAAGCTCAAAAGTGGCTCCATGTGGGTGGTACCCCAAGCCCTGTACAGCCCGATCCGGCAAAACGCCGTACTACTCAACCGCGGTGCCAACAACCCCGCGGCGGTGGCGCTGGTGAAATTGCTGCAAAGCCCCAACATCAAGGACCTGATCCGCTCTTATGGGTACGATATTTGAATGCTGACCAACTCTGACCTGCAAGCCATTGGTCTGACGCTGCAAGTGGCGGCGCTCACCACCGTGATTTTGCTGCTGGTGGGCACACCGCTGGCGTGGTGGCTCGCACGCACCCGGTCATGGCTCAAAAAGCCGCTGGGTGCGCTGGTGTCTTTGCCACTGGTGCTGCCGCCCTCGGTGCTGGGGTTTTACCTGCTGGTGGCCATGGGCCCGCACGGCACGGTGGGCCAATGGACGCAGGCCTTGGGGCTGGGCCTGCTGCCATTCACCTTTGCCGGACTGGTGGTGGCATCCAGCTTTTATTCCCTGCCCTTCATGGTGCAGCCGATTCAAAACGCGTTTGAAGCCATGGGCACACGCCCGCTAGAGGTGGCGGCCAGTCTGCGCGCCTCACCGCTGGATGCGTTTTTCAGCGTCGTCGTGCCGCTGTGCAAGCCCGGCTTTTTTACCGGGGTCGTCATGTGTTTTGCCCACACCGTGGGTGAGTTCGGCGTGGTGCTGATGGTGGGGGGCAACATTCCGGGGGTGACCCGCGTGGTGTCGGTGCAGATTTACGACCACGTGGAAGTCATGGAATATTCAGATGCGCACCGGCTGGCTGCCGTGATGCTGGGCTTCAGCTTTGCCGTGCTGCTGGCACTGCACATGTACAACGGCGCGCGGCACAAAGGGGGCAGTTCATGAGCCCGGCATCTGGCCTGCAACTCAAGACCCTGCTCAAACGACAAGACTTCACGCTGGACCTTGACCTGACGCTGCCCGGCGACGGCATCACGGCGCTGTTTGGCGCATCTGGCTCTGGCAAAACCACGGTGCTGCGCATCTTGGCTGGTTTGGAACCCGCTGCGCGAGGGCGTATTTGCGTCCAGGGTGAGGTGTGGCAAAACAGCGACCAGAACCTGTTCAAACCGATACACCAACGCGCGCTGGGCTACGTGTTTCAGGAAGCCAGCTTGTTTGAGCATCTGAACGTGCAGGGCAATTTGCAGTATGGCTTCACACGCACACCGGCGAAAGAACGCAAGCAAAGCTGGAACGACACGCTGGCGCTGTTGGGCATAGGCCACCTGCTCAAGCGTTGGCCGCACGAGCTCTCCGGCGGTGAACGCCAGCGCGTGGCCATTGCCCGGGCGCTGGCCACCAGCCCACGCCTGCTGTTGCTGGACGAACCGTTGGCCGCACTGGATTCCCCGCGCAAAGCTGAAATATTACCCTATCTTGAGCGACTGCAAACCGAGTTGCGCCTGCCGGTGATCTATGTCACCCACGCCATTGACGAAGTGGCCCGTCTGGCCGACCACATGGTGCTGCTGGATACGGGCCGGGTGACTGCGTTTGGCCCGACAGCAGAACTGCTGACACGGCTGGACTTGCCACTCGCACGTGGCGACACGGCCGGTGCGGTGCTGCATTGCAAAGTGGTATCGCATGATGACCGGGACCACCTCACGCTCGCCCGCTTTGCCGGCGGCGAGCTGACCGTGGCACGCCAAAAAGCGGACCCAGGCCAAACCCTGCGCGTTCGTGTGGCGGCGCGCGACGTCAGCCTGACGCTGCAGCGACAAACTGACACCAGCATTTTGAACATCCTGCCCTGCACCGTCTCGGCTGTGTCACCCGACAGCCATGGCCAGGTGATGGTGTCACTGTGCGCAGGCGATACCGCCCTGCTTGCCCGCGTCACCACGCGCTCCGGCCATGCGTTGGGGCTGAAGCCCGGCACAGCGGTGTATGCCCAAATCAAGGGGGTGGCCGTCTTGGGCTGAAAACAGCTGCGAAGTCAATCACTGCCCACGAAGGCCCATGACCTACAAATTTATTTCGTATCACCAGATGGCTTCAGGATTCATCCGGCTCCAGCCACTTCCTTGTGCTCGGTGGCTGGTAGCTGGCAAATCGATCCAGCAGCGCGTGGGGCTGCTGCTCCACAATCAAGAGGGCACGGTGCGATGGTTTGAGAAACGCCTCCGCAGTCGCGTGATCCAGAAAGCGGGTCAGTGCATCAAAATAGCCCGCCACGTTGAGCAAGCCGCAAGGTTTGGCGTGGATGCCAAGCTGGGCCCAGGTCCAGATTTCAAAAATTTCTTCAAGCGTGCCGATGCCGCCCGGCATGGCGATGAAGCCATCCGAGAGTTCGGCCATCATGGTTTTGCGCTCATGCATGGATTGCGTCACATGGAGTTCGGTCAAGTGCCGGTGCACCACTTCTTTGCGCGCCAGTGCTTGCGGGATCACGCCCACAGCGCGCCCACCGAGTTGCAGCACGGTGTCGGCGACCAGCCCCATGAGCCCGATGCTGGCACCGCCATACACCAGCCCCAGGTCGCGCGCCACCAGCGCCTGGCCCAGCGCGCACGCGGCTTCGGCATAAACATCGAGTCGGCCCGGACTGGAGCCGCAATAAACGCAAACGGCTTTCATGCTACCCGCTTAAGCACCTCGGCCACACAGCGCTCAATGCCGGTCCAGACATCACCCAGGCGCGCATCATCGAACATATAGGCCGGCGTGGTGACGAGCTTATGCGCCTCGTCGATCACGATTTGGGTGGCATTGGGCGTGTCCTGGCTGGTCTGGCCGAGCTGACCCAGGGCCGCAGTGCAGCCGACGTCGTTGCCCAGCGTGAGCGTGGCACTGTCGTGCGCCTGGTGCAGCGCCAGCGCCACCAGCGCCGGGGCAATACAAATCGCGCCCACCGGTTTTTTGGCATCAAAAAAACCGCGCACGAACGCCGCCACGTCCGGGCGCACCTCGGCGTCGGCGCCCTTGAAAGCAAAGCTGCAATGGTTCTTGGCGACGCCATAGCCGCCCGGCATCACCAACGCGTCGTAATCGGCCACTTTGGCCTGCGCCAGGTCCAGGCATTGGCCCAGTCGGGCAATGCGGCTGGATTCCTCCAGGATGTTGCGCGTGGCGCCCGGTACCGGCTCGCCGGTGACGTGGTTAATGACATGGAACTGCGGCGCATTGGGCGCGATGCACTGCACCGTGGCGCCATGCTGGTCGAGCGCCAGCAACGCCAGCACCGACTCGCGCACTTCAGCGCCATCGAGGTGGCCGCAACCCGACAGCAGCACGGCGACTTTGGGGAATTTTTGAGGGTTTGCCATGAGTATCTCCGGTAGTTTTAGCGAATTATGCTGCGCACCCTACCCGCTTCACAAGCAATACGCCGACCGCCGGGCAGCGCAAATTCAGGCTGTCACAATATTTCAATTTATCGCTGCGATCAAAAGCACCTGTTTCATGCCCCCTACCCTTTCGCACGACCCACAAGGCCCCCACATTTCGGTGCTATCCCTCTCGGTTCCCGTGGCCATGGGCTACGTGCCGCTGGGCATGGTGTTCGGTTTTTTGTTTGTGCAGGCAGGTGCGCCCTGGTGGCTGGCACTCACGGCCAGTGTGATGGTGTTTGCGGGCGCCGCGCAGTTCATGATGGTGCCGATGCTGGCGGCCGGTCTGCCGGTAGCCTCCATTGCCCTGGCCACGCTGGTGGTCAACCTGCGCCACATTTTTTATGGCCTGTCGCTGCTCGACAAACTGCCCAGGCAGCCCTGGGCGCGCTGGTATCTGGTGTTTGCCCTGACAGATGAGACCTATTCGGTGCTGACCACACTACCACCCGGCGCCAGCACACGCCAGATGGTGGCGGTAGCGCTGCTGAACCAGGGTTGGTGGGTACTGGGCACCTTACTGGGCGCTGTCATCGGGGCGCAGGCACAAATTTCAATGGTGGGGCTGGACTTTGCGCTGGCGGCGTTGTTTGCCGTGCTGGCGGTGGAACAGTGGCGCAGCGCCGACTCGGCTGCGCCCTTGTGGGTGGCGGTGCTGAGCTATGGCCTGGCCATGGCCATGGCGCCCCGGCAGGCGCTGCTGGTCGCCATCGCCTTGAGCGTGCTAGCCGGGCTTTTCTGGCCCAAGCCGGTGCCAAAAGAGGTGGCGCCATGATCAGCACCACTTACGCGCTGAGCGCCCTCGCGGCCATGGCTTTGGTCACTTTTGGCCTGCGCGCCCTGCCCTTTTTGGCGGCGCGCTGGCTGCAAAACAACCCGTTGGTGCAGCAACTGGGCCGCTTTTTGCCGCTGGCCATCATGACGCTGCTGCTGTTGCACACCCTGGTGGGCCATGCCCGCGACAACCCGTCCGGACCGTGGGCCGAAGGCGTAGCAGTGGCGGTTGTGGTGGCTTTGCAGTGGTGGAGAAAACAGCCGCTGCTGAGCATTCTGACGGGCACGGCACTGTATGTGCTGCTGCGCAACGCGGGTTGGGTGGGTCACCTGTAGCAAAACCGGCACTGACATCCAACTGTTCGACACTGTTTTATCCAGCCATCAGAACCCTGCGCCGAGCCTGACTGCCCTTGTAGGGCGGGTTAAATGCTGAACACTCCTGGCTCAGACCGCGCGACTGTTCAGTTTTGACATCACTTGTGCCAGGATTTGGCGCAATTGTTACACCTGTCTCGCCATCCCGAGCGGCACGATTCTATGCAGTCCTCTGTCACCCAGCGTCTCAAGCGCGCACAGCAGGTTGGCACGCACTTTGCAAAAAGACCTGTATCCAGAGCCAAAAGGCGATTCCAACTGCTCGTGGTGTCAAAGCTTGCTATTTGGCATGCCTTGGCAACACTTCGGTACTGTGGTTCTTGCTTGAACTGCGGTTTCATTTTCATGTTTCAAATAACGAGGAGAAATCGATGTCTTTACTTATTGCTCTCAGCATTTCCATTGGATTGTTGGCTATCGCCGCCACCTGGCTCTTTCTGGGCCCACTGGCGACTTTCAACATGCAAATCTGGCAGGCTTTTATCGCCTGGGCCAGCCACTTTCACAATGGAGGAAAGTCTGACGGCGTCCAGAAGACCGCTATATGCATGACATTTGGCGCGCTGGTTGGTATGGCTTCGGTCATGCTCATCGGCCCTCTTGGCGCGCTTGGAGGGTTGGCAGCACCGGTAGCTGTGGGCATCGGCGCGGCGGTGATCGTGCTGGCAGCCCACTTGCCAATCCTCTCAACCATCCCATCGAGCGTCTATGGTTTCGCCAGCGTCGCAGGTCTGATCCTGCTCGGTAAAGACATGTCGCCTGAGAAAGCGATCCTGCCAACCATTCTTTCAATCATCGTCGGTGCCGGATTCGGTTGGTTATCGGAATTTGTCGCGGGGAAATTGGCGAAAAAATAAACCCATTGCCGAGTGCGTTGCGGCTGTCGCCCGAGTTTTTTCCGGGCAGCTACCGTGATGCGCCTGCATTGCCATCTGCGCAAGCGGCCACCACGGTCAACACCGCACCCTACTTGGTCGCATTCGGAAAAAACAACTGCTCGTCGCCAATCTTGTAGCTGGCAACCGTCGCCTGGCCGGCGCTGCCGCTCACCCAGTCGACAAATTTCTACCCCTCGGACACCACTTTTTCTTCGGCCACCTTGTCGTGCACAAACAGCACGTCGGCATCACCACGGCGGCCCATGTCGATGGCCTGGCCAGTGCCCAGGGCGACCACCTTCACGTCAATGCCACTGACTTTTTTGAACTCGGGCAGCAGCACAGAAAACAGGCCTGACTGCTCAGTCGAGGTGGTTGACGCCACCACGATCAACTGCGCCTGCACTCCCTTTGATGCTCCCAGACAGGCGAACGCAATGGCCGTGAGTTGCACCCACTTCAAGCCTGTGCGCGCTTGGAAAAATGCTGGCGGGCCTGACGCAAAACCAGGGCGGTTAGGGATGTTCGCACGGTGTCTCCTGGACAGACTGGTGTCTGCTCTTGGTCATTTTGAATGCCGCAATGGTAGGCAGCAGCGCTATTCCCAGTGATATGAAACGCTGTGCATAGAGCAGGTACAGACCAGCTGTCACGATTTGAGACAGGTGACACACATCGCCACACTGAAACGTCGGACATGCACCCCTAAGCATAAGAAAAGTCTTTATGAATCAACACGATATTGATCAACAACCGACTTGGCACGCGACTTGATAGATAGCACTGCCCGCGAGGGAAATTTTCAATCAAGCACACAAAAAGGATTCACGATGATTTACGCAGCACCCGGCACCAGCGACGCAAAAATTGCTTTCAAGGCCCAATACAACAACTTCATTGGCGGCAAGTTTGTCGCCCCCGTCAAAGGCCAGTACTTTGATGTCATCACCCCCACCACCGGCAAAGTCTTCACCCAGGCCGCCCGCTCGACAGCTGAAGACGTTGAACTGGCACTCGATGCCGCCCACGCGGCCGCCGACGCCTGGGGTAAAACCGCCGCCGCCGACCGCGCCAACGTGCTGCTCAGAATTGCCGACCGACTGGAAGCCAACCTGGAACTGCTGGCCTACGCCGAAACCGTCGACAACGGCAAACCCATCCGCGAAACTATGGCCGCCGACATTCCACTGACCATCGACCACTTCCGCTACTTCGCCGGTTGTGTGCGTGCGCAGGAAGGCGCCTTGAGCAACATTGACGAAAACACCGTGGCCTACCATATCCAGGAACCGCTGGGTGTGGTCGGTCAGATCATTCCCTGGAACTTCCCGATTCTGATGGCCGCCTGGAAACTGGCTCCTGCCATTGGCGCGGGCAACTGCGTGGTGTTGAAACCCGCCGAATCCACGCCCATCAGCATTTTGATCATGGCCGAACTCATTGCCGATCTGCTGCCACCCGGTGTGCTCAACATCGTTAATGGTTATGGCCGTGAGGCCGGCATGCCGCTGGCCACCAGCAAGCGCATTGCCAAAATTGCCTTTACCGGCTCCACCAGCACGGGCCGGTTGATTGCCCAGGCCGCCGCCAACAACCTGATCCCGGCCACGCTGGAACTTGGCGGCAAATCACCCAACGTGTTCTTTGCCGACATCATGGACAAGGACGACTGTTTTCTGGACAAAGCCATCGAAGGCCTGGTGCTGTTTGCCTTCAACCAGGGCGAGGTGTGCACCTGCCCCAGCCGCGCCCTGATTCAGGAAAGCATTTACGACGCCTTCATGGAACGTGTCCTCAAACGCGTGGCGGCCATTGTGCAGGGCAACCCGCTCGATACCAACACCATGATCGGCGCCCAGGCCTCCAAAGAGCAACTGACAAAAATTTTGTCCTACCTCGACCTGGGCAAGCAGGAAGGCGCGCAAGTGCTGATTGGTGGCGAACAAGCCCAGATGGAAGGCGACCTGGTCGGCGGCTACTACGTGCAGCCGACCCTGTTCAAGGGCCACAACAAAATGCGCATCTTCCAGGAAGAAATCTTCGGCCCGGTGCTGGCCGTGACCACCTTCAAGGACGAAGCCGACGCGCTGGCCATTGCCAACGACACGCTCTACGGCCTGGGTGCCGGCGTCTGGAGCCGCAACGGCAACGTCGCCTACCGCATGGGCCGCGCCATCAAGGCCGGTAGGGTCTGGACCAACTGCTACCACGCCTACCCCGCTCACGCGGCTTTCGGTGGCTACAAGGAATCGGGCATTGGCCGCGAGACCCACAAGGTCATGCTCGACCACTACCAGCAAACCAAGAACCTGTTGGTCAGCTACAGCGAAAGCAAACTCGGCTTTTTCTGATAAACAGGCTCACGCCACCAACGCTCCGGCGCCGTGGCCGGATTGGGCGGTCACGGATTTCTGGTACCCCAGTATGAGGTGGCCGCCCGATCCGACCATGGCGCTGCGCCTACCGACGAGACTTCACTTACCAAGGAGCCAAGCATGGTTGAAAAAGTCATCGCCACACCGGCCGCACTCGAACTCATTGCCCATCTCAAAACAATCCACGGGCCAGACCTGATGTTTCACCAGTCGGGTGGCTGCTGCGACAACAGCGCAGCCAACTGTTACCTGCCCGGCGAGATCACCATGGGTGCGGGCGATGTGTACCTGGGCGATGTCGGCCGCTGCCCGTTCTACATCGGCAAAGCGCAATACGCGTATTGGAAACACACCCAACTGATCATCGACGTGATTGAAGGCCATGGCGGCACTTTCTCACTGGAAGGCCCCGAGGGCAAGGCGTTTCACACCCGGTCAAGGGTGTTTACAGTTTTGGAGTTGGCTGAACTGGACGCAGAACCGGCTGGCCCGGCCAACGCGTAGGAAGAAATAGCCAGCACCGCCCTGAAGGAATGGCCGGACGATGGTTCGTGTTCCCGGATTGCGCTTCGCTCCATCCCATTGGGCTACGTACTGGTCGACCCACCAGCGCATGAAATCAGTCGGGTGATGCGCTTTGCGGAGGTCAAGGCGGAGTCCGCGCAGCGGACGGGGGACACGTAGCAAAGCGCATCGCCCGGCTGATTGGGTAAGCACCGTGATGCATCCTTTGGTCCGGCATCTCACCCACATCCTTTGAGTCGCACCCCAGCAGATGAGATCGTCAATCCCTTACTTCACTGCATTCGGGAAAAACAGCTGCTCGCCGCCAATTTTGTAGCTCGCAATCGACGCTTGCCCGGCGCTGCCGCTCACCCAGTCGACAAATTTCTGACCCTCTGCCACCTTCACATGCGGGTGTTTGACGGGGTTGACCAGCATCACACCGTATTGGTTAAAAAGGCGCTTGTCGCCTTCGACCAGCACCTTCAGGTCGCCCCGGTTCTTGAAGTTGAGCCAGGTACCGCGGTCGGTCAGCACATAGGCTTCTGAGCTGGAAGCCATGTTGAGCGCCGGGCCCATGCCGCAGCCGCAGGCCTTGTAACCGCTGCCCTGCTTGTCGGCCAGGTCGGCCATTTTCCAAAAGCGCAGCTCTGCGGCATGGGTACCACTCTTGTCGCCGCGCGAGATAAACGGGCCATTGGCTGCCGAGATCTTTTTGAGTGCTTCCACCACGTCATTGCCTTTGACCTTAAGCGGATCACTGGCCGGGCCGATTACCACAAAGTCGTTGTACATGACCTCGATACGTTTGACGGCAAAGCCCTCGGCCACCACTTTTTCTTCGGCCACCTTGTCGTGCACAAACAGCACGTCGGCATCACCACGGCGGCCCATGTCGATGGCCTGGCCAGTGCCCAGGGCGACCACCTTCACGTCAATGCCACTGGCTTTTTTGAACTCGGGCAGCAGCACAGAAAACAGGCCTGACTGCTCAGTCGAGGTGGTTGACGCCACCACAATCGACTGCGCCTGCACACTCAGCGAAGCCCCAAGACAGGCGAACGCCATGGCCGTGAGTTGCACCCACTTCAGGCGGGTGTGCGCTTGGAAAAAATTAAAAGATTTCACGGTTTTCATACAAGTTCTCCTTTGACAAACAAATGGGCCGCCGGGTACTGCTGTTGCAGCAGGGGTCCGCTAAAAAAAACATCCACCGGTAAATCGGCCAGCACACGGCCGTGCTCCAGGTAAATCACCCGACTTGCCAGGCGCTTGACCTGACCCAGGTTGTGGCTGGCAAAAACAAGCGTCATGGCCTCAGAACCACTGGCAAAGGATTCAATCAGCGTCTCCACTTCACGCTTGGCGTGGGGGTCCAGACTGGCGGTGGGCTCGTCGAGCAGCAGCACCTGCGGCTGCAAGGCCCAGGCCCGCGCCATGGCCACGCGCTGCTGCTGGCCCCCCGAGAGCTGGCGCGCGTTGCGCTGCGCCAGATCCATTAAACCCACTTTGACCAGCGCCGCCAGGGCCTGCGCCTTGGCCAAGCGCCAGGCGGTGCCTTGCAGCCACAGCCCGAGAGCAATGTTGACCTGTACCGACAGGCGCATCAGATGCGGTTTTTGAAACAGCATGGCCTGGCGCAGGGTCGCTTCGCTGTGGATTTGGCCCGATGTTGGCTGGGTCAGCCCGTGCAACAGGCGCAGCAAAGTGCTTTTGCCGCAGCCGTTGGCGCCCACCAGCGCCACCCGCTCACCCGCGTGAATCTTCAGGCTGACGTCGGACAGCGCGTGCACAGCGCGCGACGGGTGACCGAAATGCACGCTGGCCGCTTGCAGGGCAAATACCCGCTGTGTCAAAGACGGCGCTGCGCCCGGCACATCCAAAAACCCGGCCAGATCAGGGTCCATCACATTCGCGGGCTTCAAACCGACACCCCCAACGCCACGCTGGGGTCAACACCGTTTTCCTGGTGCTCGCGCCAACGCCGCACCGCGGCAATCAACACATTGAGCAACAGCACCACGCCGAGCAAGATCAGCCCCAGGCCCAGGGCCAACGGCAGGTCACCCTTGCTGGTTTCCAGGGCAATGGCGGTGGTCATGACGCGGGTAAAACCGTCGATGTTGCCGCCCACAATCATCACCGCGCCGACTTCCGACACAGCGCGGCCAAAGGAGGCAATCAGCACCGTAAGCAGTGCATAACGCTCATCCCAGGCCAGCAGCAGACTGCGCATCAGCGGGCGGGCACCCAGCGACTGCAATTGTTCGCCGTGCAAATTTTGGGCGTCTTCCACCGCCTGGCGCGTCAGGGCCGTGACCACCGGCAGCACCAGCACCGCCTGCGCAATCACCATGGACTTGAAGCTGAACATCCAACCCAAAAAGCCCAGCGGCCCGGTGCGCGACAGCAGCAAGTAAATGACCAGGCCTACCACCACCGAGGGCACGGCCAAAAACGTGTTGAGCAGCGTCAGCACGACACCGCGCCCGGCAAAACGCGCAACCCCCAGCCAGGCGCCCAGCACCAGCCCGAGGCTGCAAGCCAGCGCGCAGGCGGTGGCACTCACGGACAAGGAACGGCCCACAATCGCGAGCAGCTCGGCGTCCATGCTGGTGATAAGTTGCAGCGCCGTCGAGGCGCTTTCGGTAAAAGTAGTCAAGTTTGTTGAAGCATTTGTAGCAGTCGCGCCCCAGCGGCGATGGTCGTCAGATCACAGGGGCGTTGGGGACTTTTTTGATTTGCGGTATCGTAGCCACCGATCTAATTACTGGCGATATGAACCACCGTGCATAGGCTTCAATTCCACTACACCCTGTCAAGAGACAACAGCCCGGCGCTGGTGCGCAACCCTTTGATCGACTTGCTGCAAGCGGTCAGCAGCCAAGGCTCCATTTCGGCAGGTGCGCGTGCCCTGGGTTTAAGCTACCGCCACGTTTGGGGTGAGCTCAAGCGTTGGGAAAACGAGCTTGGCAATGAGTTGGTCATCTGGGAAAAAGGCCAGTCTGCTCTACTGACCGAATTCGGCAACAAACTGATGTGGGCCGAGCGCCAGGCGCAGGCTCGACTTGCCCCGCAAATCGAGGCCTTGCGCGCCGAACTGGAACGCAGCTACGCACTGGCCTTTGACAACAGCGTGCATGTGGTCACGCTGTATGCCAGCCATGACGATGCGCTGTCGGCGTTGCGTGAGCATGCCCTGCGTGGTGATGCGCTGGCGCCGGACTATGAACCCCGCCAGGTGCACCTGGACATCCGCTTCACCGGCAGCGTGGATGCCATTCGTGCCCTGAACGAAGGCCGCTGCGTCATGGCCGGCTTTCACACCCTGCAAGGACTTGGAAAAAAGACTCTGACCGAGCGCACTTACAAACCGCTGCTGCAACCGGGCCAACACAAGATCATTGGGTTTGCCCGGCGCACCCAGGGCTTGATGGTGGCAAGGGGCAACCCGATGGGTTTGCGCAGCTTGCAAGACGTGGTGCTGCGCCGGGCCCGTTTTGCCAACCGCACGCTGGGCAGTGGCACACGCGTGGTGTTGGACGAACTGCTGGCGCTGGCAGGACGGAAGGCTGGCGAAATCAATGGTTATGACCACACTGAGCCATCACACGCCGCCGTGGCCCAGGCGGTGGCAGCGGGTCAGTGCGATGTTGGCCTGGGTATTGCGGCTGCGGCGCAGCAGGCCGGGCTGGACTTTGTGCCGCTGGCCGAGGAGCGTTACCACCTGGTGTGCCTCAAATCGGCGCTGGCACAACCCGGCATCCTGGCCTTGCTACAGCTGCTACAAGCCCAGACGTGGTGCGATAAAATTGCGTCAATCTCAGGCTATACGGCACAGGACAGTGGCCAGGTGCTGTCACTGCGCAAAGTGTTACCCTGGTGGGATTACCGTCGCAAAAAATCTGCAGCAATCATGTCCCCTGTGCGGTCAGACCCGGGTTGACCCCCAGAGAAATATTTCACGTCTCATCTAAAATTCTTCAGTTGTCGATTAGGTGCAAACCGCTAAACTTCGACGGCCAAAAAATTGCAATCAACCATTACCCTGGTTTACTTGCGCAAAATCCAAACAATGGAGACACCATGACCCCACTTCTCGCCTTGTCCCGGCTGATCGACAAGATCACCACCGGCGTCGGCAAATTCACCATGTGGCTGATCCTGGCCACAACACTGATCAGCGCCGGCAATGCCATTGTGCGCAAAATCTTCAACGTCAGCTCCAACGGTTTGCTTGAGATTCAATGGTATCTGTTTGCCGCCGTTTTTCTGATGGGTGCCGGTTATGGATTCCTCAAGAATTCGCATGTCCGCATTGACTTTATCGCCACCCGCCTGAGTGCGCGCACCCGCAACTGGATCGATGTTGTCGGCATCGTGGGCGTGTTGTTTCCCTTTTGTATTTTGTCCGTCGCGCTGGCATGGCCGCTTTTTACCAACGCGCTCGCATCGGGAGAAATGTCGCAGAACGCGGGCGGCTTGATTCGCTGGCCCGTCTATGGCCTGATTCCGATGGGTTTTGCGCTGCTGGCGATACAGGGGGTGTCCGAACTCATCAAACGTTTTGCATTCCTATTCGGTCGCGGCCCGGATGTCCTGAGCCACGAAGAAGGCGACACACCCGAAGAAAGAGAACTCAGGGAACTCGAAGCCATCGCGGCAAGCAAACTGGCGGGAGAACACTGAATGCAAAGCACTTTTTTGGCACAGCAGTTTGTACCCCTGATGTTCGCCGGGTTGTTTGTGTTTTTGCTCAGCGGCTTTCCGGTCGCGTTTGCATTGGCCGCTACCGGACTGGGTTTTGGCTTTATCGGCATGGAGGCAGGCATCTTCCCGGCTTCGCTGTTCCAGGCCCTGCCTCTGCGCGTCTTTGGCATCATGCAAAACGACACACTGCTGGCGATCCCGTTTTTCACATTTATGGGGATCATTCTGGAGCGCAGCGGCATGGCAGAGGATTTGCTCGAAACCGTGGGCCAGGTGTTCGGCCCGTTGCGTGGCGGCCTTGCCATTGCCGTGATCTTGGTCGGTGCGCTGCTGGCAGCGACCACCGGCGTGGTGGCGGCTGCAGTGATCTCGATGGGTTTGATTTCACTGCCCATCATGCTGCGCTACGGCTACAGCCGCGTCATTGCCACCGGCGCCATCACCGCCTCGGGCACGCTGGCGCAAGCCATTCCGCCGTCACTGGTGCTGATCGTGCTGGCCGACCAGTTGGGCCGCTCGGTGGGCGACATGTATGCCGGCGCCTTGCTGCCAGGCTTGATGCTGGTGGGTGTCTATTTGCTGTTCGTGGTGCTGGTCGCCATTTTTAAACCGGCCCTGGTGCCCGCCCTGCCCGAAGAGGCACGTATTTACCGCGAAGCCAGTGGCAGTTCTGGCCATCGCTCGCTACTGGTGCTATTCATCATTTGCGCCGTGGTGGGTTACACCTGGTCGCAGGTACATGACGGCCTGATGATGCAGTGGCTGGAGCGCCCCCTACCCTCGGCCAGGGATGAAATTGTCATCATGTCGATGACGCTGGCCTCGATCACCGGGCTGGTGCTGGCCATCATCAACCGCGTGACCAAAATGGCGCTTTTGTCGCGTCTGGCCGAGCAGGTAACCTTTGTACTGATGCCGCCGCTGATTTTGATTTTTCTGGTGCTCGGCACCATTTTTCTGGGCATCGCCACGCCGACAGAAGGCGGCGCCATGGGTGCCATGGGTGCCTTGATCCTGGCCGGGGGTAAACGCCGTTTGAGCAAGAGCACCCTGACACAAGCGCTGGAAAACACCGCCACTCTGGCCACCTTTGTGATGTTCATCCTGATCGGTTCCACCGTCTTCAGTTTCACCTTCAATGCGGCTGACGGCCACATCTGGGTGGAGCACTTGTTCACCAACATGCCGGGCGGCGGCTGGGGCTTTTTGGTTGTGGTGAACCTGCTGGTGTTCTTTTTGGGCATGTTCATCGACTTCTTCGAGATTGCCTTCATTGTGGTGCCGCTGCTGGCGCCTGTAGCCGAGAAAATTCTACCCGGCCTGGTGCCCGGCATGACGCCGGATACCGCCATGATCTGGTTCGGCGTGATGATCGCCATGAACCTGCAAACCTCGTTCCTGACGCCACCGTTTGGCTTTGCACTGTTTTATCTGCGCAGTGTGGCAGCCAAGTCCAACTATAAGGACCGCATCACCGGTGAAACCATCAAGGCCGTCACCACCAGCGAAATTTACAAAGGCTCGATTGCCTTCATTGGCATGCTGCTGATCATGCTGGTCACCATCATCGTGTTTCCGAAACTGGTGGTGGGCGACTTGTCAACCGAGAAAGGCCTGAGTAAGGAAGCCGTCATGGAGATGTTGGAATCCCAGATGGAAATGCCTGCAGAAGAGCCGTCCTTTGGGTCTGAAGAGACCCCCGGATTTGACCCGTCCGGTGACGGCGCCACCCCGGTCGTAACACCACAAGACTCATCAGAAACAGAAGTTGACCCAATGAAAGCGATGCAAGAGGCACTGGCCAAAGAGGCTGATCGCGGACAGAAATAATTCCCCACAAAAAACCGCGCCTCAGCGCGGTTTTTTTATCTTCAATGGCGCTGTTATTTACAGCTTTTGCGACTGCATAAAACTGTCAAAACGCGCTTCGGTAAAGCGGAACCACAGGTTGGCTTCACCGCGGTATGAGGCGTAGTCAGAGTAAATTTTCTTCCAGGCCGGGTTGCTTGCACTGAGTTCTGCATAGACCTCTTGCGCCGCCTTGAATGCAGCCGTCAGCACCGGTGTGGGGAACGGGTGCAGCTTGGTGCCCTGGCTCACCAACGTCTTGAGAGCGCCCGGGTTTTTCATGTCGTATTTGGCCTGCATGTCGGTGTGCGCGTAGGCCGCTGCACATTCGATGATGGCCTTGTACTCGGCCGACAAACCTTCGTAGGCTTTTTGGTTCACATACAGTGACAGTTGCGGACCGCCCTCCCACCAGCCAGGGTAATAATAATGTGGAGCCACCTTGTTGAAGCCCAGTTTCAGATCGTCGTAGGGACCAACCCACTCAGCAGCGTCAATCGTGCCTTTTTCCAGCGCCTGGTAAATTTCGCCGCCCGGAATATTTTGCGGCACAGTGCCCAGGCGTTCCAGCACCTTGCCACCAAAGCCGCCAACCCGAAACTTCAGACCCTTGAGGTCGGCCACCGACTTGATTTCCTTGCGGTACCAGCCACCCATTTGGGCGCCGGTGTTACCCATTGGGAAATTAACAATCCCCACCTTGCCATAAAACTCGCGCAGCAGTTTCATGCCGTTACCCTGGTACATCCAAGCCGTCATCTGGCGGCTGTTCAAGCCAAAGGGAATGGCGCAATCAAGCGCGTAAGTGGGGTCCTTGCCAAAGAAGTAATACGGCGCGGTGTGCGCCATTTCAACCGTGCCATTGGAAGAGCCATCAAGCACAGCGACCGCTGGCATCAACTCGCCACCGGCATGCACCGAGATAGTGAACTTGCCCCCCGACAACTCTCCCACTTTCTTTGCAAAGGTTTCGGCAGCACCATAAATGGTATCGAGCGCCTTGGGAAAGCTCGACGCCAGGCGCCAGCGAATGGTGGCACCCTGGGCATGCACAACGGGTGCAGCACCAGCGGCCAGGACGCCAGCAATACCAGCGTTTTTGATAACGGAACGACGATCCATCGAATTACTCCTATATTGATAGCAACGTGCACGGCATGTACAGATGCCGTCATGACTTTTTGAGTCACTCTGCATTCTAAGAATCGGACAGCGGTAAAAGCCGCAGGGTTTTCCCTTGAACCGTGTTACATGAATTTTCAAACATCACGCAAATTAATTTCATTTACATCGCACTGCAAAAGAAATGCCCCAAACCATGCCATGCATGGTTTGGGGCACCTGGGGTGAAACGGGAAGAAAAGACGCTTAAATTTTTGCAGCCATCATGTAGCTGTCAAAGCGGAACTCGGAAAAGCGCAGCCACAGCAACTGGTCGCGCTGGAAGGCACGCATGTCCTGGTGAATTTTCTTGAATTCAGGCGACTTGGCTTCGTGCTCGGCAAACACCTCCATCGAGGCCTTGAAACCGGCATCCATGATTTCCTTGGGAAAGGGCTTGAGTTGGGTCTTGTCAGCCACCAATTTTTTCAGGGCAATCGGGTTGAAGGCATCGTACTTGGCTGTCATGTCACGCGCCGCCACGGCAGTGGCAACGTCCACCATGGCCCGGTATTCGCTTGATAGCGCTGCATAGGCCTTGGTGTTAATAAAAAACTCCAGCTCGGCACCACCCTCCCACCAGCCCGGATAGTAGTAGAACGGGGCCACTTTGTTGAAGCCCAGCTTCTGGTCATCATACGGACCCACGAACTCGGTGGCGTCAAGCGTGCCTTTTTCAAGCGCCAGGTACACCTCGCCAGCCGGCATGTTTTGTGACACCACACCGAGCTTTTGCATGGCTTCGCCGAACAAGCCGCCACCCATGCGCATTTTCAGACCCTTGAGGTCTTTCACGGTCTTGATTTCCTTGCGGTACCAGCCGCCCATCTGGGTGCCGGTGTTGCCCGCGCTGCGGCTCTTGATGTTGTACTTGGCATAAAAATCGTCCATCAGCTTGCGGCCGTTGCCATGCTCCATCCAGGCGTCCATCTGCCGTGCGGTCAGGCCAAAGGGCACCGCACAGCCAAAGGCAAAAATGGGGTCCTTGCCGGTGAAATAGTAGGACGCCGTCTGGGCCATTTCGACGGTGCCGTTTTGAATGCCGTCAACCACGCCAAACGGCGGCATCAATTCACCGCCGGCATGTACCGACACTTCGAACTTGCCACCCGACAGGTCCTTGACTGTTTTGGCAAACATCTCGGCACTGCCATAGATGGTGGGCAGCGACTTGGGAAAGCTCGACGCCAGGCGCCAGCGCACATTGGCGCCCTGCGCATGCACAGCCGGTGCGGCACCCGCTGCCAGAACACCCGCAATACCTGCGTTTTTAATAATCGAACGACGATCCATTGATTTACTCCTGGGGTTGTGAATTGAACAAGCCGTCATGCCGGAAGTGGTGCCCGGCAAACATGACGAATAAGCGTCACCTGATATTTTAAGAAGCAGACACCCTGCAAACGGGCGAATACAACCTCAAAAAGGCTGTTGTCTTCACAAAGCTTGCGCCAACGCAAGGCGATTGCGAATAGCCGCTTCAATACCGGGCGCATCCAGGCCTTCGATGGCCAGCAATTTGGCCGGGTCACCATGCTCGATGAAGGCGTCACGCAGACCCAGTTGCAGCACCGGGCGGGTGACGCCGGCCGCAGCCAGGGCTTCGAGCACGGCGCTGCCTGCCCCGCCCATCACGGCACCCTCTTCGAGCGTGACCAAGGCTTCGTGGCTGGCCGCCACCTGCAGCAGCAGGTCAACATCGAGCGGCTTGGCCCAGCGCATGTTGACGACCGTGGCATCCAGGTTTTGCGCAGCCTTGAGCGCCGGGTACAGCAACGTGCCAAAAGCCAGAATGGCCACACGCTGGCCGGTTCGGCGAATTTCACCCTTGCCAAAGGGCAGCGCGTCGAGCGTGCAGCCCACCGGCACACCCGCACCCACGCCGCGCGGGTAACGCACCGCCACCGGGCTGTTTTGAGCATAGGCCGTGCTGAGCAACTGGCGGCACTCGTTTTCATCGGCCGGGCAGGCCACGCTGATGTTGGGAATACAGCGCAGGTAGGACAGGTCATAAGCACCGGCGTGGGTGGCGCCGTCGGCCCCGACCAAACCCGCACGATCAAGCGCAAACACCACCGGCAGGTTCTGGATGGCCACGTCGTGGATCAACTGGTCGTAGGCGCGCTGCAAAAAGGTGGAATAGATCGCCACCACGGGTTTGAGCCCTTCACAGGCCAGACCGGCGGCAAAGGTCACGGCGTGCTGCTCGGCAATGCCCACATCAAAGAACCGCGTTGGGAAGCGCTGCTCAAAAGCCACCATGCCCGAACCCTCGCGCATGGCCGGGGTGATGCCCACCAGCCGGTCGTCGGCGGCGGCCATGTCGCACAACCAGTCGCCAAAGACCTGGGTAAAGCTGGGTTTGCTGGCAGCGGCTGATTTTTGCAGGCCCACTGCCGGGTCAAACTTGCCCGGGCCGTGGTAGGCCACCGGGTCGGCTTCGGCCAGCTTGTAGCCCTGGCCCTTTTTGGTGACCACGTGCAAAAACTGGGGCCCCTTGAGATGCTTGATGTTTTCCAGCACCGACACCAGCGTCTGCACGTCGTGGCCGTCAATCGGCCCCACGTAGTTGAAACCAAATTTTTCAAACAACGTGACCCGGCTGACCATGCCTTTGGCCGACTCTTCAAAACGGCGCGCAAGTTCCAGTAGCGGTGGCGCACCACGCAAGACGTTTTTGCTGGCACTTTTGGCGGCGGCATAAAACTGGCCGCTGAGCAATTTGGCCAGGTAGCGGTTCAAGGCACCCACCGGCGGGCTGATCGACATGTCGTTGTCGTTCAGGATCACCAGCAGGTTGCAGTCCGAGACACCGGCATTGTTCATGGCCTCAAAGGCCATACCAGCTGTCATGGCACCGTCGCCTATCACGGCAATGGCGTGGCGGTCTTCACCCTTGAGCCGGGAGGCCATGGCCATGCCCAGGGCGGCTGAAATGGAGGTGCTGGAGTGCGCCGTACCAAAGGCGTCAAATTCGCTTTCGGCGCGCTGCGGGAAGCCGCTCAAGCCGCCCAACTGGCGCAACGTGGTCATGCGTTCACGCCGCCCGGTGAGGATTTTGTGCGGGTAAGTCTGATGCCCCACGTCCCATACCACCCGGTCATGAGGGGTATTAAAGACATAGTGCAGCGCTACCGTGAGTTCTACGGTGCCCAGGTTGGAGCTCAGATGGCCGCCGGTTTTGGACACACTTTCCAGCAAAAAGGCACGCAGCTCGGTAGCCAGGGTGTTCAATTGTTCGCGCGGCAGGCGCCGCATGTCAGCTGGCGCATGAATCGTCTGCAACAAGGGATAAGGGTTATTCATCAACATAAGATCTCATTTTGACAGCAGCAGGCGCATCAGCAGGAGCGCTGCACGACCAGGCTTGCCAGGCCCTGCAGCGCACGCGTGTCGGACAAACCACTGCCTGCCAGCGCCATTAAGGCCTGCTGGTACAGTGTCTGGGCATAGGCGTTCGCGCGCGTCAGCCCCATCAACGACACATAGGTCGGCTTGTCCTGGGCCTGGTCTTTGCCCGCCGTCTTGCCCAGCGTAGCAGAGTCAGCGGTAACATCCAGGATGTCATCCACCACCTGAAACGCCAAACCAATCGCCGCACCGTAGGCTTGCAAGGCTTGCCGCGCCTGCCGGGTGGTATCGCCGCAAGCGGCGCCCATCATCACACTGGCCTGTAACAAGGCGCCTGTTTTGAGCTGGTGCATTTCGCGCAACTGTTGCTCGTTCAAGGGCCGACCAACACTGGCCAGATCAATGGCCTGACCACCTGCCATACCGGCACAGCCTGCAGCACGCGCCAGCAATCGGCACAGCCGCGCCTGACGGCACGCAGACACCACAGGGGAATCGGGCGTGAGCAGCTCAAACGCGAGGGCTTGCAGTGCATCCCCCGCCAGCAAGGCGCTGGCCGAACCAAACTGGACATGTACGGTCGCTTTGCCACGGCGCAGCACGTCGTTGTCCATACACGGCATATCGTCATGAACCAGCGAATACGCATGAATCAGTTCAACCGCGCACGCGGCGCGCAAGGCCACCTGATCCGGAACTTCTCCACTCGCAAAAAAATCTGGCGCACCGCGGCGCGCAACCTCGTCATCGCGCTCTTCTTCAGGAAGGTAGTCTGATTCCAGACCACTGTCGACCGCCTCAAACGCCGCCAGCACCAACAAGGGACGCAAACGCTTACCGCCGTCAAGCACGGCGTAACGCATGGCCACCATCAGGTCGGCGGGTGCCGAGTGCTCCAGATCGGAAGCAGCATTCACACTGACCCAGGTGTCAAGGGCCGCCTCAACGCGCTGCAAGTGCAGGTTGCACCAGCCGTCCAAATCAAAACACTCGGTCATGCTGTTTCATTGCTCCATGGCTTGAACGTGCCCTGGTCGAGCACCTTGATCTGATCTTCAACGGCAGCCAGTCGATCACGACAAAACTTCAGCAATTCGGCGCCTCGCTGGTATTGAGTCAAGAGTTGTTCCAAAGGCATGTCGCCAGATTCCAGTCTGGCTACCAGTTGCTCAAGCTCCTGCAACGCCGCTTCGTAGTGCGTGGGCGCCGTGGGGCCATGTTTGGAGGCAGTAACCATAAAACGCAACACTCCCGCATGCAAAAGAGCGCAATTTTAGGCGGTGTTGCCGTCTCTGGGCTGACACCGGGTGCGATTCAAAGTGGTGGGCTGCCGGTAACCGATTCAAAACACCCGTTTACAGCTGATTTTTCCGCTTCATCGACGCATGGCGTGACGCCATGGACGTTGACAGGCGGTCTCCACGCTCGGCATTTTTTTTGCGTAGTCAATCCACACCTGTTTCAGGCCTGCCTTGGCCTGTCTGGCCCATCAGAAAGGGCAAGCACACAATGGAATGAACCCCGGTTTCACAGCTGCTACGGCCGAGTCTGACTTCTCTGCTTCGTTCATCATTGGCTACATACTGCGATCAAAATGAGAATCGCTGGCGCAAAGGTACAATAGATGCTGTTTACGCCAGCCCCGGCTGGATTTTTTTATCTCGCGCATGACTCAGGTCACCCGCGCATCTCCCTGTGGGGAGTCTTTAGGTCAGGTCACCCATGTCTGATTTAAGTCTTCAACTGCAGCCGGCCTGTGGCCAACTACCAGTTAGTTCTTATTTTGATGCCGCGCTTTACCAGCGCGAATTACAAACACTTTTCCAGCGGGGACCACGTTATGTGGGGCACGCCGCCAGTGTGCCCAACGTGGGCGACTACGCCACGCTCGCCCAGGAGGCCGAGGGCCGCGCGCTGGTGCACACACCCAGCGGCATTGAGCTGATCTCCAACGTCTGTCGCCACCGCCAGGCCATCATGCTGACAGGGCGGGGCTCGCTGCAAAACGCGTCCGCAGGCAACATTGTCTGCCCGATCCACCGCTGGACTTACAGCGCCGGCGACAGTACCGGCCAGACGCCTGCAGGTAAACTCATGGGCGCCCCCCACTTCTCCACCGACCCTTGCCTGAACCTGGCCAACTACCCGCTACGCCAATGGAATGGCCTGCTGTTTGAAGACAATGGCCGCGACGTTGCTACGGACCTGGTCGGCATGGGTGAACAGCCTGCGCTGGATTTTTCAGGCTATGTGCTCGACAAGGTTGAATTTCACGAGTGCAACTACAACTGGAAAACCTTCATTGAGGTCTATCTGGAGGACTACCACGTGGGTCCGTTCCACCCCGGCCTGGGCCACTTTGTGACCTGTGACGACCTGCGCTGGCAGTTTGGCGAGCAGTTTTCGGTGCAGACCGTGGGTGTCTCCAAGGCATTTGGCAAACCGGGGTCACCGGTGTACCAGCGCTGGCACGATGCACTGCTGAACTACCGCAACGGGGCCGCCCCTGAGCGCGGTGCCATCTGGCTTACCTACTACCCGCACATCATGGTCGAGTGGTACCCGCATGTGCTCACGGTGTCCACCCTGCACCCAATTGGGCCGAACAAGACGCTGAACCAGGTGGAATTTTTCTACCCCGAAGAAATTGCCGCGTTTGAGCGCGAATTTGTCCAAGCCCAACAGGTTGCCTACATGGAAACCTGCCTCGAAGACGACGAGATTGGCGAACGCATGGATGCCGGCCGCCGGGCGCTGTTGGCGCGCGGCGACAACGAGGTCGGCCCCTACCAGAGCCCGATGGAAGACGGCATGCAGCATTTTCACAAATGGTACCGCCGCGAAATGGGTCTGGACGCTCTGTAACACCATGCAAGCGCTATGGATGGTGTTGGCGGCCTTCTTTTTTGCCACCATGGCAGTCGGCATCAAGGTGGCTGCGGCAAGTTACAGCTTGCCCGAACTGGTGTTTTACCGGGGCATAGTCAGCGTCATCTTCATGGCGCTGGTGTTGCGTGCACGGCGCACACCACTGGCCACACCGGTACCCATGATGCATGCCTGGCGCGCGGTGATTGGTGTCTTTTCTCTGGCCGCCTGGTTTTATGCCATTGCCCACCTGCCGCTGGCCACCGCCATGACGCTCAATTACATGAGCGGGGTCTGGGTCGCGGCTTTTGTGGTGGGCGGCGCCCTGCTGTATGGCAAAAGCAGCCGCCAGGGGTCGTTGATGGCCACCGTGCTGGCGAGTTTTGCCGGGGTGGTGATGATGCTGCGCCCCACGCTCGACCAGAATCAGCTGTTTGCCGGCCTGGTGGGGCTGCTCTCGGGCATGGGTGCCGCCATGGCTTATTTGCAGGTGACGGCGTTGGGCAAAGCGGGCGAACCCGAGGGTCGCACGGTGTTTTATTTTGCCCTCGGTACCGCACTGGCCGGTCTGGTGGGGGTGGTTTGGGACGGCTTCACGCCCTGGGACAGGGTGAGCTGGCAGGCGGCAGCCTGGGTCATTCCGATCGGCGTGCTGGCCTCGCTGGGCCAATGGTGCATGACACGCGCCTTCAGTCGCGGTGCCACGTTGCTGGTGGCCAACCTGCAATACGCCGGAATTGTTTTTGCCGCCTTTTACAGCCTGTTCCTGTTTGGCGACCGGATCACCCTGCTGGGCTGGGCGGGCATGGCGCTGATCGTGACCAGCGGCATTGCAGGCACCGTGCTGCGCACCCGCGCCCTGCCCAATACACCCGCTGAAGAACATTGACACACCAAGGAGCACACATGTACACCACCCTGATTTCTGCCACCCAATTGCAAAGCCTGATGACCAGCCAGCAGCCGCTGATGGTGTTTGACTGCAGTTTTGAGCTGATGCAGCCCGCAGGCGGCGACGCGCAATACCAGCAAAGCCACTTGATTGGCGCTGTACGCGCCGACCTCGACCGGCACCTCAGCGCCAAAGGCGCACCAGATGCCGCCAGTGGCGGGCGCCACCCGCTGCCCTCGCGCGACAGCTTTGCCGCCTGGCTGGGCAGTGTCGGCTTGCGGCCAGACATGCAAGCCGTGGTATACGACCGCCAGGGTGCCAACTACTGCGGTCGCCTGTGGTGGATGCTGAAATGGGTGGGGCACGAAGCGGCGGCGGTGCTCGACGGCGGCCTGCAGGCCTGGCTCGCGGCCGGCGGCGCGGTCGAGGCCGGGACTGGTGGGGTACGACCCGCCTGCACTTACACCCTGGATTCGCCAAGGGCAGTGCTGGCCAGCACCGACACTGTTTTTAACCATCTGGGGCATCCCGGTCAGACCATTCTGGATGCACGCGCTGCGCCCCGCTTCAGGGGTGAAGTCGAGCCACTCGACCCGGTCGCCGGCCACATTCCCGGCGCCCTGAATCGTCTTTTCTCTGACAACATTGGTCCGGACGGCTGTTTTAAACCGGCGGCACAACTCAGGTCAGAGTTTGAGGCCCTGCTGACAGGCCGCGCCCCAGCCAGCGTGGTGCACCACTGCGGCAGCGGCGTCAGCGCGCTGCCCAACCTCATCGCCATGGAAGTGGCGGGCCTGGGCCGGGCCGCACTTTACGCCGGCAGCTGGAGCGAATGGTGCAGTGACGCCAGCCGGCCCGTGGCGCAGTCCTGATCAGTTGGGGTCAGAGCACGTCGCTGCGCGAGTGGTCTGACCCGCAAAGTCTCAGGCTAAGTTGGGGTCAGAGCACGTCGCTGCGCGAGTGGTCTGACCCG
>Ga0208863_1000184_pt1 | contig 76660 bp, 85 predicted proteins | sample RifOxyD3_FD_184040 | JGI IMG/M metagenome (GOLD analysis project Ga0208863, IMG submission 184040) | Soil microbial communities from Rifle, Colorado - Rifle Oxygen_injection D3 (SPAdes) | ecosystem: Environmental > Terrestrial > Deep subsurface > Rock core/Sediment | place: Rifle, Colorado... | reverse complement strand
ACAGAGTTGACCCATCACCGACACTACCCAACCCGGGAGGAGGCCAAACAGGAGATCTTCGAATATATCGAGGTGTTCTATAACCGTCAGCGACGACATTCCACCATCGGTTATCAGTCACCCGCAAGATTCGAGCAAAGTGTTCAACATGCCGCGTGATTTTGTGTCCGGAATAGGCTTGCCAGATCAATGGCCGGAGGCAAGGGATTGGGTGACAGAGGTCATGAAGACAGAATTCTGGCTTCTGATCTTCTGCATCACACCGGATTTTCTTCATCGATGAAGCGATGCTCGATCCCAAACCGCTCTGCCAGGTGAGCGCCTAGTGCGCGGACACCGGAGCGCTCGGTGGCATGGTGTCCGGCGGCGAAGTAGTGGATGCCCAGTTCGCGCGCCAGATGGTAGCTCTGTTCTGAGACCTCGCCGCTGAGGTAGGCTTGCCCCCCCTTGCCGGCGACCCGTTCCATATAGCCTTGGGCCGCGCCGGTACACCAGAACAACCGTTCGATCCCGCCGGGGACTGCAAGATGGAGTGGCGCCCGGCCGAGCGCATGTTCGATGAGTGCGGCGACGGCCTCGCCATCCATGGGCTCGGGCAGATCCGCCGACCAGAGAAGGCCCTCCTCGTCCAGCGGAGCGCCATGCAGGCAGAGGGCCTCGCCGAGCCCCCGGTTGTTGCCCAGCTCCGGGTGGGCATCCAGGGGCAGGTGGTAGGCCATCAGGCTGAGGCCTTTCTGCATCAGGGTTCTGACGCGCGTTCCCTTCACGCCCCTCAGGGGCTCGGCCTCCCCCTTCCAGAAATAGCCATGATGGGTCAGTAGCAGATCCGCGCCCCAGGCGGCTGCTTCCTCGATCACGGCCAGGGAGGCGGTGACGGCGGTGGCCAGACGCCTAACTTCAGCCCTGCCGGCATCCACCTGAAGGCCATTGGGGCAGTAGTCGCGAAAACGATCGACACAGAGCAAGCTGTTACAATAGGCCTCAATCTCAAACAGATCCGCCATCGCGGCTTCCCCCCATGAACATAAAATTCCTCATCCCGTTTTTGCTCAAGTCGGTTGTCGTCGGCCTGGCACTGGCCTTCCTCATCGTTCTTGCCAAACCCGAGTTGCTTCTGAGCGGGAAGCAAGAAACCTTGGCGCAACCGCAACCGCAACCGCAACCGCAACCGCAACCGCAACCGCAACCGCAACCGCAACCGCAACCGCAACCGCAACCGCAACCGGCGCAATTCTCCCCGAATCCCGGCCCCGTTGTCTCCTACGCGGATGCCGTGACCAAGGCGCTGCCCTCCGTGGCCAATCTCTACATTGCCAAGGTGCGCGTACAGCAGGAGGCGCGTCCTCTTTTCCCCGATCCTCTGCTACAGCGGCTTTTCGGCAACCAATATCTGGTCGAGCCCCACAAAAAGGTCGAAAACAGCCTGGGTTCCGGGGTCGTGGTCCCCGGTGGCTACATCTTGACCAACAACCATGTCATCCAAGGGGCATCCCTCATCCAGGCCGCCCTGCCCAGCGGACGTATCCTGGAAGCGCAGGTGATCGGCGCCGATCCCGATACCGACTTGGCTGTGCTCAAGACCGACGCCAAGGACCTCCCAGTCATACCTATCGGTTCCATGGACAAGCTCCGCATCGGCGACGTGGTGCTGGCCATCGGCAACCCCCTTGGCGTGGGCCAGACCGTCACCCACGGCATCATCAGCGCCACCGGGCGCAGCAAGCTCGGCATCAATACCTACGAAAACTTCATCCAGACCGACGCCGCCATCAACCCCGGCAACTCCGGCGGCGCCCTGGTCAATGCCGAGGGCGAGCTGATCGGCATCAACACATTCATCCTCTCCAAATCCGGCGGTTCCCAGGGGCTCGGCTTCGCCATTCCCGCCGACATGGCCCTCAGCGTGGTCGATCAGATTGTCCGCAACGGCAGGGTCGTGCGCGGCTGGATCGGTGTCTCGGCCCAGAACATGACGCGCGAGCTGGCCGAGATCCTCAAGACCAAAGAGAACAAGGGCCTGGTCATCACCGGCATCATCAAGGACAGCCCCGCCGAACAGGCTGGGCTCCAGCCGGGTGACATCCTCACCCACCTGAACGGCAAGGAGATGCGGGATTCGGTGGAAATGATGCAGGGCATCGCCGAGATCCAGCCCGGCGCCAAGGCCCTGGTTCAAGGGTGGCGGGGAGAGCAGCGGATCGAGCTTTCCATCCTGATCCAGGAGCGGCAGCCGCAGACCGAGCCGGCCCCGCAATAACCCGCAAGACATCAAAGGGCGCTGGTTAGCGCCCGGAGACAGGCCGCATTTTCTTCCGGCGTACCAACCGTCAGCCGCAGGCAATCGGCCAGCAGGGGATGGCTGCCGTCCAGTTTTTTGATCAGCACAGCCTGTTGCTTCATGGCCTCGAAGAGGGTGCCGGCCTGCCCCTTGGGTACTCTCGTAAGGATGAAGTTGGCCTGGGAAGGGTAGGGGGTGATGCCGTCCCGTTCGGAAAGGGCGTCGAACAGCACTTGGCGGTCGAAGCGGATCGCGGTGGTCTGGCGGTCGAATTCCTGCCGGTGGCTCAGGGCGAAGTCGGCGCTCGCCTGGGTAAGGACATTGATGTTGTAGGGCATCCGCACCTTGTCGAACTCGTCCAGCCAGGCGGCGGGTCCGGCCAGATAGCCCAGACGCAGGCCGGCCAGGCCCATCTTCGACAGGGTCCGCATTACCACCAGATTGTCGTATTGGCCCAGGCGATTCAGGAAAGAAGCGTCAGTGAAGGGGGCATAGGCCTCGTCGATCACCACCAGACCGGGCGCGGCCTCGATCAGCCGTAGCAGATCCCCCTCGTCGAAGAGATTGCCGGTAGGGTTGTTGGGATAGGCCAGGAAAATGACGGCGGGATTCTGCTCCTCCATGGCCTGCAAGACCGCCTCGGTATCGAGGGAGAAATCCTCTGCCCGCAGGGGAACACCGACGTACTTCACCCCGCAGAAGGTGGCGATCATGCGGTACATGACAAAGCCGGGTTCCACCGAGAGGACCGTCCGTCCGGGGCCGGCCAGGGCCATGACAATCATCTGGATGATCTCGTCGGAACCGTTACCCAGCAGCAGGGACATATCGGCGGGGATGGCCATGGTCGAACGCAGCCGCTCCTTCAGGGCATTGGCCTGGGGATCGGGGTAGCGGTTGATATCGAGCCCGGACAACAGCCCGGCCCAGGCCTGGCGCAGTTCATCAGGCAGGGAATAGGGATTCTCCATGGCATCGAGCTTGATCAGCCCCCTGGCGTCGGCCACATGATAGGCCGAAATCGCCCGGATCTCGGGACGGACCCAGTGATCCACCAGGGCCTTCATTGCGGTGTCTTTCACGGTTTCTGCTCCAGATAGGCGACCTCCCCCTGGCGCGCGAGGGAAGTAGCGTTCGACATGGGGTTATTTCCTGCTGAAGGGGCAGTCCTTGCTCATGGCCCGAGTTTCACGGTAACGATCATGGGGCGAGTCGAGCCACCCCAATACATGAAAAAGACGCCTCGCCCCTTGATCGTTCCCCCACCCCAACCCTCCCCCGGAGGGGGAGGGAGCGAAGGTGCTTCGCGTATTTTCACGGTAAGGCGTTCTCCACATCTACCGAGCCATGCATGACCCGGATGATCTCCACCGCCGCCTGCCGGACACGATAGTAGATCAAGTAGCTGCCGTGGGGGAATGCCAGAACGCCCTCTGCCAGATAGCCCCTGGCACCGCCCATTTTCGGAAACAGCACCAGCTTCTCTTCGCACAAGCCCCGCAGTTCATCGATGAAACGGTCGGTACGGAAGAGGCTGTCCTGTGCGATATGCAACCAGATATCGTCCAGGTCGTTCAGCGCTTCCGGCGCGAACAGGACGGTCTTCATGCCTTGGGATCGAGTGCGGCCAACCGTGTCCGGCCGCGCCTTTTGATGCCGTCGAACAGGCCGACGCTCATCCTGACCCCCTTCCCGGCATCGAGGGAGGCGATCCCGGCCCCGATCTCCCGCGACAGATTCTCCATGCGGACCATCTCCCACCGCACATACTCAGTCAGCGCCCGCTCGGCGTGATAGCTCATGGAGCGGTCGGTCAGCCTGGCGAGGTCGCTCAGGGTCTGCTTGATCGGTCTTTCGATGCGAACCGTCAGCGATTCGGTTTCAGCCATGGGTCATCACCTCGATACGGATGCTTGCAACCTGGGCAAAGCGGGAGCGGGCAAAAAACCAGGCGGCAAATCATTCGGGAGTCAGCCGGTATTCCGCGGAACGGGCATGGGCGGTGAGTCCCTCGCCCCTCGCCAGGATGGAGGCGGTGCGGCCCAGGGTCCGGCTGCCTTCGACCGAGGCCAGGATCAGGCTGGTGCGCTTCTGGAAGTCGTAGACCCCCAGGGGCGAGCTGAACCGCGCGGTGCGCGAGGTGGGCAGCACGTGGTTGGGACCGGCGCAGTAGTCGCCCAGGGGCTCGGAGGTGTGGCGACCCATGAAGATGGCGCCGGCGTGGCGGATCTTCTTGGCGTATTCCTGGGGCTCGTCCAGGGAGAGTTCCAGGTGTTCGGGGGCGATGAAATTGGCCAGCTCGGCTGCCTCGTCCAAGTCGCGGCAAAGTACCAATGCGCCTCGCGCCCCCAGGGCGGTGGCGATGATCTCGCGGCGTTCCATCGTCGGCAGCAGCCGGTCGATGGCGGCCTCGACCTGTTCCAGAAAACCGGCGTCGGGGCAGAGCAGGATGGACTGGGCATCCTCGTCGTGTTCCGCCTGGGAGAAAAGGTCCATGGCGATCCAATCGGGATTGGTCCGGCCGTCACAGATCACCAGGATCTCGGAGGGGCCGGCCAGCATGTCGATGCCCACTTGGCCGAAGACCCTGCGCTTGGCGGTGGCCACGTAGATATTGCCGGGGCCGACGATCTTGTCCACCGCCGGGATCGACCCGGTGCCGTAGGCCAGGGCCGCCACCGCCTGGGCGCCGCCCACGGCGAAGACCCGATCGACGCCGGAGACATGGGCGGCGGCCAGGACCAGCTCGTTCAGTTCGCCGCCGGGGGTGGGCACCACCATGATCAGCTCGCCGACCCCGGCTACCTTGGCGGGGACGGCGTTCATGATCACGGAGGAGGGGTAGGCCGCCTTGCCGCCGGGGACGTAGAGCCCGACCCGGTCGAGGGGAGTGACCTGCTGGCCCAACAGGGTTCCATCCGCCTCGGTATAACTCCAGCTTTCCAGTTTTTGATGTTCGGCATAGGCGCGGACCCGCTCGCTGGCGTGGCGCAGGGCGTCGCGCTGGCTGTCCGGAATGGCATTCCAGGCCTGTTCCAATCGCACAAGGGGAATCGAAAGGGCTGCGGCATCGGCGGGTTGCCAGCGATCGAAGCGGGCGGTGAACTCGATCAGGGCGTCGTCGCCGCGGGTGCGGATGTCGTGGATGATGGCGTTGACGGTCTCATTGACCGCCTTATCGGAGACCGACTCCCAGGACAGCAGGGCTTGGAGTTGACCCCGGAAATCGGTACCGGCGCTGTTCAGTTTGCGTATTTCCGCCATGATCGGACCTCTGTGTCTTAATCACAATTAACCGCAAAGGGCGCAAAGTAACGCGAAGGCGTTCACTGGCCTATCACAATTTCGCCGCTGACCGGGGGATGATGAAAATACACACACAAAATTCCCCTTAGCGCTCTTTGCGTCCTTGGCGGTTAAACGAGGGAATTAAGATTCGCCCCCCACGGCCTCCCGCAGGGCCTCGATCAGGGGCATGATGGTGCTGTACTTCATCTTCCAGGAGGCCTTGTTGACCACCAGCCGGGAGCTGATGTCGTACATGTGCTCCAGGGGCACCAGCCCGTTGGCCTTGAGAGTGTTGCCGCTCTCCACCAGATCGACGATCAGGTCGGAGAGGCCGACCAGGGGGGCCAGTTCCATGGAGCCGTAGAGCTTGATTACATCCACCTGCTGTCCCCGTCCGGCGAAAAACAACCGGGCGGTATTGACATATTTGGTGGCAATGCGGAGCCGGGGGCGGGCCAGGTCGGCACCGGGGAGCCCCGCCACCATCATGCGGCATTTGGCGATCTGAAGGTCCAGGGGTTCGTACAGCCCTTCGCAACCATGTTCCATCAGGACGTCCTTGCCGGACACGCCCAGATCGGCAGCGCCCCATTGGACGTAGGTGGGGACGTCGGTGGCGCGGATCAGCACCAGCTTCACCAGGGGGTGGTTGGTGCCGAGGATCAACTTGCGGCTGGTTTCCGGATCATCGGCCGGTTCGATGGCCGCCTGGGCCAGCAAGGGCAGGCTGTCCTTGAAGATCCTGCCCTTGGAAAGGGCGATGGTGACCGGTGCGTCGAATCTCATGGCGAAGGACTCTGCTCAGCCGGGCACCCGGCGAATCTGGGCGCCCAGGGATGAGAACTTCTCTTCGATGTTTTCGTAGCCGCGGTCGATATGATAGATGCGGTCGATCAGGGTCTCGCCATCGGCGGCCAGTCCCGCCAGCACCAGACCGGCCGAGGCGCGCAAATCGGTAGCCATGACCTGGGCGCCGGTCAGCCGTTCGACGCCGGTGCAGATGGCGGTGTTGCCTTCGAGGCGAATCCTGGCACCCATGCGCTGCATCTCTTGGACATGCATGAAACGATTCTCGAACACCGCCTCGGTGATGGTACCGACACCCTCGGCAACGGAGTTAAGGGCCGTGAACTGGGCCTGCATGTCGGTCGGGAAGGCGGGGTAGGGGGCGGTGTGAATATTTACCGCCTTGGGCCGTCGGCCCTCCATGTCCAGGCTGATCCAGTTCGGTCCGGTCTCTATGGCCGCACCCGCTTCGCGCAGTTTGTGGATCACGGCATCGAGTTGATTGGGATCGGTATCCAGGGTCTTGACCCGGCCACGGGAGATGGCGGCGCCCACCAGATAGGTCCCCGTCTCGATACGGTCCGGGAGTACGTTGTATTCGGCGCCGTGCAGGCGTTCGACGCCCTCGATGACGATCTTGTCGGTTCCGGCACCCTGGATCTTGGCGCCCATGGCGATCAGGCAGTTGGCCAGATCTACCACCTCGGGTTCGCGGGCGGCATTTTCAATGACGGTTTCCCCATCGGCCAGGGCTGCGGCCATCATCAGGTTTTCGGTTCCGGTCACCGTCACCAGCTCCATGACCAGACGCGCCCCCTTGAGGCGGTCCACCTTGGCCCTGATGTAGCCGTTCTCCACGCTGATGTCGGCGCCCATGGCGCGCAGGCCGTCGATATGGAGATTGACCGGGCGCGAACCAATGGCGCATCCGCCGGGCAGGGAGACCTCGGCCTGACCGAACCGGCTGAGCAAAGGACCCAGCACCAGGATGGAGGCGCGCATGGTCTTGACCAGCTCATAGGGGGCAATGAAGTGCTTGATCGTCGAGGCGTCGATCTCGACCCGCATGCGTTCGTCGATCACCAGGCTGACGCCCATGCGGCCCAGCAGTTCCATGGTGGTGGTGATGTCCTGAAGGTGCGGGACATTGCCGATCAGCATGGGGCCTTCCGACAGCAGGGTCGCGGCCAGAATCGGGAGGGCGGCGTTCTTGGCGCCGGCGATGCGAACCTCCCCGGAGAGGGGGACGCCGCCAGTAACGATCAATTTATCCATGACTGCTTTGTTTGGTAGGAATTATTGGGTAGGAATCCGGGAGCGGGCAATCATATACCAATCGGCCGCCGGAAGGGATTTCTTGAAGTCAGGTTGAAACGCGAAGCTGTAGGTCGGCCTTCAGGCCGACATGTCGGGCTAAAGCCCGACCTACGTATCCTTGTGATCCATGTTGATTGCCTATTTAGGGAGGGCTATTCGAGGGGCAACAGGCGGTATACGTTGCTGACCCTGGCGATATTGAGCAAGGACTCGGGGACATTTCGGAACCGGATCGCGCCACCGTTGGCGCGGGATATGTCCATCCATTCCAGCAGCAGGGCAAGCCCGGCGCTATCCGCATGGTCCACCTTGGCCATGTCGATGTTGAGATCGCAGCAGAACTTCAGCAGGTTACGGGCCTGGGAAAGCAGCACGGGCACCGAGGAGAAATTCACGTCACCGATCACTTGCCAGCCGCGCCCGGCCGCCTCCAGCCGCGCCAGCGGCTCGGCGCCGCTCCGGGTGGTCCGTTTCGTATTCACCGTTACCTCGTGTTGCTCAGCCACGGCTAGGATCAGCTGCCCTTGGCGGTATTGCGCTGGGCCAGCCTTTTTACCAGGCCGCCGACGCCGATCTGACGAACCTCACCGCCGAAGCTGGTGCGGTAGTTGGATATCAGGCTGACGCCGTCGATCTTGAGATCGAAGACCTTCCACTGGCCATCCTTGGTGAGGTAGAGGCGATAATCGATCGGAATTGCCGGACCGCCGCTGTTCCGCACCGCCGTCTTGACGACGGCGGTATTCTCGCCCTCCGTCATGCGGAAGGGTTTGTATTCGATCTCCTGACCGGAGTAATTCAGCAGGGCCGTGGCATAGGTGCGGACCAAGAGCTGCCGGAACTCCTTGACGAAGGAGCCCTGCTCGCCGGGGGTGGCCGAGCGCCAGTACTTGCCCAGCACCCGCTGGGACATCATTTCGAAGTCGAAGTGGGGCAGGACATCGGAGTTGACCAGGTTGTAAAGGCGCGAGGTGTCGGCCTTCATGCCCTCCTTGTTGGCCAGCACCTTTTCCAGCACCTTGTCGGCCGTCTGCTTCACCAGTTGGTCCGGCGCGGTGCCCGCGAAGGCTTGGCCGGACAGCGCAAAAATGAAAAACAGCCCCGCCAGCTTGCCGAGACGAGATATCAAACTAACCTGCTTTGGATTCATCACTTAGCCCCTTCCGCGTTTTTTGCACCTTCACTGGCCTTGCTGAACAGCACCTGGCCGATGATCTCTTCCAATACCAAGGCCGACTGGGTCATGCCGATCGCTCCGCCGTCCGCCATGTAAGTATCGCTACCGCCCGCCTCAAGGCCGATGTACTGCTCCCCGAGGAGTCCGGCAGTATATATTTTCGCAAAGGTATCGTCGGGGATTTTGCTGAACTTCTTGTCGATGGTCATTCTGACCACCGCCTCGTAGCTCCCATCATCGAAACTGATCTCGCTCACCCGGCCGATCCTGACCCCCGACATGCTGACCGCAGCCTTGACCTTGAGGCTGCCGATATTGTCGAAACGGGCGGAGATGACATATCCCTCGCCATTGGACGTGGTACTCAGGTTACTGACCTGTAAGGCCAGAAAAAAGAGTGCCAGGATGCCCATCGCCATGAAGGCCCCGACCATGATTTCTATTGTTTTCATGCGAAACATGATGTCATTTCCCGAACATTAGCGCCGTCAGAATAAAGTCGAGCCCCAGAACTGCCAAGGCCGAATGAACCACGGTACGGGTCGTCGCACGACTGACCCCCTCCGAGGTCGGCATGCAATCATACCCTTGGAACAGGGCGATCCAGGTGCAGACGAATCCGAACACCAGGCTCTTGATCACACCGTTGTAAACATCTTCATGCAGATCGATGTTGGCCTGCATCTGAGACCAATAGGCCCCGCTGTCAACTCCCAGCAGGCCCACTCCTACAAAGTAGCCACCCACCACGCCGATAGCGCTGAACATGGATGCCAGCAGGGGCATGGCGATGAAACCGGCGAGGAAGCGGGGGGTGAGCACCCGCTTGACGGGGTCGACCGCCATCATTTCGAGGCCGGAAAGCTGCTCGGTCGCCTTCATGAGTCCGATCTCGGCCGTCAGCGCGGAACCGGCCCGGCCCGCGAAAAGGAGCGCCGTTACCACCGGACCCAATTCACGTACCAGGGAGGCGGCCACCATCACCCCCAGGGTCTGGGTGGCGCCGAACTTGGAGAGGACATAGTGGCCCTGCAACCCCAACACCATGCCGACGAAGAGGCCGGAGACCGTGATGATCAGGATCGAAAGCACCCCCACGGAGTAGAGCTGATGCACCAGCAGCAGCGGGCGCGGAAACAGATCGCGCAGGCCCCGCAGCAGGCCGAGCATCAGGAGATGCGCCCGCCCCAGGCCGGCGACGGCGCGTAGTACGATACGCCCGAGTTCGGCTAGTTGATCTAGCATGGATGTCCACCCATCAATTCATCGGCCAGCTCGGCACCGGGGTAATGGAAGGGCACGGGACCGTCCGGTCTCCCCCCCATGAACTGTTGCACCCAGGCCGTCTTAGAGCCGGTGATCTCTTCCGGGGAGCCGGATTCGACCACACGCCCCTCGGAGATAACATAGATGAGATCGCAGATGGAGGCGGTTTCATGGACATCGTGGGAGACCAGCAAGGAGGTCAGCCGGCTGGAATCGTTCAGCTCGCGGATCAGCTTGACCAGCACCCCCATGGAGATGGGGTCCTGCCCTGTGAAGGGCTCGTCGTACATGATCATCATGGGGTCGAGGGCGATCGCCCTGGCCAGCGCGACGCGCCGGGCCATCCCTCCCGAGAGTTCGCTGGGCATCAGCCCCGCTGCCCCGCGCAAACCCACGGACTCAAGCTTGATCAAGACAAGCTTGCGGATCATCGACTTCGGCAGATTGGTGTGTTCGCGCAGGGGATAGGCCACGTTGTCGAACACGCTGAGGTCCGTCAGCAGGGCCCCGCTCTGGAACAACATCCCCATGCGTTTGCGCAGGGCATAGAGATCCCGGTTGCCCAGGCGGTGTACGTTTCGGCCATCGACCTCGATGGTCCCGGCGTCGGGCACGAGCTGACCGCCGATCAGTTTCAGCAGGGTCGTCTTGCCGGTCCCGCTCGGTCCCATGATGGCGGTTACCTTGCCACGGGGGATGTCGATATCGACGCCATCGAAGATGACGCGATCGCTTCGGGAAAAACGCAGACCCCGAATCTTGACCAGGGGTTCTTCTGTGGACACGCTGGGCTATCCCCTCACGGATAATGAATTCCGGTTTCCAAAGCAATGCTTAATAGGTGCGAGATCCCGGCCGAATCGGCAGAATCCAAGAAGATTCGGGGATATCGGGATTTTCAACGGCAGCCTGAAGGATTGGGGATTTTGGCCAGCAGACAGGGTAGAGTCAAGCGACCCCATCAAATTCAGTAATTTCCTACAACGTAATTCCTTGCCGCCGTTGTCCATTGTTTGGAAGAATGCACCCTCCCTGAGCCATCATGGGGCCGGTCTTATGTGGAGAAAAGCTTGAAATACAGAGAATCGTTCAAACAGAATTTCCAAGCCTTGGGCCTGGCCGTCATCGAGAACGAGGCCGCCAGCGTCGCGGCCCTGGCCGGACGCATCGACCAAGGCTTCGACCGGGCCTGCCACTTCATGCTCCACTGCGAGGGGCGCGTCGTCGTCACGGGGATGGGAAAGTCGGGGCATATCGGCTGCAAGATCGCGGCTACCCTGGCCAGCACCGGCACCCCGGCCTTCTTTGTCCACCCAGGGGAGGCCAGTCATGGTGATCTGGGCATGATCACCGAGAAGGATGTGGTTCTGGCCCTCTCCAATTCCGGCGAGACCGATGAAATCCTGACCATATTGCCCCTCATCAAGCGATTGGATGTGCCCCTCATCGCCCTGACCGGCAATCCCGATTCCAATCTGGCCAAGGAGGCCGATGTCCACATCAACGTCTCCGTCGAGAAGGAGGCCTGCCCCCTGGGCCTGGCCCCGACTTCGAGCACCACGGCGACCCTGGCCATGGGCGATGCCTTGGCCATCGCCTTGCTGGAGGCGCGCGGGTTCACCGAGCAGGACTTCGCCCGCTCCCATCCCGGCGGCAGCTTGGGGCGCCGCCTGTTGCTGCATATCGGTGATATCATGCGCACCGGCAAGGAAATCCCCAAAGTTCTGCGCAGCGACAGCATGAACGCGGCGCTGCTGGAGATGACGCACAAGGGTCTGGGAATGACCGCCGTCGTCGATGATACCGACCGGATCGTCGGCATTTTCACCGACGGCGACCTGCGCCGGGTGCTCGATCAAGGCATCGATATCCACCGCTGTATGATTGAGGAAGTGATGACCCCGGAATGTGTCACCGTCACCAGCGACCAACTGGCCGCCGAGGCGGTGCAGATCATGGAAAGCCGGAAGATCAACTCTTTCCTGGTCGCCGATGGGGAACAACGTCTCATTGGGGCGCTCAACATGCACGACCTGCTTCGGGCGGGCGTGATTTGAATAGTTTGTCTCAGGCCTCCAGCCTCAAAAGTTAGGATTCCAGCATGCAAGACATACTGACCAAGGCAGCCAAGATCCGGCTGGTCATCTTCGACGTGGACGGGGTGCTGACCGACGGCAGCCTCTTTTACGGGGACGACGGCCAGGAGTACAAGGCCTTCAACTCAAAGGACGGCCACGGCATGGTGATGTTGCGGGATTGCGGGATAAGGATCGGCATCATCACCGGGAGGTCTTCCGAGGTTGTTCGTATCCGCATGGCGAGCCTGGGCGTAGAGCAGGTCTATCAGGGCCAGAAGGATAAACTCCCCGCCTACGAGCAGATGAAGTCGGACCTTGGATTGACTGACGAACAGGTGGCCTATGTGGGCGACGATGTGGTCGATCTGCCTGTGATGAGCCGGGTGGGACTGTCCATCGCCGTGGCGGATGCCCATGAGCTTGTCTGCGAGAAGGCCGATTGGCGCACCCTCGCCGGCGGCGGGAAAGGGGCCGCACGGGAGGTGTGCGAATTGCTGATGCGCGCCCAGGGGCTCTACGACGGCCAGATGCGCCATTACCTTTCATAAGGGCTGGACAGGATGGATAGGGGAAATCTGTTCTTGACGCTGATCTTTCTTGCCATTGCGGTTTTTACCTGGTGGCTCAACAGCGGCGAGACGGATGGAGACACATCGCGGGTGACGAAGGAGGGGCATTTTCCGGACTTCTACCTGGAAAACGTCAATGGTACGGAGATGGACGAACGTGGCTTTCCAGCCCGCAACCTCTCTGCCCAGAAGATGGTCCACTACGCGGACGACAAGAGCACCGAACTCCTCCGCCCCCGCATGATGGTCTTCGAGCGGGAGGATCAACCGCCCTGGGTCATCCGCTCCGCGAGCGGATTGATGTCCGGGAACGGCGTCGATCTGCTGTTGCAGGGGGAGGTCAAGATCGATCGGGAGTCGGGCGAGGGCGTAAGGCCGGCCCATATGACCACGCGCGATCTCCATATCAACACGGAAACCGAATTTGCGCGGACCGATCAGCCGGTTTTCGCCATCAGCTTGAACGACAAAATAGAGTCCGTTGGCATGCAGGCCTGGCTCAAGGCCCCCGTGCGCATCAAACTACAATCCAAAGTGAGGGGGCGTTATGAAGTTCAGGAATAGGGGAAATCAGCAGGGGCGGCATCTCCCGGTTCTCGTCTCGCTGGGGCTCCTCTTTGCCTCCAGCGCCGCCTGGGCGTTGAAGACGGACGCGGAGCAACCCATTACCGTCGAGGCCGACAGTGCCGACATCGACGACGGCAACAAACGCAGCACCTACCGGGGCAACGTCATCATCACCCAGGGCAGCATCCGCCTGGAGGCCAATGTGGTCACCGTGCAGAAAAGTCCTTCCCAAAAAAACAACAATATGACGGCCGAGGGTCAGCCGGCGCGGTTCCAGCAGGAGGTCGAGGGTAAAAAGGGTGAGTTCGTCCAGGGGCGGGCCAAGCGGATCGATTATGACTCCGACAGCGAAAACATCTTTCTCGTTGGCGATGCGTTCCTGACCCAGGAAGGCAGCAGCTTCAGCAGCGACCGCATTACCTACGACAAGGCGAGATCCCTGGTCAAGGGCGGCGCCGCAGCCTCGGGCAAGCAACGGGTGCGCCTGACCATCAAGAACACCAAAGCCGAGTAAATGGCCAAGCTCACCGCCCGGCACCTGATCAAACGGTTCAAGGGCCGTACTGTCGTCAATGGTTTCAGCTTTTCCCTCTCCAGCGGTGAGGTGGTCGGGCTCCTGGGTCCCAACGGGGCCGGCAAGACCACCAGCTTCTACATGATCGTGGGACTGGTCGCGGCCGATGACGGCCATGTCCTCCTGGACGATCACGACATCACCGAGATGCCCATGCACGCCCGGGCCCGCCTCGGTCTGAGCTATCTTGCCCAGGAGCCGTCCATCTTCCGCAAGTTGACGGCGAGGGAGAACATCCTCGCCATCCTGGAGACCCGCTTCAACTTCTCGAAGGCCGAGCGCGAGACCCAATGCGAGCATCTCCTGTACGATCTGGGCATCGCTCACCTGCGGGACAATCTCGCCATGAGCCTCTCCGGCGGCGAGCGGAGACGGCTCGAAATCGCCCGCGCCCTGGCCGTGGAACCCCGTTTCATCCTGCTGGACGAACCCTTCGCCGGGGTTGATCCCATTTCGGTGGTGGAGATTCAGCGCATCATCAAGGGGTTGGCCGGGCGCCAAATCGGTGTCCTTATTACCGATCACAACGTCCGCGAGACCCTGGGCATCTGCGACAGGGCTTACATCATCAACGCGGGCAGTGTCTTGGCGGAAGGGAGTCCCGAGCATATCCTGGAAAACGAAGAGGTTCGCTCCGTGTACCTGGGCGAGCATTTCCGCATGTAACCGCCATGATCATGACAAGCCGATTTCTCTTGTTCCATCCCCGTTCTTTTGGGCTACAATCAAATTGACGGCATACAAATAACATACCAAGACAGACGCTTATTGCCCTTATGAAGCAATCCCTACAGCTTCGCCTCGGCCAACAACTCACCATGACGCCCCAGTTGCAACAGGCAATCCGCTTGTTGCAACTTTCTGTCCTGGAATTGCGCGATGAGCTTCTGGAGGCCGTTGAATCCAATCCCATGCTGGATCTGGAGGAGGACTTCAACCCCTTGGGAGAGCAGGACGAGCGGGGCCGGGGCCAGGAGAACGAAGGCGGCGGCGAGTACGGCAAAACCCCATCCGACACGACGGAGGTCAAGCCCGACCGGGAACAGATGCCGGACGAGCTTCCGGTGGACACCGATTGGGATACCATTTACGAGAGCGGATCGCCCGGCACTCGCGACGGTTCCTCGGACGACGGGGATTTCGACTTTTTATCCCAGCGCAGTTCTGTCTCCACCCTTCACGACCACCTCATGTGGCAACTCAACCTGGCCCATTTCAGCGATCTCGACAGAAGCATCGCAGAAGCCATCCTCGACTCGGTCAGCGAGGACGGCTACCTGCGGATGGACCTGGAGGAGATCCGGCAGGGGCTGTTGAACGAGGGGATGGAAATCGATCCCGATGAGATGGAGGCTGTGCTTCACCGGATTCAGTCCTTCGATCCCTCCGGGGTAGCCGCGCGGGACACCCGCGAATGCCTGGCCCTCCAACTGCGCCAGCTCCCCGAGGATACGCCCTACCGGGCGGAAGGGATGTTGCTGATGCGGGAATATTTCGACCTGCTCGGTGCCCAGGACCGCCCCCAGATCATGCGCAAGCTCAAGATCGACGATGCGGGGATGGACGGCGTCATGGGCCTGATTCGCTCCCTTTCCCCGCGGCCCGGCAGTTTGGTGAACGACAGTGCGGCGCAATACATCATCCCCGATGTCATCATCAGCAGGCAGCATGGCCGCTGGCGGGTGGAACTCAACCCTGATTCCGTGCCCCGCCTGCGCATCCATCCGGACTACGCCAGTCTGGTGCGGCGGGCGGATCAGAGCGACGACAACGTCTTTTTGCGCAACCACCTGCAAGAGGCCCGCTGGCTGCTGAAAAGCCTGCACAGCCGCAACGAGACCCTGTTGCGGGTGGCCGAGAGCATCGTTGAATTCCAGCGGGGCTTTTTCGAATACGGGGCGGAGGCCATGCGCCCCCTGGTGCTGCGCGACGTGGCGGAAAAGCTGGAGATGCACGAATCGACCATCTCCCGCGTCACCACGCAAAAATACATGCACACCCCGCGCGGGACCTTCGAGTTCAAGTATTTCTTCTCCAGCCATGTGAGCACGGTCGGTGGCGGGGAATGTTCGGCGACGGCCATCCGCGCCTTGATCAGGAAACTGGTCGCGGCGGAGAATCCAAAAAAGCCGCTCAGCGACAACGGGCTTGCCGAGATTCTGGAAGGGCAGGGGATTCAGGTGGCTCGCCGCACCATTGCAAAATACCGCGAGTCGCTGTCGATACCCTCGTCCAGCGAACGCAAACGGCTGGTGTAGCCAGCCGGCGGATTTGGCGCTCCGGCGAACGCCGTTGTCCGGCGGGAACCGGGGTGCAGGGAAAAGAAGGCCGGACCTGGCTTTCACACCAACGCCTACCCATGGAGGGGGCTTTGGGCCTAATTGACATTAACCAAGGAGCTAATCATGCATATCAACGTAACCGGCCACCACGTCGAAATCACTGATCCCCTGCGCGAATACGTGGGAAGCAAGTTCGAAAAACTCGAACGCCATTTCGACCATGTCATCGATGTCCACGTCATTCTCACCGTGGAGAAGCTACGACAGAAGGCCGAATCCACTATCCACGTCAATGGGGCGAACATTTACGCCGACTCGACCCACGATGACATGTACGCGGCCATTGACGGACTGGTGGATAAGCTTGACCGGCAGGTTATCAAGCACAAGGAAAAAATGCAGGACCATCGGCACTAACCCACCCCAGGGGCGAAAAAATCTTTCGCCCCTGTCCCCTCCCCATGTCCAGGATAAAACCGGAAATCCGCCTCCAGAACGTCCATGGCACAGTCATGGCTGTCCAAGGGCATGGCTTGCTGATTACCGGCGATCCCGGCGTGGGAAAAAGCGAATTGGCGCTGGGTCTGCTGGACCGGGGCCATCAATTGGTAGCCGATGACGCCCCTCTGCTGGAGGTGCGCACGGGACGCCTGATCGGACAGCCCCCGCCGGGGTTTATCGGCCTCTTGCACATTCAGGGCATAGGTCTCCTGGACATCCGGCGGACCCACGGAGACCCTGGGGTTTGCCCGGAAATCGCCCTGGGCTTGATCCTTCATCTCGACCGCAAGGCGGCCCCCCTGGCCGATGAGGAGTTATTGAGGGGCCGCTGGGACCGGCTGGCCTTTGCCGGTATTTCCCTGCCGAGGATGACCCTGCCCAGTCCAGGGGAGCGCAACTTGCCCCTGCTGGTTGAAACCCTGGTGCGCCACTATTTCCTTTGCCCAAATCAATGGGAATGAATCTACTTGTTCAACAGGGCCCCGTCCCTCCCCTATACTTCGCAAAATTCACGGCCAATCCCGTTTCATGTCCGAAATCCTTCTGAACACGAAAATACGTGCCACAGGCAGCGGCGCCCATTTACCCTGTGGTACCCAATTGCCATGAAACTCGTCATTGTTACGGGTCTCTCCGGCGCGGGCAAAAGCACGGCCCTGGACACCCTGGAGGATCTGGGTTTTTACTGCATCGACAATCTGCCCGTGCCCTTGCTGACCGCATTGGGGAAAGAGTTGCTGAAACTCCGGGGCAAGAATCGCCACATCGCCGTCGGTGTGGATGTGCGGAGTGAGCCCCAGAACCTGCGGCTGACGCCGGGGCTGATCGGAGAACTCACCGCCATGGGGTATGAATGCAAGATCCTCTTCCTGGAGGCGGCCGATGACATCCTCATCAAGCGTTTTTCCGAGACCAGGCGCAAACACCCCCTGAGCAACACCACCGGGACCCTGGCCGAGGCCATCCGGCTCGAACGCAACCTGCTCAACCCCTTGAGCGACCGCGCCGATTTGCGCATCGACACCCGCAACACCCATGTCCACCAATTGCGGAAGTTGCTGCGGGATCGCTTTACCCTGAGTGCGAACAACCTTTCCCTCCAGTTCCAGTCCTTCGGCTTCAAGCACGGGGTGCCCACCGACGCCGATTTCGTGTTCGACGTCCGCTGCCTGCCCAATCCCCACTGGCAACCGGATCTTCGCCCCCTGACCGGACGCGACAAGCCGGTCATCGATTTCCTCGAAAGCTCCGGCAAGGTCGAGCGCATGAAACATGAGATCACCCAATTCCTGGAAAACTGGATCGGTGCCTTCGAGGAGGAGGGACGAAGTTATCTGACCGTAGCCCTGGGCTGCACTGGCGGCCGTCACCGCTCCGTCTACATGGCCGAGTTCCTGGGCAACCATTTCAACGACGGCGAGCGGAAGGTGACCGTGCGCCACAGGGAAGAGCCATGACTGTCGGATTGCTCATCATCAGCCATGACGAGGTCGGCAACTCCCTGCTGGCGAGCGCCACCGGCATCCTCGGCCTCTGCCCCCTGCACACCCAAAGCCTATCCGTCTCGCCCGGCGATGCACTGGAAGACATCAGGACACGCGCCACCGGCTTGCTCCGTGACTTACGGGGCGGGGACGGCGTACTCATTCTGACCGACCTGCTCGGCTCGACACCGAGCAATGTGGCCAGCCTGTTTCAGCGGCCGGGGGAGGTCAACGTGGTGGCGGGGCTCAACCTGCCCATGTTGATCAAGGTGCTCAGCCACCCCTCCCAAAGCCTGCAACGCCTCACCGAGCTTGCCATGGAAGGGGGCCAGCAGGGCGTTCGCCCCGGCATGCCGCAATCCGTACATCCCTTGCCCAAAAGCGCCGCCGGCAAATGACAGAGGACCATCCAAAGTGACCAGCGCGGAAATCCAAATCATCAACAAATTGGGGCTCCATGCCCGCGCTGCCGCCAAGTTTGCCACCCTGGCCAGAAACTTTGCTTGCGACATCCAGATCGAAAAGGGCGGCCGGATGGTGAACGGCAAAAGCATCATGGGCATCATGATGCTGGCCGCCGGCCAGGGAACCCAGTTGACGCTCCATGTGGACGGCGCCGATGAGGAGCACGCCCTTTCACAGCTCCAGGGACTGGTCTCCAACCGCTTCGGGGAAAACGAATAGACTGGGGTTTGGTCCCTCATCCCCGGCAGCCGGGTCCCAGCCCGGCAAGCCGTCTGCATCTCTGATCAATTCTTACGCAACCCCCGCTATTCTGTAGAATGGCGCGCCTGTGGCTGACGGCTTTCTTCAAGCGCGTCGGGAAATTGTCCGTCGCCCCTGCGCCTCACCCCTGCGGGGCTGCTCCAAACCCCCTTTTCTTTCAGCGAACATGGCCAAAAACCGTCGAATCGAGAAACAGCGGCTTGACCACCTGCAAGAGGTGCTCGATAGCGGTGCCCTGCGGGAAGCTGGACGCATGCTCAACGCGCTGCATCCCGCGGAGGCCGCCCATCTGCTGGAGTCCCTGCCACAGGCGGAGCGCGAGATCGTCTGGGGCCTGGTCAACGAGGAGCAGGACGGGGAGATTCTGCTCTACCTGAGCGACGAGGTCCGCGATGGTCTGATCCAAAAGATGGATCTTCAGGAGCTGCTGGCGGCGGCGGAAAATCTCGATCTGGATGACCTGGCCGACCTCCTGCAGGAGCTGCCGCGCACCATCACCCGTCAGGTGCTCGACTCCCTCGACTACCAGTACCGCAGCCGTCTCGAATCGGTGCTCCACTACCCCGAGGACACGGCCGGCGGTCTGATGAACCTGGACATCGTCACCGTCCGTCCGGAGGTCTCCCTCGACGTAGTGCTCCGCTACCTGCGCCGCCTCGGCGGCAATCTCCCGGCGGGGACCGATTCGCTGATCGTCATCAACCGCGAATCCCAATACCTGGGCACCCTCTCCATCACCGACCTCCTGACCCACGACCCCGGCATGATCGTGGCCGAGGTCATGAAGCTGAGGCTGGCGCCCATCCCGGCGGAGACCTCGGCCCGCGACGTGGCCAACCGCTTCGAGCAGCAGGACCTCATCTCCGCCCCCGTCGTGGACGGCAAGGGGCGGGTGCTGGGGCGCATCACCATCGACGACGTGGTGGACGTGATCCGTGAGGAGGGAGAGCACCAGTTCATGGGGCAGGCCGGCCTCTCGGGCGACGAGGACATGTTCGCCCCGGTGATCGCCAGCACCAAACGCCGGGCGCTCTGGCTGGGCATCAATCTGCTAACGGCGCTGCTCGCCTCCTGGGTGATCGGCCGCTTCGAGCACACCATCGAAAAGGTGGTCGCCCTGGCCGTGTTAATGCCCATCGTCGCCAGCATGGGCGGCGTCGCCGGCACCCAGACCCTCACCCTGGCGGTGCGCGGCCTGGCGCTGGGGCAGATCTCGGGCAAGAACGCCCGCGTCCTGTTGTACAAGGAGCTGGCGGTGGGGGTGCTCAACGGACTGATCTGGGCCAGCGTGGTCGCCCTGGTGGCCGGGTTCTGGTTTCAGAATATCAGCATCGCCCTGCTGATCGCCGCCGCCCTGGTCATCAACCTGGCCTTCGCCGCCTTCACCGGGGCCGTGCTGCCCCTGCTGCTCGACCGCATCGGCATCGACCCCGCCCTCGCCGGCGGGGTGCTGTTGACCACCGTGACCGACGTGGTCGGCTTCTTCGCCTTCCTGGGGCTGGCGACCCTGTTTCTGCTGTGAACCCATCCCATTGGGCTACTTGCTATTCGCCCTCGCCGGCCTCGGGGGGCTGTCCCTCGTCAGGCTGTGCTTCCGGGTAGTCTTCCAACCGCAGAAATTCGTTGCCCTTGCATTTGGGGCAGGGGGGTATCCGTCCGGCCTTGTGGAAATGGAGTTCTTCACGGCAGTTGCGGCATAGCAATACGCCGGGGCCGGTAACCTCGCCGGTCCGGTGGGGTGTGTTGCGCGCCTGGTCGGCCCATTGCTTGAGTTGCAGGCTGGTCTGGTCGGCCACCTGGGCGAACATGTCGAGCAGCTTCGCCTCGATCAAGGTGATGTCGGTCCGCAACCAGATGACGAACTCGTCGCCGGTCTTGGAGAGATAGGCCGCCGCATCCTGGATATCCCGTTCCAGATAATCGGAGAGCCGCTCTGCCTCCTCGCGGGTCAGCTCGCCCATTTCCACTACCTTCTCCCGCGCCCAGCCCAGCCTTTCCCGCAAAAGGGGCAGGGCGTCCTTTTCGATGCTCTCCTTGCCATCGTGGACCAGCTTGAGCATTTTCTCATAGGCCGCCGATAACCGGTCGGCGCTGTTTTTTTCCGGCTCATCACTCATGACATCTCTCCCGTTGGATTGTGACTCTGAAAAACACTGTGTAGTGCGTGGCGCAAGGACATTTTGAACGCACTCCCCGTTTCGCAACGAGAACACTGAGGGAAGTTTGGTCCAGGAATGGCGAAAGGCCAATGATCCGCCTCATCCTATCGCCCCGATTCGCCGGGTAAGGTATGCTTGCGGCCCCAAACCGCCCGATCAGCAAACCGAACCGCCATGCAAGAGACCTACGTTCCCGCCCTCGTCGAAAGCGCCGCCCAGCAGTATTGGGGGGAGAATCAGAGCTTCAAGGCCGTCAAGGACTTGAGCCGGGAGAAGTTCTACTGCCTTTCCATGTTCCCCTATCCTTCGGGCAAACTGCACATGGGCCATGTGCGCAACTACAGCATCGGCGATGTGATCGCCCGCTATCAGCGCATGCTGGGGAAGAATGTCCTGCAACCCATGGGCTGGGATGCCTTCGGCCTGCCGGCGGAGAACGCCGCCATCAAGCACGGCAAGCCGCCCGCCGAATGGACCCATGCCAACATCGATTATATGAAGGGCCAGCTCAATCGTCTGGGCTTCGGCTATGACTGGGACCGGGAGCTGGCCACCTGCGACCCCGAGTACTACCAATGGGAGCAGTGGCTGTTTACGCGATTGGTGGAGAAGGGACTGGCCTATAAGAAAATGGCGACGGTCAACTGGGACCCGGTGGACCAGACGGTGCTGGCCAACGAGCAGGTGATCGACGGCAAGGGCTGGCGCTCGGGCGCCCCGGTCGAAAAGCGCGACATCGAGCAATGGTTCATCAAGATCACCGACTACGCCCAGGAGCTGCTGGACGGTCTGGATAAGCTCGCCGCCTGGCCGGACCAGGTGCGCACCATGCAGCGCAACTGGATCGGCCGTTCGGAAGGGGTGCAGATGCAATTTGACGTGCAGGGACGCACTAATGCCGCAGGTGCAGGAAGCGCAGGAGCGGCGGCCATCCAGGACAGCAGCGATATCCTGGAGATCTACACCACCCGCCCCGACACCCTCATGGGCGTGACCTATGTGGCCCTGGCCGCCGAGCATCCCCTGGCCATCCAGGCCGCCGGATCAAATCCGGCGCTGGCTGATTTCATTGCCGGCTGCAAGCAGGGTGGCGTCTCCGAGGCCGAGCTGGAGACCCTGGAGAAGCGGGGTTTCCCCCTCGGCATCCATGCCCTCCATCCGGTCAGCGGCGAGCCGGTCCCCGTCTACGCCGCCAACTTCGTCCTCATGGGCTACGGCACCGGCGCGGTCATGGCGGTCCCGGCCCACGACCAGCGCGATTGGGAGTTCGCGGAGAAATACGGCATCCCCAAGAAACAGGTCATCTTCTCCGCCGATGGCGGCGCTTGTGGCATCGAACAGGCCGCCTACGTGGAAAAGGGCGTACTGAGAAACTCCGGTCCCTTCGAAGGCCTGACCTCCGAACAGGCCTTCGGCGCCATCGCCGACTGGCTGGCCGAGCGGGGCAAGGGAGAGCGGCGGGTCAACTTCCGCCTGCGCGATTGGGGTGTCTCCCGCCAACGTTATTGGGGCTGCCCCATCCCCATGATCAAGACCGCCGAGGGTGATTCCATCCCCGTTCCCGCCCATGAGCTGCCCGTCACCCTGCCCGAGGACGTGATCGTGGACGGCTCCGGCTCGCCCCTGAAGCGCATGCCCGGCTTCTACGACCTGGGCGGCGGCCGGGAGCGGGAGACCGACACGTTCGACACCTTCTTCGAGTCGAGCTGGTACTACGCCCGCTACTGCTGCCCCCGCAACGACCAGGCCATGCTGGACGCGGAGGCCAACTACTGGCTGCCCGTGGACCAGTATGTCGGCGGCATCGAGCATGCCGTGCTTCATCTGCTCTACGCCCGCTTCTTCAATAAATTGATGCGGGACGAGGGCCTGGTCGCCTGCGACGAGCCTTTCACCCGTCTCCTGACCCAGGGGATGGTGGTGGCCGAGACCTACTACCGCCTGAACCCGGACGGCTCCAAGGAGTGGTTCAACCCGGCCGAGGTCGCGGTGGAGCGGGACGAAAAGGGGCGGACCCTCAGTGCCCGCCTATTGAGCGACGGCGAGCCGGTGGTTGCCGGCGGCATCGAGAAGATGTCCAAATCGAAGAACAACGGCATCGATCCCCAGGATCTGATCGATCGCTACGGTGCCGATACCGTGCGCCTCTACACCCTGTTCACCGCGCCACCGGATCAATCCCTGGAGTGGTCGGATGAGGGGGTCGAGGGGGCGCACCGGTTCCTCAAGCGGCTATGGGCACTGGCCCTGCGGACGCAAGGCGCGGTCCCCGCCGATACAACCCCTGCCGATTTTCCCGCCGCGCGGCGGGAATTGCACGCCACCCTCAAGAAGGCCCTGTTCGACTACGACCGCCAGCAGTTCAATACCGTGGTCTCCGCCTGCATGACCCTGGTCAATCTCCTCTATAAGCTGGGAGCGGGTGATGCGGATCAGGCCCTTCTGCGTGAGGGGCTCGGCATCGTCTTGCGCCTGCTCGCCCCCATAGCCCCCCATCTGAGCCATCACCTCTGGCGCGAGCTGGGTTACGGTGACGACATACTGAACGCCGGCTGGCCCCAGGTGGACGAGTCGGCACTGATCCAGGACAGCATCGAATACGTGGTCCAGGTCAACGGCAAGATGCGCGCCAAGATCGAGGTCCCGGCCGGTGCAGATCGCCTGGCCATCGAGGCGGCGGCCAGGGCCAACGAAAACGTGCAACGATTCGCCGGGGATGCCACAATCCGCAAGATCGTGGTTGTGCCAAACAAACTGGTCAATATCGTGGCCAACTAGCGCTATAAGCGCGAATTTTCATGTTAGGAGTCCGGGATGAAAGTCGCCGCCAGATTCGTCTTCACGCTTGCCCTCGCCCTGTTCCTCTCGGCCTGCGAGGGTTTTCACCTGCGCGGCACCGCCGGGGACGTATCGCTTGAAGGCATCAACCCTCTGTATATCACCGGTCTCTCCGAGACGGATGAGTTTTATCGGATCTTGCGCGATTACCTGACCCATTATGGGGTGTCCGTCACGGACCGGAAGGAGGGTGCCGCCAAGCAACTGAGCATCTTCGATCGCCAATCGGAGAAGAAGGTCCATTCGGTCGGTGGGCGAGGCAAGGTCCTTGAGTATGAGTTGATCGAGGGCTTCGCCTATCACCTGGGTTCATCGGTCCCCGGTCAGATTGAACAGGAAGGCGCCAATCGCCTCAGCGTCAACCGTGTCTACACCAATCCGGAGACCGAGGTGCTTGGGCGCGCGAACGAAGAGACCCAGATCTGGCGCGACATGCGCCAACAGTTGGCGAGCCGGCTCATTCGGATGCTCTCCGCCAAGGCCCGCTAAGGGTCTGTCCGGGAATAACATGAACATATTGCGCTCAGATTTGGGTCAGGTTTGGATGCGGCGACTGAGCAAAACCGCAGGCGTAGCAGGGCTACGTCGAGGATTTTGCGATGGAGCTGCATTCAAAAATGGCCCGAAGATGAGATGCAAGATGTTCATGTTATTTACGGACAGGCCCTAAGCGTGCGGCTTCGCGCCGATCAACTGACGGGCCGTCTCGCCAAGCAATTCGACCCGGTTTATCTGATCAGCGGGGATGAGCCCCTGCAACTCAACGAATCGGCGGACGCCTTGCGCCGCGCTGCGGTCCGCAACGGTTTCAGCGAGCGGATATTGTTCGAGGTCCAGGCCGGATTCCAGTGGGGCGACCTGGCCGGCGAAGCCAACAGCCTCTCACTCTTTGCCGATAAACGCCTCATCGACCTGCGGCTCAAGTCCAGCGCCATCGGTGTTGAAGGCAGCAAGGCCCTGGCCGATTACTGCGCCGCGCCGCCGCCGGATACCCTGCTTCTGATCACCGCCCCAAAACTGGAACACAAGCAGCTCGGCACCAAGTGGGTCAAGGCCATCGAGACGGTTGGCGTTCTCGTGCAGATCTGGCCCATCACCGCCGATCGCCTCACGCCTTGGCTGGAACAGCGCATGAGGAGCAAGGGGCTGACGCCCGAGGCCGGCGTGGTGCCGATGCTGGCCGAACGGGTGGAGGGCAACCTCCTGGCCGCCGTCCAGGAGATCGAAAAGCTGCTGTTGCTCCAGGGTCCCGGCGTCGTCAGTGTTCAGGCGTTGACCCAGGCCGTTGCCGACAGCGCCCGCTTCGATGTCTACAATCTGGTGGACAAGGCCCTGCAGGGCGATGCTGCCCGCTGCGTCCGTATTCTCGCCGGCCTGCGCGCGGAGGGGGTCGCCGAGCCCATCGTCCTTTGGGCGTTGGCGCGGGAGCTGCGTTCCCTCTCGGCCATGGCCAGGGAGGTGCGGCAAGGGATGCCCATCGAATCCGCCATGGCCAAGGCCGGGATCTGGGACAAACGCAAATCCATCGTGCAAGGTGCCCTCCGCCGCCTGCGCCAGTCCCAGATACAGGAGCTGATCCGCCAGTGCCGGGACGCGGACATACAGATCAAAGGGGTCGCCCCCGGCAACCCCTGGGATATCTTCGAACGGATCGTCCTGGGTCTGGGTGGGGTGGGATTCAGGCTTTGCGCCTAAGGGCTCGTAAAGAAATAACTTGAACATCTTGCATCTCGTCTTCGGGCCATCTTTGGACGCGGCTCAATCGCAAAATCCTCGACGTAGCGCTGCTACGCCTGCGGCTTTGCTCAATCGCCGCATCCAAACCTGACCCAAATCCGAGCGCAATCTTGCCCAAGTTATTTCTTTACGAGCCCTAACCTACTCAAATGTAACAACGTAGAATCAAACATGAGTCAGCAAACCCCAATCATCATCGATATCCCCGCCTACCTGGACGAGCTGGGCCGCCGGGCGCGGGCCGCCTCGCGCCATTTGGCCGCCGCCGACACGGCGGCGAAGAATGGCGCCTTGAACGCCATCGCCCATGACCTGGACAGCCACCGCGAGGCACTGATGGCGGAGAACCGCAAGGACCTGGAGGCAGGTAAGGCCAAAGGTCTGGACGCGGCCCTGCTGGACCGGCTGGAACTCACCCCTGGCCGCATCGACGACATGATCGAAGGGTTGCGTCAGGTCGCCGCCCTGCCTGATCCCGTGGGCCAGATCTTCGACCTGAACTACCGCCCCAGCGGCATCCAGGTGGGCCGCATGCGCGTCCCCCTGGGCGTGGTCGGCATCATCTACGAGTCCCGGCCCAACGTCACCGCCGACGCCGCCGCGCTTTGTTTGAAATCGGGCAATGCCACGGTACTGCGAGGCGGTTCCGAGGCATTCCATTCCAACCAGATCATCGCCGCCTCCATCCACCGGGGGCTGGAGGCGGCTGGCCTGCCCGCCGACGCCGTACAGGTACTTGCCACCACCGACCGCGCCGCCGTGAGCCGGATGGTCGCCCTGCCGGAATACATCGATGTCATCATCCCCCGGGGCGGCAAGGGGCTGATCGAGCGCATCGCCGCCGAGGCGCGGGTGCCGGTGATCAAGCACCTGCACGGCATCTGCCATGTCTACGTGGACGACGAGGCCGATCCGCAAAAGGCCTTCGACGTGGCCCTCAACGCCAAGACCCAGCGCTACGGCACCTGCAACACCATGGAGACCCTGCTGGTCAACGAGACCATCGCGCCCGACTTTCTGCCTGCCATGGCGGCGGCCTATTGGGAGAAGGGGGTGGAGCTGCGCGGCTGCGACCTGACCCGCGCCATCCTGGGTGAAAAATGCCTGGCCGCCACGGCAGAGGACTGGGATACCGAGTACCTGGCACCGATCCTTTCGATCCGGGTGGTGGCCGGCATGGATGAGGCCATGGCCCACATTGCCGCCCATGGCTCCCTGCACACTGACAGCATCATTACTGAAAACCTCACCAAGGCCCGTCGCTTCCTGCGCGAGGTGGACTCCAGCTCGGTCATGGTCAATGCCTCCACCCGCTTCGCCGATGGCTTCGAGTACGGCCTGGGGGCGGAGATCGGCATTTCCACCGACAAGTTCCACGCCCGTGGTCCGGTGGGGCTTGAGGGCCTGACCTCGGTCAAGTTCATCGTTCTGGGGGACGGCCATATCCGTAAATGATCGGCATCTACGGCGGCACCTTCGATCCCGTCCACCATGGCCACCTGCGCCCGGCCCTGGAGGTCATGGAAGCCCTGGGGCTGGATGAGGTCCGCTTTCTGCCGTTGCGCCGGGCCGTACATCGGGAGCAGCCCATTGCCACCCAGGACCAGCGTCTCGCCATGCTGCGCGCCGCCCTGGCCGGCCAGCCCGGCTTTGTTATCGACGAGATCGAACTGGAGCGGGACGGCCCCTCTTACATGGTCGATACCCTCCGCCAACTGCGCGGCAAACTCCCCGGCCGGACCCTCTGCCTCTTGCTCGGCGGGGACGCCTTCAACGGCTTTATGACGTGGCGTGAACCGGAAGCGATCTCCAGCCTCTGCCATCTCGTCGTGATGCAGCGGCCGGGCCACCGGCTGCCCGAGGAGCCTCGGCTGAGGGCACTGGTGCAAGAACGCCATAGTCCCTCGGCTGGGGCATTGGCCGAGCCGGACGGCGGGCGGATCTTCTTTCAACCCGTCACCCAGCTCGACATCTCGGCGACGGACATCAGAAGGCGCGCGGCAAACGGGCAATCCCTGCGATTCCTGCTGCCGGACAGCGTCATGCGCATCATTTGCGAACAAAACCTCTACACCGGTCATCATTGAAACAAGACAGCACACAGGAAACCCCATGGAGACAGAAGCATTGCGGGACTTGGTCGTAAAGACCCTCGAAGACATGAAGGCGCGGGATATCGAGATTTTCGATGTCCGCGATAAAACCAGCATCACCGACCTTATGATCGTGGCCAGCGGCACCTCGGACCGCCACGTCAAATCCACCGCCGAGTCCGTCGCCTTCCAGTCCAAGCTGGCCGGGGAAACGCCCCTGGGCATCGAGGGAATTCGCGAAGGCGAATGGGCGCTCATCGACCTCAACTGCATCGTGGTCCACATCATGCTGCCCAAGGTGCGCGACTTCTACCAGATCGAGCGTCTGTGGAGCGACCCGACCCTTAGCAGGCGCAAGGAAAGCAGCGCGCAATAATGTGGCGGCTCCGGGATCAGGATTCCGTGCATCCACCCGCCATGCCGTATAATCCGCCCCATGAGAAGACCCTATTATCCCTGGAGCTTGCGTAGTCTCCTGGAGTATCAATCCACCGTTGGCGGCCTGCTGGATCTCTGCGAGGAGAATTACCGTTATATGTTGCGGCTTGCGCCGGAACTGGGTTCCTTGGCTGATCACCACCTGTCGCGCGTCGCCGGCAACATCGATCTCCACCTGGAGATCCTGGAGCAGACCCCTTACACCACGCTGGTCCATCTGACCTACCGTTTCGGGGAGGGCGGGGCAGACCCGGACGCCCTGTTGCGCGTCTATCACGATGCCCGACAGATGGAGGTCATCGAGTTGCGGCAGCGGGTGCTGCCTTTGAACCGCCGGCCGGATATGGGTTCCCTCGAACGCAAATGGCGGCTCAATCTCTTCCTTTCCAAATGGCTGGGGTATTGTTGCCGCCAGGGACATCGCTTCGATGCCGGCACGGCCGGGTCCGTTGTGGAATGGGCCAGGGTGGCCTGCCTGTGAAGGCACTGCTGGATATCATGGCGCGGCTGCGGGACCCTGAGTCGGGTTGTCCCTGGGACCGGGCTCAGACCTTCGAGACCATCGCCCCCTACACCATCGAAGAGGCCTACGAGGTCGCCGAGGCCATCGCCGCCGGCGATCATGATGAATTGCGGGCTGAGCTGGGCGATCTGTTGTTTCAGGTAGTCTTTTATGCCCGCCTGGCCGAGGAGCAGGGGCTGTTCGATTTCGACGCGGTGGTGGCGGGGATCAGGGACAAGATGATCCGCCGTCATCCCCATGTCTTCGCCGATGTCCAGATCGGTTCGGTGGAGGAGCAGCACCAGGCCTGGGAGGAATTGAAGCGCGCTGAACGCCGCGAACAGTCGCTGCAGGGCTTGCTGGACAACGTGCCCCAGGCCCTGCCGGCCCTGATGCGGGCGCAGAAGCTGCAAAAGCGGGCGGCCAAGGCCGGATTCGATTGGACGGAGCGGCAGGGGGTGATCGAAGGCTTGCCGCTCCCGGCTCACGCCCCTCACCTACATCCCTGTAGATGCAAGCTCCAGGAGGAGCTGCGGGAGCTGGAAAACGCGGGCCAGGACCCGGAGGCCCTGATGGAGGAGTGCGGCGATCTCTTGTTCAGTTGTGTCAACCTGATCCGCCACACCGGCGTGGATGCGGAAGAGGCCCTGCGCCGCGCCAACCGGAAGTTCGAGCGCCGCTTCCGCTTCATCGAGGCATCGCTCCAGACCCAGGGCAGGGACTTCTACGAGGCCGGGCTCCAAACCCTGGACCGGCTCTGGGACGAGGCCAAGGCCCATGAACGGGCGGGGATTTCGGGCGGAACTAAGGGTGAAATTAAAGCGTCGGATGGATCGAAATGAGTTTTCTGAGACACGTATCCCGTTGCAACCGCCACAATCCGGGCGACTTTGTCCCCTTTCTGGACGGCGGGCGGCTGATCGGCCGTTTCCGCCATGCCTTCGCCGGGCGCCTCGCGGCCTGGCCGGAGATCTTCGGGATGGAAGATGGCCGGGTGCATTTGAGGGAGGGGCTGGGGGGCTATGAGGGGCGTAGCCAGGCCCTGGCCGGGGTGCTCGAAGCCCTGGTCGCGGACGGCGGGCATCCCTATGTACTGGGCGAGCCCTTCCCGGTCACGCCCGCCGGCCGGGGCGAAGCCCTGTTCGAGATCGACCGGAGCGCAGCCTCTCTGTTTGGCATCCGTACTTTTGGCCAACACCTGAACGGCTATGTGATGGACGGCGGCGAGATGTTCATGTGGGTGGCCAAGCGGGCCTCCGACCGGCGCACCTATCCCGGCATGCTGGACCAGATGGTGGCTGGCGGCGTTCCGGCGGGGCTGAGTCTGGGCGAGAATCTATGCAAGGAGTGCTGGGAGGAGGCGGGGATTCCCGAGTCCCTGGTGAAGGGGGCCGTGCCTGTCGGCGCCCTGAGCTACAACATAGATAATGCAAAAGGTTACAAATATGACATACTCTATTGTTATGACATGGAATTGCCTAGTGACTTCGTTCCCCAGTGTACCGACGGTGAGGTAGAGGGGTTCAGGCTCGAACCGATTGGCGAGGTGATGCGAGAGGTCCTTGAGACCGACCGGTTCAAACCCAACTGCAATTTGGTGGTGATCGACTTTCTCCTGCGGCACGGCTTTATCGGCCCCGAGCATGGGGAATACCTGGATCTGATGACGGGGTTGCGCCCGGCCATGGCAAACCCCTGGATGACGGCTTGAAATATTCGGGCCACCCCAGTAGATGAAAAATGGACAGGATTAACAGGATAATTTCATTAAAATCCAGTCAAAAATAGCTGCACCGCAAGCGCTGGGATTGCATTTTCGCGGTAAAGTTTTTACTCCGCACCACGCACTGACTTTCACGGTAACGAACATGACGATGCGAATGATGGCGAAATTTCTGCCGCTGTTGCTGCTGTGGCCCCTGGTCTCGGCGGGGGCAGCGACCAGCAACCATGAGGTCAGCCCGGCCGACTTGGTGCCCAGCCAGACCCACCGGCAAGCGGCGGTCATTATCACCAAGGTAATCGAGCGCCACCACGTCCGTAAGGTGCCGCTCGACGACAAATTGTCGAAGGAAATCTTCAAGCAATACCTGGAAGCCCTCGACCCGAACCGCAGTTTCTTCACCCAGGAGGACGTCCGGTCCTTCTCGGCCTATGAGACGCGGATGGACGATGTCCTGAATACGGCTGAGCTCGAACCTCCCTTCGAGATCTTTCTGACCTACCGGAAGCGCGCCGAGGCACAGGTGAAGCTGGCGCTACGCCTGCTGGACCAGAAGCAAGACTTCACGGTCAACGAGGATTATCGTTTTGATCGCACCAAGGCGCCCTGGGCGGCGGACGGCAAGGAGCTGGACGATATCTGGCGCAAACGGGTCAAGAACGACATCCTCTCCCTGCGCATGATGGGCAAGAAGGAAGATGAGCTGATCAAGACCCTGCGCAAACGCTACGAATCCACCCTGGCCCAGGTGAAGCAGTTCAACGCCGACGATGTCTTCCAGACCTTCGCCAACGCCTACACCATGAGCCTGGAGCCCCATACCAGCTACATGTCGCCCCAGCTCTCCGAGAACTTCGACATCAGCATGCGCCTCTCCCTGGAGGGAATCGGCGCCGTGCTGCGCAGCCGCAACGAATATACCGAGATAATGAAGACGGTCCCCGGCGGCCCCGCCGATCTGAGCGGCCAAGTGCATAACGGCGACCGGATCATCGGCGTGGGGCAGGGAAACAATGGGGAGATCGAGAACGTGCTCGGCTGGCGCCTGCAAGACGTGGTGGACAAGATTCGTGGCCCCAAGGGTTCCGTGGTCCGCCTGGAGGTCCTGCCCAAGGGGGCGGCGGCCGGCGGTTCAGCCAAGACCATTCCCCTGATCCGTAACGAGATCAAGCTGGAAGACCAGGCCGCCAAGAAATCCATTATTCAGGGCATGGCCGAGATGAAGGGCCGCAAGATCGGTGTGATCGAAATCCCGGCCTTCTACCGGGATTTCCAGGGGCAGAGCAGCGGCGACAAGAATTTCCGCAGTACTACCCGCGATGTCCGGAAATTGCTCAAGGACCTGACCGAGGAGAAGGTGGATGGCGTCGTCATCGACCTGCGCCAGAACGGCGGCGGCTCCCTGACCGAGGCGACGGAACTGACCGGTCTCTTCATCGACAAGGGGCCGGTGGTCCAGGTGCTGGATTCTGGCGGCAAGCTGGAGGTCGAGCGCGATAAAGACCCGGAGATCGTCTACCAGGGTCCCCTGGCCGTGCTGGTGGACGGCGAGAGCGCCTCTGCCTCCGAGATCTTCGCCGGCGCCATCCAGGACTACGGGCGCGGCATCATCATTGGTGAACCCACCTTCGGCAAGGGCACCGTCCAGACCCTGATCGATCTGGATCGCTTCGTGCGCGGCGGCGACGAGGCCCTGGGGCGCCTGCGTCTGACCATGGCCCAGTTCTACCGGGTCAGCGGCAGCAGCACCCAGTTCAAGGGCGTGGTCCCCGATGTACTCTATCCCAACTCCGAAAGCGACAAGGAGCACGGCGAACGCTCCCTCGACAACGCCTTGCCCTGGAGCAGCATCGGGCCTGTGCGAAAAGTGACCGAGATCCAGCGCGACAAGGTGCAGCTCATCGCCGAGCGTCATCGCTCGCGTATCAACGAAGACCCCGGCTTCCGTTTCCTCAACGAGGGCTATCGCATCGCCAAGGAAGTGCGAGACCGGCACAGCATGAGCCTGCAAGAGAGCAAGCGCCGCGAGGATTGGCGCAATACCGAGCTGGCGCGAAGGGCCAGCGAGAACCGCTTCCGTGGCAGCGTCGGCCTGAAACCCCTGCCGGAGAGTATCGATTTCGAAGCGGATGAGGATGACGAAGAGGGGACCAAGGCGATCTCCAAGATCCAATTGAACGAAGCCGCCCGCCTGCTGGCCGACTTCATCAACCTGGGACAGACCAGCCCCGTGAGCAGCGCCCCGCGCGCTGCGATGATCGATTTCTGAGGGGTAACTTTCTTCAGCCGCCCCCTCCTCTGGGAGGGGGCTGTTTCTGATGGGTTGGCAGGGTTAGGCGATTTCCTGTCAATTAAATTTCCGGCAATCGCCTGACCGGAAAGCTATCGAACCGATGCCACGCGCTGGTTCGATTTCGCCAGCCAATTGCGAATGCGGTCGGAATCGCCGTAAGGGGTTTGCCTTCCGGTCGAGCTGAGCAGCACGATGGTCATGGTTTTGCCCGCCGCCTTGGCGTGCATGACCAGACAACGTCCCGCCTCGTCGGTGAATCCCGTCTTGGAGAGATAGATCGTCCAGTTGGGGTTATTGCTGCGCAGGAACCGGTTGGTGACCTTGTACTGCATGGGCTTGCGTTGCGCCATGGGGCGTACTTGCATCGATTTGGTCGTGCTGGCCTCGCGAATGAGGGGATATTGCGCGGCGGCCTGGACCATCAGGGCCAAGTCCCTGGCGGTGGAGATGTTGCCTGGGTTCAGTCCCGTGGGGTCGCGGAAGCGGGAGCTCGTCATCCCCAGGGCTGCGGCTTTCTGGTTCATGGCCTGGATGAACGCGGGCTCGCCGCCGGGATAATAGCGGGAGAGGGCGTGGGCGGCGCGATTCTCGGAGGAGGAGAGGGCCAGCATCAGTGTCTCGCGCCGGGTCAGTTGCGCCCCGATGGGCAGCCGGGAGAAGGAGTGCTTGAGATTATCCCTGTCATCGGCGGTGACCGTGAGGATCTCATCGAGATCGGGATTGGCGTCCAAGGCAACCATGGCGGTCATCAGCTTGGTGACCGAGGCGATCGAAGCGACGGAGTCGGGCTTTTTGCTTACCAGCACATGGCCTTCCTCGTCCAGAACCAGGGCGTATCTTGATAAAAGCCGGGGCGATGCTGCGGGGGCCTGCGCCGCCGCGAATCCTTCCGATGTCAATAAAACCATCAGTGTCAGCAAAATAAACCGCATTGCTACTCTTCCTTCTCCAAATAAAACGAACATGATGGCCGCAAATCCTAGTGTATGTGAAGCCTTTTTTGAAGACGTTGCCTGATAACGTCAATAATCCGCCGGCAGGGAGTCATTCGAACATGCCGTCTCTGAGAGGCTGTGAAAATATCCCCCGCCTACTGCGAACGTCCCTGGATGCGGTGGGCTGCGTTGCGAAGGCCACAATATCTGGTCATGTAGTCTCGCTACACTCCCAGATATTGTGGCCCTCGCGCCTTGCCCACCACACCCAGTGACGCTCTCGCTACGGCGGGGGATATTTTCACAGCCTCTGAGATAATCCCCTTTTCGGCCAGAGAGAATCCAGCCCTTGTCCCTCATTCCCTCACTCGTTAAGGTCAGCGGTAATACCCTGCTTTCACGCCTGCTCGGTTTCGTTCGTGATCTGGTGATGGCCCAGCTCTTCGGGGCAGACGGTAAGACAGACGCCTTTCTGGTGGCCCTCAAAATCCCCAATTTTTTCCGGCGTCTCTTCGCCGAGGGCGCCTTTGCCTCGGCCTTCGTTCCGGTGCTGATGGAATACAGGGTGAAGCGCGGCTTCGGGGAATTGAAGGCCCTGGTCGATAACTTGGCGGGGAGCCTCGGGGTTACCCTGTTGCTGATGACCCTGATTGGCGTGGCCGGGGCGCCGCTCTTCATTTTGCTCTTCGCCCCCGGCTTCAGTGGCGAGGGGGCAAAAATGGCCCTGGCGGTCGAGTCCCTGCGTCTGACCTTTCCCTATCTGCTCTTCATCTCTCTAACTGCCTTCGCCGGGGGCATCCTCAATATCTATAACCGCTTCGGTATCCCCGCCTTCACCCCGGTCCTGCTCAATCTCTCGATCATCGGCTGCGCCTTCTGGCTCTCGCCGCGTCTGGCCGAGCCGATACTGGCCCTGGCCTGGGGTGTTCTGATTGCCGGGGTGGCCCAGTTGACCTTGCAGCTCCCTTTCCTGAACAAACTGGGGCTCATGCCTCGGCCCCGGCCCGATTTCCGTGACCCCGGCGTCCGGCGAGTCCTGCACCTCATGCTGCCTGCCTTGTTGGGTGTCTCGGTCATCCAGGTCAATCTGTTGCTGAATACCCTGATGGCCTCGTTCCTGCCCAGTGGTTCGATTTCCTGGCTCTACTATTCCGACCGCTTGATGGAGTTCCCGCTGGGGCTGCTGGGGGTGGCCCTGGGGACGGTGATCCTGCCCAACCTTTCTCGCCGTCAGGCGGAAGGGTCAACGGATGGCTTCTCCCGCACCCTCGATTGGGGACTGAGGCTGGTCCTGCTGCTGGGGTTGCCCGCGGGGATCGGGCTGTTGTTGCTGGCGGAGCCCATCATGGCGACGCTGTTTCAGTCGGCGGCCTTTGACGCCCAGGACGTGGTCATGGCGGGCCGGGGCCTGATGGCCTATTCGCTGGGGATGGTCGGTTTTATTCTGATCAAGGTGCTGGCCCCTGCCTACTTCGCCCGGCAGGATACCCGCACCCCGGTCAAAATCGCGGTCCGGGCGCTGATCCTCAACATAGTCCTCAACATCGCCCTGATGCTCCCCCTGGCCCACGCGGGCCTGGCCCTGGCGACCACGGTGTCGGCCTCGGTGAATGCCTGGCTGCTCTATGCCGGCCTGCGGCGCGAGGGGATCTACCAGCCGCTCCCCGGCTGGCGGACCCGGTTCCTCCGTGTCTCGGTGGCCTGTCTGCTCATGGGTTTCAGCCTCTGGTTCGGTTCCGCGCTTGCGGGCGAATGGCTCGAACTGGCGCGCTGGGACAAGATCTGGCGCCTCTTGTCGATCATCGGCGCCGGGGCAGGGGTCTATCTCCTGGCCCTTTGGGGGTTGGGTATCCGGAAAAGGGACTTTGTCGAAGACCGCTGATTCGGGGGCAAGGCCCAGCCAACCCTTATCGGGGCTGGCGCGGAGTGGGTGGAGGGGGCTGCGGCAGGGGCCTGGGGACTGGGATTCCCCAGCCCCCATTTGGGGTAATCAATATCCGCCCTTGCGGTTGACATGGGGTAGACCGGCGATACGGTTGCCCTGCTTGCTGGGGGCCATGGGGAACAGGTTGTAGAGGTCCTTGCTGCTGACCTTCTTGCCCCAGCGGTCGCCCATTGCCTTGTTGATGGCGCGTTCCATGGGTTGGCTGCCGTTGCAGTCGAAGTACTCTTCGCGAAGGTACTTGATGACATCCCAGTGCGCCTGGGTGAGTTCGATGCTGTCTTCTGCGGCCAGGGCCTTGGCGACGTCTTCGTTCCAGTCGGCGGTATTGACGAGATTGCCGTTGCCGTCGAGTTCGATGGTATTGCCATTCACTTCAATGGACATTGTCTAGCTCCTTCGATCAGGGGTGTTGCGAATTAAAACCGGCGAGATTTTACCGGGGAGTTTCCATGCCGTCATCCACGCTCTTATTCACCGCGTCGATGTCTTTGTGTGGGATAAAGATCCCGCAACCCATCAGCCGGTGATGGCCTATACCCCTTTGTTGCAGCCGGATGGATTCCTCATAGGGGAGATCCGCCAGCATGAGGGAGCGGGTAAAAAGGGGGCCGTCCGGGGTATAAAGCTCGATGCCCATGCCGCAGAGGGCCTTGCGGATGCGGACGCCGGTTTGCGCCAGTTCCAGCGCCATCTCCTGGAGAAAGGCCTCTTCGGGCTGCTCGGGGTCGCAGGCGATATGGCGGGCGAAGAGGGTTCCGAGTTTGCTCAGAGGCTTTCTCTGGGACTTGCCGAGGGTCAGGGGATGCCCGGCGATGTCCAGGGTCGTTCCGGTCAGTTGCTCCGCCTCGGCAAGGCGTGACTGGGGGAGTCTCAGGCTGAGCTTGGCGCGGTGTGAGAGGTGAAGGATTTCGCCAGGGCTGTGGCGGGGGCGGGTCCAGCCGTTTTGGGAACCGGCCGCGTAGATGAGATGGATCGCCGCCTGGGGTTCTTGGTCCAGCCAGGGCAAGGCCCGCCTTAGCGCGGTGGAGAGGGCGTAGGCATGGTCCACGGGGATGTGGCGGCATATCAGGCTGAAGCTGAGGTCCATGATGTCGCCGGGGACGGTTTGCTGCTCACCGCGGCTGTCTTCTTGCCAGAACATCTCAATCCTCCGGTAACTGTGACTGGATAAATTCCCGGTCGAACCACCAGTCGTCCTGTACCAGGACATCAATCACATTGCGCAGCCGGACCAGGAATTTGTCCGGTTCGTTCAGTTCCAGCCGCTCCATCCAGTGATCGAACTCCTGCTGATTGTTCACCCCGCTATGACGGCGGGCGACCTGGCCCAGGATCTGGCTGGCGAAGAAGCGCAGCTTTTCGTGGAGCCCTGCATCCTTCACCCGGTGATCCACCAGGAAAAGCGCGGTGACGGCAGCGACGGCGGCACCGTCCGCGTTGTCGGGGGTCTCGTCCACCAAATGGGTCAGCAGGTGGACGCTCAGCTCGGGATCGATAGGGAAGGTAACGGCAAGCCAGATCCCCTGGCCCAGGGCGGCGAGGGAGGCGGGTTGGCCGCATTTGAACAGGACATCGCAACTGTCGGCGGCCAGTTCCCAGTCCTGGTGCGCGACGAACTGGTCCAGCGCGGCCCTTCCCAGGGGCCAGGCCTCCTTGCCCCGCTCCAGTCCCATCAGGGTGCGTGCCAGCTCCAGGTTGTGGGTGGCGACCTGGAGGGGATTGGTTCCGTCAAGGAAGGCCGCTTGATGCTGTAGATCGGCCAGGCGGCCTTCCAGCTCTGCTTGCTCGCGGGCCTTGAGGGCGGCGGTGGAATCGGCTGCGGTATCGAGGTTATCGCGCATGGGGTTTCCTATACCCGCCCGCTGAAGGCGGCCTCAACAGTATCCTCCCAGTTGTTGGGGGTGTCGGGGTAGGGCGGTTTCACATCGATCTGGAAAAAACGCTCTCCCCGGCGCGCGTGCTCCTGGATGACCGGCAGCAGTTCCGTAAAGGACTGGATCTCTTTATGGGCAATCAATATGTGGCTTAGATAAAGCATGTCTGTTTTAGGCTTAAGGCTTGAGGTTTAGCAGAGGTAGGGGCGTTGGCTCACTTATTCAAGCCTAAAGCCTCATCCCTCAAGCCTCACCAGTCTGTGGCTATCCCGAATGGGATAGGCGGGGTAGGGAGTATCCCCCTTTGGTGGAATAGGACGGGGGTGGCCACTTGACTATATTGCCGGACCTAAATGGAGGGGCGTTTTTGGCTAGCGAACGCCGCGCGCGGTGGCGATCCTCCGATCGGTTATGTGAGACAGACCGGCCCAGCCGGCGATTCACGCACAGTCAATATTAAGTCAGGAGAAAAGCGAGATGGCTTTTGATAAGCACAATACTCCGATGCTTGATCAGCTCGAAACCGGCCCCTGGCCGAGTTTCATCAGCGGCATCAAGCGTATGCGTGACGACCACCCCAGCGAAACCATCAACAAAACAATCAACGACCTGCTGGGTCAGCTCGAACACTCTTACGAAACCCGCAAAGGCTATTGGAAGGGCGGCACGGTATCCGTCTACGGCTACGGCGGCGGCATCATTCCCCGCTTCTCCGAGGTCGGGAAGTCCTTCCCTGAATCCAAGGAATTCCACACTGTCCGCGTTCAGCCGCCGGCGGGCAACCACTACACCACCGCCATGCTGCGTCAGTTGGGTGATAGCTGGGAGAAGTACGGCTCGGGTCTGGTGACCTTCCACGGTCAGACCGGCAACATCATGTTCATCGGCACCGATACCGTCCGCACCCAGGACTTCTTCGACGAAATCAACGATTACGGCTGGGATCTCGGCGGCGCCGGCCCCTGTGTGCGTACCGCCATGTCGTGCATCGGCGCGGCGCGTTGCGAAATGTCCTGCCTCAACGAGCAGAAGGCCCATCGCCTGCTGGTGAACAACTTCGTTGACGATGTGCATCGCCCGGCACTGCCTTACAAGTTCAAGTTCAAGGTCTCCGGCTGCGGCAACGACTGCCAGAACGCCATCGAGCGCGCCGACTTCGCCATGCTCGGCACCTGGCGCGACAACATGAAGGTGGACCAGGAAGAGGTCAAGGCCTATGTGGCCAAGAAGGGCCGCAAGTACATCACCGACAATGTCATTACCCGTTGTCCGACCAGCGCCCTCTCCCTGAATGACGACGACACCCTGAACGTCAACAACCGCGATTGCGTCCGCTGCATGCACTGCCTCAATGTCATGCCCAAGGCCCTGCATCCCGGCGACGACAAGGGCGCCACCATCTGCATCGGCGGCAAGCGCACCCTGAAGATCGGCGACCTGATGGGTACCGTGGTCATCCCCTTCAAGAAGCTGGAAACGGACGAAGACTGGGAGTCCCTGGTCGAGCTGGCCGAAACCATCATCGACTTCTGGGCCGAAAACGCCCTGGAGCACGAGCGTTGCGGCGAGATGATCGAGCGTATCGGCCTGGTTAACTTCCTGGAAGGCATCGGCATCGACCCCGATCCCAACATGATCAGCGAGCCCCGTCAGAGTTCCTACGTCCGCATGGACGATTGGGACGAGGCCGCCGAAGCCTATTTCGCCCGCAAGGCCGAGGCCTGATTCCGGCGAAAACCGACAGATCGGCCGGGGCGACGCTCCGGCTGGGTGGGGCTTGCAATTTAATGCCCCTTATGGAATTAATGTTTTCTCTCTTTGGAGGACAAGATGGCCAAAGAAATGCGTGAGCCGATTGAAACCGGATGTCCGGACGGCTTCCAATACATGCATCCCGTGATGCGCCGCAACTATGGGATGTGGAAGTTTCATGAGCATCCCCGTCCCGGCGTGCTGAAGCACGTCGCCTACGGCGGCGATGAATGCTGGACCGTGCGCGCCGGCACCCAGCGCATCCTCGACCTGTTCACCCTGCGCAAGCTGTGCGACATCGGTGACCAGCATGGCGACGGTTACGTTCACTTCACCATTCGATCCAACATCGAATTCATCGTGGACAACGGCGCCAAGGTCGATGGTCTGATCAAGGCACTGGAAGAGGCCGGCTTTATCGTCGGCGGCACCCAGAACTCCGTCACCATGATCTCCCACACCCAGGGCTGGCTGCACTGCGACATCCCCGGCACCGACGCCTCCGGCGTGGTGAAGTCCATGATGGACGAGCTGATCGACGAGTTCCGTAGCGCCAACATGCCGAACCGCGTTCATATCACCACCTCCTGCTGCCAGATCAACTGCGGCGGCCAGGGCGATATCGCCATCAACGTGCAGCACACCAAGCCGCCCAGAATCAATCATGATCTGGTCGCCGGTGTCTGCGAACGCCCCTCTGTCGTAGCGCGCTGCCCGGTCGCGGCCATCCGCCCCGCCATGGTCAACGGCAAGCCCTCCCTGGAAGTGGATGAAAAGAAGTGCATCTGCTGCGGTGCCTGCTTCCCGCCCTGTCCTCCCATGCAGATCAACGACCCGATCCACACCAAGCTGTCCATCTGGGTCGGCGGCAACCACTCCAACGCCCGCGGCAAGCCCACCTTCCAGAAGCTGGTTGCCTCCGGCATTCCCAACAACCCGCCCCGTTGGCCCGAGGCCACCGCCATCGTCAAGCGCATCCTCAAGGCTTACAAGGAAGGCGCGCGCGATTGGGAACGTGTCGGTGAGTGGGTGGAACGCATCGGCTGGTCCCGCTTCTTCGAAGAAGTGGAGCTGCCGTTCACGAAGTACCATATCGATAACTGGCGCGGTGCTCGCAAGAGTCTCAACGCCTCTGGCCACGTTCGCTTCTAATTCGAGGGGAAGGTATGAAGTTCACGATCCAGGTAAACGAAGGTCCGTATCAGCATCAGGCTTCGGACTCCGCCTACCAATTCACCAAGGCTGCATTGGAGAAAGGGCACGAGATCTTTCGTGTCTTCTTCTACCATGACGGTGTCAACAACGGCACCCGCCTGACCAAGCCGCCACAGGACGACCGTAACGTCGTCAATCGCTGGAGCGACTTGGCTGCAAAGCACAACCTTGACCTGGTCATCTGCGTCGCGGCTGCCCAGCGTCGCGGCATCGTCGATGACGGCGAGGCCAAGCGCAATGGCAAGGACGCTACCAATATCGCACCCGGCTTCCGCATTTCCGGCCTCGGCCAGTTGGTGGAAGGCGCGATTCAGAGCGAGCGTCTGGTTGTCTTTGGTGACTAAAGGGGATTGAACCATGTCCGAAACTAAAAAGTTCATGTATGTGAACCGCAAGGCCCCCTACGGCACTATCTATGCCTGGGAAGCCCTTGAGGTGGTGCTGATCGGTGCGGCCTTCGAACAGGACGTAAGCCTGGCCTTCGTTGACGATGGCGTCTACCAGTTGATCGAAGACCAGGACACCAGCGGCCTGGAAATGAAGAACTTCTCGCCGACCTATTCCGCCCTTGGCGATTATGACGTAAAGAAGATCTATGTGGAGAAGGAGTCCCTGGAAGAGCGTGGTCTGAGTATCGACGATCTTCAGCATCTCACCTGGGAAGATGAAGACGAAGACTACGCCGAGAAGGACTCCATCCAGGTCGTGACGCGCGCCGAGATGGCCGACCTCTTCGCCGAAAGCGAAGTCATGTTTAACTTCTAAAGGGGAGACTCATCATGTCCATGTTGCATCTTGTGAACAAATCTCCCTACGAGCGGAATAGCCTGGACACCTGTGTAGGCTATGTGAAGGAGGGTGACACCCTGCTGCTGATCGAGGACGGCGTCTACGCCGCCATGAGCAGTGGCAAGGCATCCGCCAAGCTTTCCGGTCTGGACGTTGCCGTTCTGGGTCCGGATCTCGCCGCGCGCGGTATCAGCGAGGAAAGGCTGATCGACGGTGTTGCCGTCGTGGATTACGCCGGCTTTGTGGATCTGGCCGCCGCTAAGGATAAGGTCCAGTCCTGGTTGTGAACCTGGTTTATGTCGCATTAATTTAGGAGAAATCTAAATGCCAATCGAAGTAAATGGTAAGGTCTTAGAGACCGACGAAGAAGGCTATCTGGCTGATATCACTCAGTGGGAGCCCGGTGTTGCCGAGGTTATGTCCAAGGAAGACGATCTGACCCTGACCGCCGAACATTGGGAACTCATCAACTTCCTGCGCGAGTACTACGAAGAGTACCAGATCGCCCCTGCGGTCCGCGTCCTGACCAAGGCCGTCGGCAAGACCATGGGCAAGGACAAGGGCAACAGCAAGTATCTGTACTCGCTGTTCCCCTATGGCCCCGGCAAACAGGCATGCCGCTACGCCGGTCTGCCGAAGCCGACCGGTTGCGTCTAATCCAAGACGCCTTTACAGGTCCGGGGCGCCTCGCGCGCCCCGGACATGTCACAAGAGACTGAGGGTCCGGAAACATGTCGTTCCTGACGGTTGTGTACGCACTATTGTTCTACTCCGCTACGGCGGTGCTGGTGATTGGCGTAGGTCGCAAGATCTATATTTTCGCCAAGGCCCCCGCTCCCCTAAAGATTCCTACCACGCCGGCCCCTACCACGCAGACCGGCGTGATCATGCGTATGTTCCGTGAAGTGGTCTTTTTCGAAAGCCTCTTCAAGGGTGCCAAGTGGACTTGGCTCTTCGGCTGGGTATTTCACATGGGCCTGTTCCTGGTTTTGCTGCGCCACGTCCGCTACTTCCAGGATCCGGTTTGGTTTCCCATCGAGCTGATTCAGCCCTTCGGCGCCTATGCCGGGTTCGCCATGGTAGCGGGTCTGGCCGGATTGTTCGGCCGCCGCATGCTGGTGGACCGGGTCCGCTACATCTCGGCCCCCTCCGACTACCTGATGCTGATCCTGCTGATGTTGATCGGCTTGAGCGGTCTGATGATGACCTTCGTGGCCCATACCGACATCGTCGCGGTGAAGAAATTCTTCCTCGGCTTGATGACGCTCAGCATCAGTGAGCTGCCCGCGGACCCCGTCCTGCTGGTGCATCTGGCCTTGGTGGCCCTGCTCATGTTGATTTTTCCGATCAGCAAGCTGCTGCACGCGCCGGGCATTTTCTTCAGCCCGACCCGCAATCAGGTGGACAATCCGCGCGAACGGCGGCACCTGGCTGAGTGGGCCAAGCGCTTTGAGCAGCAATAAGCTGTCATTGCAACGATTTAGGCGTTAATTTGAGGATTATCCATGGCAAAGGCTGACTTCGAAGTCCCTGAGCTTCAGGAATACACCGAAGTGCCCAAGTACGTCGAAGGCACTATGGCGCACAGCTCTCCGTATGTGGCCAAACCTGACCATCAGACGCCACTCGGCTTCCCTGGTGCGCTGGTCCCGGATTGGGAAGAGAAAACCCTGGAAGCGATGGGTGATTTGCTCGGCAAGTACCGCTCCTTCCAGGTCTATCTGGACTCCTGCGTGAAGTGCGGCGCCTGTACCGACAAGTGCCACTACTACCTGGGCACCTCTGATCCGAAGAACATGCCGGTGGCGCGCCAGGACCTGCTGCGTAAGGTCTATCGCCGCTACTTCACCTTTGCGGGCAAGTTCTTCCCCAAACTGGTCGGCGCGGTCGATCTGACACGCGAAGTGCTGGACGAGTGGTACAGCTACTTCCACCAGTGTTCCCAGTGCCGCCGCTGCTCGGTCTTCTGCCCCTACGGCATCGACACCGCCGAGATCTCCATGGCCGCGCGCGAGATCCTGGACCGTATCGGCTACGGCCAGAAATATTGCAACGAGATCATCGCCAAGGTTCACAAGATCGGCAACAACCTGGGTCTGCCCGGGCCGGCCATCCAGAATATCCTGGATGGACTGGAAGAAGATGTCCTGGACGATACCGGCGTTGCCGTCAAGTTCCCGCTCGATGTGAAGGGCGTCGATATCCTGTTGGTGACGCCCTCGGCCGACTTCTTTGCCGAACCCCATATCGATGGGCTGATCGGCTATGCCAAGGTGTTCCATGAGTGCGGCGTCAGTTGGACCGTCAGCACCAAGGCCTCCGAGGCCGGTAATTTCGGCATGTTCATCGGCTCCTACGAGAACATGCGCCGCGTCTCCATGCGCATCCGTGAAGCCGCCATCGAATTGGGCGTCAAGCGTATCGTTTTTGGCGAATGCGGCCATGCCTGGCGCGTGGCCTATGCCTTTCTGAACACCCTGGCGGGTCCGTTCGATTTCCTCGACCCCAACTATCCCGTGCCCCAGCATATTCTGGAGTTCACCTGGGATGCCATCCAGCAGGGCAAGCTGAACCTCGACAAGTCCGCCAACGACGATAAGGTGCTGACCTTCCACGACTCCTGCAACGTGGCCCGCGCCACGCGCATGGGCGACAAGCCCGGCGGTCAGTTCGAGATCCCGCGCAATGTCATCAAGGCGGTCTGCAACAATTATGTGGACATGGAAGCCGACACCATCAAGGAGCGCACCTTCTGTTGCGGTGGCGGCGGCGGCCTTCTGACCGACGACCTGATGGAACTGCGCGTCAAGGGGGCGATTCCCCGCATCAACGCCCTGAACAATGTCGTCCAGGAACACGGCGTGACCCACATGGCCGCCATCTGCGCCATCTGCAAGAGCCAGTTCACCAAGGTGATCCCCTACTACGGCTTTGAGATGGACCAGATCGTCAGCGTTCACCAACTGGTCAGCAACGCGATTCTGCTCACCGGTCAGGGCGAGCAGGACGATGATGACGGCGAAGACGACGAATAACAGCGGCATGCGATCGGCTTCGTAAGCAGCAACAGATACTTAAGCATTACTGGAAAGGAGATATTCTTGGCTACTCCTACTCAAGAGATAGAAACCAAGCTGACTTGGCGCAGGTTCGAGAACGGCGAAAGCGAATGGGACAGTTGGACCGACAAGATCTTTGTCCAAGACACCTCTCACAAGTGTCCGACCTATGTCCACAAGACGCCCCCCTGTCAGGGTAGCTGCCCCTCCGGTCATGATGTCCGTGGCTGGCTGGCCATCGTGCGTCAGCTGGAAAAACCCGTTTCCGGCATGGATTGGAAGGAATACGCCTTTCGCCGCGCGACCGATGCCAATCCTTTCCCCTCCATGATGGGGCGCGTCTGCCCTGCTCCCTGCCAGACCGGTTGCAATCGTAACGAGGTCGATGACTACGTCGGCATCAACGCCGTCGAGCAGTTCATCGGCGACACCGCCCTGGCTCAGGGCTACAAGTTCACCGCCGGTCCCGATACGGGCAAGAAGGTTGCCGTCATCGGCGGCGGCCCCGCCGGTTTGGCGGCGGCCTATCAATTGCGCCGCATGGGCCATGGCGTGACGCTGTTCGAAAAGGATGTGGAGCTGGGCGGCATGATGCGCTACGGCATCCCCAACTACCGTATTCCCCGCGACAAACTGGCCGCCGAGATCCAGCGCATCATCGATATGGGCGTGGAAGTCAAGACCGGCGTCCGCGTGGGCAAGGACATCTCTGTCGCCGCTCTGGAAAAAGACTACGGCGCCATCCTTTGGGCGCTGGGTTGTCAGACCGGCCGCGGCCTGCCTATCCCCGGCTGGGAAGGTACGCCCAACTGTGTTTCCGGCGTCGCCTTCCTGAAGGCCTTCAACGAAGGCCGCATGAAGGTTACCGCCAAGCAGGTTGTCTGCATCGGTGGCGGCGACACCTCCATCGACGTGATCTCCGTCTCTCGCCGGATCGGCTGCAACGCCGCCGCCGGTCTGCCCGAGGCGGTGGTGAGCGACAGCTCACTCCATCAGTCCCAGTCCCTGGCGGACAGCGCAGAACCGGCCGAGGCAACCCTGACCTCCCTGTTCACCAAGGACAAGATGTTCGCCGCCGAGCACGAGATCCACGACGCCCTGCATGAAGGCTGCGCCATCCTCGACGGCGTCATGCCGCTGGAAGTCATCATCGGCGCCGATGGCCGCGCTACGGGCCTCAAAGTCTGTGACTGCACCATGAACGGCATGACCCCGGTCCCCAAGGAAGGTACCGAGCGCGTCCTGCCCGCCGACCTCATCGTCTCGGCCATCGGCCAGGGCGGCGACCTGGAAGGGCTGGAAGAGATGGCCAGCAGCCGCAAGCTGATCGACGCCGACGGTTTCTATCAGGTTCCCGGCAAGCCCGGTCACTTCGCCGCCGGCGACATCATCCGTCCGCACCTGCTGACGACCGCGATTGGCCAGGCCTCGGTCGCCGCCGAGTCCATTAACGAATACCTGAACAACGCCGAGCTGAAGAAGCGCCCCAAGGTCGATGTGCATCATTTCGACCTGGAGCAGAAGATGGAAGAGGCCGGCCTATCTCCCATCAAGTTCAAGCACGGTGATCGCGGCGACCTGCGCGGCACCTCCGAGGGCAACTGGGCCATCCACAACTACGAGGATCGTGCCTTCGCCGAGGTGATCTCCCACAAGGAGCTGTTCCTGGGCCATTTCAAGTACGAGGCGCGCTACCGGCGTAGCGAGGACGTGCCTTCCTCGGACGAGGTTCTGGGCCACTTCCATGAGCGCATGAATGCCCTGGATGAAGCCCAAGTGATCGGTGAGGCGAAGCGCTGCATGAGCTGCGGTCTCTGCTTCGAGTGCGACAACTGCGTGATCTTTTGCCCCCAGGACGCCGTCCACCGCGTCGAAAAGGGTAAGAGCACCACCGGGCGCTATGTCGCGACCGATTATGCGCGCTGTATCGGCTGTCACATCTGCGCCGACGTCTGCCCGACCGGCTACATCAAGATGGGTTTGGGCGAATAATCCGGGAGTCCCTGATGACATCAACTCTGCACCGGCTAGTAAAAGTGGTTTCCTTGGCCCTCCTCGTGGGGCTGGGCGCGACCGCCATCGCTGAAACTGATGCCCCGGCGGGCAAGGCGGTCGAGGGTTCCGCGAAAGCGAATGCCCTCAAGTCCTGCGTCCGTCCTACTGATTGGATGCGCCGCAATCACATGGAGCTGATCGAGCACCAGCGTGATCTGACCGTGCGCCAAGGCGTCCGCGTTCAGAAGGACAGTCTCGCCAACTGCATCGACTGCCATGCCCGGCACGATGATAAGGGCCAGCCGGTGCCAGTCACCGCGAAAGGGGAGTTCTGCCAGGGCTGCCACGGCTTCGTCGCTGCGAAGCCGAGCTGCTTCCAGTGTCACTCGACCGTTCCCTCCTCTGCTGACACAGCGCAAAGGTAAGAGACTCATGAGCAAGAGCAAGGGTCAAACCGATATGGACCGCAGGACCTTCATGGGTCTCACGGTCGGAGCCGCTGCCACTCTTGTGGCGCCGGGAGTCTTTCTGCACAGCATCGCCCAGGCCGGCGACCGCGAACAGCCGGTGACCGACAAGGTCCGCTGGGGCATGCTGGTCGATACCAGCAAATGCGCCAATGGTTGCAGCGCCTGTGTCGATGCCTGCAAGACCGAGAACGGCCTGTCGAATCATGGCCGGCCGGCCACCGATCCCACCTGGATACGCAAGGTCAAGGTGCGCGACAATTTCACCGGCAGGGAGACCAATCTGCCGCTGATGTGCCAGCACTGCGAGTTTCCGCCCTGTGTGGATGTCTGCCCGACCGGCGCTTCCTTCAAGCGGGCCGACGGCATCGTCATGGTGGACCGCCATGTCTGCATCGGCTGCCGCTACTGCATGATGGCCTGTCCCTACAAGGCGCGTTCCTTCATCCATGAAGATATCGAGATCAAGCCGACCAACGCGCCGCGCGGCAAGGGCTGTGTCGAGTCCTGCAACCTCTGCGTGCATCGGCTCGACAACGGCCAGGCCATGACCGCGTGCGCCGAGGCCTGCGCCAAGGCGGGTCATAACGCCCTGGTCTTCGGCGATCTGAAGGATCCCAACAGCCCGGTTTCCCAGGCGTTGAAACAACTGCCGAGCCGTCAGATCCGCGCCGATCTGCAACTGAGCACCGGTGTGCGTTATTCGGGCATTTAAGGGGAGATACCAGTCAATGAGCAAGATTCATTACCGCGAATGGGGCATCCCGAGTCCAACCTACTGGGGCATCCTGATCTTCCTGGGCCTGTTCATCGCCGCCGCCGGGGTCTCTGTGCTCTACATGGAGCACATGGGCCACTGGGTCACCGGCATGACCAACCAGATCGTCTGGGGTACCCCGCACGTCTTCGCCGTGTTTCTGATCGTTGCCGCCTCCGGGGCGCTGAACGTGGCCTCCATCGGTTCGGTCTTCGGCAAGAAGGTGTACAAGCCGCTGGCGCCTCTGTCCGGCCTGCTGGCGATCACCTTATTGGTGGGCGGTTTGCTGGTGCTGGTCCTCGACCTGGGGCGTCCCGATCGTTTGATCGTGGCCATGACTACCTACAACTTCAAGTCGATCTTCGCCTGGAACATCTACCTCTACACTGGCTTCATGGTTATCGTCGCCACCTATCTCTTCACCATGATGGAGCGTAAGGCGAATGTCTATACCAAGCCCATGGGCTTCCTGGCGTTCGTCTGGCGCCTGGCGCTGACCACAGGTACCGGTTCCATCTTCGGTTTCCTGGTTGCTCGGCAGGCCTATGATGCCGCAGTCATGGCCCCCATGTTCATCGTCATGTCCTTCAGCTTCGGCCTGGCCTTCTACATCCTGATGGTCATGTTCATGTACAACCTGGATGGCCGCCCGGTGGGTGATGGTCTGCTGAACCGCCTGAAAAATCTCTTGGGCGTGTTCGTTGCCGGCGTCCTCTATTTCACCCTGGCCTATCACCTGACCAATCTGTATGTGACAGAGAATCACGGTGTCGAGGCATTCATCCTGCTGAATGGCGGTGTCTATACGACGGTCTTCTGGATGGGCGAGGTGATCATCGGCGGGCTGCTGCCCCTGGCGATCATCTTCCACCCCGGCCTGAGCCAAAGCCGCTGCTGGATCGCAGCCGCCTGCCTGCTGGTTCTGCTGGGCGGCCTGTCCAAGGTCTTCGTCATCATCATCGGCGGCCAGGCCTTCCCCATGTCCATCTTCCCCGGCATGACCATCGTCGAAGGCAGCGTCTTCGACGCCGTCAACGGACAGCCCTTCAGCTATGCCCCCAGCCTGCCCGAAGTGCTGCTGGGCCTGGGCGGGATCGCCATGGCCATCGCCGCCACCCTGGTGGGCGTCAGGATGCTGAAGTTCCTGCCCGTTTCCCTGGCGGACGAGGCGGTGGACCCGCACTATTCGGCCAAACCCTGACATCCACTGGGTAAGGCCCCTGGAAACGGAGCAAGGCCCCGCGCCTTGGCTCCGTTTTCTTATTGGGTAATATCACCAGCGCCCCGATATCACGCGAATGGGTTATTTCTACATCTCCGCCGCTCATAAATCCTCGGGTAAGACGACGCTGAGCATTGGGCTCTGCTCGGCCCTCGCCGCGCGGGGCCTGCGGGTGCAGCCCTTCAAAAAGGGGCCGGACTATATCGACCCCCTCTGGCTTTCCAGGGCGGCGGGCCGTGCCTGCTACAACCTGGACTTCAACACCCAGCAAATCCAAGAGATTCGCGATCTGTTTCAGGGCCATATGGCCGATGCCGATCTGGGCCTGATCGAGGGCAACAAAGGGCTCTATGACGGCATGGCGCTGGACGGGAGCGACTGCAATGCCGCGATGGCCAAGCTCCTGGACGCTCCGGTGGTCCTGGTCCTGGATGCCAAGGGTGTGACGCGGGGCGTTGCTCCCCTGCTGCTGGGTTATCAAGGATTCGATCCCGGCGTCAAGATCGCCGGGGTCATCCTGAATCAACTGGCGGGTCCCCGGCAGGAGGGCAAGATCCGGCAGGTAATCGAGCATTACACCGATATCCCTGTTCTGGGCGCCGTCCAGCGCAATCCCCGCCTGGTGATCGAGGAACGGCACCTGGGTTTGGTGCCCAGTAACGAGGCCGGGGAGGTGGAAGAGAAAATCGCTGGCCTGCGCCTTGCGGTAGAGCAGGGGGTGGATCTTGACGCCCTGCTGGGGCTGGCCAGGGAAAATAGCGTCCAGACCCGGATTTCCCCAGCTTATCCCAAACCCAAAGTCCGCATCGGCGTCGCCCTGGACGCGGCCTTCGGCTTCTACTACCCCGATGACCTGGATGGCCTGCGCCAGGCCGGGGCCGAACTGGTCTTCTTCAGCCCCATCGCCGGCCGCGAACTACCGCCAGTCGATGGGCTCTTCCTCGGAGGCGGCTTTCCCGAGACCCATATGGTCGCGCTGGAGGCGAATCGCCCCATGCGCGAGGCGATCAAGGGTTTTATTGAAGATTCTGGCCCGGCCTATGCCGAGTGCGGGGGGCTGATGTATCTCTGCCGCTCATTGCAATGGAAGGGGCGGCTGTCCCAGATGGCCGGCGTCATCCCGGCGGACGCAGTGATGCACGAACGTCCCCAGGGCCGGGGCTATGTCCGTTTGAAAGAGCGTCCCGAACACCCCTGGGGTGGCGGTGCCGGCCAGGAGTATCCGGTCCATGAGTTCCATTATTCGCGCCTGGAAAATCTGGCGGCGCCTTTGCACTACGCCTTCGACGTGACGCGCGGCGTAGGCATAGACGGCAGCCACGACGGCATCATTTACAAAAACCTGCTGGCCGGCTACGGCCATCACCGCCAGGTAAGCAACAACCCTTGGACACAGCGGTTTGTCGATTTCGTGGAAGGGTGTAAAAATCAGCCCAAGTAAATTCGAGAGGTGTGGATATGTTCAAGGTAACTGAACCGGCGGCGGAACAGATTCGAAACGCGGCCCAGCAGAGCGGGGCGGATGGCATGTCCCTGCGGCTGGCGGCCCACACCCGGCCGGACGGCTCCATCGAATACAAGATGGGATTCGACGAAGGCACCGACGAAGATATCGTCTTCAAGAGCGAGGGGATCTCCATCGTGATGGAACCCGAATACGTCCCCCTTCTGGACGAAACCCTGCTCGACTATGTGGAGCTGGACGAGGGCGGCCGCCAGTTCATTTTCCACAATCCCAAGGACCCGAACTACACCGCGCAGCAGCAGGGTAGGGATTAGCGAGGTAGGGATCGAGGAGGTACTGGTAACTCGATTATTTCAGCGAGGCCAGAAAAAGATCGACCGATTGATCCAGGTCCAGTTCCCTCCGCATCACCCGCTCCAGAAATTCCTCCCTCCATAAGGGCATCAACAACCCCGCACGGCTCCACTCGGCGTGGATGATCCTTGCCAGGGGGCCGCCCTGTTCGAGAAAACCCGATTCGTTGAAGTCCCTCCCGGCCCGCTCCCGGTCGTAGGGCAGGCGCATGATTTCTTCATGCCATGCCCGGCCATCGAAGGTCAGCCGTCCGTAGCTGGCGCGGACATCGCCATCGAAGGGTGAACCGACGGAGCCGACATTCAGGATGCGGATGCCTTCGAAAGGGCGCTGGAGCGGTTTGTGGGTGTGTGCGGTTACGAACAGCTCGATGTCATCGGGAAGCGACCCTGCCAGCCGTTCGTCGGTCGTGCTCTGGGAGATGCCCTCGCGGTTGCCCAGGAGGGTGCCGTGGGTGATGTGGACCCAAGCCCCGGAAGCGGGGCCGCAGAAGGTCAGGTGGTCGGGCCACTGTTCCATGACGAGGGAGGTATCGCCCATCTGCCGGTAGGTCCAGTCGGCGAACCGGCGCATTCCGGCTTCGATTTCGTTCTCGGGAGGCTGGCGGCACTGGAGGACATACTCTTCGTGGTTGCCCTTGACCGGTAGCCAGCCATGGCCTTTCTGCTGCTGTTGAAATAGACGCAGGCATTCCAGGTTCAGCGGGCCGCGATTTACCAGATCCCCGTTCATGACGACCAGATCGGGTTTCCAGCGGTGGATGTCCTCCACCACCACTTCCATGGCGGGCAGTATGCCTTGGACATCGGAGAAGACGGCAACCTTCATGGGGGCGAGGCCTGGATTGGCAGCCTCTCAGCCCTCCAGCTCTTCCCAGCGGGCATAGGCCGAGGCGAGTTCCGCCCCCGCCCGTTCCAGCTCGCCTTTGGTTTCGGCCGCCTTGGCGCTGTTTCCTTGATAGAGGGCGGGGTTGGCCAATCCGGCTTGTAATTCGGCGAGCTTCCCTTCCAGCTCCTCGATGCGGGCAGGCAGGGTCTCCAGCTCGCGCTGGTCCTTGTAGCTGAGCTTCTTGCGGGGCGGTTCCTTCGCCTGCGCCGGTTCTGCCGGGGCCTTTTCGGCCCTGGGCCGGGGAGCGGGCTCCTGCTCCTTGCGCTGCCGCAGCCATTCGCTGTAGCCGCCCACATAGTCGCCGACGCGGCCATCGCCCTCGAACACCAGGGAGGAGGTGACAACGTTATCGAGAAAGTCGCGGTCGTGGCTGACCAGGAGCAATGTGCCCTGGTAATCCAGCAACAGCTCCTCCAACAGTTCCAGGGTCTCCACGTCCAGGTCGTTGGTGGGTTCGTCCAGCACCAGCAGGTTGGCGGGTTTGGCGAAGAGCTTGGCCAGCATCAGGCGGTTGCGCTCGCCGCCGGAGAGGGCCTTGACCGGCTGGCGCACCCGGTCCGGGGCGAAGAGGAAGTCTTGCAGGTAGCTGATGATGTGCTTCGGCTTGCCGTTGACATCGATCTTGTCGCTGCCTCCGGCGACGTTGTCGATGACCGACTTTTCCTCGTCCAGCCCGGCGCGCATCTGGTCGTAGAAGGCGATCTCCAGATTGGTCCCTAGGCGGATACTGCCGCTGCCGGGTTGCAGGCGGCCGAGCAGCAGATTGAGCAGGGTCGATTTGCCCGCGCCGTTGGGGCCGATCAGGCCGATGCGGTCGCCGCGCATGATGAGGGTGGAGAGGTCGCGTACCACCGTCTTGTCGCCCCAGGCATAGGAGACATCGATGGCCTCGACCACCAGCTTGCCGGAGCGCTCCGCCTCTTGCAGTTGCATACGGGCCTGGCCCTGCTGGTGGCGCCGGTCCTTGAACTCCTCGCGCAACTGCTTGAGGGCGCGCACCCGGCCCTCGTTGCGGGTGCGGCGGGCCTTGATGCCCTGGCGAATCCAGACCTCCTCCTGAGCCAGCTTCTTGTCGAAGCGTTCGTTGGCCTTCTCCTCGGCGTTCAAGCGCTCCTCCTTGCGCCGCAGGAAGTTGTCGTAATCGCCGGGCCAGTCGGTCAGACTGCCCCGGTCCAGTTCCAGGATGCGGGTCGCCAGACGGCGCAGGAAGGCGCGGTCATGGGTGACGAACAGCAGCGAGCCGTTCCAGTTGAGCAGGAACTCCTCCAGCCACTGGATCGACTCGATATCCAGATGGTTGGTCGGCTCGTCCAGTAACAGCAGATCCGGCTCCATCACCAGCGCCCGCGCCAGCAGAACCCGGCGTTTGAGGCCGCCGGAGAGGGCCGCGAAGGCGATATCGGGGCTCAGGTTCAGGCGCGACAGGACCGTCTCGACCCGCTGTTCCACCTGCCAGCCGTTCGCCGCCTCCAAGTCGTGCTGAATGCGCGCCATTAGCGTCAGATTGGCCTCGCTGGGGTCGTCCGCCACCGCCAGACTGATGTGATGATAGGCCTTGAGCGTGCTACCCAGGGCCTCCAATCCCTCGGCCACCACATCGAACACGCTGCCGGACGCCTGCGCCGGTACCTCCTGTTCGAGACGGGCGATGCGCATACCCTGGCCGACCATGCGTTCACCCTCGTCAGCAGCGATCTCCCCCGCGATCAACTTCATCAGGGTGGACTTCCCCGCCCCGTTGCGGCCGATGAGACAGATGCGCTCGCGCGGCTCGATGCACAGTTCGACACGGTCCAACAACGGCGCCGCGCCAAAGGCGAGATGGATGTTTTTCAGGGAGATGATAGGCATGGGGCGGGATGATACCGGAATATTGGCCGGAGGGGTTGTCGTGGCCGTAAAGCCACGAGGGATACCAATACAAGCTGTAATTCCGTTGCTTAGTTTCGGGCTGATGCGGGCGGGGAGTTCTACAAGAGGCTCTATGGGCAAGCCTTCATTCGTCGATTTAGTCGCCACCGATCCTGGCCCGATAATGATGCCTGTTATCGAAACTCCCTGCTATCCTTCAACGCAATCCAGTCATCGCGCGAGACGAAAGATGAGTGCCACAGCCCCCAAAATACCGTTCAGCAGGGACGATTATCTCGTTTGGGAGACCGAGCAGAGGTGCTCTCGCCCTCCACTGAACGCTTCGACCGGGGCGGGAGGTTCGCCCACTATCGCCGCATCGAGACCCTGCGGGAATACCTCCTCCTCGACCCTGACCGTCCCGCCGCCGAGTTGTTCCGCCTCGACGCCAGCGGGCATTGGGTGCTTTATACCTTCGGGCCTGATGAGGAGGTGGAGCTTACGAGTCTCTCGCTGAAACTCCCCGTGGCAGATCTTTTTGAAGACGTTGAACCAGAATAGGCCTCGCCGGTATCAATCCGCTTCAACAAGTTGGGTTACTCCGCCCACAAGGCGCCTAACGGAAAGGTCACGGCGTCGAAAGGTTCCGCCGCCACCTCGGCCTCATCGACGAAGCTGCCCAGCAGCAGCCATTGACCATTGCTGAGCTTGAATGCCTCCAGGGTCCTGGCGGTGGGATCGACCAGCCAGCAGTAGGCCACTCCGTTTTCGGCATAGCGGGGCATCTTCAGCATGCGGTCGGTACGCGCAGTGGAAGGCGACAGGACCTCGCAGATCCAATCGGGCGCCAGCTCGAACCAGGCCGTATCCGGCAGGGATGGCAGCCGTTCGCGCCGCCAACCGGCCAAGTCCGGCACCAGGATGTCGGGACCGAAGTGGAGTTCGGGTTCGTCCAGTATCCACCAGCCGCCGGGGCCGCCGCCCCTTCTCTTGGAGAAGGGGCCGACTAACTCTTCGGTCAATGAAGAACTGGCCATTGCATGTTTTGGCGCCGGCCTCGGATGGGTATATAGCTCGCCGTCGATGATCTCCCCCACCCGATTGGCGGGCAGGGAGAACAGGTCCTCATAACGGGCGGAGCGTAGTTGTGGGTTGGTCATGGCGGTTTTCTCCAGATTACCCGGTCATTTCGACATCTTGATAAATGCTGTCTAGATCCAGACGCTCTTCCAGGCAATCGAGCTGCACCTGGCCCGACTCATAGCATTCCACCTGCCAGTCCGTTGAACGCCGGTAGATTTCAACGCGCCGGGCATCCTGTGCCACCAGTAGATATTCCTGCAAACTGGGCAGGGCCTGGTAGGCCAGGAACTTTTCCCGGCGGTCGATCCGTTCGGTGGACTCGGACAGCACTTCGATGATCAAGCAGGGTGTTCTGCAAAAATAGGTTTCCCGGTCATTCGGGTCGCAGCTCAGTAAAAGGTCCGGATAATAGAAGATCTGGCTGTTTCCAATTTGCAGTTGGACCTTCATGTCCGAGGTGAAAAGTTGGCAATGCCGCCGCCGGGCCGCAGGGGTCAGGACGAACGCCAGCGCATTGACAATCAAACCATGGGTCCGGCTGGCGCCGCCCATCGCATAGACCTGGCCGTTGATGAATTCGTGACGTATCTCGCTGTGCTGCTCTCCAGCAAGGTAGTCATCGACGGAGATGGGGTCCTTATATGCTGTTCTCGATGTCATGTCCCAATCCTCGAAAGAATGATGATTGAGTTTAACAGACGGCATCTGTCCTTACCGGATCGGTGAAGTTTCCATGCGAGACAGCGCAACCCATCGGGTTTTTACACTAACGGCAGTTCGCGGGTGAATACCTCTCCAGCAAGGTGCCGGCGCCTGCTGCCCCCATGCCGGTGGCTGTCGCATACGAACCGCCGATGCCACGGCATGCCCAATCTACGACACCCGTTCTCCCGGCCGCGAAAGCCGTGGCAACCGTCTCAACGCTACCCACCCCAGACCTGACGAAAGGCGAAAGCAGCAAGGTCCCGGATGTGCCGACGTTTGTTGGGTTGTAAGCAATGGTGATAACGCCGGTTGAGGGATTTGCTTGAATACTGGTCAGATATTTCGATGGGTTAGTGGCGGAAACCTGGCCGTTGGCATAATTGACATTATTGGCCAATTCCGTCGCCGTCACGGATTCAGCGATCGCGGCTTTGAAAGGCCCCGCCAAGATCAGTCCTTCGCTAACCCTGGTTTTCACAGCACGATCAGCGAGGCCGGGAAGCGCGATGGCCGCCAGAATGCCAATGATAGCGGTCACGGTCATCAGTTCGACCAAAGAGTATCCCAGGATTTGCCTTTTCATCGCGATCTCAGACCATAGTGAGTTGCACAAAGATACTGATGCTGATCAAAAGAGAGCCATCCCAACCAAATATCAAATGGGTTGGTCTACCAAGGTTTCAAATCCACTACCTCCACGACTTCCGTGGAATCGCGGCGAACGACCACAGTCAGATCCTCGACCTTGCCTTTAAGCGGAAGAAAACCGGGCTTATCCTGAAGCGAGGCATAGGCAGTGACCAACCGATCGACTTCCCGGCTTTTGTCCTTATTAAAGTCCGCAAGCTTTTCCAAAGGTTGAATGCGATTCTGGACCTCCGCCTTCAACTCGGCATAGGGGACATAGTATTGCGGCAGTTGAGGCACATCGTCGCCGCCCAACACGGCGGAAAACAAGACCTCATTGCGTTCCTTTACATCCTTGATCTTTTGCACGGCAATCACCTCGACCCCCAGCCAAGGAAGGGAGCGGAACCGGTCATCGGTAACCTTTCCCCGTTTCTCTGGGCTCAGATCGTTGGCATAGACGAGATCAAAGCGGTCCGAATTGAAGACCATATAGACCGGGCGCGCCACGAACACGGCATGCAGACCGTAGAGCAAGGCGCCGATTTGCAGCAGCAGCACAACCGTCATATCAAACCGGAGCGATTTTTTAGCCGGGTTGAATACCACCAGGGTAATGCAAGGCCCCATCACCACATCCACCGCCAGCAACAGGACGAAGATGGCTGTGACGCCGGTGGCGACGGGAAGCGGCCAGGGATACCAGACCAGAAAAACCAGTGCGGCAGTAACAAGCCCCACCATCATCGAGCCGAACAGATGCCATCTGAATGCCTGGAAGCGATTGAAGTTCATGTTCACACCCTGGGCTGGAAACAAAACGCCCGCTAGGCGGGCGTTTTGTCGTTGCGCTGTACCGAAGGGACCGGTTCAGCTCTGAGAGGACGAGGTCCTAGCGGCACTCGGCAGGGGCGTATTTCGCCACCAGAGTACCCCCACCGGCAGCCATGCCTCGCGCTGCTGCGGTCACAGTTGTTAGGGACGTGCAGGCCCAGTCGAGCGTGCCAGGGGTGCCGAAAGAGGTCGCCAGTGTCACCGCAGTACCGGCAGCGGCGGTGCGCTTGTAGGGCGAGAGGAGGACGGTTTGGTTTGCCGTAAGGCCCACGGTGGTGGCGTTATAGGTAATGGTGATGATGCCAGAGGCTCCGGCTATCAGGACAGAGTTGACGTATTTGCTGTTGGCGCCGGTATTTGCTGCCTGGGCGTTCCAGCTGGTGGCAGTCCGGGCCAGGTCGACAGCGGACGCTGCTCCTTCCGTAGCAATCTGCGTTTTGGCATCGGCGGCGATGCCGAGGCCTTCTGTAATACGTGCGCGGACGGTGTAGTCCTGATAGGCGGGCAGGGCGATGGCGGCCAGGATGCCGATGATGGCGACCACGATCATGAGTTCGATCAGGGTGAAGCCGGATGCTTGTCTTTTCATTTCATTTCTCCAGTAATGAATGGGGAGTCTTGCCCGACATCTCAGATGTTCAATTTCGGGCTGATTCCTATCAAGCAGATGTTGTGCCAGCATCGATTATGGGCCGTATTCAGCGGGCCCTGTGGTGAAAAGACATGTGAATACAGTGAGATGGACAGAGCCGTCTTGCATGTGACGGAAATCGTTCTTGGTCAACGGGTTGACGCCTAGTGTCGCTAGGTGACGAAAATTGTCACCCCCAGCCATTTTGTAAGAACCTTCCTTGCCCATTCGGTGAATCTATGCCCTGCGCCGGTTTATTTCCCCAGGGCCGTAGGATGCGGTGAGGCACGAACCGCATCAATCGCGGCACCCGGTGCGGTTCGTACCTCACCGCACCCTACGGGCTTCAGGCCGATAGCAACGCCGCTGGCGGCCTGAAGGCCGACCTACAAGTTTATTCCCAGCCAATCCCCCAGCGCCGCGCGCCACTCCTCGCGCGGGCTGTCGAGGCTGAGGCCGGAGCCCTTGACCTGCACTTCCAGTCCCGCCAGCAGGGCGGGGATCGCCTCCGGCTCCACTCCCTCGAAGAGGCCGTCGTTGAAGGCGATGAGCCAGGCGATCTGGAACTCCACCGGCAGGGGGGCGAGGCGTTCTTGTTTCAGGATCTCCCGCAGCAGACGGCCCCGGCGGATGGCGGCCTCCATGGACGCCTCCAGGCGGGCGCCGAAGCGGGTGAAGACCTCCAGTTCCAGGAACTGGAGGTAATCCAGCTTCATGCGGCCCGCCTCTTCGCGGATGCGCGGGTGTTGCGCCCGGCCGCCGATGCGCGACACCGAGCGGCCGATGTCGATGGCGGGGCGGAAGCCGCCGCTGAACAGGGTCCGGTCCAGGTAGATCTGGCCGTCGGTGATGGAGATCAGATTGGTAGGGATGTAGCTGGCGATCTCGCCCAACTTGGTCTCGACGATGGGCAGGGCGGTGATGCTGCCGCCGCCGTTGGCCGCGTTGAGGCAGGTGGCCCGCTCCAGCAGTCGGGCATGGACGGAGAAGATGTCGCCGGGAAAGGCCTCGCGGCCCGGCGGCCGACGCAGCAGCAGGGAGAGTTCACGGTAGGTGTTGGCGTGGGTGGAGAGGTCGTCGTAGATAACCAGCACGTCCCGCCCCTGCTGCATCCAGAACTCGGCGGCGGCGCAACCGGCGAAGGGGGCCAGGTGTTGCAGGCCAGGCAGGCTACTGGCCTCCGCCGCCACGATCAGGCTGTATTCCATGGCGCCGAACTCGCGCAGGGTCTCGATGACATCGACCAGGGTGGAGCGCTTCTGGCCGATCAGGACATAGACGCAGAGGATGGACCGGCCGCGCTGGTGGATCACCGCGTCCAGGGCGATGGAACTGCGGCCCAGCCCCTCGTCGCCGATCAGCAGTTGGCGCTGCCCCTTGCCGATGGGGATCAGGGTGTCGATGACCTTGATGCCGGTGTAGAGGGGGTCGCGCACGAAGTCGCGGGCCGTGATGGGGGGCGAGGGCGGCTCCAGGGGCTGGCGGCGGGTGGAGACCGGCGGCGGCAGTCCGTCCAGGGGCGTCCCCAGGGGATCGATGACCCGGCCGAGCAAGCCGTCGCCCACCGGCAGGCTCAGGGTACGGCCGCTGCTCTGGACGCCGGTCCCGGCGGTCAGGGCATCGGTTTGGTGCAGCAGCACCGCTCCGACCAGCGCTTCGGTCAGGTCGAAGACCATGGCGCGGCTGCCATCCGCAAGGACCAGGACATCGTCCATGGCGGCCGAGGGCAAGCCGCTGATCCAGGCGATGCCGTCGCCCACCGAGACCACGGCCCCCCGTTCGCTGATCCGCAGCCCCGGCCGGTAATCGGCCAGCCAGCGGGCTTGGCGTTCCAGCAGGCCGCTCATGGGCGCCCGCCATGATCGTAGGTTGGGTTACGACTGCATGGATGCAGGAGGTAGGGCGAAGCAGGAAGCCAGAGCCGAGGCGCGCAAACCCCGTATTGATCGTTCGCACGCTCCGGCGTGGGACTGCCGCTCGCGACGCTCCGGCGTCGCGGGTTGGCGGAAACCGGAGGTCTGCGTCGGCCCCGGGACGCTGGAGCGTCCCAGGATGCATTCCCACGCCGGAGCGTGGGAACGATCAAAAAGTCCTGGAAAAACAGGGTGGGATTATTCCCCATGACCCGCCTCCGTGAAGGCTTGCAGCTCATCCCGCAGGTTCGCTGCCAGAATCCAGGGGCCGATGGCGATGTGCAGGCCCGCGATGAGGCTGTCATCCTGCTCGAAACGAAGCGGGGATTCGTTGCCGGTCAGGGTGGCAAGGGCCTGGGTCAACCGGACCCGTTGCCCCTCGGTCAGGGGAAAGGCACTGGTGACGGTCATGGCATTGCTCCCGGCCGGGTGGTTGCGCAGGGTGGCGATTTTGGTGGGGGGCAGTTGGCGTAATTCGGCAATGGCCAGCTCGACCAGCCGCGCCTCGGTCTCGGGGCCAGCCGCCGATGCCAGCAGTCGGGCGGCGAAGCGGGCCGCCTGGGCCAGGGCGGTTTGTTCCAGCCCACGCAGGGCGTCGGCCCGGCGGTGTTCCTCGGCCACGCGGCCCTTCTCCCGCTCCTTGTCGAGGTCGGCGTGCAGCTCGGCCCGGCGCTGGGTCCGTTCTGTCTCGATCTCACGGATCAGGGCCTCGCGCGCCAGGCGGCGCTCCTGTTCCCAGTCGGCGAGGCGGCCTTCGTACTGGTGACGCAGGGCCTCGGCGTTTTCGTGCAGCCCCTTGGCGTCGGACAGGGTCTTTTCGATACCGGCCCGGCGGCGGGCGATCACCTCCTGCACCGGACGGAAGAGAAAGTGTTTCAAGATCCACACCAGGACCAGGAAATTGACCATCTCCAGGAGAAAGGTGGTCCAGTTCAGTTCCACGGCCAGTCCCTCCGCCTACTTCAGCAGGTATTCGAGCAGGGGGTTGCGGAACAGCACGATGAGCACGATGACCAGCACATAGATGGCCAGGGACTCGATCATGGCCAGGCCGATGAAGAGGGTGCGCATGATCGAGCGTTCCGCCTCGGGCTGGCGCGCGAGGGCGTCCAGGGCGCGGCTGATGGCCCAGCCCATGGCAATGGCCGGGACCATGACCCCGAGGGCAATGGCGGCGATGGCGGCGACGGTCGAGACTTGGATGAAGCTGGATAGCTCGGGCATGGGTTAGTCCTCCGGGTTGCGCTGTTGTGACTGGATACCGCCGGCGACGTAGATGAGCGCCAGCATGCCGAAGATATAGGCCTGCACCAGGGCCTCGACGATGTGCAGCATCAGGATGGGCACCGGGGCCAGGAAGCCCGCCACCAGCAGGATCAGCAGGGCCGCCATCTCCAGGCTCATCATGTTGCCGAAGAGCCGCACCGCCAGGGCGATGGTGCGGGTGACCTCGCCGATCAGGTGGAAGGGCAGCAGGATCGGGCTCGGCGTCAGGTAGTGGCGCAGGTAACCCTTCAGGCCCTGGATGCGGATACCGAACCAGTGGGTCGAGAGAAAGACCAAAATTGCCAGGGCCGCTGTGGCGGAGAGATCCCGCGTGGGCGAATCGAGCCCGGGGACCAGGCCGATCAGGTTGGCGATTGCCAGGAAAATCCAGAGTCCACCGATGAAGGGCATGATCCGATACACATGCTGAGGACTGACGGCGGCGACCGCCTCCTCGACGGCGCAGACCAGACCCTCAGCCGCCGTTTGCGCCGGACCCGGATCGATCGCCAAACGGCGCGAGACCGGCCAGGCAACCAGCCAAATCAGGGCCATGATCCCCCAGGTGGTCACCACCGTATCGGTGATCCTCAGGGGACCCAGTTGCAGCACCGGTTCGATGAGAAGGCTTACGTCGGACATGGGCGGGCTCCGGTTAGAGGCTTGAGGCTTTAGTCACTATAAATCCCCCGAACCCGTTCGCTCCCGTCATCGCCTGGGTGATATTCCGCCCCATCCTTCGATGACGGGACTGCGTTGAAGGATAGCAGGGAGTTTCGATAACAGGCATCATTATCGGCCAGGATCGGTGGCGACTAAATCGGCGAATGAAGGCTTGCCCATAATGAACGGATGTACCAAACGCGCCGGATGAGCAGGATGAACAGGACTGCCCTGGAGTTCTTCAGATTCGGCCTCGTGGGCCTGGTCAATACCAGCGTCGATTTCGCCATCTTTTTGCTGCTCTACCGGGGGTTGGATGCAGACCCGCTCGCGGCCAACTGTATCGCCTTCCTGATCGCCGTGACCAACAGCTACCTGCTGAACCGCCACTGGACCTTCCGTGCCTCCTCTGCCCCGCTTTCAATGGCCAATTACGCCCGCTTTCTGGTTGTGAACTCGGGCGGATTGGTAATCGGCACACTGGCGATCTTGTTGCTGAAGGGGCTCTTGCTGGTTGAATGGGCCAAGCTCATTGCCGCCGGCCTTACGCTCATCTGGAATTTTTCGACTTCCAAGCTGCTGGTTTTCAAGACGAGATAATCACATGCCACAGACGCTGTCGCTGCTCGCACCGATGTATAACGAAGCAGAGGTCATCGAACCCTTCTTCAATGAGGTCCTCCCCATCCTGGAATCCCTGCCGCTCGAATGGGAGATTGTCTGCGTCAACGACGGCAGCAAGGACCGGACGCTGGAGTTGCTCTGGCAGTGGCACGAGCGGGAGCCCCGGATCAAGGTCATCAATCTCTCCCGGAACTTCGGCAAGGAGCGGGCCTTGACCGCCGCCCTGGATTTTGCCGCCGGCGATGCGGTCATCCCCATCGATGCGGACCTCCAGGACCCGCCGGACCTGATTCCCCGGATGGTCGAGCTATGGCAACAGGGCTTCGACGTGGTGAACGCGGTGCGCAAAAGCCGCGACTGCGACTCCCCGTTGAAGCAGACGACCGCGCGGCTCTTTTACCGCGTCATCAACCGGATCTCGGATGTGGATATCCCGCGGGATGTGGGCGATTACCGGCTGTTGTCCCGGAGGGTCTGTGAGGTGCTGCGTTCCATGCGGGAGACCCACAGGTTCATGAAGGGGCTTTTCTCCTGGGTCGGCTTTCCGGCGACATCCCTCTATTTCGAGCGCAAGCCCCGCGCCGCCGGCACGACGAAGTGGAATTATTGGCGGCTCTGGAATTTAGCCCTGGAAGGGATCACCTCATTCAGCACGGTGCCGCTGAAAATCGCCTCCTATATCGGGTTCATCGCCGCCGTGCTGGGCCTGCTCTACGCCATCTATTTGGTTGCCCGCACCCTGGCCTTCGGCGATCCCGTGAAGGGCTATCCTTCCCTGATGACGGCCGTGCTCTTTTTCGGCGGTGTGCAACTCCTGTTCATCGGCGTCATCGGGGAGTACATCGCCCGCATTCAGGATGAGGTCAAGGGGCGTCCCATTTACGTGATCGAGTCCATCAGGGGAATATGCCGTTCTACGGGCACTCCTGACCTGCACACTGAGCGCCGAAGAGCTACTATTTACCCTGATTGACCGAACCGCCCGGCATACCCTGTCATCAGCCTGAATTCATGGGATGATAGATGCCGTACATGGCCCTCCAAGACGAAGAAGACGCTGACAGATGACGACAAATAACGCCAGGCCGCTCTTTTTGAATCTTTACCAGATCCGGCTCCAAGTCTCGGGTCTCTTATCCATTACCCACCGCGCCACCGGGATGTTGCTGGCGCTGACCCTGCCTGCCCTGATTCTGTTGCTGGAGCAGTCCCTTTCCGGCGTGGATGGCTTCAACGCCAGCCGCGCCCTGTTGCAGAGCCCCCTGGGGAAGGCCGGGCTTTTCTTCGCCCTCTGGGCATTGTTTCACCACCTGATGGCCGGCATCCGCTACCTGCTGATCGACATGGGCGTCGGCGTGGAAAGGCCGGCCTTCCGGGTCTCGGCGCTGCTGGTGCTGCTGGCGGCCCCCATCATCGCCAACCATGTCGTGGGGAATTACCTATGAGCCAGGGCGCCTCGGGCCTGCGGGCTTGGCTGTTGCAACGGGCAACCGCCCTTTATCTGGCGGGTTATGCCGTTTACCTGCTTCTGTTCTTCATCCTCACCCCGCCCAGGGATTACGGCGCCTGGATCGCCTGGATCGACAACCCGCTGCACGCCGTCGGCCTGATGCTGTTCCTGGGCGCCCTGTTGCTGCACGTCTGGGTCGGTTTTCGTGACGTTCTGCTCGATTATGTCCCGCTCTTCCCCTTGCGGCTCGCCCTGCTGGCCCTGCTCGGATTCGGCCTCGCCGCCTGCGGGTTCTGGGCACTGCGCATCATCATGGCGCCTCTTCTCATTTAAGTTCCGTAGATCCTGGAAATAGACATGACGCTACCGAGACGACGTTTCGACACCCTCATCATCGGAGCAGGCGGCGCCGGACTCAATGCCGCCCTGCAACTGGCCGGTTCCGGCCTGCGCGTGGCGGTGGTATCCAAGGTGTTCCCCACCCGTTCCCACACCGTGGCGGCCCAGGGGGGCGTCAACGCCGCCCTGGCCAATGTGCTGCCCGATACCTGGCACTGGCACATGTTCGATACGGTGAAGGGTTCCGATTACCTGGGGGACCAGGACGCCATCGAATTCATGTGCCGGGAAGCGATCCCCACCGTCTACGATCTGGAACACATGGGTGTGCCCTTCTCCCGGCTCGACAGCGGCAAGATCTACCAGCGCGCCTTCGGCGGCCAGAGCCAGGACTTCGGCGGTCCCCAGGCGGCCCGCACCTGCGCCGCCGCCGATCGCACCGGCCATGCCATCCTGCATGCCCTCTATCAGCAGAACATCCGTGCGCGGACCCACTTCTTCGACGAATATTTCGCCATCGACCTGTTGCGCGACGACGAGGGGGCCGTCCTGGGCGCCCTGGTGCTGGAGATCGAATCGGGCGAACCCCTGCTGATCGAAGCCAAGACCACACTGATCGCCACCGGCGGCTGCGGCCAGGTCTTCCGCACCACCAGCAATGCCCGCATCAACACCGGCGACGGCATGGCCATGGCCCTGCGCGCGGGCATTCCCTTGCAGGACATGGAGTTCTTCCAGTTCCACCCCACCGGCATCGCCGGCAAGGGAAAGCTGATCACCGAAGGGGTGCGCGGCGAGGGCGGCTATCTGATCAACGGCGAGGGCGAGCGTTTCATGGAACGCTACGCCCCCAACGCGAGGGACCTGGCCGGCCGGGACGTGGTGGCCCGCGCCATCGTCACGGAGATCATGGAAGGCCGCGGCTGCGGCATCAACAAGGACTATGTGCTGCTGCGGGTCGATCACCTGGGCGAGGAGCTGATCGCCAGCCGTCTGCCCGGCATCCGCGAGAGCGCCAGGATCTTCGCCGGTATCGACCCGGTCCTGGAGCCCATTCCCGTCTTCCCCACCGCCCACTACAGCATGGGAGGCATCCCCACCGACCGTTTCGGCCGGGTCGTGGCGCCCGCCGGTGAAGGGGCCGAGGAGGTGGTTCCCGGACTCTATGCCGCCGGCGAATGCGCCTGCGCCTCCGTGCATGGCGCCAACCGCCTGGGCGGCAACTCCCTGCTCGACATCCTGGTCTTCGGCCGGGCCGCGGGCAAAGACATCGTCGAATACATCAAAGAAAACCCCCACCATCGGCCGATGAGCGAGGCGAGCCTGGATCAGGCCCTCAGCCGTCTGCTCTACTGGGCGCAGACGGAGAAAAAGCCCAGCGGCAAGGGCAAGGCCAAGCCCGCCAAGGTAACCAGCGTCCGCGAACTGCGCGAGGAGTTCCGCAAGGTGATGGAAGACCACGCCGGGGTGTTCCGCACCCACAAGACCCTGTCCGAGGGCGTCAAGCTGTTGAAGTCCATCCGCAAGCAGCTCGCCGGCATTCACCTCAAGGACCATAGCAAGGTCTTTAATGTCGCCCGCATCGAGGCGCTGGAACTGGAAAACATGATCGACGTGGGCATGGCCATCGCCACCTCGGCCCTGGGGCGCAAGGAGAGCCGTGGCGCCCACTCGCGGCCGGACTTCGCGGCGCGGGATGACCGGCAGTGGATGAAGCACAGCCTTTACTTCAAAGAGAAGGACCGTCTCGAATACAAGCCGGTGCGGAGCAAGCCCATGACGGTGAAGAGCTTCCCGCCCATGGAGCGGACTTATTAAACGAGGACTAAACCCATGAAATTCCGCGTCTACCGCTACAGCCCGGAAAGCGGCCTGAAACCCTACATGCAGGAGTTCGTGGTGGAAACCACTCGCGGCATGATGCTGCGCGACGCCCTGCTCGCCATCCAGGAACAGGATGAATCCTTCGCCTTCCGCCACTCCTGCGGCGATGGGGTTTGCGGCTCGGACAGCGTCAATGTGAACGGCCTCAACATGCTGGCCTGCACCACCCCCGTCGCCGGATTACGCCAGCCGGTCCTGGTCCGTCCCCTTCCTGGCCGCCCCGTGATACGCGACCTGGTGGTGGACATGAGCCAGTTCTACAAGCAGTACAGAAGCGTGGAGCCCTGGCTCAAACGTCAGGACCCCCTGCCGGAACATGAAGTCCACCAATCCCCGGAAGAGCGCGATAAGCTCGACGGCCTTCATGAATGCATCCTCTGCGGCTGTTGCTCCACCGCCTGCCCCTCCTTCTGGTGGAACCCCGAAAAGTTCCTCGGCCCCCAGGCCCTCCTGACCGCCTGCCGCTTCCTGGAAGACAGCCGCGACCAGGCGGCGGAAGAGCGCCTCGACGCCCTTGCCGGTCCTTACAAACTTTTCCGCTGCCACAGCATCATGAATTGCGTCGAGGTCTGCCCCAAGGGACTCAACCCCACCAAGGCCATAGGCCGGATCAAGGCGAAGATGCTGAAGGGTTCTCTTTGATGCCCTACAAGGATGTAGCAATGTCGCGGGAGGCAGGAAGCCGGGAGCGACCGGGGGCGGAAGCGGGGGAACGGCTGCGCTGGCAATGCCGCCGAGGCATGCTGGAACTGGACCTGCTGCTGGAATCCTTTCTGGAAAGGGACTATCCCTCGCTCTCGGACCCGGAGAAACGGGACTTCACGCGGCTCCTGGAGATGCAGGACCCGCAACTCCACGACTGGATCATGGGAGATAAATCACCCGATGACCCGGCCTTCAGCCCTCTTATCCTCGCGCTTCGCGAGACCCTGGGCCAGCCGTAGGGGCGGGTTTGAAACCCGCCCCTACACAGCCTTCCCGGGGTGGCTCGCCTCGCCCCATGATCGTTAGCCCGGTTGTCGGCCTGAAGGCCAACCTACCGCTCGGGTAGCCCCAACCGCTGCCGCAACTCCTCTTCGGGGATGGGGCGGGCGAAGAGGTAGCCTTGGCCCATGTCGCAGTTCAGGCTTTGGAGGAAGGCGTGTTCCTCTTCCAGCTCTATGCCCTCGGCGACGACCTTCAGGTTCAGGGCGTGGGCCATCTCCAGGATCACTTTGCAGAGCAGGGCGTTCTCGTGGTTGAGATGGGAGTCTGAGACAAAGGCGATATCCAGCTTGAGGACATCGAAGGGGTATTTCTTCAGGTAGCTGAGGGAGGAATAGCCGGTGCCGAAATCGTCGATGGAGAGGCTGATGCCCATCGACTTTAGCTCCCGCAGGTTGTCGAGCATCCAGTCGCTGTGTTCCATCAGCAGCCCTTCGGTCAGCTCGTATTCGATGAGATCCCTGCCGATGGCGTAGCGTTGGAGAAGCTCCCTGGTCTTGCGCAGCAGATGGTCGCGGCGGAATTGCAGATTGGAGATGTTGATGGCGACCTTCCCCAGACCCACCCCGGCACGCACGGCCTGGTCCACCAGGGCGAAGACCCGTTCCAGCACCCAGTCGCCGATGGCGATGATCAGGCCCGTCTCCTCTGCGATGCGGATGAACTCGCCGGGGGAGATGGGGCCCAGCACGGCATCCTGCCAGCGGATCAGCACCTCGTATCCGACGGGGCACCGGTCGCCCATCCGCACCAGGGGTTGAAAGACCAGGTGAAGGGCGTTGCCCTCCAAGGCGTAGAACAACCGCTGTTCCACCAGGGCGCGGCGTTCCAGGGCCACCGTCATCGTCTCGTTGTAGATGCAACTCTGGTTGATTCCGCTGTTTCTGGACTCATAGAGGGCCGTGTCCACAGCGGTCAGCAGGCTATGGCTGTCTTCGCCGTGGCGCGGAAAGCAGGCCGTGCCCATGTTGAAGGAGAGGAAGCAGCTACGGTGGTCGTAACGCACCGGGTCGAGAAAGGCATCGTGGATATTGAACAGGATCTTTTCCAGCGGCCTGGAAGTGATGCCCAGGGGGATGAGCGCGATGATGCGGTTGGTGCTCAAGCGGTGGATGTGGCAGCTGCTTCCCACCGCCGACCGGATACGGTCGCCGGCGACATCCAGGATCTTCTCCCAGGTCGTATCCAGGCTGGCGCGGCCGATGATGTCCCGGCTCTCGAAATGGAAGTAGACGAGGGCCAGCCCCTGGTTATTGGCCCTGGCCTGGGCGATCAGGTAGGGCAATTCGGTGGTGAGGGGATTGTCTTTGGGGGAATAGGCGGGGCGCCTCATCAGCCGCACCCCGCGAATGATGCCGTCATCGCCGGAGAAGCGCAGGCCCTCGCCGGAAGCTGCCTGGGCGCCGGAAAGCACCCCGACGAAGGCCCGCTCCCCTTGGAAGGCAAGGGAGTGGAAATCGAGGCTGAGGGTTCGTGGTTCCCCGGTAGGCGATGGGATGCGGAGCGTCAGGTTGGTCTTCTCGGGCACCTGTTCCAACACCAGCCGCATCTTGCATTGGTTTTCCAATTGCCGGTAGGCGGCCGCCAGCTCATCCTCCTTCAGATGGGAGAGCAGTTCCTTGGCCGACTCGTTGCAGGTATCCAGATTCCCCGTGCCGTCAAAGGCAAAGGCGGGTGTACGCAGTTGCAGGAGCGTATCGAGAATGGACGACTTGTGTAACTCCATGACCCTCGCTCGCTGGTTAGCCGATCAAGGTTCCATGTCCCTGAACCACTGGATGATCAGCATGACATGGGGGGCCAATTCCCGCTGGTTGTCATAAACGATGTAGATCTGATTGGTTACCGGCTTTTCCAGCGGAAGTTCCGTCACGGCCCTACTCTCCAGCTCTCCCATGATGGTATGCCGGGGGAAGAAGGAAATGCCCAATCCCCCCCTCACCATAAGGATAGCCGCGTCGATCGAATTGCACTCGCCTGTTTTCCTTAGATTTCCGTATTCCAGACCGGTCCCTTGGCCAAGGGCGGCCTGGAGCCATAAGTGGGCGTAATTGTCGCAGCCGGGGTAGCCGATGAAACTGGTCTTGCCGATGCTGGCCTCGTCGATGCCGAAACCGGCGGGAAAGCTCCGAGCCGCCAGGATGTATTCCTCGCAGCAGAAGGGGATGTAGGTCAGACTGGGGCTGGGCACAAACTGGGTCACAAAGCCGAAATCCACACGGCCGTCGCGAACGGAATCGAGTACGTCCAGGCTGGACTGAATGGTGACATCCAGTTCAATGCCCGGCGTCTGTTCCCGGCGTTGCAACAACTGGGAAAAGTGGCCAGACATCAGGCAGCTACGCGGCATGGCGTAACTCACCAGGCCGGTGATGCCTTGGTCCTGGTCAGGGGGAGGGTTCGCTGAAGCGTTCATAGGGTCTCCTCATCGTAGATGGTTGTTGTTTGTGGACTCCCGGCTTTTCGACTATAGCCCAGGCTTGTCCTGAACCACGCGGTCAGTAGGGGTTCAATGATCTACAGCAGTAACTGTGCCAGTTGGCATATCAGCCCTCATGGCCGTTATTCCTGGCGGATGGGGGATTGAACCTAAGCCGGGCGTGCCGGAATTCGCAAATTGCTTCGCGTCCTGGCAAGGGCTAGGTCTTTTCCGCCAATTTGCCAAGCACCTGGGACACCGCGAACAACCCCATGGCCGCCGTCACTGTCATTACCGAACCGAAGCCCGCGCAGTTGAGGCTGCCGTCGCGCCGTTCACAGCTATCGGCCGAGAGGGGAGGGCGCTGTTGCTCCACCGAATAGACGCAGGGGACAAGGAAGCGCCGCTTGGGGTTGCGGGGGAAATTGTAGTCTTGGCGCAGGAGCTTCCGGGTGCGCGACAGGAGCGGGTCGTGCTCGGTGCGGCTCAGGTCGCCCAGCCGGATCTGGGCCGGATCGATCCTCCCCCCGGCGCCCCCGGCGGTGACGATCCGGATCTTGTGGCGGCGGCAGTGGGCGATCAGGGCCGCCTTGACGCGGAAGCTGTCGATGCAATCGACCACGAAGTCGTGACCGTCATGGACCAGGCGTTCGATGTTGTCCTGCTCAAGGAAGGTTTCCAGGCAGGTCACCCGGCAGGCCGGGTTGATCAACGCGGTCCGCTCCGCCATGGCGGCCACCTTGGCCTTGCCCAGATCGGGTTCGATGGCATGGAGCTGGCGGTTGATGTTGGATTCGGCGATATGGTCCAGATCGACCAGGGTCAAAGCGCCGATGCCGCTCCGGGCCAGGGCCTCCACCGCCCAGGAACCCACCCCACCGATGCCGATCACCAGCACATGGGCACGGGCGAACCGCTCCAAAGCCTCTTGGCCGTAGACCCGCGCGATGCCGCCGAAGCGGCGTTGATAGCCTTCGAAAGGCTCGATCATTTGTCAGTCCTCAAGCCTCACTTACCCCACGGGTAAGGAGATGCCCGTCAGCTTTTTATAGGTGGAGACGGCATAGGAGTCGGTCATGCCCGAGACGAAATCCGTCAGCCGCAGCAGGCGGGTGTAGAGGTCCGGCGATGGGACGCCGCCGGGGCCGATGAATTGCTCCGGGATCAGGCGCACGGTCATGCGGCTCTTGGGCTTGGCCCGGTCGCCGTGGAAGGCGATGTCGTCGATCACCTCGATGAAGCGTTCCAGCAGCTCGCTCATCACCTGGAAACCGGCCGCCTCGATCTCCACCACCTCGGGGGCGCAATAGAGTTTCTTGGCGCCCACCCGGATCAGCTCGTCCATTTCGTTGCGGTGGGGGATCTGGTCCAGCAGCGGCTCGTCGAAGCTGCCGTCGAGGATCGCCGCCTCGGCATCGAGGAAACAGGACATGGCCTCGCTGATCCCCTGATTGATCACCTTGGCCCGCAGGAATTCGATCTTCTCCTTCTCGCCGCCGATGCGGTCGAGGCGCGCTTTCTGCTGATCGGGTTCGGGCAGGATCGCCAAAAAGAGATCGATGGCCTCCTGGAAGCCCACATGCCCTAGACGGAAGCCATCCTCGATGTCGATCACCCGGTAACAGATGTCGTCCGCCGCCTCCACTAGAAAGGCCAGGGGATGACGGCGCCAGACCGCATGGCGCTCGTCGCGGCGGATCAGGCCGGCCGCCCCGGCCACCGCCTCGAACAGCTCCCGGTCCTCGATGGTGAAACCCTGTTTCTTGGCGCTGACGCCGGGGAGCTGGCCGCCGATGTAGGACTCGCGCGGGTACTTGGTGAAGGCCGCCAGGGTGGCGCAGGTCAGTTGCAGGCCGCCGGGGTTGTCGCGGTTCTGCAATCGGGTGAGTACGCGGAAACCCTGGGCGTTGCCCTCGAAGCTGACGAAGTCCTCGCGCTGGCCGGGGTCCTGGATCGCCGCTACCCGCTCCTTGCCCGAGCCATAGATCGCCCAGTGCCGAATCGCGTCCTCGCCCGAGTGGCCGAAAGGGGGGTTGCCGATGTCGTGTCCCAGACAGGCGGCGGCGCAGATGGCGCCGATATCGGCCGCCTCGTAACCCTTCAACCCGTGGCGGGCGATGATCTGCTCGCCCACCAGGGTCCCCAGGGAACGGCCGACGCTGGAGGCCTCCAGGCTGTGGGTCAGCCGCGTGCGCACATAGTCGATCTTGGAGAGGGGGAAGATCTGGGTCTTGTCCTGCATGCGGCGGAAGGCGGAGGAGAAGACGATGCGGTCGAAGTCGCGCTGGAAATCGGTCCGCGCCGTGCTCTCGCTCGGCGCCTGATCGGACCCCAGGCGCTTGCGCGTCAACAATCGCGGCCAGTGCATGGACATTCGGCTTACCCCGGATTCAAAGGCGACAAACTACGAAGCATCGGACCGGGAGTCAAATGGATTCCCGGCGAGGCGGTGATTGTATCGTTCCCAGGCTCCAGCGTAATGGGAATGCCGCCAGCGTCGCCCTCGTCTGCGCCACTGGGCTATGCTTGGGACAGGGCAACCAAAACCGAGGTGATCCAGCACATGTCCGACTCCTTCGCCACCGAACGATCCAGGGCCGATCCCATCGGGGTGATCGCCGAGGTCCACGGGCCGGTGGTGGTCATTGCCTGCGACCGGTTGCCGCCCCTGCACCAGGCGCTCATTTCGGCGCTCGATCATCAGTCCTATCTGTTCGAGGTCCATCAGCATCTGGATCAGCATCGGCTGCGGGCCATCACACTGCACAGCACCACCGGCCTGAGCCGGGGCATGCCGGTCTACGACACGGGGTCGCCCCTGCACGTGCCGGTTTCGCCCGAATGTCTGGGGCGGCTGCTGAATATCTTCGGCGAGCCGCTGGACGGCGGCGCTCCGCTTCCATCCACCGAGTTCCGCAATGTCCACGGCCACCCGCCACCCCTGAGCGAGACGGTGGGCATGGGCGAGCGGCTGGAGACGGGGATCAAGGTGATCGACCTCCTCTGTCCCTTCGTCAAGGGCGGCAAGACGGGGGTCTTCGGCGGCGCGGGGGTGGGCAAGACGGTGCTGATCATGGAGTTCATGCACGCGGTGGCCAAGCTGCACCGGGGGGTGTCGGTCTTCGCCGGGGTCGGCGAGCGCATCCGCGAGGGACACGAACTCTGGCACGAGGTCCGCGAGGCGGGGGTGCTGCCCCAGACCCTGCTGGTCTTCGGCCAGATGAACGAATCGCCGGGGGTGCGCTTCCGGGTGGGGCTCTCCGCCCTGACCTACGCCGAGTATCTGCGCGACGCCCTGGGCAAGGAGGTCCTGTTCGTGATGGACAATGTCTTCCGCTTCGTCCAGGCGGGCAGCGAGGTCTCCAGCCTGCTGGGGCGCATGCCCGCCACGGTCGGCTATCAGCCCACCCTGACCAGCGAGGTGGCGGAGATGCAGGACCGCATCCTTTCCACCCGCCGGGGCGGCATCACCTCGGTGCAGGCGGTCTACGTCCCGGCGGACGACATGACCGACCCGGCGGTCAGCGCCATTCTGAGCCACCTCGACACCCGCGTGATCCTCTCCCGCAACCAGGCGGGCAAGGGCATCTATCCGGCCGTAGACCCCCTGCAATCGGGTAGCAGGCTCATGGACCGCCACACCCTGGGATCGCGCCATTACGAGATCGCCGAGGGGGTGCGGGAACACCTGGCCCGCTACCGGGAGCTGGAGGACATCATCGCCATGCTGGGGGTGGAGGAACTCTCCGCCAAGGACCGCAAGGTCGTCATGCGCGCCCGCAAGCTCCAGCGCTACCTGACCCAGCCCTTCTGGACCACCGCCTCCCACTCTGGTGTGGCCGGGGTCTCGGTGACCCTGGAACAGACCCTGGCCGACTGCGAGGCCTTCCTGCGGGGGGATTTCGACGAACTGCCGGAGGAGCGCTGTTACATGCGGGGATCGATGGCCGGACTGGGTTGAGCGAATAACCTCTTTTCAACCGCAAAGTACGCAAAGAACACTAAGGAAAACAGTTTGGTACATCTGTCTGTGCCCCACCTCCCAGGTATGGGATGAAATCTGGACAAGCCAATGAATTCCTTTGCGTTCCTTGGCGCTCTTTGCGGTTAAACGAGGGATTTAGATTGAAGGACCCCTGGCCGGGGTATATCCTGTATATACATTAAATAGCAGGAGCCCAAGATGCTGACCCGAGTCTTCAAGAGCGGCAATTCCCTCGCCGTGCGCATTCCCAAAGAACTGGCCATCGTCGAAGCCGCGCAGGAGGTGGAGATCGAGCGCGTGGGCAATACCCTGGTGGTGCGGCCCGTGGAACCACAGACCCTGGCCGGCATCGGTGAGATCTTTGCCATGTTCAGCCCCGATTTCATGGCAAACGGGCGGGATGAATCTCCCGAAGTGGAGCGTGACTGGGAGGCGTTTGCCCGTGCCGCAAGCCGGACGAGCGAGCCATCGGAATGAAATACCTGCTGGATACCAACATCTGCATCTATGTCATGCACCAGCAACCGCCAGAGGTGGCTTTACGGTTCAATGCCCTCAAGGTCGGCGATGCCTGCATCTCCATCATCACCTTTGCCGAGCTGCGTGCCGGCATCGAGAAGCTCACCATCACCCGCCAGCACAACGAACGGATTCTCGACCTGTTCACGCGGCAAATCCCGGTCTTGCCCTTCGACGAAGCCGCCGCACGCAGCTACGGCGTACTGCGCGTCGCCGTGCCTGAACGCCGCCGGAACGCCCTCGACCGCCTCATCGCCGCCCACGCGGTGAGCGTCGGCGCCATTCTCGTCACCAACAACGAGACCGATTTCAAGGGCTACCCCGGCCTCCGGGTGGAAAACTGGCTCAATCCCCCCGCCGATCACTGAGAGCAACCTCCATGGCCCTCAAAGCAACCATTTTCAAAGCTGAACTCCAAATCGCCGACATGGATCGCAACTATTACCGCGACCATACCCTCACCCTCGCCCGCCACCCGTCGGAGACCGACGAACGCATGATGGTGCGGCTGCTGGTGTTTGCGCTGCACGCCCATGAGGCCTTGATATTCGGCAAAGGCCTGAGCACGGACGACGAACCGGACCTATGGCAGAAGGATCTGACCGGCGCCATCGAAATCTGGATCGACGTGGGTCTGCCCGATGAAAAACGGATTCGCAAGGCCTGCGGCCGCGCCAGACAGGTGTTCGTCTACAGCTACGGCGGCCGGGTCGCGGAGATGTGGTGGAATCAAAACAGCGGCAAACTCGAACGGATCAAGAATCTGGCCGTCATCAACCTGCCCCTGGAAACCAGCTCTGCCATGGCAAGGCTGGCGCAACGCGGCATGCAGTTGCAATGCACCATCCAGGATGGGCAGGTCTGGGTGGGCGATACGGAAAATTCCGTGCAGGTGGAACGGGTGACGCTGATGCAGCCCCGGCTGTCCGTTTAACCTAGCCCAGCGCTTACAGTTCCCCCAGCCGCTTGATCTGAAACAACGTCTCCCGTTCCTCCTCCTCCAGGGCCTCGGCGACGCGGTGGATGGTTTGCTGGTAGCCGGGGATGATGTTGTATTTGAGGGCGTTGACGCGCTTCTGGGCCTTGCGTTGCTCGCTGATGAGGCGGTGGAGGGTCATCTCGACCTCGGCCAGTTTGGCGAGGCGGAGGGCGGCCTCGGCGAAGGCCATGCGGGCCTCGTCGAAGCTGGGGTCGGTGCCGAGCAGGCCGACGGGCTTGGGCGGCAGGAGCCGCGCCTCGACCGAGGGGTATTGGATGCCCAGGGCGCGGCGGGGGATGACCTTGACCTCTACCGAGGGTGCGGCGCTCAGGGTCGCTTGGTGGATGGCCCGTCCGCCCATGCGCAGTTGGGCGATGCTGAGCCAGTAATAGGCGTTTTTGAGGGCCTGGCGCGCCTCGGATTTGTGGCGGCGGTATTCGCCGATGCGTTCATGAACCAGCCGGGTGAGCAATTCCCGTTTGCGTTCGAGCAAGCCGTGACCGGTGCGCAGAAAAGCGAGCTGCCGCCGCAGGCGGAGGAGGGCGCTCTTGGTCGGAGGGGTTCGTAGTTTCAGCATGACCTAGGGGCTACTTCACTCCCCGGTAATACCGGGTCAGGTCGCTTTCGCTGACGCGGCTGAGCAGGTCGGGAGGGAAGAGCGACAGTAGTTCCCAGGCCAGGTTGAGGGTCTCGATGATGCCGCGGTTCTCGTCCTCGCCCTGGGCGACGAAGCGGCGGTCGAATTCGTTGGCGAATTTGAGATAAAGCCGGTCGCGGGCGGTCAGCTCCTCGGCGCCGATGATGGAGGCCAGGTTGCGGGTCTCCTGGGCCTTGGCGTAGAGGGCGTAAATCTGGCTGGCGACATGGGGGTGGTCCTCTCGGGTGTCGTCCTTGCCGATGCCGTCCTTCATCAGGCGCGACAGGGAGGGGCCGATGTCGATGGGCGGATAGACCCCCTGGTTGTGCAGCTCGCGCGACAGCACGATCTGGCCCTCGGTGATGTAGCCGGTCAGGTCCGGGATCGGGTGGGTGATGTCGTCCGAGGGCATGGAAACCACCGGCACCAGGGTGATGGAACCGTGGCGGTCGCGGATGCGGCCGGAACGCTCGTAGATCTCGGCCAGGTCCGAGTAGAGATAACCCGGATAACCCTTGCGCGCCGGCACATCGCCCTTGGCCGTGGCCACCTCGCGCAGGGCCTCGGCGTAGTGGGTCATGTCCGTCATCACCACCAGCACATGGCGATCCAGATCGAAGGCCAGGTATTCGGCGGCGGTCATGGCCGCGCGCGGCAGGGCCAGGCGCTCGATGGGCGGATCGTCGGCGTGGTTGATAAACATCACCAGGTTGCCGAGCACCCCGCTGTCGGCGAAGGATTCGCGGAAGAAGCGGGCATCGGCGTGGGAGACCCCCATGGCGGCGAAGACCAGGGCGAAATTGGCGTCCTCGTCCGGCAGCCGCGCCTGGCGCACGATCTGGGCCGCCAGCCGGTTATGGGGCAGGCCCGAGGCGGTGAAGATCGGCAGCTTCTGGCCGCGCACCAGGGAATCCAGGCCATCGATGGTGGAGATGCCGGTCTGGATGAATTCGCGGGGATAGGCCCGCGCCGCCGGGTTGATGGGCGAACCGCCGATACCCCGCCGGACCCCGTCCACGATGGGCGGCCGGCCATCGCCCGGTTCGCCGATGCCGTTGAAGACCCGCCCCAGCAGGGCCGGGCTCAGGCTGAGGCTCAAGGGCTCATCCAGGAAACGCACCCAGGAGTTCTCCAGATCCAGGTCGTCGGTCCCCTCGAAGACCTGGATCAAGACCGCATCCTCACGGCTCAGAATCACCTGCCCGTTGCGCCGCCGGTCGTGCAGGTCACGGATACGCACCCGGTCGCCAAAGGCCACCGGCCCCGCCCCGCCGACCCAGAGCAGGCCGCCTTGGGCTGCGGTCGCTTTGCGGTATTCCAGATCGCTCATCTTCTATCCTGGTTACCGTTCAACCTAATTTCCTCATTTAACCGCAAAGAACGCGAAGGAACGCGAAGGAATTCATTGGCTTGTCTAGGTTCCGCCGCTGACCAGGAAGGTGGGGGCACAGACAAATGCATCGGATTGGTTTCCTTAGCGTTCTTTGCGGTTGAAAAAAGGTTTCTAGGATGACCCGGCGTGTGTTTGCAACAGATGGCGAGCCGGCGAGAGGAAAAGCGACCGCCCTTGCCGTCGCCTTCTCGATAGCGGCGATAAAACTTGTACCTAGGCCGGGTTGCGTCTCGTTGTAGAAAGTGACCTCCGCGAGAAGCTCATGGCGTGCTTCCGCGATAAATCTTACTCGTTTCATCGGACGAGGCGCTTTGCATCGGCGAATACCTCTTCGGCCGCATAGGTCTGTAGCCCGTAGTCAGTTATAAAAAGGAAAAAAAGAAGGGGACCCTCGTAGTTCGGAGCCCAAGTGCTTGACTTGAGATTGTATCCACCGAGAAGTTGGAGGTATCCCCATGAACAAGCGTAGATATCGTAGCGT